>ERZ1673696.2-NODE-2-length-343822-cov-16.733430_pt1 | contig 343822 bp, 308 predicted proteins | sample MGYA00580226_ERZ1673696 | MGnify/ENA primary metagenome ERZ1673696 (study PRJEB41218, sample SAMN15661743) | gut metagenome | host: Homo sapiens | place: Canada: London | collected 2015-08-20/2019-03-30 | study: EMG produced TPA metagenomics assembly of... | reverse complement strand
GTGCCGACAATACTTGTCTGGAGACGGACCGGGAAGATAGGTCAATGCCAACACAGAAGACCGCAGTCATTTGACTGCGGTCTTTTGCTATATCTGCACCGTTTTCCGCGCCGCTGTGATACAATGGCCCTGCCGTGGGATTTCAGACACGGCAGAAGAAAAATGCAGATCCGCTGTAACCTTTTGCATGCAGCGGACTCTTATAGACAGAACATCAGGATGGGAGGGGCAAGGATGGACACGTTCGACGTCATATTTACAACCTACAGTCCGCTCGTGTTCCGCTACCTGCGCTCCCTGAGCGGCGATGCGGCCGTCGCCGAAGAGCTCACGGCGGAGACCTTTTACCGCGCCTACACCCATTTTGATTCGTTTCGCGGCGACAGCAAGCTTGAGACGTGGCTGTGCGCCATTGCGAAAAACGCATACCTCAAGGACTGCCGGCGCAGCGCGCGCACGGTCGGCGCGGATGCGCTTGAGACCCAGCCAGCGGAGACGGACTTTGCCGAGCGCTTTCTTGACCGCGAGCAGGCGCAGCAGATCTACCGCCACGTGCACGAGCTGGGCGCGCAGTATAAGGAAGTGTTTTTGCTGCGCACGCTCGGCGAGCTGAGCTTCCGCGACATTGCGGACATCTTCGGCAAGTCCGAATCGTGGGCGAAGGTCACGTACTTTCGCGCCAAAAACAAAATCATCGAACGAATGGAGGGATCGACATGAACCCGATCACCTGCGGCATGGCGGCGGATCTGCTGCCGCTCTATCTGGACGGCTGCTGCAGCGCCGACAGCCGTGCGGCGCTCGAGGCGCACATGGACACCTGCCCGGCCTGCCGGGCGCAATATGCGCAGCTGCGGCGCGATCTCACGCCCGCTGCGCCCGCGGCGGGGGATCCCGGTACGGACGGGATCGCACGTGCTCTGGCGCGGAAAATGCGCCGCCGCAAGCGCTGCCTGCGCGCGCTCGGCGCGGTGCTGGGCGTGCTGCTGGCCGTGCTTCTTGTGTTCATCGGCAAGACCTTCGTGATCCTCGGCCAGCCGGGCGGCGCTGCGTCTGCCGCGTTCCCGGCCGGTGCGACCGACCTTGCCGCGCGTGAGGTCAGCGGGACGGCCGAGGAGGTCGGCGAGCATGTATTTGCGACCGGAACGGCGCGGCTTGTCGTCTCGGCGGATGCGCTGCCGGATGCGCCCGTGACGGTGCGGCTCTGGCAGGTGCGCGAGACGCGCGAAAACACCATGGTCGCAACCTTGGACGCAAGGCACCGGTCGTGCATCTTCACGAATCTGCCGCCGCAGACGCTCTACGCCGTCACGGTGGACGGCGCGCCGGATGTGCAGCTCACCGTGCGCAGCCGGCTCACGTTCCGGGAGGCGTTTTCCCTCATGCTGCAGGAGCTGTGAGTAGGGATAGAAACCGGACAGAAATCGCGAAGCCCCGCCGGAAAACCGGCGGGGCTTTTGTGGGTGCTGCGAAAAGAAAGGGATCGGATCAGTATTTCTGCAGCGGGGCGTATTTCTCGTGCAGCGTTTCCTCGCGCTCGAGGTCGGACTCGATGCGTCTGTGGCGTGCGCGGATCTGCTCGTGGGTGTGCATATGCGGCACCTTGTACATGTGGTTCTCCTCGATAGCCTCGAACAGGTACGGACCGACGAAGGCGGGGTTCATGCCCTTGACGGTGATGTTGCTGTCGAACAGGCGGCGGTAATCCGCAGTCTGCTGTTTATTGGCAAGCTGAAAGACAGTCGACAACGAGGGTGCTTATCCATGAGAAAAGCTCCCTTGCGCCGCCCGGACAGTCCCTTGCCTTTTCTCTGGGAGACGACAAAGGCTTTGAGCGGATAGGGGCTTATGACATTACCGGACGAGCTTCTTGCCGGGACGGACACCGCCAAGACCGAAAGCAAGACCGGACAGGTGCAAATGCCTCCGAGAGAATTTGAACACCCAACACCTGCGGGTCAAAGATATAGCAGGCTCAGAGTCGAAATTCCGACTCTGAGCCTGTTGAATTCTTGTTGTAATAGATGAAGCGGTGCTAAGGATGCGCAAAACAGATAGTAGCACGCATCAGACGATTATGTACTTCAGATTGCTTTGCTCAAAGAGGCTAATCCAGTTTCCACCTATATCGCTGTCTGTAATTACCATGTCGAAATCTGAAAGATTTGAGAACATGCAGGGACGCATTTTGCCGAACTTCGATGAGTCGACCAGTAGAATTCTTGTGGATGATGAGTTGATAGCCGCCTTCTTGTACATAAATTCATACGGCTCGATGCATGAAAGGTTTCCTTTTGAAGTTACTCCAGCTGCTGCCATAAAGCACTTGTTGATATTCAGTCTGGATATAAGCGCGACTCCTTCGGGAGAATCGAAAAGCTCAGTGTTCCTGTGGTAAAATCCGCCGCCGCAAATGAGAGAGATGTTGCTTCTGTTCTGGCAGGCAACCATAGTGTTCAGGGTGTAGCCCACTACCGTGATGGGAAAGTCCAGATTTAAGTGCTTGAGCATACACTCTGTGGTGGAACCCGTATCTATCAGAACGATATCATTCGGCTCAATGAGCTTGCAGGCCTCCAGACCGATCGCTTCCTTGCTGCCGGACATGCTCTGTCTCTCGTCGTGAATGAAATAGTCCTTCTTTATCTTCGAGCCATCCTGGTTATCATTCAGAATTGCAACGCCATTGATAACGGTGGTATATCCCTGCGCGGACAGCTCGTGCAAATCTCGGCGTATGGTCATATCCGAGACTCCGATTTCCGAGGCAAGTGCGCTTATGGATTCACCTACTCTGTTTGCCAGGATGGAGAGAATACAGCTGATACGCTCGGGCTTGTTCTTCATATATAAGCCTTCTCCTTTTCTGAACGGTATTTAACAAAATGCTCGTGATATTTTTAATTTATAACAAATTTATCACAGCGACAGAGAAAATTCAATAGCAACAAAGGGGAAATACACCTTGGTTTTAACAAAATTTGCAGATTTGCTTGGATACAGAGGCGCGATAATACAATTATAAGCCGGATATTTCATCTGAAATGCGCTGAATTTCGCGTTATTCTGAGAAAATGTGCGTATTGGCAATCAGATAAATGATTTTTGTGATACACCAAAGCAAAATGTTAACATATCAACAAAACGTGTTAACAATCGCTGCCGATCAACAGCCAAAAAGAGCGGATGTTAAAAAAATGTTGGTTTTATACAAACAAAGAGATGGATATTATGAACTATTCACAAAAAAGTTTTGAAATATTGAAGCAATTTTTTCTTTATGTTAGCATATGTTACAGGATGAACAAAACTTGTGATAAATAAATATTTTCACAAAAGCTGAAAGGATATATAACATTGAAGAAAGAAGAAGTATACGGACACATTGACCATACGCTCCTCAAGGCGTTTAGCACAACAGAGCAGATTGAAGCCATTGCAGAGGAGGCACTGAAATACGGCACTGCATCTATTTGCATTCCGGCAAGCTTTGTAAATTACATTCACAATAAATATAAGGATGTCAATATATGCACCGTAATTGGCTTTCCCCTCGGATATTCCACCACTTCAATAAAGGTTGCAGAGGCAAAGCAGGCAATTGAAGACGGCGCAAATGAAATCGATATGGTAATCAACATCGGCTGGGCAAAGGAGCATAAGTTTGATGCTGTTACCGAAGAGATCAAGGCCGTCAAAGCGGCGTGCGGGGACAAGATTCTGAAGGTTATCATTGAGACCTGTTATCTGACTGACGAGGAAAAAATCGCACTTTGCAAGTGCGTTTCGGATGCAAAGGCCGACTATATTAAGACCTCAACCGGATTTGGCACCGGTGGCGCAACACTGGAGGATGTAAAGCTTATGAAGGCCAATGTTGCACCTTATGTAAAAGTAAAGGCGGCAGGCGGTATGAAGACCAAGGCAGACCTTTTTGCATTCCTTGAGGCCGGTGCAGACAGACTCGGCACAAGCTCGGGCATAAAGCTTCTCAACGAATAATTTGTTGATGGTGATAACTGATGAGTAACCGTTTTCTTCTTGAAGCTAAAAACATAATTAAGACTTTCCCGCCTACTGTGGCATTGAATGATGTTCACTTTTGCCTGAGGCCCGGCGAAATCCACGGCCTGATGGGCGAGAACGGCTCAGGCAAGAGCACGATGTGTTCAATCGTTTCGGGCATTTATCCCTATGATTCAGGTGAACTCTTCCTGGATGGTGAGCCGTATTGCCCTAAGAATATGATTGACGCAGCAGCTAAGGGCGTTTGCATGATTGTTCAGGAGCAGGGGACCTTTGCGAGCACAACCGTTGCGGAAAACATATTCATTGGAAAAGAAAAGCAGTTTCATAACGGCATCAGGCTGGATACGAAAAAAATGGCGAATGCCGCACAGAAGATTCTCGATGAGCTTCAGATGCAGCACATTGACGCCAGAATGACCTGCGGCAGACTTTCCTTTGAGGACAGAAAGCTTGTAGAGATAGCAAGAGCAATGTATTCAGACCCAAAGGTCCTGATAATAGATGAGACGACCAGCGCACTTTCCAAGAATGGCCGCGATATTCTCTACGGCTTGATGGAAAAGATGAAGTCAGAAGGCAAGTCCGTAATCTTCATCTCACATGACATAGATGAGCTTATGGAAAAATGCGACTATCTGACGGTTTTTAGAGACGGCATTTACATTGACGAGGTGCCGAAGGAGAAATTCAATGCCGATCTGATCAAGCAGCTGATGGTTGGCAGAGAAATGGTCGGAGCCTACTATCGCGAGGATTTCAAGCCGAGCCACGAGGACGAGGTTGTCCTCTCGGTTGAGCATATTACGCAGGGAATCGTTACCGATGTCTCGTTCGATGCGTATAAGGGCGAGATACTCGGCATAGGCGGCCTGAACGAGTGCGGTATGCACGAGTTGGGCAAGCTGATATTCGGTCTTGAACCGCGTACGATCGGCGTTACCAGGTATCAGGGCGGCGCTGAATTCAAAAATCCGACTGATGCAATGAAGCTGGGCATCGGCTACATTTCCAAGGACCGCGACAAAGAAGCAATTCTCACAGCAGCAAGCATTCGTGATAACATCTGCCTTCCGTCCCTGAGTAAGCTGCAGAAGGGCATATTCATCACGGATAAGAGAGAGAAGGAGTTTACGAATTCCTACATAAATACGCTCGAAATCAAAACCAGCGGAATGGAACAGCTTTGTATGCATCTGTCCGGCGGCAATAAGCAGAAGGTCGTTATTGCGAAATGGGTGGGCTTCGATGCCTCCGTTCTGATCATGGACTGTCCCACCAGAGGCATAGACATCGGCGTTAAAGCGGAGATTTACCGCATCATGGAAAAAATGAAAGCAGACGGCAGGACCATAATACTGATTTCCGAGGAGCTGCCTGAGCTGATAGGTATGAGCGACAGACTGCTTATCATGAAGGACGGCAAAATCACAAAAGAGTTTCAGAGAAGCAAAGAGCTGTCCGACAGAGATATTATTAATTACATGATATAGGTGATAGGTGCTTTCTAATGAAAACGGATATAAAAAAGCATGAAAACGGCGGTGCAAAAAGCTGGATCAAGACGCACCTGTCTGACATTATTCCCGTATTAGGCCTCATATTAGTGTTGGTATTCTTCAATGCGGTCAGCGGCGGAAAAGTATTTACAAAGACTAACTTCAACACGCTGTTCAACGAGGCTTTCAGCCTTCTGATTGTTACATACGCATTGATTTTTGTTATGGCGCAGGGCAAAAACGATATGTCCCTGGGCGGCGTTGTGGCACTTGCGGCGGCACTTGCGGCACACGCATCATCTATCAGCGGCAATTTGGTCCTGCCGGTTGCGCTGCTGGTCGGACTGCTGTGCGGCCTGCTGAACGGCTTGATTGTTACGGAGCTTAGAATTGACTCGTTTATTGCTACAATAGCAATGTCCTTCATCCTGAAGGGCTTTGTTGAATTGCTGCTCCAGTCGGGTGTTCAGTCCATACCCATCAAGATGATGATGCTCGATTCTCAGGAGCTTAAAATCACAGTTGCGCTGGTATTCGGTATTATTAGCTTCATACTGTTCAAGTACACCATGTTCGGCAAGCATTGCCGCGCAATAGGCTCAAGGATGGAAGTCTGCAGACAGTCCGGCGTAAGAGTAAAGCTCGTTCAGTACGGGAGCTATGTGTTCACAGGTTTGGCCTCCGGTCTTGTCGCATTCTTCTTCCTCATCCGCTCCGGTGCTGCTAATATCGGCACGGCCAGCAATTTGGAATTCAATGCGCTGCAGGCGCTGATGCTCGGCGGCGTGCTGATCACAGGCGGCTCGTCCGTTAAGTTCAGAAGTGCGGTAATCGGCAGCATCACGATGGCGGCACTTGCAAATGGTATGACCCTGTGGGGCGTTGAGACACTGACTCAGCAACTTATCAAGGGATTTATATTCCTTATTGTAATTGCGCTTACATTTGAAAGAAAGAGCGTAGAGGTAATCAAGTGAATTTTGTAATTCTCATTACCGGCAGAGTAATGAAAAGAAAAAGGAGAAAAAAATATGAAGAAAGTCATCGCCCTCTTGCTGGCGGTAGTTATGGTGTTTGCACTTTGTGCATGCGGCCAGCAAGGCGCTGAGGGTAAAGATCCCGCAGCAAAACTTCCCGAGTTCAAGCTCGGCATCCCCATGGAAAACACCGCAAACCCTGCACAGTATTCCTACCTTGAGAACATGGTTTACCTGTGCGGCAACTTCCCCAACGGCGGCACCGCGGTTGCAGAAGCTGACGACCTGACCGACCCCGATCATATGATTTCCAGCGTTGAAAAACTTATCTCTGCAGGCTGCAATATGATCACCATCTGCCCCTGCAACGACACTATGCTCATCAAGGTTGCAAAGCTTTGCGAAGAGAACAAGGTTTACTGGGCAGTTGCATGGCGCGACATCCTCGACCCCGAGGTACGTGATGTTGTATACGCATCTCCCTACTTCTGCGGCACCGCAGTTCAGTCCGACCTGAACGCAGGCTATGAAGCAGTTAAGGCAATGGGCGAAGCAGGCATGAAGAAGATCGGCCTCATCTCTTTGGACAAGAGCAGCTCCTGCGCAGCACTTCGTGAAAAAGGCATGCAGAAGGCGCTTGACGAGTACGGCATGAAAGTTGTTGCTGAGGCAAGAGACCTCCAGCAGGCAGCTGACGCAGCACAGGCAGTTGAAAGCTTCATCGTTGCAAATCCCGACCTCGACGGTGTTTACATCGCTTGCTCCATGGGCATGAACATCCTCGACGGCACTCTCTCCGCGCTTGAGCAGTACGACCCCGACAACCACATCAAGATCAGCGTTATTGACTTCCTGACCGGACTCGACACCTGCTTCGAGAAGGATAGAATCATTTGCGCACAGGGCGGTATTTACATCCCCGTTCAGATTGCCTGCGGTATGCTCGAGATGAACGCAATCCTCAATGGCGGCCGCCTCGGTGGACAGGCATGGGATGTTCCCATCTCCTTCGGTGCAGTCGGCTCCGCTGAAGAGTTCAAGGATTACAGCAAGTTCTGCGAAGGAGCACTTCCTACTTACACCTTTGAAGAGCTGCAGAACCTGTTCATCACCTACAATCCCGATGTAACCGGTGAAGACATCATCGCTTGGGGTAATGCATTCAACCTCGCCGACATTTATGCTGCACATGCAGACCTCGCAGCACCCGTAAAGGGACCCAACGGCGTTGAATATGTTCCCTTTGCAAAGTAATTGCATTCAATCAGCCTGAACTTAACACCACACAAATTCTCCGGGGGGGAGGTTTATTCTCCCCCCTGCACTGAAAAAACCGTCACCCATCTCTGCGTTTTTGCTTTATATGTGTTATGAATGACGCACGTTTTCCCCTTATGAAAAGTAATGCAGCAGCTGCATTATTACTGACAATAATCGTTGTTAAAGGTTTACTGTTATGAAGGAAAAAAAGAACAATATATTTATCGTACTTGCCGTACCGGTGGTCATCTTTTTAATTCTGACTGCCTGCATAGATAATTACGGCTTCCATTCTCTGAAGATTGTTCTGTCTCAAGCCATTATCCCTACAACTCTGGGATATGCAATGTGCTTTACCAACGCAATTGGTATGTTCGATCTCAGCTGCGCATCTGCTATGATCATTGCTGCAATGATCGGAGGTTCTCTCGGAAACACAATGGGACTTCCCGGCCTCATCATCGGCTGCATAGCCGTTGGCGTTGTGCTGGGTGTAATTAACGGCACTGTGTACAAGCTGCTGAAGATTCCCTGTCTCATTGTATCTCTGGGCCTGCTGCTCATCTACGAGATACTTGCACAGAAAATCGGTCTCGGCGTCAGCAAGACAATCCCCGCTGATGTCGGCATTATCGGCAAGTTCCCCTATAGTTTGATTATATTGGGAGCAAGCGCACTCTTGTTCTATTACATATACAACAAAACCTGCATTGCCTGCCACATTCGCGCGGTAGGTAATGAGGAGCTTCTCGCCAACGCACTTGGCGTCAATGCAATGAATACCAAGTATATGACCTTTGTGCTTGCCGGTATCTTTATCGGCATCACCGCAATCCTGCAGATTTCTTATGCAAACAGCATTACCACGGTTTCTTCCCTGAGGAGTATCTCAATGATCTTCCAGCCTCTTATGGGCGTGCTGATTGCATTTGCAATTCAGGAATGGTGCAATCTGACGCTTGGTGTATTCATAAGCCAGTTCACCCTTTCCATGATGTTCAATGCATTGATTGCTCTGGGTGTCCCGAGCAAGATGCAGGATGTTGTGCTGGGTGTTATGCTCATAATCGTAATGGGTATTGCGCTGAACAACAAGCGTATCAGCGGATTCTTTGAAAGAAAAGCAAGAAGAAAAGAATTAATGAAAAGAGCCTAATTGAGTTCAATTAGGCTCTTTCAAAAACTTGCGCAAATTGAAAAGAGCATAAAAAGACACAGCTTACAGGCTTTGGTAGAATGAAGTCACGACACACCATCATTTGTAAAGAAGTATGTGCTTACGAAATGTTCGATATTCAGATATAAAATAAAGGAGCGCGATCATGGCATTCAGATATTCTGATAAATATAAGAAATACTCTCTTGATATGCATGTAAATGTAACGAGAGACGAATTCCTTAAGCAGTTTGACCCGGAGGCTCTTGCTAAGGACATTATCTCAACAGGTGCTGAGGCGGGGATGATGTACATTCAGTCCCATTACGGCTATTCCTACTGGCCTACAAAGGTTGGCGAAATGCACCCGGGTCTCATCGGAAATGAAGATGCATTCAAAAGGCTGTACGATGAAATGCACAAGGGCGGAATGGATGTTGATGTATACTTCAGCATGATTTATAACAACTGGGCATATGACCACCATCCCGAGTGGAGAATTAAGGACATAAACGGCAACTATTCGCGCGACAAGGGCAGAAGATTCGGCCTTTGCTGCCCGAACAGCGAGGGCTACAAAAAGTTCTGCAGAGACCAGATTGCAGATTTCACGGAATATGTAGGTCCCTATGAGGCGTTCTTTGCGGATATGACCTTCTGGCCCACAGTATGCTACTGCGACAATTGCAGAGCAAGATGGGAAAAGGAAGTCGGCGGAGAAATGCCGAGAATTGTCAATTGGAAGGACGAACGTTGGAAGCTTTTCCAGCGCAAGCGCGAGGAGTGGCTGCAGGACTATATGCAGTACATCTACGACTCCGTCAAGATGGTCAATCCCGGCGCAGTTGTCGAAATGCAGAACTCCACCATGCCGGCAAGCTGGATGATGGGCGTAACCGAGAATGCCACGATTGCAAGCGATGCAGTTTCCGGCGATTTGTACGGCGGTTTTTCTCAGCAGACCTTTGCCTGCAAACTGTACTACAATATGACGCCCAATCTGCCGTTCAACTATACTACCTCAAGGTGCGAGCCGTCTCTTGACGAGCATACCACTATTAAATCCGAGGTAATGATGAAGCTCCATGCAATGCTGTCATTTATCAATCACGGCAGCAACATATTTGTTGACGCAGTGGATATGACCGGCACATATGAGCCGTTGGTGTACAGCCGCCTTAAGAATGTATATGATGATGCGGCAAAGTTTGAAAAGTATTTCTCAAAGGGCAAGCCCTGCACGGATATAGGCATATACTTCAATCTGCACGGCAAGTACGACGAGGAGACGCCGCCTATGGACATCTCTGAGAGCAAGCACATCAGCAGGGCAATACCGCATCTTGACAGCAGCATCAATGTCAGCGAAACGCTGCAGAGAGCGCATATACCCTACAGCGTGTATACCAGCTTCCACCCTGAGCAGTGGGGCAAAGCAAAAATGCTTATCGTGAGCGATGCGCCCAATATGAGCAAGGAAAATATGTCTGAGCTGAAGGCTTATGTCGAAGACGGCGGCATAGCGTATATCAGCGGTCACAGCGCACAGCCTCTGGTTGAGGAGATTTTCGGCGGAAAGATCACAGGACGTACCGACGAAACAATCACCTATATTGCCCCCGAGGATGAGGTGGCATCGCTGTTTGGTGAGTACAGCAGAAAATATCCTTTGACAGTGTACAACAGTGCGTATATTCTTGAAGGAGCAACGAACGGCAAGGTGCTTGCAAAGCTGACGCTGCCGTATTCACTGCAGGCAAGCTCATTCCTGGTATGTGCAGACCTCGAGCTTCAGGTGGAAGCGGATCCGAATGACCCGCGCAATGAGAGTGCATCCATGCACTCAGACCCACCCGGAATCGCAACAGACTACCCTGCAATGATGGAAGCAGAGGTCGGCAAGGGCAAGATAATATGGGTATGTGCACCCTTTGAGAACACAAGCCTGACACAGCCAAGAAAGGTATTCACATCATTTGTAAAGAAGTATGTGCCTGAGATGCGCTTCGCTTCAGACGATACGCCGTATGTGGTTGAGTATCAGCTGTGGGAGGATGAAGAGGGCAAATATCTGTCTGCGATCAACCTGCAGTACGCAGATGAGGTTCTGCCGGTATTTGACTTCAATATCTGCATAAGGACGGAAAAGCCTGCAAAGATAACCCGCGTATCAGACGGCAGGGAAATGGGCTTTGAGTATTCAGACGGCAAGCTTGTTCTGCACATTGACAGACTTGACCTTTACGAAATGTTCGATATTCAGATATAATTGTGATAGCTGCAGCGTGTCAGCAAAAGGAGAAAAGCAATGGAAAACAAAAAGATCGTAGTGTTTGGCAGCTATGTAACTGACCTTACCGGCAGAACCCCTAAGTTTCCCACAGAGGGCGAAACGGTAATGGGTGTGTCCTTCAAAAGCGGACCGGGAGGAAAGGGCTCCAACCAGGCGGTAGCTGCAAAGCGAGCCGGAGGCGATGTAACACTTGTAACCAGGCTCGGTGAGGACGACTTCGGAAAGCTGGCACTTAATTTCTATGACAAAGAGGGAATCGATTCCTCAAAAATCATTGTTGATAAAAATTCTGACACAGGTGCTGCACTGATAATCGTAAACGAAGCTACTGGACAGAACGAAATCATTGTAATTATCGGTGCCTGCGGAGAGTTCAAGCCCGAGGAGGTTCAGGCGCTTAAAGAAACTGTCGCCTCAGCGGGAACGGTTCTCTGCCAGCTTGAAACAAATCCGGAGGCTACCTACAAGGTGCTTGATATGGCAAAGCAGGCGGGTGTGACGACTGTTTTTAATCCTGCACCGGCAAGAAAGCTGCCTGATGAGGTGTTGAACGGCATAGATTACATCACCCCCAACGAAACAGAAGCAGAAATCATAACAGGCATTGCAGTTACCGGTTATGAGAGCGCCTCAAAGGCGGCAGATGTTCTTCTCGGCAAGGGAGTTAAGAATGTTGTCATCACGCTCGGAAACAAGGGCTATTATGCCAAAAATGCACAGTCTGAGTTTACCGGTGCGCCGATTCAGGTAAATGTTGTTGATACAACGGGAGCAGGTGATGCCTTTAACGGCGGCTTTACTGCGGCGCTTGCGGCGGGAATGAGCTTTGAAGCTGCGCTTATATACGGCAATGTAACCGGCGGATTGGCGGTCGAAAAGTTCGGTACAGCACCGGCGATGCCTTATAAAGAAGAGATTATGGCAGCACTGAACAAGTAATTATTTGAAAAGGTGCAGACACTTGAACCTGTATGTTCAGAAATTCAAGGTCTGCACCGATTTTTTGCTGTAGAAGACGAGTATAGGTGAGGTTTAGCCGGTCCCGTCAAGATTTATGCGCAAATGTATTTGCAGGCTCCGGCTGAATGAAGTCAGCCGGCAATGGAGGCGTCGTCCAAAGCTGCCCCCAAATGCTTCATGTTCATGTATTTCTTGCAGCCCCACTGGGTGCCCGCCGCGTGGCGAAGTCGGGCGCAGACCAGCATCAGGGCAGAGTTCCCGTCAGGGAACGTCCCCAGCACGCGCGTCCGCCGACGGATCTCTCGGTTCAGCCGCTCGATCACGTTGTTGGTACGGATGCGCGTCCGGTGCTCGCCGGGAAAATCGCAGTAGGTCAGCGTTTCCTCAATGCCGTCCTCATTCACGGCGATCGCCACCAAAACAGCAACTTTTTCGTACCTCCGCCCCAGTTGCGGCGCAGGTAGATGCCGTCCACGTAGACGTATGGATAGTGCCCGCCCTGCAACGGGCGGTTGCGCCAGTCTTCAATGTGGACGTAGGCTTTCTTGTTCAGCTGTACAATTTTCTCGGACATAGTTTGCTGTCTCCTTTCAGAATGGTGTGTGGTAACTTCATTCTACCAGAGCCTGCATGCTATGTCTTCTTTTATGCGATTTTCAATTTGCGCACCTTATTGTACATTATCATACAATAAGGTGTGCTTGATAAAATGACTGGCAAAAGAAACCCTATGCGCAAAACTGTCCCCTGGGGCGAAATTGTCTTGCATGCACAGTCACGGCGGTAGTTCTTGTTATATTTGCTAAAGAAATAACGATCCGCATATGTTATGATGATGCCACAGTAAGAAAGACGATTTTTCAAAAGATCATCCTGAACAAACGGAGGTAACTACAATGAAAGAATTTGCTGGAAAAGTAGCCGGCATCACCGGCGCTGCCAACGGCATCGGCGAAGCCTTCGCACTGGAGGCCGCACGCCGCGGCATGAACCTTGCACTGATCGACATCGAAGGCGACCGGCTGCAGGAGGTCAAGAAGGAATGTGAAGCGCTGGGTGCGCCCAAAGTCGTCACGATCACCGTGGACGTGTCCGAGTACGAGCAGGTTCGCATGAGCGTCGAGCGCATCATGGCGGAGTTTAAGCGCATCGATGTGTTCTACAGCAACGCCGGTGTTGCCGGCGCCGGCACGCTGGGCAACATTCCGGCCCAGGACTGGGATTGGATCACCAGCGTCAACTTCCTCGGCATGGCCTACTACGTCACGGAAGTGCTGCCCATCATGAAAAAGCAGGGCACCGACGCCTACTTCCTGTTCACCGTCTCCATCGGCGGTCTGCAGCCCGGCATGCGCATCCAGTCGGCTTACACCGCATCCAAGCACGCGGCGATGAGCCTTGCCGAGAGCGTAAAGGACTATGCCGTCAACTACGCGCCGTACATTGGTGTGACCGCGTTCTGCCCGGAATACGTCAACACCACGATCTGGGACAGCGAGAAGCGCCGCCCCGAGAAGTTCCAGAAGCCGTATGATCCCTTCTACGCGACCAGCGACTATCAGGACTACAAGGCCAATTTTGAAGGCCGCATCAAGAACCAGGGCTACAACCCCCGCTTTGTCGGCCCGCGTCTGTTCCGCGCCATGGAGGACGAGCAGCTCTACGTGCACCCGCACGTGCACACCCACCAGATGCTGCGCGACCGCTTCGCGCGCATCGAGGCCGACCTGCGCAAGGACGAAGAGCTCGACGCCGAGTTCAAGGCGCTCGAGGGCTACGACGACTGAGCAGAGCCGCATCCGCATAAAGAACAGGAGCACCTCCCGCCCGGGAGGTGCTCTTTTCTGTATTCCGGCAGAAGAAAACGGGCGCGGGCGCGGCAAAACTGCCGCGCCCGCGTCGTCGGAGTCATTCGCCTGCCGGTTTTTCGGGCAGCGCCGCGAGATCGGAATAGCGGTTTTTCAAAAACGCGTCGATGTAAAAGGAATACTGCAGCTTGAACAGCAGCGACGGGTCCGAAAAATCCACGGAGAACAGATTTTCGATCTGCTGGATGCGGTAATTGACCGTGTTGCGGTGCATGAACATGAGCTCGGCCGTGTGGTTTTTGCTGAAGCCGGTTTTGGTGTAGATCTTCAGCGTTTCGTACAGCTCGGTGTTCTTGCCCGCGTCGTAGGCTTCCAGGCTGGCGAGCACCGGATGGCGGCACTGCTCAAGCAGCGGCTTGTCCTCCATACGGTCGAGCATGATGTAAAACGCATAGTCCGAGAAGAAGAACACGCCGCCGGTGTTCGACAGTCGCCGCGAAAAGGACATGGCCTGCAGCGCCTGCTGATAGTAAACGTAGAGCTTCGACGGTTTGTGGAACAGATTGCTCACGCCGACGAGGACCTGCCCGTCGGCCGCGAGGGTCTCAATGGCCGTGCGCGTCTCCTCCGGGAGCGCGCCCGCATTATCCACGCCGACGAATGTGACGATCGCGTTTTTCTTATACACGCGCGGCGAGGCCGGCAGGATCTCCGCGACGCGCGGCATCAGCACGTCGTAAAGATATTCGTTGCCCCTGAAATAGCTCGGTTTGAGCACGACCGCGCGCATATTCGGCGGGAAGGTCAGCTTGGCGGCGTTGATGCGCTGGATCGTCTCCTCCTCGCTGGCGCCATCGATGATGTCGCTGAGCACGCTCTGGTGCATGTTGAAGCGGTAGGTGCTGTAGCTGCGGCTGCCGAGCAGGGTGGAGTGCAGGTTTTTGGCCAGCAGGTGCATCAGCTTGTCGCTGAACCACGGGAACTCCCCGGTGTAATTGCCCATGAACACGTAGCCGATGATCTCATTGTCGGCAATGACGCGGATGACCTTGATGTACATCTGCAGCCGGTTGCAGAACAGCACGAACGTGTTGGGCGACATGTCCATCTTATGCTTGACCCGGTACGAGAGGATGTACTCGATCAGGTAGTTATCCAGATAGCCGACCTCGATGCTGTGGATCCAGTGCGGGTGGTTGACCCTGAACGGCTTGGAATAGGCCAGCACCTTGCCGGAAATGTCGATGGCCAGCAGCTGTGAGCCGGTGCCTTTGGAAAATTCGCAGAACACCGACGTCAGATCCGCGCCGTTGAGCAGCATATAGATCAGGTTGGAATACAGCTTCTGCTGCTTGAAGGAGTCGCCGAAGAGCGACATGATGTAATACACCACGTCCACGACCGAGACCTGCGGGATGATGATATAATTGCTGTCGCTGTAAGCGATCTTGTCGTGCGCCGCCTGGTCGGGCGTGCCCGCGCACACAAAGCAGAGCGGCAGGGTCATGTCCTGGCCAATCTGCCGGGCGGTATAGATGCTCAGCGAATCGACCGGCGGGACCGCCCCGCTCGGGTCATACAGCTCCACGTTGCTCAGTTCGCAGTCCATGGGGTAGGCCGTTTTGACCTCCGGATATTTTTCCGCCACGCGTTTGGCCAGCTCTGAAAACAGCATAGGCGCCTCCTTTTCACAGCAAATGCCAACAAATTAACAAGAACATTATACATGGAACACCGGCCGCTCCGCAAGTGCATTGTGAACAAAATTTGCGTTGTTTTTGTTCATTTCGACAGCGGGGGTTGTCCGCCGCCGAAACCGCCGGACCGGTGTGCGTGCACATTGTGCATCGTGCATGGTTTTGCTTGCTGTTTTTTTCACACATGACATAGGCACGGCCGCCGGAACCCGATAGAATGAGGGCAGCAAAGTTGATATGAGCCGAATGCGTTTTTCTACCTTTTCGCCGCCCGGGTGAGCACCGGATGGCAGAAACGCAGAAAGTTGAAAGTTGAGGTTTGCTGCTTATGCATTATGAAAAACTATTTGAAAAGGGAACCATCGGTCGGCTTGAGCTGCGCAACCGCGTCGTCATGACGGCCATGGGCACGATGCTCGGCGATTGGAACGGCTGCTCCACGCCGGAGCAGGTCCGGTTCTATGAGGAGCGCGCCAAGGGCGGCTGCGGCCTCATCATCCCGGAGTTCACGTCGGTCGATCCGGACAGCGGTCACTGCAACCGCATTCAGCTCGGCATCTGGGATGCACGCCAGATCTCGAGCTTTGAGCGCATCTGTGACGCCGTGCACCGCCACGGTGCCAAGATCTTTGTCCAGCTGCATCACGGCGGGCGCGAAGCCCCCCCGGCGATCAACGGCGGCCGTCAGGCCATGGCGCCGAGCGTGGAGCTCAACAGCGTGGTCGGCCGCGACACGATCCTGCCGCGCGAGATGACCATCGAGGACATCGACCGCCTGGTCGGCCTCTTCATTCAGGCCGCGCTCAATGCGCAGGCCGCCGGCGCCGATGGCGTGGAGATCCACGGCGCGCACGGCTACCTGCTGCAGCAGTTTATGAGCCCCTACACGAACAAACGCACCGACGAATACGGCGGCTCCATGGAAAACCGCTGCCGCTTTATCGTGCGCATCCTGAAGGGCATCCGCGAAGTCGTCGAGCCCGGCTTCGTTGTCGGCGCGCGCATCAACGGCAACGACTTCGTCGAGGGCGGCAACGACCAGGATGCCTGCGTCGAGATCGCCAAGTACCTGGAGCCGTATGTCGATTACTTCAACGTCAGTTGCGGCGTGTACGCGAGCGCGGCGACCATGATCGAGCCCTGCTACAGCCCCGAGGGCTGGAGAAGCGGCTTTGTCAAGGCCATCAAGAGCCAGGTCAGCGTCCCGGTCATCGCGGTCAACACCGTCAAGCATCCGCAGTTTGCCGAGCAGCTCCTGGAGGAGGGCGTGAGCGACTTCGTCGGCATGTCCCGCATGCACATCGCCGACCCCTATCTTGTGCAGAAGACCATGGCCGGGCGCGAGGATCTCATCCGCAAGTGCCTCGGCTGCATGAACTGCAACAAGTCCGTCGTCGCGGGCCGCACGCTGCACTGCGCGCTCAACCCCGTCGCCGGCCACGAGGTCACGTTTGGCGATGACAAGCTCGTCAAAAACGGCAACGGCCGCAAGGTCGCCATCGTCGGCGGCGGCCCGGCTGGTATGCAGGCGGCCCTGCTGATGAAAAAGCGCGGCTTCGAGCCCGTGATCTTTGAAGCGAGCGGCACGCTCGGCGGCAGCGCCATTCTTGCCTCCAAGGCGCCGTGCAAGCACATGGCGCAGGAATTTGTGGACACGCAGATCGCCGAGATGAAGGAATACGGCATCGAGGTGCACCTCAACACGCCGGGCACGGTCGCGCGCATTCAGACGCTCGAGCCGTACTGCGTCGTGGTCGCCTGCGGCGGCAACCAGATCATCCCCGGAGTCCCCGGCGCCGACCGCGACAATGTCTATTATATTGAGGACGTTCTGCTCGGCAAGGTGCAGTTTGCCGGCAAGAAGATCGCCGTCATCGGCGGCGGCCATGTCGGCCTTGAGGTCGCGCACTATCTGTGCGCCGACAACCAGGTCACGGTCGTCGAGATGCAGAAGGAAGTCGGCACGTCCATCTACCGCACAGCAAAGTACAAGCTCCTGTCGCTGCTGCAGGAAAACGGCGTCGAGATCCTGACGCAGCACGCGCTCGCCGGCGTCGGCGAGGGGACCGTCGAGCTCAAGCAGCTCCCCGGCGGCGAGACCGTCAGCGTCGATGCCGACATCGTCATCATGGCGCTCGGCAACCGGCCGGACAAGGCCTACGAGGACAAGCTGGCCGCAGCGTTTGACAAGGTCATTGTCGTCGGCGATGCGACGAAGGCCGGCACCATGGCCGACGCAACGAAGGCCGCCTACGAAAAGTGCTTTTACATCTGATTCCAGCCCCACGCGCGAGGCGCTCTGCGTCTCGCGCAGCGTTCCGGTGGGCATGTTACTTTTTTGTCAGCCGTGAACAAATTCCGCATTCTTTTTAAGCGTCCGTGACATTGTGACATTTTTATCTTTCTGGTATCATGCGAACCAAGGTAGAAAAAATCCGCATTTGCTCAGCGGTACTTTGAAAGATTCCATGACGACAAGGACGAAACCATGAACTACGAAAACCTGTTTACGCCCGGTTACATCGGCGGCCTGCGGATTAAAAACCGCGTCGTGATGACGGCCATGGGCAACGGTCTCGCCGCAGAAAACGGCGAGGCGTCCGACGAGATCATCGCCTGCTACAAGGCTCGGGCGGCCGGCGGCTGCGGGCTGCTGATCACCGAGTTTTGCGCGGTCGACGGGGAAAACGGCATCGCCGAGACCCACCAGCTGCAGATCCATGCGCCGCGGTTCATCAAGCGCCTCGCGCTGCTGACCGACACATTGCACCGCTACGACTGCAAAGTGTTCTTCCAGCTCTTCCATCCCGGGCGCGAGGGCAAGCCGCAGTTCAATGGCGGCCGTCAGGTCATCTCCGCGAGCGGGATCGTCAACCCGGCCACAGGCCGCGTGTCGCACGAAATGACGCGCGAGGAGATTCACGGCATGGTCGACAAATTTGTCACCGGCGCCGTGTATGCCCAGCAGGCCAATGCCGACGGTGTGGAGCTCCACTGCGCGCACGGTTATCTGCTGCACCAGTTTCTCAGTCCGCACAGCAATGCGCGCACCGATGAATATGGCGGCAGCCTTGAAAACCGGATGCGCATTGTCCGCGAGATCATCGAGGGCATCCACCGCGCCTGCGGCAGAGACTTCCCGATCAGCGTGCGCATCAACGGCTGCGATTACATCCCCGAGGGCCTGCAGAAGGCGGATGCGGTGGAGATCGCAAAGCTGCTCGAGGGCTACGGTGTGTCGTGCATCAACGTCAGCAGCGGCGGCTACGAAAACCCGGCCGCTTTCATCGAGCCCTGCTACTTCCCTGAGGGCTGGAAGAAGGAAAATGCGCTGGCCGTCAAGGCGGCGGTGCAGATCCCGGTTATCGCGGTCAACGTCATCAAGCATCCCGCGACCGCCGAGGCGCTGCTGCGCGAGGGCGTGTGCGATTTCGCCGGTGTGTCCCGGGCACAGCTCGCAGATCCGGACTGGGTCAACAAGGCGTGCAGCGGTCGGGAAGCGCTCCTGCGCAAGTGCATCGGCTGCATGAGCTGCAACAAGGAGGTCGTCAACCACCGCGGCATCCGCTGCGCCATCAACCCACGGCTCGGCCGTGAGCGGGACTACAACGCCGCGGCGCTGCGGCGCGACGGCGCGGGCCGGTGTGTACCGGTGATCGGCGGCGGGCCTGCCGGTATGCAGGCAGCTATCGTCCTGGCCGAGCGCGGCTTCCGCCCGATCCTGTTTGAGCGGCGCGCCTATCTCGGCGGCAGCGCCGTGCTCGCCTCGAAAGCGCCGTGCAAAGGGCTTGTGGCCGAGTATATTGAGACGCAGAAAAACCAGCTCGCCGCGCTCGGCGTGCAGGTGGAGCTGAATCACGCGCCGACCATGGCGGAGCTCCGGCGGCTCGATCCTTACGGTATCTTCGTCACCATGGGCGGGCAGCAGATCGTGCCGGACATTCCCGGCATCGACCGCGAAAACGTGTTCGGCATCGAGGACATTCTGCTCGGCCGCCGCGTGATCGAGGGCAGGAAAGTCGCCGTCATCGGCGGCGGACATGTCGGACTTGAAGTGGCCCACTTCCTGTGCGCGAACAACAAGGTCACGATCGTGGAAATGGCCGATGAGATCGGCGCGTCCGTGTACTACATCACCAAGTTCAAGCTCCTGCCATTGCTGCGGGAGGCCGGCGTGACGTTCCGCACCGGCCAGGCCATCGCCGCAGTGGACGACGGCAGCATCCGTCTGCGGGACACGCATACCGGCCAGTCCACCGAGCTGAAGGCCGAGGCCGTCGTTCTGGCGATGGGCAGCCGGCCGGATCTGGCCGCGCGCGCGGCGTTCGACCGGAATTTTGACCACGTCGTCTATGCCGGCGACGCTGTGCGCGGCGGCACCATGCTCGAGGCCAACCGCGATGCGTTCGCCCTCGCATGGGAATTCTGACACATAGATATGAAAAAACGATTCTGAACGATTTCAAAAAAAGGAGACGATACTATGAAAAACAACATTTTTGATCTGACCGGTCAGGTCGCTCTGGTTGCCGGCGGCAGCTCCGGCCTCGGCCTGCAGTTTGCAAAGGCAATGGCCAACGCCGGCGCCAATGTCGCCATTGTGGCGCGCCGCACCGACCGCCTCGAGAAGAATGCGAAGGAGATCGCCGCGGAGTACGGCGTGGAGGTTTACCCCCACTACCTCGACCTGTGCGACTCCAAGTCCGTCACCAAGTGCGTGGAGGACGTCATCGCGCACTTCGGCAAGATCGACATTCTGGTCAACTCCGGCGGCACCGGCGGCTCCGGCGACCCGGCGACCATGACCGATGAGCAGTGGGCTCACGTGGTCGATACCGACCTGACTGGCCTGTTCTATCTCTGCCGCGATGTCGCGCGCCTGTCCATGATCCCCAACAACTATGGCCGCATCGTCAACGTCTCTTCCATCCACGGCTTCGTCTCCAGAAAGAACGTCTGGACCGCACCGTACTGCGCTTCCAAGGGCGGCGTGCACATGATGACCAAGGCCATGGCAAACGACTGGGGCAAGTACAACATCACCGTCAACTGCATCGCGCCGGGCTACTTCCCGACCGAGCTGACCGAGAAGTTCATCGACTCCGATGCTTTTGTGCAGCTGCACAAGGACCGCTGCCCGAAAGAGCGCCACGGCATCCTCGGCGAGATGGACGGCCTGTGTGTTTACTTCGCCGCGCCCTGCTGCACGTACACGACCGGCCAGATCGTCGCGGTCGACGGCGGCTGGACCTGCAACTGACGCATCCGCTCAGATAACTACGGAGATATAAGGAGAAAGATATGGACAAGGCAATCAAAACACCGAATCGCACAGGTATTCTGGTACGTGCCCTGATCGTGCTCGCCATGTGCGGCATCGTTAACTCCGCGGCCGTTTTCGTCTCCCCGATGGCAAAGCACTTCGGCTGGACGACGGAAGCCATTGCCGGCGTCGCCACCTATATGGCCTTCATGCAGACGCCCGGCCACATCCTCAGCGGCTGGCTGCTCGGCAAGATCGGCGCCAAGAAAACGCTCATCCTCGGCTGCATCCTGCTGGGCCTCGCGTTCCTGCTGTCCGGCATGGTCCCCTCCGGCTCCCCCTGGATGCTGTACATCACCTTCAGCGTCCTGCAGGGTCTCGGTGTCGGCTTCACGTACACCGGCAGCACCTACTGCGCGACCGGCTGGTACCCCGACAAGCGCGGTTTTGCCTCCGGCCTGTGCATGGCCTTTAACGGCGGCTCCGCCACCTTCCTCGCGCCCCTGATCGTCAAGCTCATCGGCAGCATCGGCATCATCGTCACGCTCTACATCGTCGGCGGCGCGATCATCGTCATCGGCATCTGCGCGGCCATCGGTCTCAAGAGCGCCCCGGTGGGCTATGCCCCGGCTGGCTGGAAGGCCAAGGCGGACGATCCCAAGCTCGCAGCCACGCAGCTCGAGAGCCTGACGCCCGGCCAGGCGTTCCGGACCCGCGGCTACTGGCACCTGTTCCTCGGCTACGGTCTGTTCCCGACCATGTACATCATCTGCTACCCCCGCTTCTCCGTTCTCATTTCGGACGCGGGCTACTCGCTCAACGCTGCCACCATCGGCGTGTCGATCTACTCGATCTGCAACGTCATCGGCCGTTTCGGCATGGGCGCGCTCATCGATAAGCTCGGCTACCGCAAGGTCTATACGATCTGCGGCATCTGCTCCATTGCCTCTTCGGTCTGCCTGATGTTTGCCCACAGCCTGGCCATGTTCTACATTGCCTATGTCCTGCTGGCGGTCGGCTTCGGCGCGACGAACTGCTGCCACCCGGTCGCCGTTCAGGAGACCTATGGCTCCAAGTATGCCGGCGGCATCTTCGGCATCTGCATGCTCGGCTACATGATCATCTGCACCTTCATCAGCCCGAAGATCAGCTCGGCGCTCGTCAAGGCCACTGGCGGCAGCTACACTGCCTCCATGATCTATGCCATCATCGCCTGCATCATTGCCGTCGTCTTCTACACCACCATCCCCCAGCCCAAGAGACGCACGCTGGCAGAGGTTGCTGCAGAAGAAAAAGCCGCGCAGGAGAAGGCCGCGCAGGCCTGATTCGCGCAGCATCATCCGCAGACCATCCTCCCCTCTTTTTTGCGGCATGACCGGTTTTCTCTTTCTCCGGTCATGCCGCACTGAAAGCGGAGAGACCGACATCAATACGAAAGGTAGCATCCTATGGGCGTAGTTGGTTGTATTCTCGGCTTCCTTGTCGTTATCTATCTTTGCTACAAGGACTGGTCCGTATATATTGCTTCGATCGTGGGCGCGGCGGTCGTGATCGCATTTAACGTGCTCCCGTTCATGGACACGCTGCTCGACTCCTATGTCAACGGCATGTTCGTCCCGATCAAAAGCTTCTTCTTCCTGCTGCTGTTTGGCAGCATTCAGTCAAAGATCTATTCGGAGAGCGGCGCGGCCTTCTCCATCGCCGATACGATCATGAGTAAGCTTCTGCGGCCCGGCGCCAGCAACACAAAGAAAAATGTGATTGCGGTTGCGGTCATCGTGGCCATCGGCATCATTCTCTGCATGGGCGGCATCAATGCCAGTGTGTTCATCGTGCTCATGTACCCGGTCGCACTTACAATCTTTGAATATTGCGACATTCCCAAGCGCTTTATCCTCGGCGTGCTCGCCGCGGCGTCCTATACGTTTACGCTGACCATGCCCGGCAGCCCGCAGGTGACCAACGTCGCCGCCATGACCGCCCTCGGCACGGCGGCGGATGTGGCGCTCGTCCCCGGCCTTGTCGGCGCGGCGGTCGAAGTCGTCGTCATCATCGTCCTGATGAATATCTACATCAACAAGGCGCGGGCCAAGGGCGAGCATTTTGAGCTCCACCCGCTCGATCCGCACTATGACAAGAACACGCCGCGGCCGAATTTCTGGATCGCGCTCATTCCGCTGGTCGCGCTCTTTGTCACCTTCAACATCCTGAAGATCAACATCAACATCTGCGTGATCGGCAGCACCGTTTTGTCCATCCTGCTGTTCTGGAAGCAGCTCAAGGCGAAGAACCTGCGCGAGCTCATCAGCACCGGTGCAGCGGACTCCATCCACATGTCGCTGACGGTCGCGGCCATCTGCGGCTTTGCCGGCGTTGTGACCAACACGGAAGCGTTCACGACCATGCTCAATGCCATCACCGGCATCAACATGTCCCCGATGCTGATCTGTGCGGTGGTCGTTTCCATCATGTGTATGCTCACCGGCGGCTCTTCCACCGGTCAGCTGATCTCTCTGCCGCTCATCGCGCCGAAGCTGCTCGACCTTGGGCTCAATGTCAACGCGATCCACCGTATCGCCTGCTTTGCCGCGACGACGCTCGATTCCATGCCGTACTCCGGCGCCATCCTGATGCTGTTGCCGATGTGCCGCATGAAGCTCAGGGAGATCTATCCGCCCATGTTCATCACAACGGTCATCGCCACGACCTGCGGCACGATTGCCGTCATCGTGATGTGCGCGCTGTTCCCCGGCCTTTGCTGATGTGCATGTGCGTGCGTGCACTCCCCCAAATAGAAAACACCGCCCCGAAGGCCGCCGGCCTTCGGGGCGATTGTTGTTTGTGCCGCAAAATGCCCTCCGGTCGGGAAAACGTCCGGAGGGCGTTTTTGCCTTTGCCCATGTGCGGGGAATCAGCCGGGGTGCCGCCTTGCGCTGCGCGGCGATTTGTGCTATCCTGCGCGTGGGGTGATATGATGAAAATTCTCATGATCAACGGCAGCCCGCACCCGCGCGGCTGCACATACACCGCCCTGCACGAAATGGAGCAGGTGCTTCAGGCGGCGGGGGTTGAAACGCAGATCCTGACCGTCGGCGCAGAGCAGGCCGGCGGCTGCACCGCCTGCGGTGGATGCAATGCGACCGGGCACTGCGTGCGCGGCGGCCTGGTGAACGACGCCATTGACGCGATGGAGACGGCGGATGCGCTCGTGCTCGCGTCCCCGGTGCACTATGCCGGAATCTCCGGCGCGATGTCGGCGTTCTGCGACCGACTGTTCTACGCCAGCGACGGCTGGGCGAACAAGCCCTGCGCCTGCGTCGTCTCGGCGCGGCGCGCGGGCACGACGGCCGCGCTCGATCAGCTGGTCAAATACCCGATGATCTCGAACATGCCGGTCGTGTCCTCGCAGTACTGGCCGATGGTACACGGTGCGCGGGCAGAGGACGTCGCGCAGGACGAGGAGGGCCTGCAGACGATGCGCCAGCTCGCGCGCAATCTGCTCTGGCTGGTGCAGTGCATTGCGGCGGGCGACTCCGCCGGTGTCCCGCGTCCGGCGACGGAGACGCGCAAGTTCACCAATTTCATCCGCTGATCTGCAGCAAGATCACGAAAAGGGCCTCCGCAGGCAAAGCCCGCGGAGGCCCTTTTGCGATTCGCTGGAGGTATGCTCACCCGTGTTTTTTCGCGCGGCGCTTGCCGGTCATGTGCTCGATGGTCAGGCACAGGACGGTCGTGCGCGGGATGACCGCCGTGGAAAACGGGAAGTCCGGCGCGCGGTACTGCGCCATGAGCACGCGCAGCGCGTGCTCCTTGCCGCTGTCCGGCACGACGGTGATGCGCCCCTGACCGATGACGCTCTCATACGTCATGGTGCAGTTGCCGTGCTCGTCGTCGAGGATGAGGCCGTGGCCGCGGTCCATCTCGAACGATGCGTTCGGGTTTCTGGCGATGAGGTCATACTTCGTGCCGGTATCCGCACCGTGAAAGTACAGCCGGACGGTCCCGCCGTCGGCCTCAAGGCCGAAGTTCAGCGGCAGGATGTAGGGATACGGCTCGTCGTGCAATGCGAGGCGGCACACGTCGCACCCGCGCATGACGGCGATGAGCTCGTCAAAATCTGTGATCTCGCGATCTGCTCTGCGCATGAAAATGCTCCTTTCCGATCAGCCGATGGGTGTGCCGAGGCGCGCCAGCACGTCCTGAAAATATTCCGGCAGCGGGCAGGTGAACGTCACGAGCTCGCCCGTGCGCGGGTGGATGAATCGCAGTGCGCGCGCATGCAGGCACTGTCCGCTCAGCCCCTTTTCCGGGCGCTTATGCCCGTAGACGAGATCGCCGAGCAGGGGGTGACCGATGTGCGCCATGTGCACGCGGATCTGGTGCGTGCGGCCGGTCTCAAGCTCGCAGCGGATGTGCGTGTAGCCGTTGTAGCGCGCGATGACCGACCAGTGCGTGACGGCGCGGCGGGCGTTTTTTTGCGTCACGGCCATGCGCTTGCGGTCCGTCGGGTGGCGGCCGATGGGCGCGTCCACCGTGCCGGCATCGTCGCGCAGATTGCCGCAGACGACGGCCTCATACGTGCGCGCCATCGTGTGATCGGCCAGCTGCGCCGAGAGCGCGAGGTGCGCAAAGTCGTTCTTCGCCGCGACGAGCAGCCCCGACGTGTCCTTGTCGATGCGGTGCACGATGCCAGGCCGCCGCTCCCCGCCGACGCCGGAGAGACTCTCCCCGCAGTGGGCGAGCAGGGCGTTGACGAGCGTGCCGTCCTCGTGACCGGGCGCGGGATGCACGACCATGCCGCGCGGCTTGTTGACGACGATGAGATCCGCATCCTCGTACACCACGTCCAGCGGCAGATCCTGCGCCACGAGCTCCGAGGGCGCGGCATCCGGCAGCGTCACGACAAACGTGTCGCCGGGGACGGTTCTGTAGTTTTTCTTCACGGGCGCGCCGTCTTTTGTCACCGCGCCCCGCGCGAGCAGCCGCTGGGCGGCGCTGCGCGTGAGCCCGGGCAAAGAGCGCGCGAGGAGAGCGTCGATCCGCTCGGCGCTCTCCTGTGTTTGAATCGTTCGTTGTTCCATTAGAAATCCGAAAACTCCGCCAAAATGTCGTCGAGTGAGTACGCTGCGCCGTCGGCACTGCCGTCCGTGGCATCGTCCGGCTTGGGCGTTTCCGGCTCGGCGGGCGCAGCAGGTGTGCTGTTGAGATAGGCCAGCAGCGGATCCGCCGCCTCGGCCGCAGGCTGCGCCGCCGGTTTGGGCTGCGCGGGGGCTGCCGGTTTGGGAGCCGGGGCTGCCGGTTTGGGAGCCAGGGCTGCCGCCTCGGGCGCGGCGGGTGCTGCCGGTTTGGGTGCCGGGGCTGCCGCCTCGGGCGCGGCGGGTGCTGCCGGTTTGGGTGCGGCGGGTGTCACCGGCTGCGCGGCAGCGGGCGCACGGTCCCACGCGGCGAAGAGATCGTCCTTCGCCGGAGCGGTCTCCGGCTTGGCGGGTGCAGCGGGCACGGCGCTCGCTTTGGGTGCGGCGTCGGGCTTGCGCTTGGTGGGCAGGTGCAGCCTGCGCGCCTTGGGCGCGTCAGGCGCTGCCCCTGTGCGCTGCCTGCGCGCGGCTTTCGGCGCGGCGTCATCTGCCCCGTCGTCCCCGCGGTAGAAGATCACGTGCAGGCACAGCGTGATGCCGGCCACGACGATGAACACGTCCGCCAGATTGAACACGGCAAAGCGCACGAAGAGGAAATTGAACATGTCCACGACGTAGCCGCTGAGGATGCGGTCGATGCAGTTGCCGACCGCACCGGCGAGCACCAGCACGACCGACCAGCGGCCGACCTTGCCGTGCACGACGTTGCGCCGCAGGCAGAACACCGCGATGGCGGCGAACACGAGCGTGAAGAGGATGAAGATCCAGTGCGGCGCGTGCTCGAGCATGCTGAACGCGGCGCCGTTGTTGTGGATGTTCGTCAGCTCCAGCACGCCCGGAATGAGCGTGACGTGCCCGGTGTCGAGCGCGATGTTGACGGTGACCCAGTATTTGAGCCCTTGGTCAGCGATGAGGATCAGGATGGCTACGATGGCATACCACATAGCGGTTCCTCGCTTTCGGATCAGGATTTTGGGATCGGGTGATTACTCCGCCTGCTGCGCGGCCACGACCGCGGCGCAGCGCGGGCACAGTCCGGTCTCGGGGTCGGCCTGCTCGGAGTGCATCCAGCAGCGCGGGCATTTGGTGCCGGGCGCGTTGTGCACGGAGATGTGCAGACCGGGGAAGTTCGTGCCGGTGCCGGTGACGGCGTCGGCCGGCACATCATCGCCGATGAGCGCCTGTGATACGATCAGCAGCTCCGGCAGGTTCATGCTCTGCACCTCGTCGAGCGCGGCCTTGGCGGCGTCATCGTCGGCGCGCAGCGTCACGGCTGCCTCGAGCGGCTTGCCGATGCGCTTTTCGGCGCGGGCGGCCTCGAGCACACCGTTGACGTCCGAGCGGACGCGGATCAGCTGATCCCACCGGGCGAGCTCGCTCTCGCTGAGCGCGTAGGCGTCGAACGGCTGGTTCATGACGTTGAGCAGCACGTTGCGCGCGTCGTCCTCGGCGCGGTGCGGCATGGCCTGCCAGATCTCGTCGCAGGTGAAGGCGAGGATCGGCGCGAACATCTTCGTCATGCTGTCGAGGATGAGGAACAGCGCCGTCTGCGCGCTGCGGCGCTCGAGTCCGTTGCGCTCGTCGCAGTAGAGGCGGTCCTTGATGATGTCGAGGTAGAAGCTCGAGAGCTCCACGACGCAGAAGTCGTTGATCGCGTGCGAGATCACGTGGAACTCGTAGTTGTCGTATGCCTTGGCCACGCGGCGGATGAGGTCGTTGAGCTTCGTGATCGCCCAGCGGTCGAGCGGGAGCATATCCTCCGGCGCGACGAGGTGCGCGGCGTCAAAGCCGTCGAGGTTGCCGAGGCAGTAGCGCGCGGTGTTGCGGAACTTGAGGTAGTTTTGCGTCAGCTGCTTGAAGATCTCCTTGGAGCAGCGCATATCGGCGTGGTAGTCGGCGCTGCCCGCCCAGAGGCGCAGCATATCGGCGCCGAACTCGTTGATGATCTCGGCCGGGTCCATGCCGTTGCCGAGGGATTTGTGCATGGCGCGGCCTTCGCCGTCGACCGTCCAGCCGTGGGTCAGGCACTCGCGGTACGGAGCGCCCTTGCCGAGCGCGCCGACGGCCACGAGCAGGGACGACTGGAACCAGCCGCGGTACTGGTCGCCGCCCTCGATATACATATCCGCCGGCCAGAAGCCCTGGTCGCGCTGCATGGCGGCGACGTGGGTGGAGCCGGAGTCGAACCAGCCGTCGAGCGTGTCGGTCTCCTGCGTGAAGTGCTTGCCGCCGCAGTGCGGGCAGGTGAAGCCCTCGGGCAGGATGTCGGCCGCCGGGCGGTCGAACCAGGCGTTGCTGCCTTCCTTTTCGAACAGCTGCGCGACGGCCTCGATGCTCTCCTCGGTGCAGACGGGCTTGTGGCAGTCGTCGCAGTAGAACACCGGGATCGGCAGACCCCAGCGGCGCTGACGGGAGATGCACCAGTCGGCGCGCTCGCGGATCATGGCGGCCATGCGCTCTTTGCCCCACGCGGGCAGCCAGCGCACGTTCTCGCACGCGGCGACCGCGTCCTCCTTAAAGGAGTCCACGGAGCAGAACCACTGCGGCGTGGCGCGGAAGATGATCGGGCTCTTGCAGCGCCAGCAGTGCGGGTAGCTGTGCACGATGTCCTCGGATGCGAAGAGCGAGCCGGCCGCCTTCATGTCTGCGAGGATGATGGGGTTGGATTCCTCCGTGGTCAGTCCCGCATACTTGCCGGCGTAGTCGGTGTGGCGGCCCTGATCGTCCACGGGCACGACCATGTCCATGCCATAGCGCTTGCAGGTCAGGTAGTCGTCGGCGCCGAAGCCGGGCGCGGTGTGCACGCAGCCGGTGCCGGAGTCCATGGTGACGTAGTCTGCCAGCACCAGACGCGAGGTCTTGGGCAGGAAGGGATGGTCGGCGAGCATATTCTCAAAGAATTCGCCCGGGTGCTGCTCGAGCACCTCATAGCTGTCGAAGCCGCCGATGTGCATGACCTTCTCGGTCAGCGCGTCGGCCATGACGTACACCTCACCGTTGGGCGCCTGGACGAGGTTGTACAGCTCGCGCGGGTTGAGCGCGATGGCGAGGTTGCCGGGCAGGGTCCAGATCGTGGTCGTCCAGATGACGAAATAAAGCTTGCTGTGGTCGACGTTCGGCAGCTTGCCAAGGTCGTCGTGCATCGGGAACTTCACGTACACGGTCGTGCACGGATCGTCCTGATACTCGATCTCCGCCTCGGCGAGGGCGGTCTCGTCGTGGGCGCACCAGTACACCGGCTTGAGCCCCTTGTAGATGTGGCCGTTGCGGTACATCTTGCCGAACACGCGCACCTCTTCGGCCTCAAAGCCCTTGTTCATGGTCTTGTAGGGGTGCTCCCAGTCGGCGACGACGCCCATGCGCTTGAAGCCGTCCATCTGGCGGCCGATATATTTCTGCGCATAATCATGGCAGGCGCTGCGGAAGTCGGCGATGCTCATGGCCTTGTGGTTGAGCTTCTGCTCCTTGATGATGGCGCTCTCGATGGGCATGCCGTGGTTGTCCCAGCCGGGGATGTAGGGCGTGTAGTAGCCGCGCATGGCGTAGGAGCGGACGATGAAGTCCTTGAGCGCCTTGTTGAGCGCGTGGCCCATGTGGATGTTGCCGTTGGAGAACGGAGGACCGTCGTGCAGGCTGAAGCGCGGCTTGCCGTCGTTCTTTTTGAGCATTTCGTTATACAGATCCATGTCGTTCCAGCGGCGGAGCATATCGGGCTCACGCTTGGCGAGGCCGGCGCGCATGGGGAAGTCTGTTTTCGGCAGGTTGATCGTGGCGTTGAAATCGTTCTTGGACATGGTAAAAATCGTTCTCCTCTCAGAGTAGTTTTCCGTTAAAATTGTGCAGGGCGGTACGGCACCGGCCGTCCCGCCCTGGTTGATTGCTGTTCACTCAGCTGTTGTGCAGAAAGTGATAGAGCTGCGTGGCGTCATCTGCTGCACTGTCGGCCGCGGCATCGTCAGCTTCCACGGGCTGCGCCTCCACGGGGGCGGCGGACACGGTTTCTGCTGCATACACGGGCTCTGCCTGCACAGGCTGCTCGGCGGCCGGAGCTTCCGGCTGCGCGGCGCTCGCGGGCTCGGCCGGCGCGGCGGGCGCAGGCTCGGCAGGTGCGGCGCTCGCGGTCGGGCGCGCAGCCGCGCGCGGCGCGGACGCTGCCTTCGACCCGGCGACACCGTCGAGATACTCGAGCTGCGTCAGGCACAGATTGCGCACATCTTCCAGGAATTTCGCGCAGGAGGTCTTTGCGTTGAGGAGCTTGGCTTCCTCGTTGGCGGTTTCGTGCTGAAGTCCGCCAAGTATTCGGTCGGACGTGTTCTTGGCCTCGCTGAGTATCTTGTCGGCGCGGGCCTGGGCATCGTCCTCTATCTGCTTGCCGACCTTCTGGGCCGACAGTATGGCCAGACGCATGGCGTCTTCACTGGCGCGGTACTCTTCTATCTTATCGACCAGCACCTTCATCTTGCCCTTGAGCACAGCGATTTCCTTCTGCGCGTTGGCAAGCTCGGTGGCCACTTCTTCCTGATAGTTCTGCACGGCGGCCATGTCGTAACCGCCGAACATCGCTTTTTCAAAGGTTTTTTCCCGAATATCCTGAGGAGTCATGATGGTAAGCCTCCATTCTTTCTGATGGTATACTACTCGCGGGGCTGTCAGGGACAGTATGCCCGAATGTTACAGGTGAAACTCGCCCGACTCCATGTCGTCGAGCTGGTCGCCCATGAGGTCGACGTTGAACGGCGTGATGATATACGTTGCGCTGGCGACGCGGCGGATCTTGCCGTCCTGCGCGTAGGCGACGCCGGACAGGAAGTCGATCAGGCGGCGGGCGATGTTCTTGTCCGTCTGCTCCAGATTCATGAGCACGGCGCGGCGATCGCGCAGATGGTCGGCGATCTCGGCCGCGAGCTCAAACTGCTTGGGTGCGACGAGCACGACCTTGAGCTGGCCGCCGCTGTTGAGGTTGACGACCTTGTCGGCCACGCGGCTGTCGCCGCGGGCGGTGTAGCTCGGCGCGGAGCGCTCGGGCTCTCTCACCGGCTCGGAGACCGGGTCGTCGCGGATGAAGGAGCTCTGCTTGGCGGCGGGCGCCGTGCGGCGCGCCGGCCGTGCCGGAGCGGGACGCTCGGGCGCGGGTGCTTCTGCGACCGGGATCGCCTCATCCTCATCGTCGAAAAACTCGTCGTCGTCATCGTACGGACGCGTCATTTTCTTCAGTTCATCCAAAAAGCCCATGCAGGGTCCCCCTTTATCTACCGGCGGCTGCTGTGTTGCCGCTGTGTTCTCTTTTCAGGCGCGGCGGGCGGCGCTCAGTGCCGGGAATAGTCCCGTGCGCCGAAGATCGACGAGCCGACGCGCACCATGTTCGCACCGGCGGCGATGGCGTCCTCAAAATCCCCGCTCATACCCATGGACAGAAAGTCCATAGAAACATTATCGTATTTTTTTCTGCCGATGTCAACAAAAAGCTCGTGCATTTTCGTAAAATATGCATGATTTCCGTCGGAAGTTTCTGCCACGGGCGGGATCGCCATCAATCCGCGCACGCGGATGTGCGCGCAGGCGGCGGCGGTTTCCAGCAATTGCGGCAGTGCGTCGGGATCGACGCCGCTCTTGGCGGCCTCACCGCCGATGTTCACCTCCAGCAGGATATCCTGCACGGTGTCCTGCATGGCGGCGCGCTTTTCGATCATGGCCAGCAGCTCCGGTGAGTCCACCGATTGGATGAGATCGACCTTGCCGACGACCTGCCGCACCTTGTTGGTCTGCAGGTGGCCGATGAAGTGCAGCGGTGCGCCGGTGTAGGCGTCCTCGGCGAGCTTTTCGGTCATCTCCTGCACGCGGTTTTCGCCGCAGGCGTCGATCCCGGCGGCGACGGCCTCGCGCACGCGCGCGGCGTCGTTCATCTTTGTCGCTGCCACAAGCGTGATGTCCGCGCCCGTGCGCCCCGAAAGGCGGGCGGCGGCGTCGATGCGCGCGCGGATGGCGGCGATGTTTTCGGCAATGGTGCTCATTGTGGGTGGTGCCTCCTTATTTTATGACCCGTCCGTCGGACAGCCCTTTGCCGCTGACGACGATGTCGTTGCCGGCGCGCAGGGCGTTGCTGTCCGTGCTCTGGGCGACGAGACAGTAGCTGTCGGTCTGGTAGATGATCTCGATCGGTTTTTTCTCCAGCTGCGCCGCCGTGACGACGTAGACGAAGGTCTGCCCGTCGTCGTCCATGTGCACGGCCTTGAGCGGTACGCGCAGACCGGTGTGCTCACTGTAGACGACGTCGGCCGTGGCCTTGCGCATGGCCAGCGTGTCGGCCAGCGCATTGTTGCACGCGAACACGACCGCAACCTCGCCGCTGCCGTCCGGTTCGCTCTTGCTGAACACGGTGGCCGAGACCGTGCCGCTGTAGTGCTGCGGGAAGTCGAGCGTGGCGCTGCCGCCCAGATTCAGGCGGTCGGCGTCGGCCTTGCTCATGACGGCGGCGAAGTACCACTTTTTCGCCGTGACGAGCTTGCCGATCGTGTTTGCGGGTGTCGAGGGGCTCGTATGCTCGAGCGCGGCCACGCCGTCGGGGGTGAGGTTTTCAAGCGCCGCCGGGCTCAGCGCCTCATAACCGTCCACCGTGGAGGTGAACAGCCCCGCCGCCGGTGCGGTGATGCTGCCGCGGCCGACGCCGGCCTTTTCCAGCTGGTGCAGCTCGGCGTTGAGCGCGTCAAGATCGCTCTGCGAGACGGTGCCCGTCGAGGCGCCGAAGAGCAGCGAGCTGAGGTCCATGCAGATGTCGTCAAGCTCGGACGCGCTGCCCGCGGAGACGGCGGCGTTGAGCTGCAGGATGGCGCTGTGGACGCTGCTGTCAAGCTCGGATGCGCCCGAGGCGCTGCCTGCGCGTGACAGCAGGCTCGAGACGTAGGCGATCTCCTTTTTGAGCTCGCGCGCGCGGCTGGCGCTGTCGAGCGCGGCCTTGGAGTCGACGCCGATGGCGATCTCGCCGTCGCGCGCGACCTGCTTGCCGTCGTCCACGGTGAGGGACAAAAACTCCTTGTCCGAGGCGATGATCTGCTCCTCGCGCACGACGATGCCGCTGGCCTGTCCGCCCTCGCTGACGGTCACGAGCACCGCCGGTGCGGTGGAATACGACTGCTGCGTGGAGCGAAACAGGTACACGCCCAGATACACGGCCATGGCCGCGAAGAGCACGAACATGGCGATGTTCGTAAAGGTATTCGTTTTCTTCAAAGCCTGCCCTCCTTCCGGTGGGGGGCGGCGGGGAGATCACGCCTGCAGCTCGAGCGTCACCGCCCGCACCGGGGCGACCGTCGAGATCGCGTGCTTGTAGATCATCTGCTGGCGGCCGTCGGCCTCGATGAGCACGGCAAAGCTGTCAAAGCTGCGCACGATGCCGCGCAGCTGAAACCCGTTCATGAGAAACAGGGTCACGGGGATCTTTTCCCGCCGGATGTAATTGAGGAATGTGTCCTGAAGGTTCAGAGTTTTTTGCATGATCGCCGCTCCTTTTGCCGGAGCGGACATATATCGACTTATCATAGCACAAACTGCCGCTCCGTGAAATAGTGAATTTATACAAATCCGGCGAAAATGGCAGTTTTCTCCGCATCTGTACAGGCCACTATTCTATACCGCGCCCGGCCAAGAATTGCGTCGAACGGCGGCAGGCCAGGTCCATGTCCGGCGTTTTTTCGTGCCGCAGCCAGAACAGCTGCGCATCGCGCCGCAGCCACGTGAGCTGGCGCTTTGCGTACTGCCGCGAGGCAAGCCGGATGGCGTCCGCAGCCTCCTGCGCCGTCGCCTCGCCGCGCACGGCGGCCACGGCCTCCTTGTAGCCGATGGCCTGCATGGCCGTGCAGTCGGCCGGGATGCCGGCGGCCAGCAGCGCGCGCACCTCGTCGAGCAGCCCCTGCTGCATCATGGCGTCCACGCGCCGGTCGATGCGCGCATAGAGATCCTGCCGGTCTGCAAACGTGAGCGCGATCTTCGCCGCGTCGTAGCGCGGCGGCACGGCGCGGGTCTCGGCGTCGTGCTGCGTGATGGTCTTGCCCGTGAGGATGTAGACCTCCATCGCGCGCACGATGCGCTTTTTGTCCGCGGGGTGGAGCTTTGCCGCCCGCTCGGGGTCAAATTTGCGCAGCTCCCCGAGCAGGCCCTCGCCGCCGATCTCGTCGTAGCGCTCGCTCAGCTCCTGCCGCAGCGCGGTGTCGGCCGTGCCGTCGGCAAAGGTGCGCCCGGCGATGAGCGAGTCGATGTAAAGCCCCGTCCCGCCGACGACGATCGGCAGTTTTCCGCGCGCGAGAATGTCATCTACACAGGCGGTCGCTTCCGCCGCGTAGCGCGAGACGGAGTAGTTCTCCGTCGGGTCGGCGATGTCGATCATGTGGTGCGGCACGCCCTGCATTTCCTCCGGCGTGGGCTTGGCCGTGCCGATGTCCATGCCGCGGTAGATCTGCATCGAGTCGGCCGAGACGACCTCGCCTCCGAGCCGCTGCGCGAGCATGACGCCCAGCGCGGTCTTGCCCGAGGCGGTCGGGCCGGTAATAACGACCAGTTTTGGCTGCATCCGGCAGCCTCCTTTCCATAAGAGAGAATTCTGAAAGATTTTATTGAAAAGTATTAGAAATGTGTTAAAATGAGACCATATCCCAGTATTCAAGAAGGTGAACCCATGAAGATCAAAATTTCTGCCGACAGCACCTGCGATCTCTCGCCGGAGCTGATCGCGCGCTACAACATCGGCATCACGCCGCTGTACATCGTGCGCGGCGACGAGACGCTGCGCGACGGCATCGATGTGCGTCCGGAGGAGCTCTACGCCTACGCGAAGGCCACGGGCAAGCTCTGCCAGACCGCGGCGGTGAACGTGTCGGACTATTATGCGTATTTCAGCGCGGCGCGCGCCGAGTATGACGCCGTGATCCACTTCACGATCTCGAGCGATATGTCCGGCTGCTATCAGAACGCCTGCATCGCGGCGCGGGAGTTTACGAATGTCTATCCCGTGGACGCGCGCAACCTCTCGACCGGCATCGGTCATCTGGTGCTCGACGCGGCCGAGATGGCCGCGCAGGGCATGGATGCAGCCGACATCGCGGCGGCGCTGGAGAAAAAGCGTGAGAAGCTCGATGTCAGCTTCGTGCTCGACACGCTCGATTATCTCGTGCGCGGCGGGCGCTGCTCGTCACTCGCGGCGCTGAGCGCCAATTTTCTGCATCTCAAGCCGTGCATCGAGGTCAAGGACGGGAAAATGGGCGTCGGCCGCAAGTACCGCGGCAAGCTCGAAAAGTGCTATGTGCAGTATATTGAGGACCGGCTCAAGGGCCGCGACGATATCGACTGCCACCGCATCTTCATCACGGATTCCGGCATCGACGAGGCCACGTGGCAGGAGCTCGAGCGCGTCGTGCGCGCGTGCCAGCCGTTTGAGGAAGTGTACCACACGCGGGCCGGCTGCACGGTGTCGAACCACTGCGGCCCCGGCTGCATGGGCATTTTGTACTACCACAAGTAAATAAAGTTGTACAGTCTGACAGGGAGCGCGCCGCGCTCCCTGTTTCTCTGCCCAAAAGGATTACTTTTGGGCAGAGAACTGCGGCCTGACTGCATCGCACGCGCTGTCCGCCTGCGGCGGACGGCGCGCACGTTTGCAGGCCGAGCGGTATTTTCTCCGCCGCACATGTCGCCGGAGAAAATGGCTGGACTTTCTTTCGCCGCGCCATTGGCGAAAGGCGGCGCGCACGTTTGATCAACCGAGGGGAGCGCGCCGCGCTCCCTGTTTTTTTACACGATGCGCTTGAAGAGCTTGTCCAGCTCGCGGCGCGTGAGCGTCACGGCGACGGGGCGTCCGTGCGGGCAGTATTTCACCTCGCCCGCGCACACCGCGTCCGCCAGACGCAGCAGCTCCTCGGGCTCTGTCTGCCAGCCGGCCTTGATGGCCGCCTTGCACGCCACGGTCTTGAGCACCTCGTCGCGCACGGCCTGCGCGTCCGTGTGCGCGCCGTGGCGCAGCTGCGCGCAGATCTCCTCGAGCGCGGGCAGCGCGTCGCCCGCGTCGATCTGGGCGGGCACGCCGCGCAGGATGTAGTCGCTGCGGCCGAACGGCTCGAGCGTGAAGCCGAGCTCCGCGAGCGTGTCGCCGTGCTGCTGCAGCACCTCCGTGTCGCTCGCATCGGGCGTGAAGGGCAGCGGCTCGAGCAGCGTCTGCGACGGGATGTCGGCAGGGTTCTGGCGCAGGCGGTCAAAGTTGATGCGCTCGTGCGCCGCGTGCTTGTCGATGAGGATGAGCGTGTCGCCCTTTTCCACGAGGATGTAGGTGTGCATCGCCTCACCGATCAGGCGGGCGGGCGGCGTCTCCGGCGGCACGGCGCGCGCGAGCGGCGACGGGGTCTCCTGCTCGGCGGGCTCGGGCTCAAGCGCGGTCTGCACGTCCTGTACGACCGGCTTCGGCATGGACGGCTGCGGCGCTGTGCGTGCGGGCGCGGGGAATACCGGCGGCGGCGTCACGCGCGGCGCTGAAAAGGCCGACGCCGTCGGCGAGCGGAACGAGACCGCCTCCTCCGCCGGGGCGGCGGGGGCATAGGTGCGCGCAGGCGCAAATGTCGGCGCTGCGGGTGCGGGCGGGTGCTGTGCTGCGGCCGGTGCCGCTTTCGGCGCTGCCGGCACGAACGGGTCTGCCTTCGGCGCGGGCTCCGGTTTGGCCGCCGTTTTCGACAGCGTGGCCACGGGCTCTTTTTCTGCCTCGAGCGCTGCGCGCGCGCCGTAATACACGGCGTCGAACACTGCGCGCTCGTGCGAGAATTTTACCTCGGTCTTTGCCGGGTGGACGTTCACGTCCACGGCCGCGCAGCTGAGCTCCACATACAGCACGCACGCGGGAAACCGCCCCACGAGCAGCGTGTTGCGGTAGGCCTGCTCGAGCGCGGCTTGCAGCGCGGCGGATCTGATCCAGCGGCCGTTGCAGAAGAAATGCTGCTGCGCGCGGCTGCCGCGCCCGGCGGCAGGGGAGGAGATGAAGCCGTGCACGCGCACGCCGTCGACCTCGCTCTCACAGGGCAGGAGCGCCTTTGCCAGCTCACGCCCGAGCAGACTGTATACGCAGCTGTCGAGCTTGTTGTCGCCGGGGGAGAAAAACAGCTCCTCCCCGTCGCGGATGCAGCGCACGGACACATCCGGCCGGCCGAGCGCGCACCGCAGTGCGGCGGCGGCGCAGGCGGCGCCCTCCGCGCGGTCGGTCTTGAGAAACTTGCGCCGGGCGGGCGTGTTGTAAAACAGGTCGCGCACGATCATCGTCGTGCCCTCGGGGCAGCCGGTCTCGTACATATCCTGGATCTCGCCCGCGTCGAGCGTCATGTGCGTGCCGCCCGGCGCGCCGCGCCGCCGCGTCGTGAGCGTGATGTGCGACACGGCGCTGATGGCGGCCAGCGCCTCGCCGCGAAAGCCCATCGTACCGATGGCCTCGAGCCCCTGCGCGTCGTGCAGCTTGCTCGTCGCGTGGCGCAAAAACGCGATGCCCGCGTCCTCGGGCGTCATGCCGCAGCCGTCGTCGGTCACGCGCAGATAGGTCGCGCCGCCGCCGCGCAGCTCCACCGTCACGGTGCGGGCCCCGGCGTCGAACGCGTTTTCCACCAGCTCCTTGACCACGGAGGCGGGACGCTCGACGACCTCGCCCGCGGCGATCAGATCCGCAAGATGCGGAGAGAGAATTTGAATATCGGGCATGGTTTGCCCTCCTTTGTGCACAGTCGGCGGGAAGCGAGCTTCCCGCGCGTATATTATAAAGGATTGGCATTGAAAATTCCACCGCGAAATGCTACAATATTCTATCACACTTCAAATTTTACCCGGATATATCCGGACAGGCAGGAGCATTGCATGAGCTATCAGAGAGTAGAAATCCCCGAATCGGACATCCAGCGCCAGCTGGACATCTGCGCGCAGCTGCGCGCGCATTTTTCTGCCGGCGGCCGTCAGCCGCTGGCCATGGTCGACACCTACGGCTGCCAGCAGAACGAGGCCGACAGCGAAAAGCTGCGCGGCTATCTGCGCGCCATGGGCTTTGATTTCACGCAGGACGAATTCGCGGCCGACGTCGTCGTCATGAACACCTGCGCCGTGCGCGAGCACGCCGAGACGCGCGTGTTCGGCAACGTCGGCGCGCTGACGCACACCAAGGCGCGCAATCCCGAGCAGATCATCGCGGTCTGCGGCTGCATGGCGCAGCAGGAGCACGTGGCCGAGAAGCTGAAAAAGTCCTACCGCATCGTTGACCTCGTCTTCGGACCGCACGAGCTGTGGCGCTTCCCGGAGCTGCTGCGCAGCGTCTGCACCGAGCACCGGCGCGTGTTCGCCATCGACCCGGCGGACGGCAGCGTCGCCGAGGGCATCCCGCGGCAGCGCGACGGCAGCGTCAAGGCGTGGCTGTCGATCATGTACGGGTGCAACAACTTCTGCACCTACTGCATCGTGCCGTATGTGCGCGGGCGCGAGCGCTCCCGCCACCCGGAGGAGATCGTGCAAGAGGCGCGCGAGCTCGTTGCGGCGGGATACAAGGACATCACGCTGCTGGGACAGAATGTCGATTCCTACGGCCGTGACCTCGACGAGGACGTGGACTTTGCCGACCTCATCCGCAGCATCAATGCCATCCCGGGCGACTTTGTCATCCGCTTCATGAGCAGCCACCCGAAGGACGCAACGGAAAAGCTCTTTCGCGCCATGGCCGAATGTGAAAAGTGCGCGCACCAGATGCATCTGCCCGTGCAGAGCGGCAACGACCGCGTCCTGCACGCGATGAACCGCGGCTACACGCGCGAGAAATATCTGGCGCAGGTGGCGCTTGCGCGGCAGTATATGCCCGACCTTGTGCTCACGACGGACATCATCGTGGGCTTTCCCGGCGAGACGGACGAAGAGTTTCAGGACACGCTCTCGCTCGTCGAGACCGTGCGCTATGACGCGATGTTCACCTTCATCTATTCGCCGCGCGTCGGCACACCGGCGGCAAAGATGCCCGACCCTTACACCCGCGCGCAGAAGCAGGTGCGCTTTGACGCGCTCGTCGCGTCGGCCAACGCCATCTCCGAGCAAAAGCACCGCGCCTATGAGGGCAGCGTGCAGCGCGTGCTCGTCGACGGGGCGGACGGCCGGGGCGACTATCCGCTCACGGCGCGCACGAAGGGCGGCCGGCTGGTGCATATGCGCGGCGACGAGGCGCTCGTCGGGCAGTTCGTGGACGTGAAGATCACCGGCAGCAACACCTGGGCGCTCTACGGCGAGGAGGCGTGACATGGCGGAACTGACGCCGATGAAGCGGCAATATTACGAGATCAAGCAGCGCAATCCCGACTGCCTGCTGTTTTTCCGGCTGGGCGATTTTTATGAGATGTTCGACGACGATGCGCGCCTGGCCGCGCGCGAGCTCGACCTCACGCTCACGACGCGCGACCGCAACGTCGAAGACCCCGCCGAGCGCACGCCCATGTGCGGCGTGCCGTACCACTCGGCCGAGGCGTACATCGGCCGCCTGATCGCCAAGGGCTACAAGGTGGCCATCTGCGAGCAGATGGAGGATCCCGCGCTTGCCAAGGGGCTGGTCGAGCGGGACATCATCCGCATCATCACGCCCGGCACGGTCACGGAGTCCTCGATGCTCGAGGAGAACAAGTCGAACTATCTCGGCGCGGTGTATCTGAGCGCACAGTCCGGCGGCACGGCGTTCTGCGACCTCTCGACGGGGGAATTCTGCGCCGCGAGCTACCCGGCCGACGCCGTGAGCCACATCCTCAACGAGCTCGGGCGCTTTGCCCCGCGCGAGGCCGTATGCGCCGACGCGGCGGCGGAAAATGACGACATCCGCACCTTCCTCACCAAGCGCCTCGGCAGTCTGGTCGAGGCGGGCGGCGACCGGTTTGAATACATGGCGGCGGCTGCGCGCGTGTGCGAGCAGTTTGACGTGCAGAGTACGGACGAGCTCGGCCTCGGCGAGGCACCGGCGGCCGTGTGCGCGGCCGGCGCGCTGCTGGCCTACCTGCACGAGACGCAAAAGTGCGACCTCGGCCACATCCGGCGGCTGGAGCTGCTGGGCGACGACCACTACATGGAGCTCGACTACACCACGCGCCGCAATCTGGAGCTGACGGAAAACCTCCGCTCCGGCGAAAAGCGCGGCAGCCTCCTCTGGGTGCTCGACAAGACGAAAACGCCCATGGGCGGCCGCCTGCTGCGCACCTGGGTCGAGCGTCCGCTGCTGAGCCCCGTGCAGATCCGCCGCCGCCTCGGCGCGGTGGAGGAGCTGGTGAGCGAGAGTGTGCTGCGGGGCGAAGTGATCTGCTGCCTGCGGGAGATCGGCGATATGCAGCGCCTCGTCTCGCGCGCGGTGTACGGCTCTGCCAACGGGCGCGACCTGCACGCGCTGGCGCTCTGCTGCGCGCAGCTGCCGCAGCTGACGGCGCTGCTGCAAAACGTGCACAGTGCGGCGCTGCGCGACATTGCGCAGATGGACACGCTCGCCGATCTCTGCGCGCGCATTGACCGCGCGATCTGCGACGAGCCGCCGTTTTCCGTGCGCGAGGGCGGTATCCTCCGCACCGGCTACAGCGAGGAGGTCGACCGCCTGCGCAATGTGCGCGATCACGGCGCGCAGACCGTTGCCGAGCTCGAGCAGCGCGAGCGTGAGCGCACGGGCGCAAAGAAGCTCAAGGTCGGCTACAACAAGGTTTTCGGTTATTATATCGACATTCCCAACAGCGCGGGCATCACCGAGCTGCCGGAGGACTATATCCGCAAGCAGACGCTCGTGTCGAGCGAGCGGTATTTCACGCACGAGCTCAAGGAGCTCGAGAACACGCTCCTGACGGCGCGCGAGCGCATCGCGGAGCTGGAATACCAGCTCTTCAACGAGGTGCGCCAGCTCGTCGCCGACGAGGTCGCGCGCGTGCAGGCGGCGGCGGACGCCGTGGCGCGGCTCGACGCGCTGTGCTCGCTGGCTGAGACCGCCGTGAAGAACAACTACGTCTGCCCCGAGGTGGACCTGTCGCGCACGCTCGACATCCGCGAGGGGCGTCACCCCGTCGTCGAGCAGGCGCAAAAGGACAGCCTCTTTGTCCCGAACGATACGTTTCTCAACGATGCCGATGACCGCGTCGCCATCGTGACCGGACCGAACATGGCCGGCAAATCCACCTATATGCGCCAGACCGCGCTCATCGTGCTCATGGCGCAGATGGGCTCGTTCGTCCCGGCGAAAAGCGCCGTCGTCGGCGTGGTCGACCGCGTGTTCACGCGCATCGGCGCGTCCGACGACCTGGCCGCCGGACAGAGCACGTTCATGGTCGAGATGAGCGAGATGGCCAACATCCTCCGCCACGCCACGGCGCAGAGCCTGCTCATCCTCGATGAGATCGGCCGCGGCACGTCGACGTATGACGGCATGGCCATCGCGCGCGCGGTGCTCGAATACTGCGCAGATCCCCGCCGTCTCGGCGCCAAGACCATGTTCGCCACGCACTACCATGAGCTGACCGAGCTCGAGCAGACGCTGCCCGGCGTGCGCAACTACAACATCACGGCCAAAAAGCAGGGCGGCACGCTGCTGTTCCTGCGCAAGATCGTCGCGGGCGCGGCCGACGACAGCTACGGCATCGAGGTCGCAAAGCTCGCCGGCGTGCCGGACACGATCATCACCAAGGCCAAGACCTACCTGCGCGAGCTGGAGTCCGGCGCGGCGCAGCCCGACGCCCCCGCGCATCCGGCGCAGGACGATGCGCAGATGACGCTCGGCGACGCCGCCGGAGACGTCATCGCCGAGCAGCTGCGCACCATCGACCTCAACACCATCACGCCGCTCGAGGCCATGCGCCTGCTCTTTGAGCTGCAGCAGAAAGCGAGGGGCTGATATGCGCAGAGCCAAAGCAGAGTGGAGCGATCCCATGCCCCGCGGCGCGCGCATCGCGGGCTGGGTCTATTTCCCCATCCACGTGGCCGTGCTGCCGCTGACGATCGGCGTGCTCCTCATGGCGGTGCTCGGCGAGCTGCCGTCGGACGTGACGTGCAACGTTCTGTATTACCTCATCGGCCTCGTGTTCACGCTCGCCGTCATGTGGCGCTTCCTGCACCGCAGCTATGACACGATGGCCGGCAGCATCCTGCGCTGCATCGGCATGATGCTTGCCGCCTACGGCATCGACGTGCTGCTCTCTCTCGTGCTGCAGCTCGGCACGGGGCTCATCGGCGAGCTGCCCGTGCCGAACAACGACGCCGTGACCGGCCTTGCCAATACGGACTATAAGCGCATGACCGCCGTCGCGGTGCTCATGGCGCCGCTCGTGGAGGAGTGCCTGTTTCGCGGCGTGGTCTTCGGCACCATCCGGCCGCACAGCCGCTTCTGGGCGTATGCCGTGTCGATCGCGCTCTTTTCGCTCTACCACGTCTGGCAGTACGTCGTCATGTACGGCGAGCCGAAGCTGCTGCTCTCGGCGCTGGCGTATGTGCCGGTGTCGGCCGCGCTCACGTTCTGCTATGAGCAGACGCGCTCGATCTGGCCGCCGGTGTTTTTCCACATGTGCATCAACGCGCTCTCGCTCGCGGTACTCGCCGGGTGAGCGCAGAAAAGATCCGCCGCTTTCCGACTCCGGAAAGCGGCGGATCTTTATGCTTCGGTTTTTTCGTACACGCAAAACTGATAGCCCACGCCGTCATGCTCGGCGCGCGGCTCGGCGGACACGCAGCGCCACGCGGGGTCTGCGTCCAGATCCGGGAAAAACACGTCCGAGTGGGGCGCGGCGTCGATTTTTGTGACGTATACGCGCGTCATGTGGGGGAACATCTGCCGGAACACGCTGTCTCCGCCGATGACGAAGCAGCGCGCGTGCTGCGCGGCGGCGGCCACGGCCTCGTCCGGGTCGTGCACCACCTGCGCGCCCTCGATCGTGATGTTCCGGCGCGAGAGCACAAAGTTTTCGCGGCCGGGCAGCGGCTTTCCGCCCGGAAAATCCTCCAGTGTGCGCCGTCCGACGATCACGGCGGCGCCCATCGTCAGCTCCCGGAAGCGGCGGCGGTCGGCAGGGATCACGAGCGGCTGAGTGCCCTTGGCTCCGATGCCCCAGTCGGCATAGACGGCAACGATCGCATCCATGGCAGGCCCTCCTTACACCGCGATGGGGATCTTCCCCGTGAACTCGCTGTATTCGTAGCCCTCGACCTGGAAGCTGTCGCGGGTGAAGGCGTAAAAATCGTTGACGGACGGGTCGATGACAAACTTCGGCGCGGCCTTGGGCTCGTTTTGGATGATCTGCTCGATGACCGGCACGTGGCGGTCATAGATGTGCGCGTCGGCAATGACGTGCACCAGCTCGCCCACCTGCAGCCCGGACACCTGCGCGAACATATGCACGAGCACGGCGTACTGCACGACGTTCCAGTTGTTCGCCGCGAGCATGTCCTGACTGCGCTGGTTGAGGATGGCGTTGAGGGTGTTGCCCGAGACGTTGAAGGTCATCGAATATGCGCAGGGGTAGAGCGCCATCTCGTGCAGATCCTCGAACGTGTAGATGTTTGTCAGGATGCGGCGGGAGGCGGGGTTGTGCTTCAGGTCATAGAGCACGCGGTCCACCTGGTCGAATTCGCCCTCGGGATACTGGTGCTTTACGCCGAGCTGATAGCCGTAGGCCTTGCCGATCGAGCCGGTCTCGTCGGCCCACTGATCCCAGATGTGGCCGCGCAGGTCGTGGATGTTGTTCGACTTCTGCTGCCAGATCCACAGCAGCTCGTCCACGGCGGTCTTCCAATAGGTGCGCCGCAGCGTCAGCAGCGGAAACTCCTCGGACAGGTCGTAGCGGTTGACGATGCCGAACTTCTTGACCGTGTGCGCCGGAGCGCCGTCGTCCTCCCAGTGGGGGCGCACGGTCCGGTCGGTATCCCAGACGCCGTTTTCCAGTATGTCGCGGCAGTTGCGGATGAATACCTCGTCTGCGTAGCTCATAATTCGGCTCCTTTCGAAAAAACAATGACATATCAGTTTATCACACGGACGGCGGAGTTGTAAATGGCGAAAGCCGAAAACGCGCCGCACCGCGGTTATTTTACGAAAGGCCTAAAAATGCCGGGTAAATTTGGTCAAAATGCCACGGAGATTTGACACGTTTTTTGCACACAGACCGTCCCGTTTCCGGCTGCGGGATGCTATAATCAAAGGAGCGATACCCCAAATCATGAAACGGAGGATATCACATGAAGCACATGAAGAAATTGCTTTCTCTGCTGCTGGTGCTTTGCCTCGTGCTGAGCCTGAGCTGCACGGCATTTGCGGCCGGAGCGGAAAAGCCGCTGGACGGAAAGACCGTCATCCTGCACTCGAACGACGTGCACGGTGCGATCGATCTGTACGCGGCCATGGCAGCCCTGAAGGCGGACTATGAAGCGCAGGGCGCGGAGGCCATCCTTGCCGACGCCGGCGACTACAGTCAGGGCACCGTCTATGTCAGCGTCAACAAGGGCGCGGACGCGGTGACCATGATGAACGCGACCGGCTATGACGTTGTCACCCTCGGCAACCACGAGTTTGACTACGGCTATGCGCAGCTGGTGGAGAACATGAAGGCTGCCAAGTTCCAGGTCCTGTGCGCCGATGTGCTCGGTGCCGACGGCAAGACCATCTATGACGCCAACACCATCATCGAAAAGGGCGGCGTGAAGATCGGCTTCTTCGGTCTCGAGACGCCGGAGGCGCAGACCAAAGCCAACCCCAAGCTCATTCAGGGCCTGAAGTTCCTCGCCGGAGCGGACGGCAAGGAGCTCTATAACTGCGCGGCCGCACAGGTCGCAGACCTGAAGGCGAAGGGCGCAGACCTCGTCGTCTGCCTCGCGCATCTGGGCGTGGACGAGAGCTCCGAGCCCTACACCTCCTATGATCTGGCCAAGAACGTGCAGGGCATCGATTTCATCATCGACGGCCACTCCCACACCGTCATGACCGCCGGCCCGAACGGTGAGCCCATCCAGTCGACCGGCACGGCCTTTGCCAACATCGGCGTCATCACCATTGACAACGCCACGAAGAAGATCGTCGGCAACGAGCTCAAGGCCATCTGGCACACCGAGAAGAATGCCGACGGCAAGTCTGTCACCGTCGTTGACTACAAAACGCGCGACGAAAAGGTCGCCGCGGCCGCCAAGGCCATCATCGACCCCATCGACAAGGCATACGGCGAGAAGTTCGCCGTGAGCGAGGTGGCGCTCAACGGCGCGAAGGCGCCCAACGGCAACCGTGACTCCGAGACCAACCTCGGCGACCTGATCACGGATGCCATGCTCTAGAAGGTGCTTGCCGACGCGGAGATCACCGTTCCGGAGGAGAACGTGGTCGCCATCACCAACGGCGGCGGCATCCGCGCGAGCATCGGCGTGGGCGACGTCACGAAGAAGGACATCAACACCGTGCTGCCGTTCGGCAACACGCTCGCCGTGGTCTACGTGAAGGGCTCCGAGCTGCTCGAGGCGCTCGAGGCCAGCACGTACTGCACGCCGGAATCCATCGGCGGCTTCCCGCAGGTGGCGGGCATGCAGTTCACGGTCGCGACGTATGAAACGTACGACAAGAACGACGAATCCTATCCGAACTCCACGTACTACGGCCCCAAGACCATCAACCGCGTGACCATCGGCTCGATCAACGGCAAGGACTTTGACCCCGAGGCCACCTATGCCGTCATCACGAACAACTTCGTGGCCGGCGGCGGCGACACGTACTATGCGTTTGCCGCAGCCACCAACCAGTTCGACACCGGCCTGCCGCTGGACGAGGTGGTCATGGAATACATCACCAAGGAGCTCAAGGGCGTGATCGGCGAGACCTATGCCGAGCCCGCCGGACGCATCGTGGTCGATCAGGGTGTCGCCCCGGCAATCGCCGATGTGCAGAGCATGGTCATGGGCGAGGCTTCCTACACGGCCGAGAGCTACAAGGCCTATGCCGCCGTCGAGGCCAAGCTGGCCGCCGCCGAGACCGAGGCCGAGCGCGTGGCGCTGTGCGCCGAGCTGCGCGCCGCGGTTTCCGGTCTGAAGGTTGTTGAAAACACGTTTGACGACGCCGCGAGCGGCTGGTATAAGCCCGCCGTCGACTTTGCGCAGGCGTCCGGCCTGATGTCCGGCATGGGCGACAACAAGTTCGCCCCCGACGTCACGACGACCCGCGCCATGGTCGCGCAGGTGATGTATGAGCTCGCCGACGAGCCCGACGTGTCCGGCCTGACCTGCCCGCTGAGCGATGTCGACTCCACCGCGTGGTACGCGGATGCGGTCATCTGGGCCTACAACGCCGGCGTGGTCAGCGGCTATGAGGACGGCACGTTCCGCCCGGGCCGCGCCATCACCCGTCAGGAGATGGCCGTCATGTTCTACGGCATGCTCTTCGGCACGGATTCCATCCTCGCCGAGGATGACATCAAGCTTGCCCTCAGCGCGTTCAAGGACGGCGACACGGTCGCTTCCTGGGCACGCGAGGCGGTCGCTGTCTGCTACATCAGCGGGATCATGGTCGGCGACAACGGCTCCTTCAAGCCGACCGACCTGCTCAGCCGCGCGCAGCTCGCGCAGGTGTTCCGCAGCTTCTACGAGACGCAGCTGACCTTTGCGCTCGACGAGCTTCCGGCCGCGCCCGACCAGCCCAGCACGCCTGTGCAGCCCAGCACGCCCGAGCAGCCGAGCACGCCTGTGCAGCCCAGCACGCCCGAGCAGCCGAGCACGCCTGTGCAGCCGAGCGCGCCCGAGCAGCCCAGCATGCCCACCGCAGCGTAATTGCAATCCCCCCCGCCCGCACGGAGACCCGTGCGGGCGGTTTCGGCTTGTCCAAAAACCGCTCAGGCTGCAAGTGTGGAATTTGAGCGCCGCCGGCGCTCAAATTATGCGCGCAGCAGACTGCAGCCCCTTTGTCAAAAAGGAATACTTTTTGACAAACTCAGGAGACCGCTTCGGCGGTTTCCTTTTTGTGCGTTTTGCGCATGGGATCGTGCTTGACAATTCCGGAAAACCTTTTACAATATAGGGCGAACCGATCCGAAGAGTCTACAAGGAGGTTTTTGATATGAATCTGAACAAATATCTGGACATCGCACCCGAGGTGCAGCAGGCGCTCGCAGACGGCCGCCCGGTCGTCGCGCTCGAGAGCACGATCATCTCGCACGGCATGCCCTATCCGAAAAATGTGGAAACGGCGCTGCTCGTCGAGCAGACCCTGCGCGACAACGGCGCAGTGCCCGCCACCATCGCCATCCTCGGCGGCCGCCTGAAGGCCGGCCTGTCCAAGGAGGAGATCACCTACCTCGGCAAGAGCGGGCGCAAGGTCGCCAAGGTCTCCCGCCGCGACCTGCCGGTCATCTGCGCGCGCGGCGCGGACGGCGCGACCACCGTCACCACGACGATGATGATCGCCCACATGGCGGGCATCTCCGTCTTTGCCACCGGCGGCATCGGCGGCGTACACCGCGGCGCCGAGACGACCATGGACATCTCCGCCGACCTGGAGGAGCTGGCGCAGACGCCGGTCATGGTCGTGTGCGCGGGCGCGAAGGCCATCCTCGACCTCGGCCTGACGCTGGAGTATCTGGAGACGAAGGGCGTGCCCGTGCTCGGCTACGGCACGGACGAGCTGCCCGCGTTCTACACCCGCGAGAGCGGCCTCGGCGTCGACGCGCGCGTCGACACGCCGGAGGATCTGGCTGCGATCTTCCAGGCGCAGCGCGACCTCGGCCTCAAGACCGGCATGCTCGTCACGAATCCGATCCCGGAGCAGTATGCCATGGACAAGGCCGTCATTGACAAGGCCATCGATCAGGCGCTCGCCGAGAGCCATGAACAGGGCATCCACGGCAAGGAGACCACGCCGTTTCTGCTCGCGCGCGTGGCGGAGCTCACCGGCGGCGACAGCCTCGAGAGCAACATCCAGCTCGTGCTCAACAACGCCCGCGTCGCAGCCAAGACCGCTGTCGCCCTCTGCAAATGAAGGGCGGTGCGTGGCTCGTGCTCGCCGTGTCCATGCTGATGGGGCTCGGTCTCACCATCGGGGCCATCGCCTCACGCAGGCAGATGCGCACCGCCGTCGTGGTGGTGCTGTGTCTGGTCGGCATCGGCATCGTGCTTGCCGGTGCGGCGCTGAGCATCGGCATCGGCATTTTGTGAGCGCGCAAAACCAAACCGAAAACACCGCAGACCAACCGGTCTGCGGTGTTTTTTGTCAGCGGCAGTTATTCGCCGCCGGGCTGCGGCTTCGCAACGCGGAAGATCATGCGCGGGGTCTCGGTGCTGGCCTTTGTGTTTGGGGCGATGGATTCGGTGATGAACGAGTTGCCGCCGATGACGGAGTTTGCGCCGATGACGGTCTTGCCGCCGAGGATGGACGCGCCGGAGTAGATCGTGGCGTTGTCGCCGACGGTCGGGTGGCGCTTTCCGGTCACGGCGTGACCGTGGCGCGGACTGAGCGCGCCGAGCGTCACGCCCTGATAGAGCTTGACGTGGTCGCCGATGACCGTCGTCTCGCCGACGACGATGCCGGTGCCGTGGTCGATGAAGAAGTATTCGCCGATCTGGGCGCCGGGGTTGATGTCGATGCCGGTCGCGCCGTGGGCATATTCGCTCATGATGCGCGGGATGAGCGGCACGCCGCTCTCATACAGCTCGTGCGCGACGCGGTAGACGAAGATGGCATACAGGCCGGGGTAGGAGAAGATGACCTCCTCCTTGCTGCCGGCGGCGGGGTCGCCGTCGAAGTTCGCGGTCACGTCCTTCATGAGGATGGTCTGGATCTGCGGCAGGCGGCACAGGAAGCGGTCGCAGACGGCGTTTGTGCGCTCGCGCAGCTCGCTCTCGTCCGCGATCGTGTTGGAAAAGGCCAGATGCACCTGCTCGCGCAGGTCGGTGTAGATCTCGCCGAGCAGGAACTCCGCAAACGTCTCAGCCGAGACGTGCGACACCGTGCCGCCCGCGAAATACGCCGGGAAGAACACCTTCTGCAGATTCTCAATGATCTTGATGATGACCTTGCGGTCGGGCATGCGCAGGTGCTCGCTGTACATGGGCACCTCGGCGGTCTCGTAGCCGTTGGCGATCTGTGCGGCAACGGCGTGCAGCAGACTTTTTTGCGTCATGATGGGCAATCTCCTTTTCAATTTTCTTCTTTTTTCCACGGGCTGCATATAAAAAACGCAGGAAGCGCGCTGCTTCCTGCGTAAAAACCATTGTGGATACCATACGGGCGCGATCCCGCGGCCGTAGAGCTACCGGCAGAAAGCGACGCAGCTTTGCGCACGACAACAACAGGCCGTCGGACAGACCGCGGCCGGGATGCTGCTGCAGCTGCAAAGACGCATTGCTCAGGCTCCTTCCGGTAATGCCCCTTCGATGGGGCGCTCTGGTATCTTGTATAACACGAACTGCCGCACTTGTCAAGTGACGATGTGCCGCACTTGTCGCACGCACCGCTCAGGTGCGCTTTTTCGGCAGCTTCGTGATGCGGCCGTCGCCGTGGTCAATGTACGTGTTTTCGAGCACGTCGATCGTGCTGCGCCGCCAGTCGGCGATGTATTCCTCGCGCAGCGCCTTGCGCTCGGCCTGTTCGTCGGGCGTGAGCTCACGCTCGCGTGCGATGCGCGTCAGCTCGCTGATGCGATCCATCTTTTCCTGTGTCAAGGCTTCTTCTCCTCTCAGTTTTTCAGGCTGTGCAGCGGGGCGGGGATGCGCCCGCCGCGGGCGATGAACTCGGCCGCGCTGCAGCGGTTGACCGGCATGACCGGTGCGCTGCCGAGCAGCCCGCCGAACGCCACCGTGTCGCCCACGGTCTTGCCGGGCGCGGGGATGATGCGCACGGCGGTGGTCTTGTTGTTGACCATGCCGATGGCGGCCTCGTCTGCGATGATGGCGGAGATGGTCTCGGCCGTGGTGTCGCCGGGCACGGCGATCATGTCGAGCCCGACCGAGCACACGCACGTCATCGCCTCGAGCTTCTCGATCGTCAGGCGGCCGGCCTCGGCCGCGGCGATCATGCCGGCGTCCTCCGACACGGGGATGAACGCGCCCGAGAGCCCGCCGACGTGGGACGAGGCCATGACGCCGCCTTTTTTCACCGCGTCGTTGAGCAGCGCGAGCGCCGCCGTCGTGCCGGGTGCGCCGACGGATTCCAGCCCCATCTCCTCGAGCACGGCGGCCACGCTGTCGCCGACGGCGGGTGTCGGTGCGAGCGACAGGTCCACGATGCCGAACGGCACGCCCAGCCGCGCGGATGCCTCCTGCGCCACGAGCTGGCCCATGCGCGTGATGCGGAAGGCCGTCTTTTTCACCGTCTCGGCCACGACGTCGAACGGCTGCCCGTGCACGCTCTCGAGCGCGTGCTGCACGACGCCCGGACCGGACACGCCGACGTGCACCTCGCACTCCGGCTCGCCCACGCCGTGAAACGCGCCCGCCATGAAGGGGTTATCCTCCACGGCGTTGGCGAAGACGACGAGCTTGGCACAGGCCATGCCGCCCTGCGCGGCGGTGAGCGCGGCGGCGCGCTTGACGGTGCGCCCCATCTCGGCCACGGCGTCCATGTTGATGCCTGCGCGCGTCGAGCCGACGTTCACGCTCGCGCACACCAGCTCCGTCTCGGCCAGCGCCTCCGGGATGGAGGCGATGAGCACGCGGTCAGAGTCCGTCATGCCCTTTTGCACGAGCGCGGAAAAGCCGCCGAGGAAGTTGATGCCGATCTCATGCGCGGCGCGGTCGAGCGCCTGCGCATACGGCACATAGGACTGCGCGCCCGAGCCCGCCGCGACGAGCGAGATGGGCGTGACGGACACGCGCTTATTGACGATGGGGATGCCGAACTCGGCCTCGATATCCTCGCCCGTGCGCACGAGCCGCCCCGCGAGGCGGCAGATCTTGTCGTACACCTTCGTGCAGCTGCGCGCGATGTCCGTGTCCGCACAGTCGAGCAGGGAGATGCCCATCGTGATGGTGCGGATGTCGAGATGCTGCTGGTCGATCATGGCGATCGTCTGCAAAATTTCACTGCGGTTGATCATGGCTGTGTCCTCTCAGATGCGGTGCATGGCGTTGAAGATGTCCTCGCGCTGGGCGCGGATCTGCAGGCCGCGCTGCGCGCCGGCCTCGTCGAGCGTACGGGCGAGGTCAGCAAACGGGACGGTGCACTGCGACGCGTCCACGAGCATGATCATCGTGAAATACTCCTGCAGCACCGTCTGGCTGATGTCCAGCACGTTCACGCCGTACTGCGCCAGCAGGGCGGTCACGTCGGCGATGATGCCGACGCGGTCTTTTCCGATCACGGTTACGATTGCACGCATAGATTGTCCTCCTTATTGACCGATCGCGCCGAGCTCGTCGAGATCGCGCTCGAACGCGGGAATGAAATGCTGCAGAAAATACTGCACCTCCGGCAGGGGAGAGGCATCGAGCGCCGCGCGTGTCTGTGCCTCGGCGGAGAGAAACTCGTTGTTGCCGGCCTTGCGCTCCTCGATGCACTTGATGTAGGCCGAGAGCTTGTCGGCCGCCTTCACGAGCGGGTAAATGTCGCCGTCCTTGTCCTCGCTGAGCACATCGGCATAGGTCGCGCGCAGCTCCGGCGGCAGCATATCGAGCAGCTTCTGCACGGCCAGATCCTCCACCGCGTGGTAGGCCGACATGATCTCCGCGTTGTGATACTTGATCGGTGTCGGCAGGTCGCCCGTGAGGATCTCGGACGCGTCGTGATACAGCGCCGCCGTCGCAAGGGCGTTGACGTCGCATGGCTTGCGGAAGATGTCGCGCCGGATCACGCCGAGCGCGTGGGCGAGCACCGCGACCATGTGGCTGTGCTCCTGAATGTTCTCGGGCAGGGCGTTGCGCATCAGCCCCCAGCGCGCGATATAGCGCATGCGCGAAATGAGCGCAAAGAAGTTGGAATCCATCGTTTGCTCCCCTCAAAACGGAAAATTTACAATCTGGGCACATTTTATCATGCCGTTCGGGGAATGTAAACACGAAAAAGTGTTGCAATATCAGGTTTTCCATGCTAAAATACAAATTTGTGCAAACAGAAATATCTAAAAATATGTGATTCTCTTTGAGGAAGTGTGCAAAATGGAGAAATTGAGAAACATCGCCATCATCGCCCACGTTGACCATGGCAAGACCACGCTGGTCGACGAAATGCTCAAGCAGGGCGGTGCATATCGCGAGCATCAGGAAGTCGTCGAGCGCGTCATGGACTCCAACGATCTGGAGCGTGAGCGCGGCATCACGATCCTGGCCAAGAACACCGCCGTGCGCTACGGCGACACGAAGATCAACATTGTCGACACGCCGGGCCACGCCGATTTCGGCGGCGAGGTCGAGCGTGTCCTGAAGATGGTCAACGGCGTCATCCTGCTCGTGGACGCCGCCGAGGGCCCCATGCCGCAGACGCGCTTCGTGCTCAGCAAGGCGCTCGAGCTCGGCCACCGCGTCATCGTCGTCATCAACAAGATCGACCGCCCCGACCAGCGCATCCACGAGGTCATCGACGAGGTGCTCGAGCTGCTCATGGACCTCAACGCCACCGACGAACAGCTTGACTCGCCCATGCTCTTCTGCTCCGGCCGTCAGGGCACCGCGTCCTACTCTCCGGATGTGCCGGGCAAGGATCTGCGCCCGCTGTTCGAGACGATCCTCGAGTACATCCCCGCTCCGGAACAGAATGTCGACGCGCCGTTCCAGATGCTCGTGTCGTCCATCGACTACAACGAGTTTGTCGGCCGCATCGCCATCGGCCGCATCGAGCGCGGCGTCATCCGCCAGAACGAGGAGATCGCCGTGTGCAACTACCACCAGCCGGATGCGCCGGCCAAGAAGGCCAAGGCCGTGTCCATGTATGAGTTCGAGGGTCTGCAGCGCGTGCCCGTCACGGAGGCGGAGGCCGGCAGCATCATCGCCATGTCCGGCATCGGCGACATCACCATCGGCGACACGATCTGCGCGCCGAGCTGCGTCGAGCCGATCGAGTTTGTCAAGATCTCCGCGCCCACGATGGAGATGACCTTCTCCGTCAACGACGGTCCGTTTGCCGGCCGCGAGGGCAAGTTCGTCACCAGCCGCCAGATCCGCGAGCGGCTCTACCGCGAGACGCTCAAGGACGTGTCTCTGCGCGTGACCGATCTCGAGGGCGCGACCGATTCGTTCAACGTCGCCGGCCGCGGCGAGATGTCGCTGTCCATCCTCATCGAGACCATGCGCCGCGAAGGCTATGAGTTCCAGGTCTCGCCCCCGCGCGTGCTCTATCAGACGATCAACGGCCAGAAGTGCGAGCCCATCGAGCGTCTCGTCGCGGATGTCCCGACCGATGCGGTCGGCTCCGTGATCGAAAAGCTCAGCGCCCGCAAGGGTGAGCTGCAGCAGATGGAGCCCATCGGCAAGCGCACGCGGCTGGAGTTTCTCGTGCCGGCGCGCGGCCTGTTCGGCTACCGCAACGAGTTCATGACCGACACGAAGGGCGAGGGCATCATGGCCTCCGTCTTTGACAGCTACGCCCCGTACAAGGGCGACCTCAGCCGCCGCAATACCGGCTCGCTCGTCTCGTTCGAGACCGGTGAGAGCATTACCTACGGCCTGTACAACGCGCAGGAGCGCGGCCAGCTGTTCATCGGCGCGGGCGTGCCCGTGTACGCCGGCATGGTCGTCGGCGTGTCGCCGAAGCAGGAGGATATCACCGTCAACGTCTGCAAGAAAAAGCAGCTGACGAACACCCGTGCCGCCGGCTCTGACGATGCGCTGCGCCTCGTGCCGCCGCGCAAGCTGAGCCTGGAGCAGAGCCTGGAGTTCCTCGCGGACGACGAGCTGCTCGAGGTCACGCCCAAGAGCCTGCGCATCCGCAAGCGCATCCTCGACCATGAGCGCCGCATGAAGGCCGCGCACGGCAAGGGCGCAAAATAAATCTTTACAAGCGCGCCGCGATGTGCTATTGTAAGACAGTCCATGTGCCCGGATCCGGGGTCTGGCCGCTTTGCAGCGGTTCCTTTCCGCCCGGTTCTGCGCCAGCGGATACGAAATAAAGAAAGGAATGTATCACCATGATCACCAAGACCGAAAAGACCGCAGTCATCGAAGCCAACAAGACGCACGAGGGCGACACCGGCTCGCCGGAGGTCCAGATCGCCATCCTCACCGAGCGCATCCGTCAGCTCACCGAGCACCTGAAGGTGCACCCGAACGACAAGCACAGCCGTCTGGGCATGTACAAGATGGTCGGCAAGCGCCGCCGTCTGCTCGACTACCTCGCCAAGAAGGACATCGAGCGTTATCGTGCGATCATTGCAAAGCTGAACATCCGCAAGTAAGTTCGGCTTTTCCGAAGGGTATGAACGTTTGAAAGCAGGGGGATAATTTCATATTGTCCCCCTGCTTTTTTCGTCCGCGCCCGAATGTTCATCTTTCGGGAGCGCCGCTGCCCAGTATTTGAATCTGCGCCCCATCGCGTATGGGACGCGGATGCAAGTGCTGGCTCTGGCGTTTCCGTCGACAAAAGAAAGGAGCACCAGAACCATGATCATCACCACGCACAAGCAGTTCCCCAACTACAAGCGCTACGAGATCGAGTACGAAGGTCGTCCCCTCGTGATGGAGACCGGCAAGCTCGCCGAGCTGTGCAACTCCGCCGTCCTCGTCAGCTACGGCGAGACGACTGTGCTCGTCACCTGCACGGCTTCCGCCCGCCCGAAGGACGGTGTGGATTACTTCCCGCTGTCCGTGGACTTCAATGAGAAGCTCTACGCCGTCGGCCGCATCCCCGGCAGCTTCATGCGCCGCGAGGGCAAGCCCAGTCTGCCCGCCGTGCTGGCCAGCCGCCTGATCGACCGCCCGATGCGCCCGCTCTTCCCGAGCGACCTGCGCAACGACGTCATCATCGCCTGCGAGGTGCTGTCCGTCGACCGTGACTGCAGCCCGGAGATCACCGCTATGATCGGCGCGAGCGCCGCGGTGAGCATTTCCGACGTGCCGTTCAACGGCCCCATCGCCGGCATCGTCCTCGGCTGGGACGGGGAGAAGTACCTCTTCAACCCCACGCAGGAACAGCGCAAGACCAACCGCATGATCACCACCATCGCCGCCACCCACAAGAAGATCGTCATGATCGAGTCCGAGGCCGATCAGGTGCCGGACGATGTTATGTACGAGGGCATCGTGCAGGCGCATGCGCATCTGCAGCCCGTGCTCGACCTCATCGACAAGATGGTCAGCGAGATCGGCAAGCCGAAGTTCGAGTATGAGCACGCCTCCTTTGACGAGGAGCTGTTCGACCTCCTGTGCGCCAACGAGATGGAGGCCATGGAGTACTGCATGGACACCGACGACAAGAACGTGCGCGAGGCGCGCGTGAACGAGTGGATCGCCGCCGTGCAGGAGAAGTATCTTGACGAGCATCCGGATATGATGCAGTTCATGGACGAGATCCTCTACAAGATGCAGAAGAAGATCGTCAAGAAGTGGCTGCTCGCCGGTCACCGTGTCGACGGCCGCAAGATGAACGAGATCCGCCCGCTCGATGCCGAGGTCGGCGTGATCCCGCGCGTGCACGGCTCGGGCCTGTTCACCCGCGGTCAGACGCAGGTGCTGTCCATCGCCACGCTTGCCACGCTGTCCATGGCGCAGAAGCTCGACACCATCTGGGAAGAGGAAGAAAAGCGCTTCATGCACCACTACAATATGCCGCCGTACTCCACCGGCGACGCCCGCGCCGCCCGCAGCACCAACCGCCGCGAGTACGGCCACGGCGCGCTCGTTGAGAAGGCGCTGCAGTGCGTCATTCCGCCGGTCGAGGAGTTCCCGTACGCCATCCGCGTGGTGTCCGAGGTGCTCTCGTCCAACGGCTCGACGTCGCAGGGCTCCATCTGCGGCTCCACGCTCGCACTCATGGACGCCGGCGTGCCCATCAAGGCGCCGGTCGCCGGCATCTCCTGCGGCCTGATCCAGGACGGCGACGACTTCACCACCTTCATCGACATTCAGGGCGTTGAGGACTTCCACGGCGAGATGGACTTCAAGGTCGCCGGCACGAAGCAGGGCATCACCGCCATCCAGATGGACCTGAAGAACGACGGCCTCAAGCACGAGATCGTCAAGGAGGCGTTCCGCATGACGCGCGAGGCGCGCTTCCAGATCCTCGATGAGATCATGCTCAAGGCGATCGCCGAGCCGCGCAAGGAGCTGGCGGATTCCGCCCCGAAGATGATCCAGATGAAGATCAACCCCGACAAGATCCGCGAGGTCATCGGCTCCGGCGGCAAGGTCATCCAGAAGATCTGCGCCGACACCGGCTGCAAGATCGACATCGAGGACGACGGCTCCATTTTCATCGCCTCCGAGGACATCGAGGCCTGCCGCGCCGCGCGCCAGACCATCGAGAACATCGTCTTTGAGCCCGAGGTCGGCGAGCTGTACTACGGCAAGGTCTCCAACATCCGCAGCGAGTTCGGCGCATGGGTCGAGCTGGCTCCGGGCAAGGACGGTCTCGTCAAGATCAAGGATCTTGAGTTCAAGCGCACCGAGAAGGTCGAGGACGTGCTCAAGATCGGCGACATGACCTGGGTCAAGGTCATGAACGTTGACGACCGCGGCCGCATCGACCTGTCCCGTAAGGACGCGATGCGCGAGAAGGGTCTCATGTAATCTCGATATCAGCACAACTGTGTGGGCGGGGTGCAAGACACTCCGCCCATTTTTTCAGGGGGGCACAGCACACTATGTACGAAAAACGAACGCTGCCGAACGGCGTGCGCATGGTCTATGAGCATATGCCGCACGTGCGCTCGGCGGCCATCGGCGTGTGGATCGGCGTCGGCTCGCGCTACGAATCGCCGAGCAATGCCGGCAGCGCGCACTTCATCGAGCATATGCTCTTCAAGGGGACGGCGCAGCACACCGCCTCGGAGCTGGCAGAGCGCATGGACGCCATCGGCGGTCAGGTAAACGCCTACACCACGCGCGAGGGCACGTGCTACTATGCGCGCGTGCTCGACGAGCACCTTGACCGCGCGGGCGACCTGCTGGCCGAGATGCTCTTCACCTCGAACTTTGCCGAGGCGGACGTGGCCAACGAGCGCGGCGTCATCCGCGAGGAAATGGATATGTATGCCGACACGCCGGAGGATCTGGTCACGGAGCGGCTCATCGGCGCGGCCTTTCCCGGCACACTCGGGCGTCCGGTGCTCGGCCGTCCGGCCACGATCGAGCGGCTGACGGGGGCGCAGCTGCGCGCGTTTCAGCTTGCGCACTATATCGCGCCGCGCATCGTCGTGGCTGTGTCCGGCAGCTTTACGGAAGAGAACCTTGCGCATCTGGCGGCGCACTTTTCGTGGCTGCCCGCGCGGCCGGATCTCACGATGCGCCGCGGCAGCTACACCCCGGCCTTCACGCTCAAGCGCAAGGCCATCGAGCAAAATCAGATCAGCATCGGCTTTCCCGGACTGCCGACGGGGTCGGAGGCGCGCTTTACCATGGCGCTGCTCTCGTCCATCCTCGGCGGCAATATGTCCTCGCGCCTGTTTCAGACCGTGCGCGAGAAAAACGGTCTCTGCTACGCCGTGTACAGCTACACGGCGGGCTTTCTCGACTGCGGTATGTTTGCCGTCTCCACCGCCGTCGGCCGCGAGATGGAGCAGCGCGCCCTTGCGCTCATCCGCGACGAGCTCGTGCGCTTGCGCAACGACGGCGTCACGCAGACGGAGCTCGACCGTGCGCGCGAACAGGTGCACGCGAGCGTGCTCATGGCGGAGGAATCCACCGCCGCGCGCATGAATAAGCTCGGCTACTCCGAGCTCTACCTCGGCCGGGTGCTCTCGGCGGATGAGGTGCTCGCGCGCTATGATGCCGTCACCTGCGAGGACATCCTCGGTCTCGCGCGTGAGACGCTGGACTTTGACCGTATGTCGTTTTCGGCGGTCGGCCGCCTGCGCCCGCAGGAGGAATACGAGCAGCTGCTCAAGGGATAACCAAAAACGCCGCGGAAGCTTCCGCGGCGTTCGTAAGACAGTTAACGGAGCGCATCAGTGCGGATGCGCTCCGTTTCTTTATGCTATTATGACATATGGCACAGTTGCAGCGGCCCCCTTGGCTCTCCCAAAGGGAGAGCCAAGTTCCGCGCGTAATGCACTACACCGAACGGTGCATAGAAGTGCGCCCTCGTTATCTGTTCGATAAATTCCGATTTGCAGGTGAGTTCGGCTCCATAGTATCATATGGCCGGATAAACTACAAGAACAGCCACAGCAGTGCAAACTGCTGTGGCTGTTCGCTGCCTTACGAACACCGGCCATTTTGCGGCGTTTTCGCTTTTCAGGCGTTCTGGATCAGCAGCTCTGCGATCTGCACGCAGTTGGTGGCTGCGCCCTTGCGCACCTGATCGCCGCAGCACCAGAGACACAGACCGTTGGGATCGGTCAGGTCGGGACGGATGCGGCCGACGAACACGAGATCCTGATCCGACGTGTCGAGCGGCATGGGATACTGCAGCGCGTCGAGATCGTCCACAAGGCGGCAGCCGGGAGCGGCGGCGATGGCCGCGCGCGCCTCGTCCACGGAGATGTGGTGCGCGAAGTGCACGGCGGCGGAGATGGAGTGGCTGCGCACGACGGGCACGCGCACACAGGTGCACGCCACGTTCATGTCCGGCAGGTGCAGGATCTTGCGGCCCTCGTTCTGGAGCTTCATCTCCTCGGAGGTGTAGCCGTCGCACTGCTCGCCGCCGATCTGCGGGATGACGTTGTAGGCGATCTGGTGCGCGAACACCTTCGGCGCGTAGGCCTTGCCGTCGCGCAGGGCGTCGACCTCGTTTTGCAGCTCGATCGGACCGCCGGCGCCCGCGCCGGACACAGCCTGATACGTCGAGACGACCATGCTGTGGATGGGCGAGAGCTTGCGCAGTGCGTTGATGGCCGTCAGCGTGATGATGGTCGAGCAGTTGGGGTTTGCGATGATGCCGTGGTGCAGCTTCACGTCGCCGGCGTTGATCTCCGGCACGACGAGCGGCACGTTCGGGTCAAGGCGGAAGGCCGAGGAGTTATCCACGAACACGGCACCGGAGCGCACGATCGCGGGGGCAAAACGCTCGGCGATGTCGTTTTCCGCTGCGCCGAGGACGATGTCCATGCCGGCGAAGGCGGCGTCCGTCGCCTCCTCGACGACGATGTCCCGCCCCTGCCACGACACGACCTTGCCGGTCGAGCGGGCGCTTGCGAGCAGGTGCAGCTCCCCGACGGGGAACTTGCGCTCGGCGAGGATCTTCATCATTTCCTGCCCCACGGCGCCGCTTGCGCCGAGGATGGCAACACGATACTGCTTCATATCTGAACTTCCTTTCTTACTTCACAAAGCTGTTATACAGGACCTGAATGGCGGGGGCAAAATCCTTCGTGTCCACGCCGACGATGATGTTGAGTTCGTCCGGCCCCTGCGAGATCATGCGGATGTTGATGCCGTGCTCGCCGAGGGCGGCGAAGATGCGGCCCGACGTGCCGGGGCGGAACACCATCTTCCGGCCGACGGCCGCGACGATGGAGATGTTCTCCGTCACGTGCAGGTGATCCGGCTTGAGCTGCTTTTCCAGCTCGCCGAGCACGGAATACAGGCACGGGGCGATCTTCTCGCTCGGCACGACCAGCGACAGGCAGTCGATGCCGCTGGGGGCATACTCGATGCTCACGCCGTTGCGCTCGAACACCTCGAACACCTGCCGGAACGCGCCCACGCTCGAGGACATACCGGTCTTGGCGATGGTGACGATGGAGTAGTTTTTCTTGCCCGCGATGCCGGTGATGAGCCGCCCGTCATCCACGTCGTCAAACGACTCCATGATGAGCGTGCCGGGGTGGTCGGGGTCGTTGGTGTTGCGGATGTTGAGCGGGATGTTCTTCTCGCGCACGGGGAACACCGTCCCCTCGTGCAGCACCTGCGCGCCGACGAAGCTCAGCTCGCGCAGCTCGTTATACGTGATGCGCTCGATCGGCAGCGGGTCAGGCACGATGCGCGGGTCTGCCATGAGGATGCCGGACACGTCCGTCCAGTTTTCATACACGTCGGCATTGAGCGCCGCCGCCGCGAGCGCGCCGGTGATGTCGCTGCCGCCGCGGGAGAAGGTGCGGATCTTGCCGTCGGGCGTCACGCCGTAAAAGCCGGGGATGACGACCCTGCGCCCCTCGGCCAGCCGCTGCAGCGCGGCGTAGGACGCCTCCTTGTCGATCGTGCCGTCAAAGCGGAAGCGCACCCACAGCTCCGCGTCGAGAAACGAGTAGCCGAGGTAGTCCGCCATGAGCAGGGCGGAGAAATATTCGCCGCGCGACACGAGCTCCTCCTCCGAGATGCCGCTGCGCAGCTGCTGGCGCAGCACGTCGAGCTCGGCCTCGATGTCCACGTTCAGCCCGCACGCGTCGCGGATGGCGATGTAGCGCTCGCAGATCATCTGAAAGATGCTCTCGCAGCTCACGCCGTACTGCAGATGCGCGTGGCAGAGGTAGAGCAGGTCTGTGAGCTTGTGGTCGTCCGCGTCACGCTTTCCGGCGGCGGACACGACGATGACCCTGCGCGCGGGATCGGCGCGCACAATGTCGCGCACCTTTTCAAACTGCTTGGCGTCCGCCATCGACGAGCCGCCGAATTTTGCAACCTTGAGCATGGTGTCCTCCTTATTGCAGCGCGGCAAAGAAGCTCTCGCCGTCCTGCTCGAGCGCCTGCGCCATGAGCGCGTGCATCCGGCTCACGGGGATGGGCTGCGTGATGACCGCGCCTTCCCAGTCGCCCTCGGCGAGGGCGGCCAGCTCCGGCAGCGCGGCGCGCGTGCGCACATAGTAGCGGTGCTGCACGCCGGCATTGTCCGGCACGGCCGGAACGAAGGAATCGGTGTAGAAGGCGTGCACGCCGTGCGTGATGTCCACCAGATCCTGCACGACGTTGTAGGCCGTGGGGTAGCGCCCCGCGCCCTGACCGAAGAAGCTCTGCACGCCCATACGGTCGCCGTCCATGCTGATGAGGTTGAAGTTCGCGGGCACGGCGGCCTCGAGCGCATCGCTGCCGAGCAGCGTCGGCTCGACGTAGGCGCTGATGCTGCCGCCGCGCTGTTCGGCGGTGGCGATCAGCTTGCACGTGCAGCCGTGCGCCTGAAAGCGGGCAATGTCCTCCTTGCGCACGTTGCGGATGCCGGACACCGGCACGTCCGCCTCGCGCAGCGACACGCCGAAGGCGACGTTCGCGGACAGGATCAGCTTGCGCTGGATGTCTAGCCCGTCGATGTCGGCCGAGGGGTCGGCCTCGGCATAGCCGAGCGCCTGCGCCTGCGCGAGTACGTCGGCAAAGTCCACATCGCTGTGGTGCATCGCGTCCATGATGTAGTTGGTCGTGCCGTTGAGGATGCCCCAGACGCGGGAGATGTGGTTGGCGCGCGCGGCCTTTTCGAGGTTCGTCAGCCACGGGATGCCGCCGCCGACCGCCGCCGTGCACCGCAGCGCCGCACCGTGCTCCCTGGCGAGCGCGTTGAGCTCGTCATAGTAGCGGCACATGAGGTATTTGTTCGAGGATACCACGTTCTTTCCGGCGCGCAGCGCAGCCGCCACGTACTCATACGCCGGGTGCAGACCGCCCATGACCTCCACGACGGTGTCCACCGCGGGGTCGCTGAGAATGTCCTGGATATCATACGTGGTTCGGGCGGTCAGCTCGCCGAGATCGCGCCGGCACAGCACCCACGCTGCGCGGATATCGTCCCGGTCGGCGAGCATATCGTAAACGCCCCTGCCGACAACGCCAAAGCCCAGAAGTCCGATGTTCATGATGTTCCCTCACTTTAGATCCGATGAAAATTGCCCGCGATAAGCGGACATATGTTTTTCGAGCGAGAACAATATACCACGCCTGTCTGTGAAATGCAAGGCTGCATGGCATTTTTGCGCCGAAAACGGCAAAAAACCGGCAGAAGCGAACTTCTGCCGGTCGTGTTTGTGCAGTTTTTACTGTCCGCGGTTTTGCAGCGCGGTCAGGTAGGGGTTGAAGCGGCGCTCGGTCTCGAGCGTGGAGCAGTCCATGTGGCCGGGGTAGACCTCGTAATCGCCGGGCAGCGCCGCGATCTTCGCCAGCGACTGCAGCTCGACCTCCATGCTGCCGCCCTCAAAATCCGTGCGGCCGCAGGAGCCGGCAAAAAGCGTGTCGCCGGTGAAGAGCGCATCGCCGCAGATGAGCGTCACGCCGCCGGGGGTGTGGCCGGGCGTCTCCATGACGCGGAAGGTCAGATTGCCGACCTTGACCTCGTCGCCCTCCTTATAAAAGATCGTGCCCTCGGGCGGGACGAACGAGTAGCTGTCGAACGCGACGGCCGTGCCCGCGTCGAGCGCGTTCATGTACACGGGCGCGCCGGTCTCCTCGTGCACGGCGTAGACGGCGCCGGTGTGGTCGTAGTGACCGTGCGTGAGCAGGATGGCGCGGCAGGTGAGGTGGTTGTCCTCCAGGTAGTAGAGGATGGTGTTGGACTCGTCGCCCGGGTCGATGACGGCGCACTCGAGCGTGGTCTCGTCGGTGACGATGTAGCAGTTGGTCATGAGGTGCCCGACGGGCAGACATTTGATGAGCATGGGGTAGCCTCCTTTATAATTGATCGGTATCGAGCAGGATGGTAACAGGGCCGTCGTTGACGGACGCGACTTGCATGTCCGCGCCGAACTCGCCCGTGCGCACGGTGAAGCCGCGGGCCTGACAGCCGGCGATCACGCGCTCATAGAGCGGCACGGCGGTCTCCGGCCGGGCGGCGGCCGTGAAGCCGGGGCGGCGGGAGCGGCAGTCGGCAAAGAGCGTGAACTGGCTCACAATGAGCAGCTCTGCGCCCGCGTCGGTGGGATTGACGTTCATTTTGCCATTGGCGTCTTCAAACACGCGCAGGCCGCAGATGCGGTCGACGATGCGGTCGGCTTCGGCCTCGGTGTCAGACACGTGCACGCCCAGCAGGATGAGAAAGCCCTTGCCGATGCGCGCGGTCTCCTGTCCGCCGATCGTGACGGACGCTTCGTTCACACGGGTGATGACAGCTCTCATGCTTTGCCCTCCTGTTTGGGTTTCCCTGCGTTTTTGGCGTGCTCGGCCTGCAGCTCCGCCGTGTTTGCGGTGGCCTTCGCGATGTCGGACGCACCGCTGCGCGAGATGCGGATGACGCCGCGGACGGCGCTCAGGCGGCTGATGATCGTGCGCAGCTCGGCCAGATCGTGCACCTCGACCGTGATCGTGATGGTCGAGCGGCCGCTGTCCACGTCGCGCGCGGTGAGCGTGCGCACCTTGGCGTTGAGCGTGTTGAGCGCGGTGGCCACGTCCATCACGAGACCCGAGCGCTGTGCGCTGAGCAGCGTGAGCGTCGTGCCGTAGGAATCGGTGGTGTTCTCCGCCCAGCTCACGCGGATCCAGCGGCCGGCGGTCTCCGGATTGTCGCGGCTGGCGAGGTAGTTTTCACAGTCCGTCCGGTGGATGGACACGCCCGCGCCGCGCGTGATGAAGCCGATGATGCTGTCGCCGGGCACCGGCGTGCAGCAGCGGGAGAATTTGATGAGGCAGTTATCGAGCCCCTCGACGAGGATGCCGTGCACGGCGTGGCGCGGGCGCTTGCTGCGGCGCTCGGCCGCCTCGTTGATGCGGTCGATGGCGTTTTTCTGGTTGGCCTTCTGGCTGCGCAGGATCTCGTCGCGGATGCGGTTGACGGTGCGCGTGGCGGTCACGCCGCCGTAGCCGATGGCGGCGTACAGATCGTCGAGCGAGGTGAAGGCCAGCCGCTTGAGGATCTGCGGCAGGATCTCGTCGCCCATGATGTCGGCCGGGGCGATGCCGTTGGCGCGCAGCTCGCGCTCAAACTGCTCCTTGCCGTGGACGATGTTCTCCTCGCGGCGCTCTTTTTTGAACCACTGCTTGATCTTCGTGCGCGCGGCACCGCTCTTGGCGAGACTGAGCCAGTCGCGGCTCGGACCGGGCGCGTTTTTCGACGTGCGGATGTCGACAATGTCGCCGTTTTGCAGCACGTAGTCGAAGTTCACGATGCGGCCGTTGACCGTTGCGCCGACCATGCTGTTGCCAATCGCGGAGTGGATGCTGTAGGCGAAGTCGATCGGCGTCGCGCCGGCGGGCAGGTTGATCACGTCGCCCTTCGGCGAGAACACGAACACCTCGTCGGCGAACATATCCACCTTCAGATTGTGGAAAAAGTCCTGCGCGTCGGACTCCTGCTGCGTCTCGAGCAGGCGGCGGATCCACGCGAACTTCTCCTCGTCGCCGGCCTTGGTGCCCTCGCCGCTGCCGGTCTTGTATTTCCAGTGCGCCGCGACGCCGTACTCCGCCGTCATGTGCATCTCCCACGTGCGGATCTGCACCTCGAACGGAATGCCCTCCGAGCCGATGACCGTCGTGTGCACGCTCTGGTACATGTTCGGCTTCGGCGTGCTGATGTAGTCCTTGAAGCGGCCGGGCAGCGGCTTGTACATATCGTGGATGATACCGAGCACGTTGTAGCAGTCGGGGATCGTGTCCACGATCACGCGGAACGCGCACAGGTCGAAGATGCCGTTGATGTCGAGCTTCTGCGCGTACATCTTGCGGTAGATGCTGTAGATGTGCTTGATGCGGCTCGAGATGGTGGCGTGCACGCCGTCGAGCTCCAGCCGCTCGCGGATCTGCGTGCGCATCTCGTCCATGAATTTTTCCAGCGTCGGCATACGCGCCTCGAGCGCGTCCGTGATGGCGCGGTAGCCATCGGGGTCGAGGTAGAGCAGCGAGAGGTCTTCCAGCTCCCACTTGATCTTCTGCATGCCGAGGCGGTGCGCGATGGGAGCGTAGATCTCCATCGTCTCGAGGGATTTGATGCGCTGCTTCTCCTCGCTCTGATAGGCCATCGTGCGCATATTGTGCAGACGGTCGGCCATCTTGATGAGGATGACGCGGATGTCCTTGGCCATGGCCAGCAGCATCTTGCGCATATTCTCCATCTGCTGTTCTTCGACGCTTGTATACTGCACGCGCGTGAGCTTGGTGACGCCCTCGACGATGTCGGCCACCGAGGTGCCGAAGCTGCGCGCGATGTCGTCATGCGTGAGCGAGGTGTCCTCGATCGTGTCGTGCAGCAGCGCCGAGATGATGGAGTCCTCGTCGAGCCCCATCTCCGCCGTGATGATGGCGGCGGCGATGCAGTGCGACACGTAGGGTGAGCCGTCGCGGCGCTTTTGCCCCGAATGCGCGCGGTCGGCGCACTCGAAGGCCGCGCGCACGCGGCCGAGATCCGCCGGGATGCCGGCGGAGGTGATCTTCTGTTCCAGCTCCTGATAGTGTGCCTCGAGGTCGTAGGGCACCGGCGTCGCGTTTTCGGCGCGGGTCGCTTCAGACATGGGGGTCGCTCCTTTCCGAAAAGGAATGGGAATTTCCTGAAAATGTTTCATAGCAGCTTCTGCCGGCGGTCGCGCAGCGCCTGCAGCAGCTTCGACGCGCCGAGATCCACCTTGCCGCTGGTCGGCAGCGGGCGCAGGCGCAGCATCTCCCCGTCGAAGTCGACGGCGGCGAGTCCCATCTCGGCCATGACGCGCAGGCACACGCAGAATTTCTCCGGGCGCATGGGCGCGCGCTCCGGCAGCTCCGAAAGGGAAAAGACCATCGGCGCCTTCAGCCAGCGCCACGCCACGGCGAAATCCGCCCGCAGGGGGTAGAGATCCACCGTGTCCCACGCGGGCACGCACTGGTTTTTGAGCAGCGCGCTGCACAGCGGCAGCGGGTCGCTCGGGCGCACGTCGGTCACGAGCAGCTGCACGCTGCGGCGGCCGCGGAATTCGTTGATCTGCGGCGTGAAGGCCACATCCGCCCACTGGCCGATGCGCACGCCGAGCTCCGCCGGGGTGCAGGAGAAGAAGATGCCGGCATAATTATACCCGCCCTTGGCAAAGTGCAGCCGCAGATGGCGGCCGCCGCCGATGGGCACGGCGTTGACCAGCCGCGCACCGGTGATGCACAGCAGGGGCTTGGGGTTGCCGTTGCCGCACGGCTCGAGCGCGTCGAGCGACTCGATGCACGCCATGGTCAGCAGGTGCGGATCGTCCACGCGCAGGTCGCACGTGAGCTCCGGCAGGTCGTCGGCCGGGTTTTTCCGGTAATATTCGCCGAGCGCGCGGCGGAAGCGGTCGATGTTTTCCCGCCGGATGGTCAGTCCGGCCGCCAGCGCGTGGCCGCCGAAGCCCTCGAGATACTCCGAGCAGGCGCTCAGAGCGTTATACAGGTTGAAGCCGCCGAAGCTGCGGCACGAGCCCTTGCCGCGCTCGCCGTCGCAGCAGATCATGATCGTCGGCAGGTGAAACTCCTCGCTCAGGCGCGAGGCGGCGATGCCGATCACGCCCTGATGCCACGTGTCGCTTGCGAGCACGAGCGGTGCGCGCGGCGGATAGCGGCACGCGATGGCCGAGGCTTCCTCCCAGATCTGCTGCTCGAGCTCCTGCCGCTCGCGGTTGAGCTGGCAGAGCCCAGCGGCGTAGCGGTCGGCGTCGACGCTGTCACCGGTCAGCAGCAGCAGCGCGGCGATGGCCGTTTTTCCGAGGCGGCCGGCCGCGTTGATGCGCGGCGCGAGCGTGAAGCCGATGGTCGTGGCCGTGACAGGCCGTCCCTCCGCGCCGCACTCGTGCAGCAGCGCACGGATGCCGGGGCGCGGGTTGGTGTTGATCTGCGCCAGACCCTGCGCCACGAGGTAGCGGTTTTCGCCCGTGAGCGGCATGACGTCGGCCACCGTGCCGATGGCGACGAGGTCGCCGTAGTCGCGCAGCACCTGCGTGCTGCCGCCCTCGAGCGCGCACAAAAGCTTATACGCCACGCCCACACCCGCGAGCCCGCCGTTGGGATACTGCGAGCCGGGACGCTTCGGGTCGACAACGGCCACGGCGTTCGGGATCGCCTGCCCGCTGCACTCGTGGTGGTCGGTGATGACCATGTCGATGCCGCGCTGCAGGGCGTAGTTCGTCTCGTCGATGGCGGTGATGCCGCAGTCGACGGTGATGATGAGCGTGATGTCGTCGGCGCGCTGAAGGTTCGTGATCGCGTCCATGTTCAGGCCGTAGCCCTCCTCGATGCGGTCGGGGATGTACGGGTGCACGGGCACGCCGCGGCGGCGCAGATAGTCCGTGAGCACGCACGTCGACGTGATGCCGTCGACGTCGTAGTCGCCGAAGACGGCCACGTGCTCCCGCCGCTCGATGGCGGTGCGGATGCGTGCGACGGCCTTGTCCATGTCCTGCAGGAGCATGGGGTCGAACGCGCTCTGGTCGCCGCCGCTGAGAAAATCGCGCGCCTGCCCGGCATCGTCATAGCCGCGCAGCGCCAGCAGCACCGCCAGCAGCGGGGAATAGCCCGCGCGCAGCAGCGCCTCCGGCGGCTGCGGCGTGGTATATGGAATTTTCCAATTGCGGTATTTCATATGCGCTGTGTGCCTCGAATTCAGATATACAATAATTTATTATTTTATCAAAATATCCGAGCAGATGCAAGAGGCGCGTGTTGGTTATCTGCCGCCGCCGGGGGCATTTTTCGCTGCCGCGCGCCGCGCTTCCTGCCCTTGACAGGGACGCGCCGCCGGTGGTACGATATGGCGGGTATGCCGGCGTGGCGAAACAGGCAGACGCAAGGGACTTAAAATCCCTCGGTGGCAGCACCGTGCGGGTTCGAGCCCCGCCGCCGGCACCAGAAAATCGGCCGCTCTCGCACGAGAGCGGCCGATTTTTGTTTGCGGGCACGCCGGAGCGCACTTGCGCTGCAAGTGCGGATTTTGTGCGCCTTCACGTTTCCGTGCGGCGCAGCGTTACGCGCCCGGCCACGACGGCGATGTAGCCAGACACTTGAAAAGTGTGGGCATTTATGGTATTCTCTGTATGCCGCAGTTTTACATTTTCTCGCGAAATTTACACGTTGCATGATAGAAATCAAAAAATGGAGGAATATGTTATGACAGAAGAGAAAAAATTCGATGTCAGGCAAATCGCAGGCAACATCGGGAAAGCGGCGGCTGCTGCATCTGACCATGTGAGCAAAGGAGCAGTTGCCGTTGTAGATAAAACCAAAGAAGCCGTGTCGAAATCTCAGGAGACCATTTTGAATGCCGTGGATCAAAACGGAAACGGCGAAATCGATATCGAAGATATTATCGTCATGGGTCTGAAGGTTCCCGGAATTCGGATTGACCGCACGGATTTCCTGCAGGCGGAACTGCAAAGCAAATTTCCGCAGGAAGTGATTGAGGACGCCATCGCCTATAATCCGCTTCATGCAGGAATATCACGCAAGGCCATCGACAAGATTGCGGATGCGGTCATTCAGCACGAGCGAATTTGCGTATCCGGAATTTCTGCGGCTTTGGGCACACCCGGCGGTATTGCTATGGCAGCAACGATCCCGGCGGATATTGCGCAGTATTATGGCTATATGCTTCGTGCGACGCAAAAGCTTATGTATTTGTATGGGTTTCCGGCGATCGACATGGAAGAAAAGGGACATGCTTTTGATTCCGAGACTATGAATATCCTGATTATTTGCATGGGCGTCATGTATGGGGCGGCCGGCGCGAATAATGCTTTGAAAGCAGTGGCAAAAGCGCTGGCCAGCGGAGTGGAAAAACAGCTTCTTCGCAAGGCACTCACAAAAGGGACGATTTACCCGATCGTAAAAAGCGTTGCGAAGTGGTTCAGCGTGAATATGACAAAGCAGCTCTTCGCGGGCTTTTTCAAGAAGGCTATTCCCGTTGTTGGCGGCGTGATCGGCGGGGGCGTTACATATCTGTCGTTTAAGCCCTGCTGTGATAAATTGAAAGCATCCCTGCAAAACACGATGCTCAGCAATCCGGATTACCATCCGGAGGATGACGAAGGGGATATTCTGATCGTGGAAACAGAGGAAGCGCAAACGGCCGAGACGAACGGATAACGTTCTCACGGCGGCTGTGCAAACCAAAACCGCACTTGCGCTGCAAGTGCGGTTTTTTGTGGCGTGCGCTGCGTTATGCTTCTGCGGGACGGTCTTCTTCGTAGCCGATCCCGTTGCGGCAGACCTCCGGGGCTTGGTGATCTTTGCTGTTGTCAAAGTCGTAAGGGATACCGTCGGGAAATGCCCTGCAAGTTGGGATGAAGCCTCTCATCCCGGTTATGTTCTTGCAATGGTCGCACCAAGAAAGCCGAATCATGTTTCCTCAAAAGCCTCCAATCCCGTGTATGCGGATTTTGTGCGCCTTCACATTTCCGCGCGGCGCGGCGCCATGCGCCCGGCCACGACGGCGATGTAGCCCAGTACGATCGTGAGATAGTACGACGCCAGCCGCCAGATGAGCATGGCGGTCGTCAGATAGTCGCCGAACAGGGGCGAAAAGGCGAGGTAGAACGTGCCCTCGCTCGCGCCGGACGCGCCCGGCATGGGAAAGCAGCTCGCCCCGATGTACAGCAGCACCTGCGTGCCCGTGACCTGCCAGAACGGCACGCCGCGCAGCCCGAAGCCGCGATACGTGCAGTAGGCGACCGACATATACGCTGTGCACTGCAGCAGCGCGAGCGCGAGCGCCCCGGCAAGCTTGCCGTGGTGGCGGATGCCGGCGGCGAACGCGTCATGGTATTCTGCGACGAAGCTGCACCACTTTTCGGCGGCTGCCGCGGGGTCTGCGCCCCGGCGCACAAACGGTCTGCGCCGGTACAGCCAGCGGATGCACGCCGTGCCGAACGCGGACATCGGCTTCGGAAAAATGGCCGAGAGCAGTACGAGCGACAGCAGCCCCGCGTGCACGAGCAGCCCCAGCGCCAGCACGGGGATCCATGCAGCGCTCTGCGCCGCGAGCTTGCTGCCGCACAGGCACATACCCACGATGCCGAGCGACACGAGCGCAATGTTCCACAGGCTGTAGACCGTGCAGATGACGGACGTAGCCGTGCCGGTCGGGATGCCGCGGCGGTGCATATGCAGCACCTGAAACGGCTGGCCGCCGGCGGCTGCGGGCGTCACGGCCGAGTAGAAGAAGCCGATCATCGACACGTCGATGCTGTCACCGAGCGGCTGCGCGCAGCCGAATGCGCGCGTGATGAGCCGGTACTTGAGCGCGTCGCACAGGTAGTACAGCAGCATGCACCCGACGATCGCAGCCGTCCAGCCCGGCATCAGTGCCTCGAGCGAGGCGCGCACGTCGCCCGCGTCGAGCGTGGCGGCGGCAAAGATCGCCAGCGCTGCCGCGCCGAGCGTCAGCAGGCCGATCGAGAGCCATTGTTTTTTCTTGTCATGTTTCATGGGCAGACCTCGCTGCAGGAGAAGATTCTGATAAGACCTTATATTATAACGGATATGCAGGCCAAGTGCAACCAAAAACCGGGCGTCCCGACTGGGACGCCCGGTTTGGCATCAAAAGACGAGCTGCACGAGCAGCATGTAGCACACGGTGCCGGCGGCGATGCTCAGCAGCGTGTTGCGCCGCCACCAGTGCAGACCCGCCGTCACGCCGACGGCGATGACCTGCGGCACCCATGCCCCGGCCGATGTGAACTGCGTCCCGCGCAGGCAGTAGACCAGCAGCGAGACCATGACGGCCATGGGCAGGATCCTGCCGAGGTACTCCACGACCTTCGGCACGGCGCGGCGGCCGAACAGCAGCCACGGCAGCCAGCGCTCGAAAAACGTGCACGCGGCGCAGACCGCGATGATGGCGATGCTCTGTCCGACGGAGAGGGTCATGCCTGCGCACCTCCTTCGGCATACTTCGGCGCGAGCACCGGGCGCAGCAGCGTGAGCGCCGCGACCGTTACGAGCAGGGATGGCAGCAGGAACTTGTCCGGTCCGAGCAGCAGCAGCGCGCCGATGCTCGACACCGCCGCGACCACGGCGGGGATGCGCGTGCGCGCGCCGCGCAGCTGATCGACCACGATGACCGTGAACAGCGCCGTGAGCGCAAAGTCGATGCCCGTGGTGTCAAACGTGATGAGCGAGCCGACGAGCCCGCCGAGCATGGACAGCGCCACCCAGTAAAACGTCACGAGCGCGGCCGTGAGCACATAGGCCCATTTCTCATTGACGTCGGGGCCGAAATCGTGCGAGCAGTGCAGCGAATAGTTCTCGTCGCACAGCGAATAGATCAGAAACCAGCGCCACGGGCCGAAGGAGCGGAATTTGTCGATGAACGACAGGCCGTAGAAAATGTGCCGGCTGTTGAGCAGCAGCGCCAGCACGGCCACCGTGGCCAGCGACACGCCGCCGGCAAAAAACGTGACCATGAGAAACTGCAGCGAGCCCGCCAGAACGAACAGGCTGCACGCGCCCGACCACAGGAAGTTGTAGCCCGCCTGCTGCATGAGCAGCCCGTAGGCGATGCCGACGGGGAAGAAGCCGATCAGGATCGGGATCGAGTGATGGAAGGCGTAGGCGGCCGTTTTGCGCATGGCGCAGCGCTCCTTTCGGACGAAAAATGGCAGTGGAGCCCAGTATAGCAGAGCATTTTCGCTTTTTCAACAAAGGTTATAAAAATGTCAGCGCCCACCCGTTGGGGCAGACGCTGACGGAACTTTTCGTGATGCGGGGTTCAGCTCAGGCCGGGGATGTTCAGACCGAAGAAGTCGGTGAGCTGACAGAAGAGGATGAACGCCAGCAGCACGGGCACGATGAACTTGAAGCAGACCTTGAAATAGCCCGCCGCGCGGTATTTCACACCGCTCTGCTCGCATTCGAGCTGCACGACCTCTGGCTTGAGCACCCAGCCGATGAGGATCGTCATCACGAGCGCACCGAGCGGCATGAGGATGCCCTCGGCGACCATGTCGTACAGGTCGAGCCAGCAATCGTTCCAGCCGCGCACGCTCAGGCCGAGCAGGGTGGCCGGCGTCTCGACGGCGGCGCCGCCGGCAACGCCCGCACCCAGACCGTCGAGCGCGACGAGCGAACCCGCGATGAACACGAGCGCCGCGACCTCGGACGTGTGCTTGGCGCGCTTGGGCGTGAGCCCCTTTTCGATCTGCTTGTCCACGGCGTAGGCCGTGCACAGCTCGAGCATGGAGATCGACGACGTGAGCGCCGCGATCAGCACGAGTAGGTAAAACAGGAAGCCGATGAGATTGCCGACGCTGCCCATGTGGGAGAACACGGTCTGCATCGAGGCGAACAGCAATCCGGGGCCGGCGCCGTACTCCACGCCGAAGGCGGAGCAGGCGGGCATGACGGCCATGCCGGCCATGAGCGCGATGAGCGTGTCCGCGCCGCAGACGATGAAGGCGTTGCGCTGCAGATGCTCCTGCTTGCCGAGGTAAGAGCCGTAGGTGATCATGACGCCCAGACCGATCGACAGGGAGAAGAACATCTGCCCGGCGGCGTTTTTCAGCACGCGGCCAAAGCCGACGTTCGGGTCACTGAACACGGAGAAGTCGGGGCGGAACATGAACTTGTAGCCCTCGGCAGCGCCGGGCTGGCAGGCGATGTAGGCAATGATGAACACGAGCAGGCAAAACAGCGCCGGCATGCCGATGTTGCAGAACTTCTCGATGCCGCCGTGCACGCCGCCGGACACGACGATGATGTTGAGCAGGATGTAGAGCACAAAAAACAGAATCATGCTCTTGGTATCCGTGAGAAAATAGCCGAAGAAGTCCGTGCCCTGACCGGACCATGCAAACGTGCTCCCGCCGAAGAGCGAGAGGAAGTAGCCCACCGCATAGCGCAGCACGATGCCGCCGAGCACAAAGTAGAAGCACATGATGCAAAAACCGCACAGCACGCCGGCATAGCCGAGCCAGGTGTACTTTTTCGACAGCGCGCGATAGGTGCTCACGCCGCTCTTGCCGCTGCGGCGGCCGAGCGCGAGCTCACCGAGCATGACCGTCACGCCCACGAGCACGACGAGCACCAGGTAAAACAGCAGGAACACGGCACCGCCGCTTTTGCCCATCTTATACGGGAACCCCCAAATGTTTCCGAGGCCGACGGCCGAGCCGATCGAGGCCATAAGGAAGCCGAAGTTGCTGCCCCAGCCACCGCGCTTGGATTTGATATCTGTATCCACAAAACCCCTCCTGATCCTTCAGATTTCACCAAAATACTGCGCCCTCCACGCAGATGTTTATTCATTATAGCAGACACCTGCGTACAATTGCAAGCGTTACGCGATTGACAAAAAAGCGGCCGCTCCGGAGTGGAGCGGCCGCTTGGACGATGGAAGATCTGCGCCGCGAGGGGCGCGGATAGAGCGGCGGGGGAGCTCGAGGGGGCAAGGCCCGCCTCGAATCTGGTCTTATGCGCAGAGCCCTGACGTGTCAGGGCTCTGCGCGGCCGCTCCGGAGTGGAGCGGCCGCGAAAACACGCTTTTCAGATATCGAGGATGCCGAGCAGCACGATGCCCGCGACGATCAGCACCAGCATCAGATAGTGCCGCCACGAGAGCTTCTCGCGCAGGAAGATACGGCTCCAGAGCACGGACGCCGCGCAGTAGGCCGCGATGATGGGCGCGGCGTACATGACGTGGTCCTCATCCGCAATGGCGTAGATGTACGCGAACTGACCGGCCGTCTCAAAGAGCGCGCCGATATATTTCGGCGCCTCGCGCTTGGTCTGGAAGCGGTCGTGCCGGATGAGCTTGACATATACGAACGACACCACTGCCGCAAACAGGAACGTCAGCTCATATGCGCAGTTGGCCGAGTCCGGGTCGAGGCTTCGCAGCACGAGGCTGTCGGCAAACGTACCGGCGGCGTCGAGCAGGCAGTAGGCCACCGGCAGCGCGAGCGCGAGCCAGCTCTTGGCGTAGCGGTAGTTCGAGGCGGCCTGCCGCGCGCGGCGCAGCTCGTCATCCTCGCGCGACTCGACGATGCCCAGTCCGATCACGCCCAGACACACGAGCGCCACGGCGGCCAGCGCCATGACGCGCATCCCGCCGGTCAGATCTTCGTCCAGCCCGCCGAAGCACAGATACAGCACCGCCACCACCGCGCCGGAAGCATTGCAGATCGGCGATGAGATGGACAGCTCGATGTAGCGCAGACCGATGTAGCCGAGCGCCATCGACACGATGTACAGCAGCGACACGGGCAGGTACGTCCAGATGACGTGCCACGAGATGCTCACGCCGCCGATGAAGATCTCATACGCCGCGTGCAGACCCATGACGACGCCGACGGCGATGACCATCTTCAGGTGCGCGAGCTTATCATCGGCGTCGCGGCAGCCGATTTTGGAAAACAGATCCGAGCCCGACCAGCACAGCAGGGCAATCAGGGAAAGCCAGAACCACATACTTTATTTCTCCTCCAGTTGATCAAGTGTAACGAGACCGGCATCCACGAGCTTCTGCAGGCTCATGAGGATGCCGAGCTTTGCGTGATACCACGTCAGGCCGCCCTGAAAATACACGGCGTAGGGCGGGCGGATCGGCCCGTCGGCCGACAGCTCGATGGACGAGCCCTGGATGAACGCACCGGCGGCCATGATGACCTCCGAGTCGTAGCCCGGCATCGCCCACGGGATGGGGTCGACGTAGCTGTCCACGGGCGCAGCCGCCTGAATGCCCTTGCAGAAGGCGACCATGTGCTCTGCCGAGCCGAGTTCGACGCACTGGATGATGTCGTGGCGCGTCTCCGTCGCGTTCGGGATGCAGCGGAAGCCGAGCCGCTCGTAGACGTTCGCCGCGAACACCGCGCCCTTGAGCGCACCGGCCGTCACGGTCGGCGCGAGGAAGAAGCCCTGATAAAACGCCGGCATGAGCCCGAGGTTCGCGCCGACCTCCTGCCCGAGGCCGGGGGCGCTCAGACGGAAGGCGCAGCGGTCGACCAGATCCTGACGGCCGCAGATGTAGCCGCCGATGGGCGCGAGGCCGCCGCCGGGGTTTTTGATGAGCGAGCCGACGATCATGTCCGCGCCGAGGTCGGACGGCTCGATCGTCTCGACGAATTCGCCGTAGCAGTTGTCGACCATGCAGATGACGTTCGGGTCGATGCGCTTGCAGAACGCGATCAGCTCGCCGATCTGAGCGACCGAGAACGTCGGGCGCGTGGCGTAGCCCTTCGAGCGCTGGATGGTCACGAGCTTGACACCGTCGCGCAGCGCCTGCTCGATGGCTGGATAGTCAAAGCTGTAGTCCGGCAGCAGGTCGACCTGCCGGTAGTGCACGCCGTATTCCTTGAGCGAGCAGGCGCTCGGGCGGATGCCGATGACCTCCTCGAGCGTGTCATACGGCGCACCGACGGGGCTGAGCAGCGTGTCGCCGGGCAGCAGGTTTGCGCTCAGCGCCACGGTCAGCGCGTGCGTGCCGCAGGTGATCTGCGGGCGCACGAGCGCGGCCTCTGTGTGGAAGCAGTCGGCATAGACGCGCTCGAGATTGTCGCGCCCGGCATCGTTGTAGCCGTAGCCCGTAGTGGCGGCGAAGTGCGTCGCGTCGACGCGGTTGCGCTGCATCGCGCCGATGACCTTGCACTGGTTGTATTCTGCGACGCGGTCGATCTCGTCAAAGCGCGCGCGCAGACCGGCGAGGATCTCCTCGCCGAAGCGGTGCACCGCCGGCGTGATGCCGAGCGCGGTGTACATGGACTCTGTATTCATCGTTCGTCTCCTTAATTATTGTTCATCAGATTCGTCGAAAATTTTTGCGGCCACGTCGCGCATGACCTCCGGCCGCGTGACCACGATGCCGCGCGTCTCATCGCCGAGCACGAGCAGCGTGTCTCCCGGCTGAATGCCGAAGACCGTGCGCGCCTCCTTCGGGATCACGATCTGTCCCTTTTCGCCGACCTTGACCGTGCCGAAGATGTGGCGCTCGCGGCTCTGACCGAGCACGTGTTTCCCTCCGGGCATAGCCTCGCCTCCTATTGCGGGAATTCATACTTTTCCTACTTGTAGGAACAGATGATACCGCACATCGACGGGAAAGTCAACCGCCGTTCGGACAAAAACCGTCCATTCGGCGATTTGCCGGATTTTTTGCGAAAAACGGTTGCGCACATCCCGCGCGGGTGCTACGATAAAAGGCATCTTAGTGATTGTGGGAGGATGGAGCGTTATGCAGCTTCTCGAGCAGCGCATCCTCGCCGAGGGCGAGGTCAAATCCAGCGAGATCCTGAAGGTCGACCGGTTTTTGAACCATCAGATGGACCCGAAGCTGTTTCTGGCGATGGCGGAGGAGTGGAAGCGGCTGTTTGACGGCTGCGGCGTGAACAAGCTTGTCACGATCGAGGCCAGCGGCATCGGCATCGCGGCCGTGGCCGGACTCGTGTTCGGGTGTCCGGTCGTGTTCGCCAAGAAAACCAAGAGCCGCAACGTCTCCGACGATGCGTACACGACGGTCGTGCACTCGTTCACGCACGGCAACGACAACACCATCCGCATCTCGCGCGAGTATCTCTCGGCGCACGACCGCGTGCTCGTCATCGACGATTTTCTCGCCAACGGTGCGGCGCTCGACGGGCTCATCACGCTCATCGAGAGCGCGGGGGCGACCGTGGTCGGCGCGGGCATCGCGGTGGAAAAGGCGTTCCAGCCCGGCGGTGCGCGCATCCGCGCGCGCGGCTACCGCGTGGAGTCGCTCGCCCGCGTGCAGAGCATGGATCCGGAGGCCGGCATCGTGTTCTGCTGACCGGATTGTGCAAATCGACGGGGTAAATGTTTCAAAAGTGTGAAATTCGCCCGTTTCGACGGTTGACAACACAGTTCGGGAATGGTAATTTATTAATGTTCCCGTTTTTCGGGTACAGATATATAGAGCAGTCGATATAGACCAATGGTTATGGCTTGGCGTTTCTACCCGGCACCGTGAATTGCCGGACTATCGATGGGAAATGTTCCGTGGGAGACGGCCGCGTGCCGCTTCCCGGTTTCGCATTGGCAGGAGCGCCGTCGTCGGCTGCGCCTGCCAATGTGCATTTTTGGCGGCTGAGGGGTATCTTCTTTGCGCAAGCAATGCAGATAAATACAAACAATATTTAAGGGAGAGCTGAGAATGAAAAAGTTCGTAGCGATGCTGCTCGCGCTCGTCATGGTGTTCGCACTGTGCGCCTGCGGCGACAAGCCCCAGAATGACAAGCAGGACAAGGCGGCCGTGAAGGTCGGCTTCATCTGCCTGCACGATGAGAACTCCACGTATGACAAGAACTTCATCGACGCCGCCAAGGCCGCCTGCAAGAACGCCGGCCTGAGCGAGGATCAGTACATCATCAAGACCAATATCCCCGAGGGCCAGGAGTGCTACAACGCCGCGGCTGAGCTCGTGGACGCTGGCTGCAACGTCGTCTTCGCCGACAGCTTCGGCCATGAGGACTTCATGATCCAGGCCGCCAAGGAGTTCAAGGACGTGCAGTTCTGCCACGCCACCGGCACCAAGGCGCACACCGAGAAGCTCAGCAACTACCACAATGCGTTCGCCTCCATCTATGAAGGCCGCTACCTCGCCGGCGTCGCTGCCGGTATGAAGCTCAACGAAATGATCGAGGCCGGTGAATTCACCGCCGATCAGGCCAAGATGGGCTACGTCGGCGCTTTCACCTATGCGGAAGTCATCTCCGGCTACACCTCTTTCTATCTGGGCGCCAAATCCGTGTGCCCGAGCGTGACCATGGACGTCACCTTCACCGGCTCCTGGTACGATGAGGCCCTCGAGAAGGAAGCTGCCAACAAGCTCATCGCCGGCGGCTGCAAGCTCATCAGCCAGCACGCCGACTCCATGGGCGCTCCGACTGCCTGCGAGCAGGCCGGCGTCCCGAACGTGTCCTACAACGGCAGCACCCAGTCCGCCTGCCCGAACACCTTCATTGTTTCCTCCCGCATCGACTGGACCCCGTACTATGAGATGGTCATCAAGGCCGTCCAGGACGGCACCGCGCTCGACTCCGACTGGACCGGCACCCTCAAGACCGGCTCCGTCGTGCTGACCGATGTCAACGAGAAGGTCGCTGCCAAGGGCACTGCCGAGAAGATCGCGGAAGTCACCAAGCAGCTCGAGGACGGCACCCTGCACGTCTTTGACACCTCCGCCTTCACCGTCAAGGGCGAGACCCTGACCAGCTACATGGCCGATGTCGACACCGATGCCGACAACGCCGGCGACACCGAGGCCATCAAGGACGGCTACTTCCACGAGTCCGAGTTCCGCGCCGCTCCGTACTTCAACGTGCAGATCGACGGCATCAACCTGCTTGACCAGAACTTTGGCAGCTGATATCTGAATCCACCGCAGAGGGAAGGCCTGTCAACCCAGGCCTTCCCTCATATGTACTTTAAAGCGCGCCGCCGCCGTGCGGCGTCCGCCGGCATTTCGGGAGGGACACCATATTGGACAACAAGATTGCAGCGGTCAAAATGCGCGACATCACCAAGCGCTTCGGCTCCGTCGTCGCCAATGACCGCGTCTGGCTCGATATCTACCGGGGCGAGGTCCTGGCGCTGCTCGGCGAAAACGGCAGCGGCAAAACCACGCTCATGAACATGCTCTCGGGCATTTACTTCCCCGACGAGGGACAGATCCTCATCGACGGCGAGGAGGTCGTCATCCGCTCCCCGCGCGATGCCTACCGCTACGGCATCGGCATGATCCACCAGCACTTCAAGCTGGTCGACGTCTTCACTGCCGCTGAAAACATCACGCTCGGTCTCGAGGAAAAGCTCGATCTCAAGGCCACGGCCGCGCGCATCCGCAGCATCTGCGAGCGCTACGGCTTCGACCTCGACCCGAACCAGAAGATCTACGATATGTCCGTGTCCCAGAAGCAGACGGTCGAGATTGTCAAGGCGCTCTACCGCGGCGCGGATATCCTCATCCTCGACGAGCCGACCGCCGTGCTCACCCCGCAGGAGACGGACAAGCTCTTTGCCGTCCTGCGCAGCATGCGCGACGACGGCAAGGCCATCGTCATCATCACGCACAAGATGCACGAGGTCGAGGCGCTCAGCGACCGCGTGGCCGTGCTGCGCCACGGCCAGTTCGTGGGCGACATGCTCACCCGTGACACCGACGCGCAGGAAATGACGAACATGATGGTCGGTCATGCCGTGACGCTCAATATCGACCGGCCCGACCCCGTCGACCCCAAGCCGCGCATCGAGGTCAAAAACCTCACCGTGCGCAGCATTGACGGCATCGTCAAGCTCGACGACGTGTCCTTCACCGCCAACTCCGGCGAGATCCTCGGCATCGCGGGCATCTCCGGCTGCGGCCAGAAGGAGCTGCTCGAGGCCATCGCCGGTCTGCAGCCGACGGAGAGCGGCAGCATCTGCTACGTCGAGGACGACGGCACGCGCGAGGAGCTGCTCGGCAAGGACCCGCTGCGCATCGCCGAGATGGGCGTGGCGCTCTCGTTCGTGCCGGAGGATCGCCTCGGCATGGGTCTGGTCGGCAACATGGACCTGTCGGACAACATGATGCTGCGCTCGTTCCGCAAGGGACACGGCATCCTCACCGACCGCAAGGCCCCGCGCAAGCTGGCCGAGACCGTCGTCGAGGAGCTCGACGTCAACACCCCGGGCGTGACCACGCCGGTGCGCCGCCTGAGCGGCGGCAACGTGCAGAAGGTGCTCGTCGGCCGCGAGATCGCCTCCGCCCCCACCGTGCTGCTCACGGCCTACGCCGTGCGCGGCCTGGACATCAACGCATCCTACACGATCTATGACCTCATCAACCGGCAGAAGGAGCGCGGCGTCGCCGTGATCTACGTCGGCGAGGATCTTGACGTGCTGCTCGAGCTGGCCGACCGCATCCTCGTGCTCTGCGGCGGCAAGGTCAGCGGCATCGTCCCCGGCCGCGGCGCGACCAAGCGCGACGTCGGCATGATGATGACGCAGTTGGGAGGGAACGAAGCCCATGCATAACAAAGTCCGGGAACCGCTGTTCCACATCGTCAAGCGCGACACGCTGCCCTGGTATCAGGCCTGGGGCATCCGCGCGATCGCCATCGTGCTGGCGCTGCTGTTGTGCGCGCTCATCACGACGCTGTGCACCCACCTCAATCCGCTCAAGGTGTTCGGCACCATGTTCAGCGGCGCGTTCGGCTCGCCGCGCAAGATCTGGATCCTGGGGCAGAATCTCGCCATCCTGCTGTGCATTTCGCTGGCCGTGACGCCCGCGTTCAAGATGCGCTTCTGGAACATCGGTGCCGAGGGTCAGGTGCTCGCCGGCGGCCTCGCCGCTGCGGCGTGCATGATCTGCCTCGGCGACAAGCTGCCCAACGGTCTGCTCATCGTGCTCATCGTAATCGCCGGCATCGCCGCGGGCGCGGTCTGGGCCGTCATTCCCGCCATCTTCAAGGCCAAGTGGAACACGAACGAGACGCTCTTCACCCTCATGATGAACTACGTCGCCACGCAGCTCGTGGCCTATTTCGTCATCGTCTGGGAGTCACCGAAGGGCTCCGGCAAGGTCGGCATCATCAACCAGAGCACCGAGGCCGGCTGGCTGCCGCAGATCGGCGGCTACAAGTACCTGCTGACGATCCTCGTCGTCGCGGTGCTGACCGTGCTCGTCTACATCTACCTCAACTACAGCAAGCACGGCTATGAGATCTCCGTCGTCGGCGAGAGCGAGCGCACCGCCCGCTATGTCGGCATCAAGGTTGGCAAGGTCATCGTGCGCACGATGCTGCTGTCCGGCGCGCTGTGCGGCATTGCAGGTGTGCTGCTCGTGTCCGGCACCGACCACACGATCACGACCACCATCGCCGGCGGCCAGGGCTTCACGGCCGTCATGGTCTCGTGGCTGGCCAAGTTCAATCCGCTCGGCATGATCCTCACGAGCTTCCTGCTCGTGTTCCTCGACCGCGGCGCGGGCGAGATCTCGACCGCGTTCAGGCTCAACCAGTCGTTTGCCGACATTCTCAGCGGCATCATCATTTTCTTCATCATCGGCTGTGAGTTTTTCATCACCTACCGGCTGAGCTTCCGCAAGCCGGCGAAGAAGGAGGCGGCGGAGCATGTTTGATTTTGTGTCCTTTATCCCCCGCGCCATCATGCAGGGTATCCCGCTGCTGTTCGGCAGCACCGGCGAGACGCTCACCGAAAAGTCCGGCAACCTCAACCTCGGCATCGCGGGCATCATGTATGTCGGCGGCATCAGCGGCGTCATCGGGGCGTTTTTGTACGAACAGGGCGCCGGCGGCGCTGCGGGCATGAACGGCTTTCTCGCCGTGATGATCCCGCTGCTGTCGTGCCTGCTCGGGTCGCTGCTCATGGGTCTGCTGTACTGCTTTCTCACCGTCACGCTGCGCGCCAACCAGAACGTCACCGGTCTTGCCATGACGACGTTCGGCGTCGGCTTCGGCAACTTCATGGGCGGCTCGCTCATCAAGCTCACCGGCAGCGAGGTGCCGTCCATCGCGCTCTCGGCGACCAACAGCTACTTTGCCAAGACGATCCCGGGCGTGGAGCGCCTCGGCTGGTTCGGGAAGATCTTTCTGTCCTACGGCTTTCTGGCCTACCTCGCCGTGGCCATCGCGCTCATCGCGGCCTATGTGCTCAAGCGCACGCGCGTGGGTCTGCACCTGCGCGCCGTCGGCGAAAACCCGCAGACGGCCGACGCTGCCGGCATCGACGTCAACAAGTATAAGTACATCGCCACCTGCGTCGGCAGCATGATCGCCGGCCTCGGCGGATTGTACTACGTCATGGACTACGCCTGCGGCGTCTGGTCGAACGACGCCTTCGGCGACCGCGGCTGGCTCGCCATCGCGCTCGTCATCTTTACGGTCTGGAAGCCGAACGTCGGCGTGCTTGCGTCCTTCCTCTTCGGCGGACTGTATATCCTGCACATCTTCCTGCCGAGCGGCACGAACCTCGCTGTCAAGGAACTGTACAAGATGATCCCCTATGTCGTCACGATCATCGTGCTCATCATCACGAGCGTGCGCTCCAAGCGCGAGAATCAGCCCCCCGCAAGCCTCGGCCTGCCGTATTTCCGCGAGGAACGGTGACGCCGGACGGCGCGAACGAAAAGCAAAAACAGGAGAGCTGCGGCTCTCCTGTTTTTTGCGTCTTTCTGACTGCGGCGCGGGCACCGCTTGTCAGATGGGCTTCTGCGCCTTGTCCAGCTCTGCCTCGATCTCTGCCAGCACCGCACTCGGCCGCATATGCAGCGCCTCGCCGATGCGGTAAAAGGTCTCCAGCGTCGGCTTGCGCTCTCCGCGTTCAATGGCGCTCAGATGCGTCCTGCCGATCCCGGCGAGACCGCTCACAATCTCCTGCGACAGGCCGCGCTCCTCGCGCAGCCGCTGCAGCACACTGCCAACAACATTTGCATCCAGCATCATCTACACTCCTTTTTCGGTTTTGCTTCCAGTGTAGAGAGAAATTTCGCAAACTATGAATACATATGTTGTCATTTGAACACAAATGTGTTATCATTTGTTCGGGAGCTTCCGTGTATTTCCGAATTTGACCGGAAACATCCAAGCGTGTTGGGGCGAGAGGGCAGAGATGTTCCCGTTTCCGACGTCTGTTTGGAAAGCGGACCGCGGCACAGTGCCGTGCGGACGAAAGACAAACCGAAAGGAGAACAAGAAGATGAAATGCAGTCATTGCGGTGCAGAATTTGAGGGCAATTTCTGCACGGCCTGCGGCGCGAAGGCAGAGCCGTGCCCGCAGCCGTCGCCAGAGATCCCGGCAGACCGCCCGAGATCTCAAAAACCGAAGAAACCGATTTACAAGAAGTGGTGGTTTTATGTGATCGTCGCCGTGGTCGTGATCGCGCTTGCCGGCAAGATCTCCGGAGGCAGCAAATCGGAAAAGGTTGACTGGAACGACATGGTCTTAGGCACGCAATTGCCGCAGCCGCCTGCGAAGAAAGGTCAGATCCATACGAACACAGCCGATGAGCTGTGGGTCGATATCGAAAAGATCTCCGACAAGCAGTATGCGGACTATGTGCAGGCGTGTCAGACGGTTGGGTTCACGGTGGATGCGGAGTCCAATTCCTCGTCGTTCAGCGCTTACAACGCTGAGGGATACAAGCTGAAGCTGAGCTATTACGGAAACGGGGAGAAATTGTCCATCCGGCTGGAAAAGCCGATGGAGATGGGCCCCATCACCTGGCCGGACAGCGAGGCCGGCCGACAGCTGCCCGCACCCAAATCCCTGACCGGCAAATTCTCTTTTGAGTATGATGACAATTTCTTCGTTTACATCGGCGGCACGAGCAGAGACGATTACAACGCCTATGTCAGCGCCTGCCGGGATAAGGGCTTTACGGTCGACTACAATAAGGGCGACAACTATTATCGTGCCAATAACGACGCGGGGTGGCATGTCTCGATCGATTATGTGGGCAACCAGATCATGAGCATTCGCATTGATGCGCCGGACACGAACTCGGGCAGCACGACCTCCGGGACGCAGCAAAAAGATGCAGAGCTCGTCAACGGTATGCGCAAGGAATTCAAAGAGGCTATGGACAGCTATGAGGCCGTTGTGGATGAATACATCGCGTTCATGAAAAAATACAATGCGAATCCGAACGATCCTGCTCTGCTGGTCGATTATACGAAGTATATGAGCAAATACACGGATGCGTGTGAAAAGTTCAAAAAATGGGAAAGCACGGACATGAACGACGCGGAAACTGCTTACTACATCGACGTGCAGGCACGGGTCAGCAAAAAGCTGCTGGAAGCGGCGGGCTGACGGACGGCGCGTGCGCTGCAGTCGGTCTGCAAACTCGTTTGTCAAACAGAAATACTTCTTAAATGCTCACACGCCCCGCGCCATTCGGCGCGGGGCGTGCTTTTTGCGGTTATTGGGGGAGAAAATCAGATCGCGTTGCCGGCGTTGAAGCCCTCGCGGATGTTCTTGTAGCCGTTTTTGGTGCTGCTGGCGTCGCCCACGACGACGACCTTGCAATCCAGACCCTCGAGCTGCTCCTGCAGCGGGTTGTAGCTGCGCACGCCCATGGCGTTGACGAGCATATCGATGTGCTTGAAGGTGATCGGCTCGCCGTACTCCTCGGCGTAGACCGTGCCCTCGCCGACCTTGGTCAGCTTGGTGTGGGTGTGCACCTTGACGTTGTACTTGCGGATGTGCTCGAGCAGGCAGGCGCGCGGCTGCGCAACGGCATCGGTGATGATGTCGGGCGCCATCTCGATCATGGTCACGTCGCAGCCCTGCACGGCGAGGAACACGGCGGTCTCGGCGCCGGTCATGCCGCCGCCGGCAACGACGACGCGCTTGCCGTAGAGGGTGCGGCCGCGCAGCACTTCGATCGCGGTCTTGACGAACTCGCGGTTGTCCAGGCCGGGGATCGGCAGAAACATCGGCGTACCGCCGGTGGCGAGGATGACGGCGTCCGGCTTCTCGGTCTCGACGATCTCGCGGGTCAGCGGGGTCTCGAGACGGATCTGTGCGCCGTACTTCTTGAGCTGGTTGCGGTAGTTGAGGATGAGGGAGGCGTACTCGCTCTTTCCCGGAGGCGTCATCGCGGACAGCCACTGGCCGCCGATCTCGTCGCTGGCCTCAAAGACGGTCACCTTGTGGCCGCGCTCGGCAGCGCCGTATGCCGCAGCCAGACCGGCGACACCGGCGCCGGCGACAAAGACCTTCTTGGGCTCGGCCACGATGGACAGGTCGTACTCCGTCTCGCGGCAGGTGTGGGGGTTGGCGATGCAGTTGACGCGGTTGCCCACGGCGGTCTCGCCGGTGCAGCCCTGGTTGCAGCCGATGCAGTGGATGATCTCCTCGGTCTTGCCGGCCTTGGCCTTGTTCGGCAGCTCGGGATCGGCGAGCGAGGCGCGCGCCATGACGATGAAGTCGGCCTTCTCGTCGCGCAGCATAGCCTCGGACATATAGATATCGTTGTAGCGGCCCACCGCCAGCACCGGGATCTTGACCGAGCGCTTGATGGCGGCGGCATTTTCCGCATAGTGCATGACCGGGATGAAGCCCGGCGCGATGATCGCCTGCTTGGAGGCGAACATGCCCTGCGTGCAGTGCAGCGCGTCCACACCGGCCTCCTCGAGCATCTTGGCCATGACGATCGCCTCCGGCAGCTCAATGCCGCCCTCGACGTAGTCGCAGGTGTTGAAGCGGAACAGGATCGGGTAGTCCGGGCCGACGGCGGCGCGGACGGCGTCGACGACCTCGAGCGCGAAGCGCATACGGTTTTCCAGCGTGCCGCCGTACTCGTCCGTGCGCTTGTTGGAGAACGTGGACATGAACTGGTTGATCAGGTAGCCGTGTGCACCGTGGATCTCCACGCAGTCAAAGCCGCACTTTTTCGCTCTCGCGGCGGCTTCGCCGAACGCGGCGACGAGCCCGTGGATCTCCTCCACGGTCAGAGCACGCGGGACGTAGGGGACGGCGGGCTCTTTGAGCGCCGACGGGGCAACGGGGTACGTGTCGTAAGCCTTGAGGGAGCGCTGACGGCCGGCGTGGTAGAGCTGCGCGCCCATCAGACCGCCGGCGGCGTGCACCTGGCGGACGGTCTCGGTCCATGCGGGCACCTGATCGTCGTTCCAGAGCGAGCCGACGACCGGGTCGCTGCCGGCGTCGGCCGTGATGCCGAGATCCTCCGTGAAGATGAGACCCCAGCCGCCCTTGACCTTGGCGACAAGGTAGGCATTGACCGTTTCGTTCGGCGTGCCGTCGGGGTTGCCCATATGAGAAGACATGGCGCTGACGACAAGGCGGTTTTTCAGCTCAAGGTTGCCGATCTTGCCGGGCTCAAATACTTTTTTCAGTTCCATAGTATACCTCCTGTTTTGCACGCACACGCCGGATCCGGACGCTGCGCGGCAGCGTGGGCGATCGCAATCGTTGGTTTATTTCTACCAAAAAATCTTTGTGATTTCAATAACGCACTTTTTTGTAACGATGAACCAAAGAGTAAGTACATACAAAAAAGTTCGTAATTGTTAAAATAAAATCAACTTGTTATAATCGAGACAACTTCGATCCGCACCCGCCGTTTTCCGCGCCGCGCGCGCCGGCGGGCAAGCAAAAAAAGGAGCGACCGACATGAAAAAAGCAAAGCGAATTCTCTCCGGGATGCTGGTGGCCGTGATGGCCGCAGCGCTTCTTGCAGGCTGCGGGAGTGCGGATTCCGGCGCTGCTGCAAGCGGACAACATTATAATCTTGCGTATCAGTGCGCATGGGGCTCCGGCGGCGGGCCGTACCAGTACGCGTCCGACCTGTCGAAGGCGATCGTGGAGGCCTCCGGCGGCCGCGTGACCATGGAGTGCCTTGCCACCAACTCCATCGTGCCGACGACGGAGATGCTGCAGGCGGTCTCGAGCGGCACGCTCGACTGCGCGCAGACGGCAGCCACCAACTTCTCCGACGACAGCCTCGGCATCCTCAGCACGCTGCCCGTGGGCATGACGTTTGATGAGTACATGGGCTGGTACATCGCCGGTGAGGGGCAGCAGGTGCTCGACGAGGTCATGGCGCAGATCGACAGCAACGTCGTGGCGTTCCCGTGCGGCATCGTGGATTCCGAGATTCTCTACCACTCCACCAAGCCCATCAAATGTCTGGACGACATCAAGGGGCTGAAGATCCGCGGCGTGTCCGACTGGGCGAATATCGAGACGCGGCTCGGCGCGTCCGTCGTGACGATGGACGGCGGCGACTGCTACGAGGCGCTCTCGCACGGCACGATCGACGCGGCGGAGTATTCCAGCCCGTCGGCCAACTGGGCGGCCGGTTTTCAGGAAGTCGCACCGTATCTGACGGTGCCCGGCGTGCACCAGAGCTGCTCGGTGTACCTGTTTTTGATCAACCGCAACATCTGGGACGGTCTCGATGCGCAGACGCAGAGCATCATCAAACTTGCCTGCACGTCCATGATGGCGCAAAACTGGGCAGAGGACCGCGCCGCCAACGGCAAAGCGTGGGAGCAGTTCCGCGCGCTGGAGGCGCAGGGCAAGCTGACCATCTACCGCATGCCGGACGAGGATCTGGACAAGATCCAGGAGGTCGCGCAGGAATATTACGAGGAAAAGTGCGCGGCAAACCCGCTCTTTGAGAAGATCTACAGATCGCAGCAGGCGTACATCGCCTCCGTCAGCGACTGGAGCGAGGCGGCCACGGCAAAATAAGCGCAGCACAGCGGCGGCACACAGGGGTACCGTGTGCCGCCCGCTTGGCAGAGAGGGGTCAAAACATGGACAAATCTTCCGCGCAGAACACGCGCGCCGGCTTCGGCGACAGGTTCATTGCGTTTGCAAATAAGGTCTCGGACGTTTCCGGCCTTGTGGCGGCTTACCTGCTGGTGCCGCTGGTTGTTGTTTTTCTGATCGAGATCGTGTCGCGCAACGTCTTCAATCACCCGACGACGTGGGCGTCCGGCACGTGCTTTCTCATCGGCGGCTGCGCGGCCGTGCTCGGCTTCGGCTACGCGATGAAAAGCGGCGCGATGGTGCGCATCGACGCGCTGTCGTCGAAGCTGCCGGAAAAGGTGCACTGCATTCTGGATCTGATCCTGTATGCGGTGCTGTTTCTGCCGCTGACGATCGGCGGGTCGTATGAGTGCATCAAAAATGCGGTCGTCTCCGTCTCCAAGCTCGAGACGCTGAGCACCGGCTCCTGGAACGCACCCATCTGGCCGACCAAGATCGTCATGTCCATCAGCCTCATCATTCTCACGCTGCAGGGGCTGGCGGAGATCATTCAGTTGGTGCAGCGTCTGCGTGCAGCGAAGCGGGAGGGTGAGCAATGACAGTCAGCGGACTTACGATCGCAGCCATTATGGGCATCTTGCTGTTGGTGTTCATTTTCTCCGGCTATTACCTGTTTGCCGCGCTCGGCGGCGTGGCGATCCTATCGGGTCTCGCCTTCTGGGGTCCCGGCGTGTTCCAGACCGTGTATTTCAGCATTTTCAAATACTGCAAGGATTATAACCTTCTGGCAGTGCCGCTGTTTGTGCTGATGGGGCAGCTGCTCAATCAGTCCGGCGTGGCCGGCCGCCTGTTTGATAATCTCTCCGTCGCCCTCGGCCGCCAACGCGGCGGCATGGCGATCGCGGCGACGCTCATCGCCATCCTCTTTGCCGCGACGACCGGCATCGTCGGCGCGTCCGTGGTCTCGATGGGTCTGCTGTTCGTCGGCCCGATGCTGGACGCGAAGTACAACAAGTCCCTCACCGCGGGCGTGATCGTCTCCGGCGGCACGCTCGGCATCCTCATCCCGCCGAGCATCATGCTGGTCTTTATGGGCTCGGCCGCCAACGTATCCGTCGGCCAGCTGTTTTACGGCGCAATCGTTCCCGGCCTGCTGCTGGGCGCGGCCTACATCGTCTATATCAAGATCGTCGCCGTTGTGAAAAAGGATTATGCCCCGCCCATGCCTGCCGAGCAGCTCGCGCGCTACTCGCGCAAGCAGGTCATCTGGGGCGTGATCGTCAACGTCCTGCCGGTCGCGTTGGTCATTTTCTCGGTGCTCGGTGCGATCTGGCTCGGCTGGTGCCCGGCCACGGAGGCCGCGGCGCTGGGCGTGGTGGCGTCGTTTCTCATCGCGCTGCTGACGCATTCGATCAACGCGCAGGTTATCAAGAAGACGCTCATCGAGTCCATCAAGCTCACGAGCATGGTCTACGCCGTGTCTGCGTTTGGCAACCTGTTCGTCACGGTCTTTATGCGTCTCGGCTGCAGCAACGCCGTCACGAACCTGTTCGTGCACCTGCCGCTGGGCAAGTGGGGACTGTTTGCGCTGATGATGGCGGTCGTGTTCCTGCTCGGCTTCCTGATGGACTGGATCGCGGTGTGCATGATCACGATCCCGATCTTCGTGCCGATCGCGACGGCGGCCGGCTTCGACGCCTGCTACTTCCTGACGATGATGGCGATCATCATGCAGACGGCGTTTTTGTCCCCGCCGATGGCGGCGTCCATCTTCTATTTCCAGGGTGTCGCAAAAGACCGCATCACAACGGCAGAGACGATCCACGGTATCTGGCCGTTTATGGCGCTGCAGGTGCTGGTGTTTGTGCTGTGCATCCTCTTCCCGCAGATCGTGACATGGCTTCCCGGCCACATGATCGGCTGATATCCGAACTCCTGACCGGGGTGCGGCGGCGTCCGAGCGTATTCGGCGCGGCCGCGCCCCGGCTTTTTGCCTGCGCTGCGCCCGCAGCGGACAAAAAAAGCCTCCCCCGCGGGATATACCCGCGGGGGAGGCACAGATTTGCTTACCTGATCGGTCAGTTCTCGTCGAGGCAGGCGCGGCGCTCGGCCTTTGCCTTGGCCGTGCGCTCCCTGCGCACCGGCAGCAGGGCAGCCGCAGCACCGAAGAGCACCGCCGGCAGCACCCATGCAAAGCCGAGATCAAACAGCGGCAGCTTGTGCAGGAACGCCAGCGGCACACCGTAGCCGTCAAGCGTGCACAGCACGCTCATGAGCAGCGCGCCGAGGGCGGCGCCGCGGCTGATGCGGTCGGGCAGCTGCGGACGCACGAGCGCGATGAAGATGAGCACGAGCGTCGGCGGATAGACGATGTCCAGCACCGGGGCGGCGATGGCGACGATGCGGTCAAGGCCGAGGTTCGACACGACGGCGCTGAACACGCAGATGGCGATGACGAACACCGGATACGAAACCTTGCCGCGGCAGAGCTTGGCAAAGTAAGCGGCGGCGGAGCTGGTGAGCGCCACGGCGGTCGTGACGCACGCGAGCCCGACGACGATGCCGAAGAGGATCATGCCGGTCTTGCCCATGAGCGCCTCGACGATGGCCATGACGAGCTGGGCGCGGCCGATCTCGCTCGTGTACTGCGCCGAGACGGTGGCGCCGAGATACGCAAGCCCCATGTAGACGGCCAGCAGCAGCACACACGCGAGGATGGACGAGCCGCTCATGATGCGGAACTTCTTGCCCGGCTCGGTGTAGCCCTTGTCGACCACGCTCTGCAGCACGAGGATGCCGAACGGCAGCGCAGCGAGCGCGTCCATGGTCTGGTAGCCGGACTTGACACCGGTCACGACGGCGCTGTCGATCTTCGTCTCGGCCGCGATCGTGCCGAGCGGCGTGACGATGCCCTTGACGATGATGGCCGCAAGGCCGAGCAGCAGCAGCGGCGTGAGCACCTTGCCCACGATGTCCACCACGGCGGACTCGCGGATGCACAGCGCGAGGATGAGCGCGAAAAACAGCACCGAGAACACCACGGCCGACACGCCGGGCAGATTCGGCGCGATGGCCATCTCGAACGTGCTGGCGGATGTGCGCGGGATGGCGACCATCGGGCCGACGCACAGAATGATCGCGCACATGAGGATCTCGGCCGGCACACGGCCGACGCGCTGGAGCACGGCCTCACTGCTGCCGACGCGCAGCAGCGCAAACATGGCGGCAAGCGCAAGGCCGATGTCCGCGATGAAATACGCGCTGAATCCGGCCAGCCACGCCGGTCCGGATTCCATGCCCAGATACGGCGGGAAGATCACGTTCCCGGCGCCGAAGAACATGGAAAACAGGGCAAAGCCAACAACGATGATATCGCGGCCGGCCCGGTTTTTCGTTTCTTTCATGATTTTCTCTCCTTTGATTTCCCAAAAAGGGACTCCCGTTTCCTTTTTTCGAATATAGCGTATCATTTTTATTGATAAATGAGAACCGAGACTTCTTCATGTGGGTATGAAAAAAACGCATGACATCGGTGAAAAAGTTTTTATTCTTTTTCTGTGATTTTATGTGAAATTGACACAAATTCATGGTATGATGGAGGCGCAAAATGCAGATAAGGAGGCAGCGTATGGACGACGGTAAACTTCGCGCCCTGCTGACGGCGGTCGATTGCGGCAGCTTCAGCAAAGCGGCGGCGCAGCTGGGCTATACCCAGTCCGCAATGACACATCTGGTCAACAAACTGGAGGCGGAAATCGGCTGTACGCTGCTCGAGCGTGACAGTCAGGGCATCCGCCTGACGGACGCGGGCAGGCAGCTGCTGCCCTATATTCAAAACGTGGTCTGCGCGTGCGACACCCTCCTGCAGGAGGCCGCCGAGCAGAGCGACCCGCGCAAGCGCACGCTGCGCATCGGCTGTTTTGCGAGCATTGCGCGCGCCCGCCTGCCGGAGCTGCTGCGCGCCTTCCGCGCCGAGCACCCGGAGATCCAGCTGGACGTGCTCGTGCGCAGCGAGGAGCTGACGACCGCGCTCGCGAGCGGGCGCATCCAGCTCGCCCTCGTGGACGAGGCGCGCGCGAAGGGCTTTGATTTTCAGCCGCTGGCGGACGCGCCGCTCGTGGCCGTCGTGCCGCCGGACTTCCCGTGGGAGGGGGACATCATCCCGCTGGAGCGGCTGCTGCGCGAGCCGTTCCTCTCGAGCCCGGATCAGTATATCGAGCCGTTTCTCCCGGCGGACGCGCCGCGCGTCGAGGTCTCGGCGTCGGACGACGGGGCGATCCTCTCCATGGTCGCGGCGGGGCTCGGTGTGGCGGTGCTGTCGTCGTTCTCGCTCGTCGGGTATGAGGAGCGTGTGCGCGTGCTCCAGCTCGAGCAGCCGATCGCGCTGCGCCTCGGCGCGGCTGTGAAGTCCCTGAACGCGGCGGGCACGTCCGCGCGGATGTTCTTGTCGTTTTTGTGCGCGTATTACGGACAGGGGGAACGGCTATGATCCGCAGCATCTGTACCGACCGCTTCTTTCTCATGCAGCCGTCCGAGCCTGCGACGGCGGAGGATCTGCCCGTGGCGCAGGATCTGCGCGACACGCTTGCCGCGCACCGGCAGGGCTGCGTCGGCATGGCCGCCAACATGATCGGCGTGCGCAAGCGCATCATTATCTTTGACGACAACGGCACGCCCACCGTCATGCTCAACCCCGTCATCCTCCGCCGGATCGAGCCGTACACAGCGGAGGAGGGCTGCCTGTCGCTGACGGGCAAGTGCACGGCCAGGCGTTGGCGCAGCATCAAGGTCCAGTGGCAGAATGAGCGGCTGCAGACGCGCGTGCGCACGTTCACCGGCTGGACGGCGCAGATCATCCAGCACGAGATCGACCACTGCGACGGCGTGCTCATCTGAAGCAAAAAAATACCTGCCCGGTGCTTGCAGGCGCCGGGCGGTTTTTGTATACTGGGGGCAAAGGGAGGCCGGAGCATGCGCAACACCACACTCTGTTATATCGAGCGCGGGCAGCAGTATCTCATGCTGCACCGCGTAAAAAAGGAAAACGATCTCAATCACGACAAATGGGTCGGCATCGGCGGAAAATTCGAGGGCAATGAGACGCCGGACGAATGTCTCCTGCGCGAGGCGTATGAGGAGACCGGCCTGACGCTGACCGACTGGCGCTGCCGCGGCGTGGTGACGTTTTTGTCCGACACGTGGGAGGGGGAGTACATGTACCTTTTCACGGCCGGCGGCTTTACCGGCACGCTGCGCGAGTGCAATGAGGGCGTGCTGAGCTGGGTCGACAAGGCGGCTGTCCCGGCGCTGCCGATGTGGGAGGGCGATAAGATCTTCTTCCGGCTGCTGGCGGAGGATGCACCGTTTTTCCTGCTCAAGCTGCGCTACGAGGGCGACACGCTGGTCGAGGCCGCGCTCAACGGCGCGCCCGTCGCGCTTTGAGACGCGCATAAAAAGGGAGGAGAGCGGATATGAGACGCAAACAGCAGATCCAGGCCCTGCAGCAGGAGCTCGCGCTCCTGCGCCAGACCGTGGACAGCGGCAAAGAGCTCGCCGCGCTCGCGGCCGATGCGGCCGGGCAGCTGCGCAGGCCGGGCCTGCGCACCGTCGCGGTGCAGGTGATGCGTTCGCCGCGCGTTCGCCGTGCCGCGCTCATCGCCGGCGGCACGGTCGCCGCCGTCGCGCTCGGCGCTGCAGCGGTGCACTGCCGGGTGTATCAGGCCATCGTCGCGCAGGAGGTCAAAAAGGCACTCAAGCCCGTCAACGCCCGCCTCGATGCGCTGCAGGCGACCGTGGACGCCGTGGCCGAGGCCGAGGGCGTCGCGCCCGACAAGGCGCACAAGAGCAAAAAGCACAGCCGCTGACGGCACGCAAAAAAGCTCCGTTTCCGATCGGAAACGGAGCTTTTTTATATGGTTTTTGTCGTTTCGACCTGCGATCAGGTGAGACCGAACGCGGCGGCCAGACCCATGTAGAGCAGGCAGCGCAGGATGGTCAGCACGACGGTCAGCGCGAAGATGACCGGGAAGTAGACATCCTTGAACTTCACACCGGCGACGGTGCACTCGGTCTGCAGGAAGCCTGCGTTCGGCAGGGAGTCCAGACCCAGGGACGCCAGAACGGTCGTTCTGTGGAACACGGCGGCGTTGGTCATGGCAGCGGCCTGCTGCAGGACGGGAGCCGCGAGGACCAGGCCGGCGGAGGAGGAGCCTGCGATGCCGGCGATGAGGTTCGTGGCGACGAAGGTGATCATGAGCGGGCTGCCCTCGTAGGAGAGGATCTTCTCCACGGCGATCGCGTAGCCGGGGCAGTTCTGCACGACAGCGCCGAAGCCGACGATGGCGGCGGCGTTGATGAGCGTGGTCATGCACATCGAGATGGAATCGGTGACGGTCTTGCGGTTGGCGTCCCAGTCGCGGGGCAGGTACTTGAACTGCAGGATGATGACGGCAGCGACACCGCACAGCAGCGCGAACTCAACGCGGATCTTGAAGATGTTGAGCACGATGATCGGGATGAGCATGGGGATGACGGAAAGGATCCAGTGCGGGCCCTTCTTGGCGTCCTCGTCGAGGTCGTTGTTCTCCTCGAGCGCGCCGGTGCCGTAAGCGGGGGCGTAGCCCTTGCCGGCGGCGGCCAGACGCTTCTCATACCACTTGATGTAGAGCATGCCGACAACGATGAACACGATGGACACGAACAGGCCGAGCAGGCCGCCCGCGCTGACATCGGTGCCGAAGTAGCTGGCGCACAGGACGTTGTTGGTCACGGGCACCCAGGGGATGGCCAGACCGAAGTTGAGGCCGAGGGAGTAACCGGCGATGACGGACGCACGGTTGATGTTCGCCTTGCGGCAGAGCTTGAGCGCGATGGGGTAGCAGATGAACAGGCTGATGAAGCTGGAGATGCCGGCCATGGCGAGGATGGCGGTGAACAGGCACACGCCGAGGGAGACGTTCTTCGGGCCGACGAGGTTGAGGATGACGCGCGCGAGGCTGTCCGAGCCGCCGGTCACGTCGAGCAGCTTACCGAACAGAGCGCCGAGGAAGAACAGGATCATCCAAGACTTCATGAAGCCGACAAGACCGCCCATGTAGGTGTCAAACAGACCGTCGACGATATTCATCTTGTAGATGATCATCAGAATGACGGAGCAGACAATGCCGCCAATCAGGGTGGGCACATTTTTGTAGCAGAACAGGCCGATGAGCAGAACGGCCGCTACGAGAATCAAAATGTCCATAAATACTCTCCAATTCACTATTGTATTAGATCCAACTGTCAGGCAATAAAGTCGTCAGCGCGGTGCTCCGCAGCCCCACCTGCGTCGGTGAGCGCCGTCTGCCGGAAGAGTGTACTCTATTGCTTTTCTGTCTGCTTGACAGTGTGATCGCGTCTTATGCGCCGGTCGTCTCCGGCGGGGCCGTCTGGATGCTCTTGAGATACGGCACCATGATCTCGTCCAGGCGCTCGTGCATATCGAACGCCGCACCGCTCAGACACCAGTCGAAGGCGATGCCCTTCATGATCGTCACGACGACCTCGCCGTAGTGATCCGGCGGATAGTCGGGCTTGAGCAGTCCCTGCTCGGCAGCGTCCTGCAGACAGCTGTCGGGATAGCCCCAGACGTAGGCCGGCTGGCGCTGATGCCAGCGGCGTGTGTCGATCGAGGTGTTTTTGGTGTTGTAGTAGTTGCAGCAAAAGTCGAGCCCGACGTCGAGCATGTAGTCGCTCCAATAATAATAGAACAGCAGGATGCGCTCGTCGAAGGGTTTTCCGGCCACGGCTTCGCTGAAGTTGTTCTTCTCGCGAAACTCCGCAAACTTTTGGTAGTTATAATAGACCAGCAGCTCGTCTTTTGTTTTGAAGTGGTAGAAAAACGTCCCGTTCGAAACACCCGCGACCGCGCAGATGTTGCTGACGGTGAGATAGGCGTAGCCCTTTTTCTTTAGAATGGAGGACGCGGCCTTGTAGATCTTCTGTTTCGTTTCCTGTGTCTGGACCTGTTTCGGTGTCGACAGTTGCACAGAATTCCATCCCTTCCTTATATTTCGGGAATGCGGATACCGCAGGGGAGGTGCATTCCATATAGAGCGCGCTCTGTGCGCGGACTCTGTCATGGTTTTATCATATGCGCCCGAAAATGTAAAGCGAAATTTTTCACAAGGCGCGAATTTTTGAACAAAATCGCGTTTTTCGTGCAGTATCGACAAAACGAAAACGTCAAAATTGTTGATAATTTTTTAATTATCCTGCTTGACAAATTTGTGTCCATGCCGTAGAGTAACCAGTAGAGTGTGCTCTAGCAAAGCACGGTGCGAGTGACCCCAAACGCTTGCGCCATGGTAACTTTTTTGAAAGTACCAGTCCGAAAAGCAAAACTTTAACAAAAACTTATTTACAGAAAGGCAGTGGAGTTTCATGTCAACTTCCGACAGATTTGCGGGTAAGGTGGCCGTGATTACGGGCGGCACGACCGGCATCGGCCGCGCGATCGCACGCCGCTTCGTCAGCGACGGCGGAAAGATCGTCATCGGTGCGCGCCACGATACTCTTTTTGAAGAAATCACGCAGGAACTCGGCGCTGATAACTGCTGGTGCCAGGTTTGCGATGTCACCAACAGAGCGCAGGTCGATGCGCTCGTTCAGGCCGCTTATGACAAGTTCAACGGCTTTGATGTCATGTTCGGCAATGCCGGCATCAATCTGTTCAAGGACTTCCTCAATGTCACCGAGGAAGAGCACGCCCGCATCGTTCACAACAATTACTTTGGCTGCTTCAACAGCACGCAGGCTGCCGCGCGCGCCTTCGTGGCGCACGGGACCAAGGGCGCCATCGTCAACACGGCCTCTATCAACGTCCGCTGCGCGTGCCCGAACTCGACGCCGTATGCTGCCAGCAAGGGCGCGATCGCCACGATGACGCAGGGCGTTGCCGTGGAGCTTGCCGAGTACGGCATCCGTGCCAACTGCTTCTGCCCCGGCTCTACCGATACGCCGATGGTCACGGAAGTGCCGCGCACCCGTTTCCCGACCTACACCGCGCCGAAGCTCATGATCCAGAGAATGGCGCAGCCAGAAGAGCAGGCGAACATCGCGTGCTTCCTCGCTTCTGACGACGCCTCTTACATCACCGGCGAGACGATCTTCTGCGTCGGCGGCTGGGGCAAGAAGTGAGCCGCGTCCGGCTTGACCGGCGCACACACGCCATCGTGCCCCGTGCCGGTGGCGCTCCCTTAGACAATCACTGACCGCGCGCCCGACGGCGCGCACATATCGAATACAATTCAAATACTATGCGGCGACTGCGCGCCCCGCCCTCCGGCGGCTGCGCCTGCTGCACGCAAAAATTGGAGTGTGTACTATGAAACTTACGAAAGAACAGTGGAAACAGCTCAGTGACCGCATTTTCCTGACGCTTCGCCCGACGCAGCACCCGGTCGCCATGAAGTTCATCAAGACGCCGGAAGAGTTCGACGCGATCCCCGACATCGAGTTCTGCCAGAACAAGGCCTCGACCTGCAAGCTCATCGGCATGGCAGCGCACTTCCAGGGCACGTTCGGCCTGACGCCCGACCACTTCTCCGGCTACTACTGCGCCATGAACAACGGCTGCATGGAGCTGACGCAGGAGTTTTTGGACGGCGCGATCCTGTATAAGCAGCCCACCCCGTGGCATCACGAGCAGGCGGACGCGATCAAGCACATCAAGTCCAACCTCGAGTACATCCCGGAGAAGCCCTACGCCGGCATCGTCTGCTCCTCGCTGTGCAACTGCAACATCGAAGAGCCGGACGTCATCTGCCTGCAGCTTCCGACGCAGGCGGCCTTCCACCTGCTGGCCTGCTATGTCGAGACCGACTGGCAGAAGCTTGAGTTCCCGTTCAGCGGCGAGTCCAACTGCGCCGACACGTGGATGCGCACCATGAAGGACGGCAAGATCGGCCTGTCCCTCGGCTGCCGCGGCGACCGTGCCACCGGCGCGCTCGGCTATGGCGATGTGCGCGTCACGATGACCACCGAGCAGCTCATCAAGGCGCTCGATGGCTGCGACACGGTGGAGAAGAACAACATTCTCTACCCCTACAACCCGACCTGCCTCTACAAGTCTGCATTCTGATCGTAACCGCACCTTCTATACATCCTCCCCCCAAAAAACGAAGTTGCCGCCGAGGTCACTCGGCGGCAGCTTTGCATTGCGCTCGGCGCTGGAATTTGCTGCGGTTGCATTTCAGAAACTTTGATGATAGAATAATCACAATACGGCGCTGCATCCGACGGCGTCAAATCAGAGAAACGGGGGATCGCGATGGATCACTACATTCACACACTGGAATCCTGCACGCTGAATTTTGCTTTTTCGGCCATCAGCGGCAAATGGAAACCCTATATTCTCTGGTACCTGCACAGCGCGCCCGGCGGCGTGTGCCGCTACGGGGAGCTCAAGCGGCTCGTGCCCTATGACATCTCGCACAAGATCTTCACGCAGCAGCTTCAGGAGCTTGAGGCGTATAACATCATCAAGCGCACCGAGTATGACGAGAAGCCCAAGCGTGTCGAATACTCACTCACCGAGGCGGGAAAGCTCCTGCTGCCGGTCATTTTGTATATGCGCGACTGGGGCATCCTTGCGAGCAAGGACTGCCAGCCGGGTGCCATCGAGCGCACGCACGGTCAGCCGCAGGGCAGCACAATCCACTACGGTTACCGCTCCGAGGAGCTGGATAAGTCCGTGAGCATCGCGTTTCAGTGGGGCGAGCCCGTGCAGCCCGTCACGGATGACGGCGGCGCGGCGCAGACACAGGAACGTTCTGACGAATAAAAGAATAAGACCGGATCACCCGAGGGGGATCCGGCTGAGGCGGTCGGAAAGCCAAGCGGTTTTCCGGCAGAAGACGTGCTGCCTGCGGGCGGCACACACTGTATGGCTTTTTCACATGTTCACGGGGCTGACCGGCCGGTCAGCCCCGTTTTGTTTTGCTGTGCAGGCGTTTACACGATCTCGACGATGCCGCCGTCGCGGATGCGCACGGTCTGCCCCGTCTGCACGGCGGCGAGAAATTCGTCACCCAGGCAGTCGATGACCGGCATATCGGCGTCCGTCCACACGGACGCGAGGATCGCGCCCGAGGCCGCCAGCGAGTCGATGTGCTTGGAAAAGAGCATACACGCCGGCTGCTGCCCGGAGGCGCAGGCGGTGTAGAGCACCATACCGCCGGTGGTCGAGCCGATGGTCTCTGGCAGGCACAGCGCCTTGCCGATCATCGGCTTTTTGTACAGGTCGGGGTTGTTCTGGTCGCCGCATTTGACCTGCTTATCGTGGAACATCAAGGCCATCTGGTAGCTGGCGAGCGTGTTGAAGCCGCCGTGCGACACGAGGGCTTCCGCCTCGCATGTGCCGGGGCAGATGACGCGGCCCTGAAACTGTTTCATCTTACTTCGCCCCCTTCGTAATCATGGTGATGATCTCGTCCTCGGTGTAGTAGCGCGCGGTCGAATACGTGCGCAGCTTGTTCGACGAGGTGATGACGGGCATGGCCTTGCTGAGCGGGTTGTTCATGTACATGAGCGGGCAGATATAGCTGAGCACGACGCCGGTGCTGCGCAGGCGGGCGGCGTAGGGCGTCTTTTCAAACGCCTCAATGACGCCGGGTGCGGCGGTGAACACCGTCGGGATGCAGACCTTTTTCTGCCCGTGCGCCCGCAGCCCCGCCTCGACGCGCTCGGTCGTGTCGATGAGCTGGTGCAGCGTCATGTGCGGGCAGCCCATGAAGCACAGCTTCGGCTTGGCGTTGAGGTTTTTCCACACGCACGGGTAGCTCTCGCGCACGCGCTGCAGCTCCGCATCGTCGATGACGTATACCGGTGCGCCGTCGCGGATGAGCGCCTCGCCCTGCTGCACGGCCTCGGGCGTGAGGTGCTCGATGTGGTACAGACCGACTGCACCGTTGGACGCGGTGGCTGCGCCGAAGTCCTTGAGATAGGCGATGGCATCGTCATTGATCTCCGTGCCGAGCCATTTGTCCAGACCCTTGACATACGGCACCTGTTCCATGACCTTCATGCCGATGGCAGAGCCGAGCAGCTGCGGCTCGGGCTTTTTCGTCGTGCGCACCTCAACGATCCAGTCGGCGCGGCGTCCGTCGTCGGTCAGAAAGCCGAAGTACGGCACGCAGCCCGCGATCGAGCCCATGAGCTCGATCATGCCGGAGTTGCGGTTGCAGCGCGCGCCGAGCACGCTGTTGGCGTAGACCACGGCGGACGATTCCGCCCACGAGAGCACCTCGCCCTGCTTGGGCTTGTTGCCCACCTCGTCGAGGTAGCAGGTGCAGGTATAGTCCTTGTCGCTGAGGATGCCAAGCTGGCGCAGCTGCTCCTCATAGCGCGCCTGCTGCTTATACATGAACTTGCGGAACACCAGATCCTGCAGCGGATTCGAGGGGACGTTCTTGTCGAGCGGGAGCGGGTCGGCGGTGAATTTCTGTTCGGAAAACGCGCCGGCTTCAATGAGCTGGTCGTACAGGTCGTAGACCGGCTTCATGGCGTTGATGCCGAAGCTGATGACCGTGTGGCCGTAGGTGCTCGTGATGGGCACCATTTTTTCCGCGCCGAAGGCATCGCCGTACATGACGAGCGTTTTCATGACCTTGGCCATGACTTCGCCCTTGCTGCCGTCGAGTACGGCCTGCTGTTCGGGTGTCAGTTTCATGGGGAATCGACCTCCTTGTGCATACATTTGCTGTGAATTTCTTGACAAGAATTATAGCCCCATTTGGGCAAAAATGCAAGGGGATATTGGGACAAGCTCGTAAATCTGTGCAAAAAATCCCCGCCGTTTGGCGGGGATTTCGAGCGGGGAAATGCGGTCTTATTTGCTTTCCGCGCGGGCGGCCTTGGCCGGCAGCGGGATCTGCGCGAGGATCACGGCGAGGAACATCAGCACGCAGCCGAGGTATTCGCGCGGGGTCATGCTCTGGTGCAGGATGATCGCGCCCGCGATGACGGCGAACACGCTCTCGAGACTCAGCAGGATGGTGACGACCGTGGGGTTCGAGCCCTTCTGCGCGAGGATCTGCAGCGTGTAGCCCACGCCGCACGAGAACACGCCCACATACAGCAGCGGCAGCACGCACGAGAGCAGGGCGGCGGCATCGACGTGCTCGAAAAACGGGATGCACACGCCCGACCACAGCGCCGCGAACAGAAACTGCACGCAGCTGAGCTTCACCCCGTCGCACGTGGCGCTGAAGCGGTCGATGACCAGGATGTGCACGGCAAAGCACACCGCGCACACGAGCACGAGCAGGTCGCCTGCGGCGAGCCGGAAGCTGCCCTTGATGCACAGCAGATACAGCGCCGCGACCGACAGCGCGACCGCGACCCAGACCGGCAGGCTGACCTTGCGTTTAAAAAACAGGCCGAACACCGGCACGAGCACCACATACAGCGCCGTGAGAAAGCCCGCCTTTCCGGCGTCCGTCCCGGCGACGATGCCGGCCTGCTGAAAGTTCGAGGCGATGGCCAGCGCGGTGCCGCAGTAAAAGCCGCCGAGCCAGAGCTGTTTGCGTCCGGCGCGTTTTTCCTCCGCCGTGGGCTGCGCGGCGTCCTTGTGCACGGCGCTGCGCACCGCGATCAGCACCAGCAGCGCCAGCACGGCGATGGCATAGCGCGCGGCGTTGAAGGTGAACGTGCCGATCGTGTCGGCGCAGACGTCCTGCGCGACGAAGGCAGTGCCCCAGATGAGCGCGGCGAGAATGGGAAAGACAACTTGACGGATCGGATTTTGTTTCATATGCGGGCTCTCCTCTGAGATGTCGGCGGCAAATACAAAAGCAGTCAGACTCCATCGCCTGACTGCCGGTAGGTGCGCACCCGTGCCCATAGAATAGTACAGGCACGGGCGCTTGTCAATCCGTGTTTTGCGCGCAGCGCGCGATTTTTTCACGCCTTGTGCGCGCGGCCGCCGCCGTGCATGGCGGCGTGCTCCTTGGCGATCTCGGCGTAGAGCGCCGGAGCTGTCCATGCGGCGTTCGTGTCCGTCAGCATGGCCTTGAGCGCAACGGGCGGGACATGCGCGGCGCGAAGCCCCTGCAGCAGTCCCTCGAGCATGCCGGGGCGAAAGTGCGCCAGGACGAGCATCTCCCCCGGGAGCGGGGCGGCGGGGACATCGGCTGCGCGCGGCAGCACACCGGCCAGCGCGCCGATCGGCTGACCGAAATCGGCCGGATCGACCGCCTGCACGCGGATGCCGAGCCGCAGGCACACGACCTGCATTCTGCCGAGCTTTCCGGGCTCGATTTGATAGGCGAGTAGGGTGGGCGTCATATCAGATCACCTGCTTCCAGATCAGAATAAGATACACCACGGCTGCGCACTGCAGGCACAGCAGCGCGGGAAAGCCGAAGCGAAATTCCTTGTGTTTCGTCTTGTGGTGGAACACGCGCATGCCCAGCGTGCCGCCGAGCGCCCCGCCGAGCGCGGCGAGGGCGAAGAGCGTGCCCTCCGCGATGCGCCACTTGCCTGCGCGCGCCTTTGCCTTATCGATGCCCATGGCGGCAAAGGCGATGACGTTGACGGCGGCAAGGTAGATGAAAAGATAGCTCATCGGCGGCCGCCTTTCGCACCGGATCTTCCGGGTTTGCTGCCGGGCTTGCCGCCGGACTTTCCGGAGGCGCCGGGCTTTCCGGCTCTGCCGGGTTTGGCGGACTTTCCGGGCTTTGCGTTTTGCGCGCTGTGGGCGGCTGCGGGCTTTTTGCCGCCGCCGTAGACCTTGCCGTATTTGCGCTGGGGTGGCTGGGGTTCGGCGGGCTTGGCGGGTTTGCGCCGGTCGGTCATCGGGCGGACGAGACACTCTTTCCCGAAGCCGATCAGATCCTCACGCCCGGCCTCGTGCAGCGCCTGAATGACGAGCCGGCGCTTGTCCGGCCGGCGCCACTGCAGCAGCGCGCGCTGCATGTCCTTTTCGTGCGGCGTTTTGGCGACGTAGACGGGCTGCATCGTGCGCGGGTCGATGCCGGTGTGGTACATGCACGTGCTGATCGTGCCGGGGGTGGGGTAAAAATCCTGCACCTGCTCTGGCTGGCGGCCGCGGCGGTTGAGATACTCCGCGAGGGCCACGGCGTCGGCAAGTGTGCTGCCGGGGTGCGAGCTCATGAGGTACGGCACGACGTACTGTTCCTTATCATACTTGTGGTTGAGCTGGCGGTATTCGTCCATGAAGCGCTCGTACGTGCCGATGTGGGGCTTGCCCATATAGTCGAGCACGGTGTCGATACAGTGCTCGGGCGCGACCTTGAGCTGGCCGGAGATGTGGTAGCGCACGAGCTCGCGGAAGAACGCGTCGTTATCGTCGCAGAGCATGTAGTCATAGCGGATGCCGCTGCGCACGAACACCTTCTTCACGCCGGGGATCTGGCGCAGCTTGCGCAGCAGGGCGAGATAGTCCGAGTGGTCGGCGTCGATATTCGGGCACGGCGTCGGCGCGAGGCACAGCCGGTTCGGGCACATGCCGCGCTCCAGCTGCTGGCGGCACGACGGGTGGCGGAAGTTTGCCGACGGGCCGCCGACATCGGATACGTACCCCTTCCAGAGCGGGTGGTGCGTCATGGCCTCGACCTCGCGGATGACGCTCGCGTGGCTGCGGCTCGTGATCATGCGGCCCTGGTGGAACGCCAGCGCGCAGAAATTGCACCCGCCGAAGCAGCCGCGGTTGTGGATCACGCTGAAGCGCACCTCCTCGATCGCGGGCACGCCGCCGAGCGGCTCGTACATGGGGTGCCACTCGCGGGTATAGGGCAGCCCGGCCACGCGGTCGAGCTCCTTCGTGTCGAGCGGCATGGCGGGCGGGTTGATGATCAGATAGCGCCCCTCGCACGGCTGGATCATGGCGCGGCCGCGGATGGGGTCATGCTCGGCGTATTCGGTGCGCGTGGCCTCGGCATAGAGGCGCTTATCATCGCGCACGTCCTCGAACGACGGGAGCGTGATGTGGTCAAATTTGCACACGGAGGGGTCACGCGTGATGTAGCCCGTGCCGGGGATGTCCGTCATCGTGCGCACGGACTGCTTTTTCTTCAGCCGGTGAGCGATCTCGATCGTCGCGGCCTCGCCCATGCCGTAGACCAGCAGGTCGGCCGGGGCGTCAAAGAGGATGGCGCGGCGGACGGAATCGTCCCAGTAGTCGTAGTGCGCGAAGCGGCGCAGGCTCGCCTCGAGCGAGCCGAGGATGATCGGCATGTCGGGGCCGAAGGCCTCGCGCGCGCGGTTGCAGTAGACGATGGCCGCGCGGTCGGGCCGGCAGCCGGTGCGCTTGCCGGGGGAGTAAAAATCCTCGCTGCGGCGGCGCTTGGCCGCCGTGTAGTGCGCGACCATGGAGTCGAGATTGCCCGCGCCGATGAACACGCCCAGCCGCGGCCGGCCCATGGCGCGGAAGGCCTCCGCGTCGTGCCAGTCCGGCTGCGCGAGCACGGCCACGCGCAGGCCCTCGGCCTCGAGCACGCGGCTGATGACCGCCGTGCCGAAGCTCGGGTGGTCGACATATGCGTCGCCGCCGACGACGAGCGCATCGTACCACCACCAGCCGCGCTCGTGCATCTCCTCGGCGGAGACGGGCAGAAAATCACACCGTTCCATGCGTCACCGTCCTGTGGATGAGCCGACCCATGAGCAGCAGATGTGCGCGCACGCCGGGATCGCGCCCAATCTGCACAAAGCCGCTGCGCCGGTAGAATGTGATGGCCCGGGTGTTGTTTTCCGACACGTGCAGGCGCACGGCCGTGCGGTCGTGATTCTCATAAAACCAGAACGCGTAGCCCAGCAGCTGGATGGCCCAGCCGCGGCCGCGGTACTCCGGCAGCATATACAGCAGGCTGATCCAGCCGCAGCCGGATTGCTCGTCGCGCCCAGGGTCGAGCTCGACGAGGCCGACCACGCGGTCCCCGCTCAGGACGCGCACGACCGAGCCGGGGTGCTCCTGCGCGTGCCGGGCGGCGCTGCGGGCATAGAGCTCGGGCACGAAGCCCTCGTCCGTGTCGTGCACGTTGCACCACGCGTCCCGGTAGCACTGGAGGTAAAACGCCTCGTCGCGCGGGAAGCGCAGCGGCTCATAGCGCAGATCCTCCACGCCGCTGCCGCTGCCGCGCCACCAGGTCTGGCGGCCGAAGGTGCTCAGCGCGTCTGGCAGGTGGCGGTTGTCGTTATAATACTCTACGGTCGTATTGTCCCCGTCGACGAGCAGCAGACTCACGGACGTGTTGTCGCCGTAGGGCAGGGTGGCCATCTCGCTGTTCGGGATGCCCAGCACCGTGCACAGATAGGCGCGGATGGCCATGCCGTGGCTCACGAGGGCGATGGTCTGCCCGTCGTGCCGCGCGGCGAGGTCGGAGATGGCGCGCTTCATGCGCTTTTGCACATCGCGAAACGGCTCGCACCCGGGCACGGACCAGCGGTCGGGGTCGGTGTTGAAATAGTGCATCTGCTCCGGAAATTCGTGCTCCACGTCGCCCCAGGCGCGGCCCTCCCACACGCCCATGCAGATCTCCGTCAGGCGCGGCGTGGCCACGGCCGGAATGTCGTGATAGCGCGTGATCGCCTCGGCCGTCGCGCGCGCGCGCGACAGGTCGCTGCAGTAGAGCGCGTCAATGTGCTCGCGGCGGAACCGCTGCGCGAGCGCGTCGATCTGCTGCAGGCCGAGCGGGGTGATGCTCCCATCCCAGTGTCCCTGAATGCGGCGGTAGAGGTTGCCCTCCGCTTCCGCGTGCCGGATCAGATAAATTTTCGTCATTGCGGGCCTCCAAAACTTGACCATAATGGAATCATACAGTATAATAATCTGAATCCGCGCTTTTGTTCCGCGCGGGAATGTGTCAGCACCTGTACGAGCGCATTATACCGTGTTTTTGCAGCGCGCACAAGTGCTTTGGAGGGCAAAGTGAAAGTAATCCACCTCATCAGCGGGGGCGACACCGGCGGCGCCCGGACGCATGTCTACTCCCTGCTGAAATATCTCGGTCAGATCATCGACGTGCAGCTCGTGTGCTTCCGCGGCGGTGATTTTGCCGACGGTGCGGCCGCGCTCGGCATCCCGACGATGGTGCTCGACGGAGGCTTTCTGCCGAACCTCGCCGCGCTCAAAAAGCTGATCCACGCGGGGGAGTACGACCTCGTGCACTGCCACGGCTCCATGGCCAACGTCATGGGCGCCATGCTCAAGGCGAGCGTGCACGTGCCGGTCATCAGCACCGTGCACAGCGACTACCGGCTCGACTATCTCGGCCGGCCGTTCGCCCGCGCCGTCTACGGCACGCTCAATATCTGGGCCCTGCACCGGCTCGATTACCGCGTGTGCGTGTCCGACCCCATCCGCCAGCGGCTCATCGACCGCGGCTTTGAGCCGAACCGGCTCTTTTCCATTTATAACGGGCTCGACTTTTCCCACGTCGTGCCCAAGACCGACCGCGCGGCGTATTTCGCGCAGTTCGGGTATACGGTTCACGAGGGCGACGTCATCGCGGGCATTGCCGCCCGGCTCGACCCCGTCAAGGACATCCCGACGCTCATCCGCGCCGTGGCGCTGGCAAAAAAGGCCTGCCCGCAGCTGCGTCTCGCCATCGCGGGCGACGGCAAGGAGCGCAAAAAGCTCGAGGCGCTCACAAAAGAGCTGGGGCTGGCCGACAGCGTGTTCTTCCTCGGCTGGGTCAACGACCTCGACAGCTTCTACGGCGCGCTCGACATCAACACGCTCTCGTCCCTGTCGGAGGCGTTTCCCTATGCGCTGCCCGAGGGCGCGCGCGCACATCTGGCCACCGTCGCCTCGAACGTCGGCGGTGTGCCGGCCATCATCGAGCACGGTGTGACCGGCCTGCTTATCGAGCCCGGCGACGTGCGCATGCTCGCTGCCTACCTCGCGCGCTACGCGCTCGACGAAGACTACCGCCATGAGATGGGCGAGGCGCTCTACCGGCGCGGCAAGGCTGACTTCTCCGAGGAGGCCACCGGCCTGCGCCAGCTGGAAATTTACAACACCGTCTTTCGCATGGAGCGCAACCGGCGCGACGGTGTGCGCGACGGCGTGCGCGACGGCGTGCTCATCTGCGGGGCCTACGGCTTCGGCAACGCGGGCGACGATGCCATTTTGCAGGCCATCATCGGCGAGATGCGCCGCATCGACGCGAACATGCCCGTGACCGTGATCTCCCGCCGGCCGAAGGACACCCAGCGCGCGTTCGGCGTCAACGCCTGCCACCGGTTCGGCGTGTTTGCCATCCGGCGCGTCATGCGCCGCAGCCAGCTGTTCATCAGCGGCGGCGGCAGCCTCATGCAGGATGTTACAAGCCGCCTGAGCCTGTGGTACTATCTCAGCACGATCCGCATGGCACACGGCTGCGGCTGCAAGGTGCAGATGTACGGCTGCGGCATCGGCCCGATCGTCTATGCGCGCGACAAGAAGCTGGCCGCACACGTCATCAATACCTGCGTCGACAAGATCACGCTGCGCGAGCCGGACAGCCGGGAGACGCTCCGGGAGTTCGGCGTCACGGCGCCGGAGGTCATTCTCGCGTCCGACCCCGCGCTCACGCTGCCGGCTGCCGAGCACAGCCGCATCGACAGCATCCTGCGCGCGCATGATATGGACATCGGCGGCAAGTATATCGGCTTCGTGCTGCGCAAATGGCCCGGCATGGAGGAAAAGGCTACCGTGTTTGCCGCCGGCGCCGTGTATGCCTATCTGAAGTACGGGCTGACGCCGGTGTTTCTTGGCATCAACTTCCGCGCCGACGGCGAGGCCGGCCAGCTCGTCACGGAGCATCTGAGCATCCCGTTTTACCGGATCGACGAGCAGATGACCTCGGGTGAGGTGATCGGCGTGCTCTCACGCATGACCGCGGTCGTGTCCATGCGTCTGCACGGACTCATCTTCGCCGCCGGACAGGGCGTGCCGCTCATCGGCGTCGCCTATGACCCGAAGGTCACGGCGTTTCTCGACTATGTGGAGCAAAATAACTACATCCAGCTTGCGGCGCTCAACGAAAAGGACCTGTCGGACATGATCGACGCGGCCGTCGCCCTTGCCGGCAGGGGCGAGGAGATGCGCCGCCGCACCGAACTGCTCAATCGGCAGGAGGATAATAACCGCGCCACAGCCGCCCGGCTGCTGGGGAAGGAGTAAACTGTTTATGATCCGCAGTGCTGTTCTGGTTTCCGGCAAGGGAACAAAATTGCAGAGCCTGCTCGATTCCGTGTTCTTCGGCGAGATCCCGGAGCTGCAGCTCGTCGCCGTCATCTCGTCCGACGCGGGCGCCTACGCGCTCAAGCGCGCGCGCAATGCCGGCATCGAGACCGTCGTCGTCGAGCCGAGCGTGTTTCCGAACGACACGTCGTACGACATGGCCATCCGCAACAAGCTCAAGGATATGGATATTGAGCTTGTGATCAACGCGGGCTTTTACCCCGGCATCGGCCGCGAGACGGCAAAGAGCTTCCGCGGCAAGGTCATCGCGGTGCAGCCGTCGCTCGTTCCGGCGTTCGAGACGCTGCGCGGCGACGCGGTGCACGAGGCGGTGCTCGCCCGCGGCCTGAAGGTCACGGGGGCGACGGCTTACCTTGCGGATGAAAACGGCGGCATCGGCCCGGTGCTGCTGCAAAAGGCCGTGCCCGTGCTCGCCGACGACGATCTCACGACGCTCAAGCGCCGCGTGCTCACGGACGCCGAGTGGAAGCTCCTGCCCGAGGCGGTCAAGTGCTTCTGCGCCGGGAAGATCCGGCTGCACGGCGGCCGCGCGCAGATCCTGGAGTGAACAAGAGATAAATGAGATAAAAAGCAGCCCCGAACCGTGTCGGTTCGGGGCTGCTTTTGTGCTGCGCATTTGTCAGCCGGCCATGATGTGCACGCGGATGACGCCCTCGGCGGACTTGAGCGCCGCCATGAACAGCTCCATCGTCGTCTGCATGTTCTCGGTCGCCGCCGTGATCGTCACGGGGGCGACGCCGCTGGTCGGGATGCTCTGGTTGATGGTGAGTATATTCGCGCCGTTTTCGGCAAAAATAGCAAGGACGGACGACAGCACGCCCTGCCGGTCGAGCAGCTCGAGGTTGAACGTCACGAGATGGCCGCGCGACATGTCCTGAAACGGGGACACGAAATCCTTGTATTTATAAAATGCGCTGCGGCTGATGTCCACGCACGCCACGGCGTCCGCCACCGTGCGCACCTGGCCGGTCTCGAGCAGCTCCTTGGCCTCGATCACCTTGGCGAAGATCTCGGGCAGGACGCTCGCCTCCACGAGATAGTATTTCGGTTTGTTGCCAGCTGCCATGCTGGAAGCCTCCTTTTGTGCGCGTACTGCGGGCAATTGTTTGCCCCATACAACACAGTGTAGCACATTCCGGACGGCAGTGCAAGAATTTCTTCGAAGGGATGCGATGGTTTTTGGGTGGATTTCTCGCCTGTATTCTCGCCGGCGCGGCGATGAGCATTCAGGGCGTGATGAACACGCGCCTCGGCGGGCATATCGGCACGCTGGAGACCAATGCCTTCGTGCAGTGCACGGCGGCGGTGCTGTCGCTGCTCGTGCTGCTGTTCTGGCGCACGGGCAGCTTTGCCGCGCTGAGCGCCGCGCCGAAATACTGCTGGTTCGGCGGTGTGCTGGCGCTGGCCATCACGGTCACGGTCATGCTCGGCATGGGTAAGCTCGGCCCGACGCTTGCCGTGGCGGTGATCCTCATCGCGCAGCTTTCCGCGGCCGCCGCCATCGACGCCTTCGGCATCATGGGCACGGAAAAGCTCGCCTTCGGCTGGGGCAAGTGGGCGGGGCTCGCGCTCATGACGGGCGGGATGCTGCTGTTTAAAATGAAGTGAGACTGTCAAAAAGTATTACTTTTTGACAAGGGGGTTTGCAGTCTGCTGCGCGCATAATTTGTGCGCCGGCGGCGCACAAATTCCACACTTGCAGCCTGAGCGGTATTTTCTTCGCCGCACATGTCGCCGAAGAAAATGATTGGGCTTTACGCCGCTTCGGCGGCGAAACTCTACGAGGTTTTTGGATAAGCTGAAAAGGCGGCGAGCATAGCTCGCCGCCTCATGTTTCGGTTTTCTCACAGGCCGATGCTTGCCAGCAGGTCTGCGATGCCGGTGGATTTGATGAACGTGAAGATCGCACCGATGTCGTAGTGCTCATACGCCGCGTCCCAGATGCGGTCGGGGCTGCCGCCGGTCGCAAGGCCGACGCCGAGCACGATCTCGCCGACGATCAGGATGCACAGCGCGATGATGAGAATGGTCTTCCATGCTTTTTTCATGCGGCGATCTCCTTTCTGCACCAGCGATGGCCCAGCCGCGCCAGCAGCCTGACCCAGCCGATGACCATGCGGATGAACAGCCAGACGGCCAGCCAGATCACGACGAGCGCGATGGCGATCACGGCGGCGCCGCCGCCGAGCAGGATGAGCATATCCGCCACCACGGGCAGGCCGATGAACGCAGTCATGATCAGGCTCACACCGGCTGCACCGCACACGGCGCCGATGGCCAGCACGGCCAGATCCAGCACCAGCAGCACGGCGAACACCGGCACGCCGATGACGATCGCGCCGAGCGTGTACAGGATCGCCAGAAAGACGTTCGTCTTGTATTCCGGCTCGTAGTCGTCGTAGTATTCTTCGTCGTATTCCTCGCCGTATTCTTCGGCAGGCTGCTCGTCGTAGTAGCCGTCGTCGGCAGGCTGCTCGTCGTAGTAGCCGTCGTCGTCGGCAGGCTGCTCGTCATAGTAGTCGTCGGCGGCGGTTGGCTGCTCATCGTAATAGCCGTCGTCGTCAGCCGGCTGCTCGTCGAATGAGAGCTGCCCGTCGAGCACGGGCGCTTCGTCCGTTTCGGGCTCGTCGGACTCCTCCGGCAGCTCCGGGAACGTGAACGACGGCGCGGGTCTCTGCGCGGCGGCCGCGGTCATCGGGCGGTACTGCTCTGCGCGCGGGCGCGGCTGCGGCGTGCGCCTGGGCTGCGCCTGTGCGGGCGCGACCACGGGCGCGGCGGCCGGTGTGATCTTGCCGCTGTCGGCATACCGGATGAGGGCAACGGCGACTTTGGTCGGGTTGCCGATCTCCTGAATGAGGCGCTCCTCATCGGGCGCGTTGTCAAACATATTCTCCATCTGCGCGATGAGCGCCTGACGTGTCTGGTCGTCGGTGATCAGGCCGAGCAGGCTGCTGATCTCCGCCATGTAACTCTGTCTGTTGATAGATGGTCACCTCCAAGGGGTTCGATGCACATTGTATGGCATTCTAATTTACATATTATATTGCACGAATCAGGTGCGGTCAAGCCCGAAATGCACTTTTCGCCCGTGCGCCGGCTCTTGACAGGCAGTCTGCGGCGGGGTATCCTGTGAAAAAAGAGCCGGTTTTCCGAAAAGCCGGAAAGGAGTGGAACGCATGGAACCAAAGCGCCCCTACACCGAGACGGATCCTGAAACGGCAGCCGAGACCGCCGAAACCGTGACCGAAACCGCCGAAACTGCGGCCGAGGCGGCCGCGCCCAAAAAGCCGCGTGAGCCGTTTTTCCGCCGCCAGCGCCGCGAGCTTTCAGACGCCTGGCGCGAGATCTACTGCAACAGCCGCGCGCGGCGCATCCGCACGTGGCAGATCGCGGTGTTCGCGCTCATGATCGTCGAGGCGGCGGTCATGGCCATCGCCGTCCACCCGGCGTACTGGGTCGGTGCGGGGCTGCTTGCACTGCTGTGCGTGAGACAGCTGTTCGACCGCCGGCCGGAGCGGCACTCCGCCGCCGGTGTCGTGCTCTACGGCGTGATCGCCGTGCTCATCGGCATTTTTGTCACCGAGCAGGTGCTTTGAGCGCCGTGCGTGCTTGACAAACGGCGGGCGATTGCATAAAATATAAAAGTTACACAATACATTATAAATTACGGCTGTGCGGGTGTCCCGCGCGGCATACAGAGGAGAGTTGCGCTTATGGCCAAAGAAAAAAAGGTCGAGCAGATCACCGATATGGAAGTGGATTTCGCCCAGTGGTTCACCGACGTGTGCACCAAGGCGGAGCTTGTGGATTATTCCGACGTCAAGGGCCTGTTCGTTCTGCGCCCCTACGGCTACGCCATCTGGGAGAATATCCAGAAGGTGCTCGACGGCAAGTTCAAGGCGACCGGTCACCAGAACGTGTCCATGCCGATGCTGATCCCCGAGAGCCTGCTGCAGAAGGAGAAGGACCACGTCGAGGGCTTCGCGCCCGAGTGCGCGTGGGTCACCATGGGCGGCAGCGAGGAGCTGCCGGAGCGCCTGTGTGTGCGCCCGACGTCCGAGACGCTCTTCTGCCAGCACTGGAGCCACATTGTGCACAGCTGGCGCGATCTGCCGTGCCTGTATAACCAGTGGTGCAGCGTCATGCGCTGGGAAAAGACCACCCGCCCGTTCCTGCGCGGCCGCGAGTTCCTCTGGCAGGAGGGACACACCCTGCACACCTCTGAGGAAGAGGCGCGCAAGGAGACGCTGCAGATGCTCGAAATTTATGCCGACACCTGTGAGCAGGAGCTGGCCATGCCCGTCATCCGCGGCAACAAGACCGACAAGGAGAAGTTCGCCGGTGCGGTGAACACCTACACCATCGAGTGCATGATGCACGACCGCAAGGCGCTGCAGTCCGGCACAAGCCACTACTTCGGCGACGGCTTTGCCCGCGCGTTCGACATCACCTATACCGACAAGAACAACCAGCAGGCCTATCCGCACCAGACCTCGTGGGGTATGTCCACGCGCGTCATCGGCGGCCTGATCATGACCCACGGTGACAACAGCGGTCTCGTGCTGCCGCCGCACATCGCGCCGATCCAGGTCATCGTGCTGCCCATCGCGGCGCACAAGCCCGGCGTGACCGAGAAGGCCGAGGAGCTCGTCGCGCGCCTGAAGGCCGCCGGCCTGCGCGCGCAGGGCGACTTCAGCGACAACAGCCCCGGCTGGAAGTTCGCCAACTGGGAGATGAAGGGCGTGCCGCTGCGCGTCGAGATCGGTCCGAAGGATATCGAGGCCGGTCACTGCGTCGCCGTCCGCCGCGACAACGGCGAGAAGATCACCGTCGCGCTCGATGAGCTCGAGGCGCGCATCCCCGCGCTGCTCGAGGACGTGCAGCAGGGCCTGTTCGACAAGGCCAAGCGCAACCTTGACGAGCACACCTACGCTGCGCACTCGCTGGCCGAGGCCAAGGAGCTGCAGGAGAAAAACGGCGGCTTCATCAAGACCATGTGGTGCGGCGACCTTGCCTGCGAGCTCGAGATGAAGGACAAGGCCGGCATGTCCAGCCGCTGCATCCCGTTTGAGCAGGAGCACATCGACGATGTCTGCCCCGTGTGCGGCAAGCCCGCTAAGTGCATGATCTACTGGGGCGTGGCGTACTGAGCCGAGCCCGAAACGCAAAAATCAACCGCCCGCTGCGATCGCAGCGGGCGGTTTTGTTTATTCGTTTTCGATATAGAAGATCTTGCGCAGCGTCTGCACCGGAAGCTTGACGATGCTGCGGTCATAGGTCACGAGGCCGTTGAGCTCGTGCTCCACGTCGCTCAGCTGCGTGTACACCGCGGCGCTGAGACCCTGCGCGATGGCGGGGCGGATCTGCTCGTCATAGAGCGCCTGCAGCGCGTATTCGAGCGAGAGCGGCGCGTCGCACGTCTTGTAGCCGACGCTCCTGCCGCCCATGGCGTGCCCCTCGACGCGGTGGACATAGCCGCCGAACTCCGACAGCAGCGTGGCGCGGCCGAGCTTGTCGGGCTGGAATTTGTACTTCTGGAAATACACGTGCAGGCTGCGCACATCGCCGAAGCCCTGATCGTGCCAGCCGCTGGCGGGGTCGATCGTGCGCGTCTTGTCCACGGACTGGATGACCTGCACGGCCGTCTGACAGTCAAACTGCCCCCAGCCCTCGTTGAACGGCACCCACATGGCGATGCACGGGTGGTTGTAGAGCGTGGTGACCATGTCGCGCAGCTCGTTCAGAAACGCCTTGCGCGCCGTCACGTTCGTGCGGCCGAAGAGGGGATACCAGCTGTCGTCGAGGTGCCAGCCCGTCACGAGCGGGGTCGAGACGATGAGCGGGTCGTAGCACCTGCCGCCGCAGGGCATATCCTGCCAGACGAGCATACCCATCCGGTCACAGTGGTAATACCAGCGGTCGCACTCGACCTTGATGTGCTTGCGCAGCATGTTGAAGCCCATGTCCTTGGCCAGCTGGATGTCGTAGACGAGCGCGTCGTCGCTCGGCGCGGTGTAGAGCCCGTCCGGCCAGTAGCCCTGATCGAGCAGCCCGTTGTGAAAATACGGCTTGTCGTTGAGAAACAGACGGCGCACGCCGTCCTTGTCCGTCTCGACGCTGCATTTGCGCATGGCAAAGTAGCTGTAGACCGTGTCGCTGCCGAGCGTCACGCTGAAGGGGTAGAGCGTCGGCTGCTCCGGCGACCAGGGGCGGAAGGCGCGCACCGGCACGTGCGCCGGAACGCCCGCCGGGAACGTGTAGCGGCGACCCTCAAGGTCGATCGTGCACTGCCCCTCGCCCTCGACGGTGATCTCCACCTGGTGCGCGTCGAACAGCGGCGTCACGCGCAGGGAGCGGATGTAATTCTGCGGCACGCTCTCGAGCCAGACCGTCTGCCAGATGCCGCTCTGCGGTGTGTACCAGATGCCGTGCGGGTGCAGCGTCTGCTTGCCGCGCGGGAGCTGGGACTTGTTGGTCGCGTCGCGCACGCACACAAGGATCGTGTTTTCCTTGGCCAGCACCTCGGTGATGTCCACCGTGAACGGCAGGTAGCCGCCCGTGTGCGTGGCCAGCTCTACACCGTTGCACCACACGGTCGCAGTCTGATCGACCGCGCCGAAGTGCAGCAGCACGCGGCCGATGTTGAACCCGTCCGGCAGCGTGACCGTGCGGATGTACCACAGGTATTCCTCCGGCTGCAGGATGTGTCCCACGCCGGACAGCTCGCTCTCGGGCGAGAAGGGCACGAGGATCGTGCCGTCGGCCTGCGCGGGCTTTTGCGCGCTCGTCGTGATCGCGTAGCTCCACGGGCCGTTGAGATTCAGGTAGCTGTCGCGCACCATCTGCGGCCGGGGATACTCCGGCAGCGGCTGCGCGCGATCGAGCGTGTCCGCCCAGGGTGTCTGCATAACGTGGCCTCCTTTTCCCGCCGGCGGCGCGCCGGCAGAACAGTTAAGATCTATTTTACAGGATTTTTGCGCGCTTGTTAAGCCCCTGCGCGCGGATTTTTTTTCGCGTCTGCGCATGCCTGTATTCCGGATGAAACGGGGAAAAAGAGACCAAAATGCACAAAATGCTGCAAATTTTCCGCAAAGATCGGTCTTGTCAGCATTTTTTCAGGTTCGTTAATATTTAAATTAGTACAATTTGATGTTTTTCCGCCGTTTTTGGTGGACGAAAATGGGGTGGTGTGCTAAGATATGTGGGTCAAAAAATAGAGAGGTGATGCAAATGCCCTTTAAGTTTCATGGCGGAGTTCATCCCAACTACATGAAGGCGCCGGACGTTCCGGTGACCGTCATTGCTCCTCCGCCGCAGGTCGTGCTCCCGGTGATGCAGCATATCGGCGCACCCTGCAAGCCGCTGGTCGAAGTGGGCGACTATGTGAAGATGGGTCAGAAGATCGCTGACAATCCCGCACCCGTCTCCGCCCCCATCCATGCGACTGTCTCCGGCAAGGTGATTGCCATCGAGCCGAGACCCCACCCGCTGGGCGACATGGTCCCCGCGATCGTGATCGAAAACGACTTCCAGGACACCCCCTGCACGGATCTCGCGCCGCTGACGCCCGAGCAGATGAAGGATCCTGAGGCCATTCTCGAGCGCATCCGCGAGGCCGGTATCGTCGGTCACGGCGGCGCCATGTTCCCGACCGCGTTCAAGATCCGCGGCGGTCTTGGCAAGGTCGATACGCTCATCATCAACGGTGCAGAGTGCGAGCCGTACCTCAACGGCGACCACCTGACCATGAAGAACCACCCTGAGGAACTGCTCAAGGGCATCGAGCTGGCGCGCATCGCGTCCGGTCTCGATAAGGCGTACTACGGCATCGAGAAGAACAAGCAGGACGCCATCGACTTGCTCCTGTCGAAGAACCCCGCGCAGTACGGCGTGGAGATCGTGCCGGAGAACGTCAAGTACCCGCAGGGCGCTGAGAAGATGCAGATCAAGGCCATCACGAACCGTGAGGTCAAGCCCGGCGGTCTGCCGTCCGGCGTCGGCTGCAACGTCATCAGCACCCAGACGGCTTACGCCATCTACCGCGCCTGCTACGAAGGCATGCCGAGCATCGAGCGTGTCCTCACCGTCGCCGGCAGCGCCATGGGCGATAAGTCCTACAACCTGCAGTGCCGCTTCGGCACGCCGTTCAGCTACATCGTCGAGCAGTGCGGCGGCTTCGTCGTCGAGCCGAAGAAGATCGTGCTCGGCGGCCCCATGATGGGTCTGATCGCCACGAATCTCGAGGCGCCCAACATCAAGGGCACCGCGGGCATCCTGTTCTTCACCGAAAAGGAAGACCGCTCGGTCGAAAACCCGACGTGCATCCACTGCGGCAAGTGCCTGACGGTCTGCCCGATGAAGCTCGAGCCGCTGTATATGTACAAGTACTTCCAGAACCGTGACTTCGAGAACATGCAGAAGTACCACATCCTCGACTGCTTCGAGTGCGGCAGCTGCTCGTACAACTGCCCGGGCCGTCTGCCCCTGACTCACACCTTCAAGACCGCAAAGCTCCTCTTCGCCGCCCGCGCGGCGGAAGAAAAGGCTCGCGCGGAAGCCGCTGCAAAGGAGGCTGAAACGAAATGACACCGAAAGAATTTACCTTTGACGCTGCCTATCAGCCTCAGGTTCGCGCCAAGCGCGGCACGCGCGAGATCATGCTCGATGTGATCATCGCCCTGCTCCCGGCTCTGTGCGTCGGCGTGTGGCAGTTCGGCGCGCAGGCGCTCATCCCGCTGGCCGTGTCGGTCGTGTCGTGCGTGTTTTTTGAGTGGGCTTACCGCAAGCTCCTGAAAAAGCCCGACACCATCGGCGACCTGTCCGCCGTGGTCACCGGCATCCTGCTCGCGTTCACCCTGCCCGCCAACTGCAAGTGGTGGCTGCCGATCATCGGTGCGTTTTTCGCCATCGTGGTCGTCAAGCAGCTCTACGGCGGCATCGGCAAGAACTTCCTCAACCCGGCACTTGCCGGCCGTGCGTTCCTGCTCGCGTCCTACGCGCTGTTCATGACCACGTGGGTCGTGCCTGGCAGTCTGGCCGGCGTTGTGGACGCCGAGACCATGGCCACCCCGCTGAGCTATATGAAGGCCGGCGAGGCGCTGCCGCAGTACTTCACCTTTAAGTCCATGTTCCTCGGCACGATGCCCGGCTGCCTCGGTGAGGTGAGCGCGCTCGCGCTGCTCATCGGCGGCGTGTATCTGCTGGCGCGCAAGGTCATCACCTGGCACATCCCCGTGTCGTTCATCGGCTCCGTCGCCCTGCTGACGCTCATCTTCGGCAGCAAAAACGGCGGCGGCTACACCCACGTCGAGTGGATGCTCGACAACCTCCTGACCGGCGGCCTGCTGCTCGGCGCGTTCTTCATGGCGACCGACTACAGCACCAGCCCCGTCACCGCTCCCGGCCGCATCATCTACGGCGTCGGCTGCGGCGCGCTGACCGTGCTCATCCGCGTGTTCGGCGGCTTCCCGGAGGGCGTTTCCTTTGCCATCCTCATCATGAACTGCTGCGCGTGGATGTTCGATAAGCACACCCAGCGCCGTCAGTTCGGCGTCAGCCGCGAGGACGTCAAGGCCAAGAAGGCCGCTGCAAAGGCTGCAAAGAAAGAAGCAAAGGAGGCTGCTGCAAATGGCTGAAAAGACTGAAAAGAAATCCGGCGGCGGCCAGATCATCAAGCTCGCGCTCGTGCTCTTTGCCGTGTCCGCGATCATGGCACTTGCCCTCGGCCTCATCTATGAGGTGACGAAGGACACCATCGCCATGCGCGCAGCCGAGACGACCAAAAACGCATACGCCAACGTTCTCCCGGCCGATGACTACGCAGAGCAGGCCGATTTCGAGAACGACGGCACCATCACCAAGCTCAGCGTCGCCACCACCGGCGGCGAGCAGACCGGCTACGTCGCCGAGACCACGTTCTCCGGCGCACAGGGCATGATCACCATGGTCGTCGGTCTCGACAGCGACTATAACTGCACCGGTGTGTACATCACCAAGCATTCCGAGACCTCCGGCCTCGGCGCCAAGGCGGCCGACACCACCGACGGTGCCTGGCGCGACAATCTCGTCGGCCAGGGCGACGGCCTTGCGCTGACGAAGGACAAGGGCACGGTCGCGGCCATCTCCGGCGCGACGATCACGTCCCGCGCCGTCGTCACCGAAGTGCAGACCGTCATCAACGCGGCCAAGTCGCTGGGTTAAGGAGGGCTGAAGCATGAATATCAAACAACAGTTCAAGGAAGGCCTCATTACCAACAACCCGGTTCTCGTGCAGCTCATCGGCATGTGCGCGACCATGGCCATCACGACCAGCCTCTTCAACGGCATCGGCATGGGCCTGTCCGTGCTCGTCATCCTGACGTGCTGCAATGTGGTCATTTCTCTCATCCGTAAGGTCATCCCGAATGACATCCGTCTGGCCATCTTCGTGCTGGTCATTGCGAGCTTCGTGACGATCGTCGACCTGCTGCTGCAGGCCTACGTTCCCGCGCTGAGCGCGTCTCTGGGCGTGTTCATCCCGCTGATCGTCGTCAACTGCATCATCATCGGCCGCGCCGAAGCGTTCTGCCAGAAAAACCCCGTCGGCCCGTCGTTCTTCGACGGCATCTTCCAGGGTCTCGGCTACACGCTCGTGCTCATCGCCATGTGCGTCATCCGTGAGCTGCTCGGCAAGGGCTCGTTCGGCACCGGTATCTTCAACACCATCGACGGTGTCATCGGTACCGGCAACGGCATTCATATCTTCCCGGCTGAGTACGGCGCGCTCGTGCTCACGCTCCCGATCGGCGGCTTCATTACGCTCGGCTGCCTGATCGCGCTCATGCAGTATGCGCTGCGCAAGTCCGCCGAGAAGAAGGAAGCCAAGGAAAAAGCGCTCGCTGCGCAGGAAAAGGAGGCGGCATAACATGAGTTCATCGACCGGTATTTTTGCCATCATCCTCAGCGCCGTCCTGACGAATAACTTCATTTTCTCGCAGTTCCTCGGCTGCTGCCCGTTCCTCGGCTGCTCGAGCAAGATCGACACCGCCGCCGGCATGGGTCTGGCCGTTACGTTCGTCATGGGTCTCGCGTCCGCCATCTGCTGGCTGGTCAACCTGCTGCTCGTGCAGCTCGGTCTCCAGTTCCTGCAGACGATCGCTTACATCCTCGTCATCGCCGCGCTCGTGCAGTTCATCGAGATGTTCCTCAAAAAGTCCATCCCGTCGCTGTACTCCGCGCTCGGTATCTACCTGCCCCTGATCACCACCAACTGCGCCGTGCTGGGCGTCGTGCTGCTCAACACGCAGTACACCTTCGGCTTTGTGCAGAGCGTGGTCTACGGTGTGTTCGGTGGTCTCGGCTTCATGCTCGCCATCTGCCTGTTTGCAAGCGTGCGTGAGAAGCTCGAGTTTGCCGACTATCCGGAGTGCTTCGAGGGCTTCCCGATCTGCCTTGTCTCTGCCGGCCTGCTTGCCCTTGCGTTCATGGGCTTCTCCGGCATGAAGATCGGCTAAGGAGGGCATGAATATGGATTTTAAATTGATTCTCGAGGGCATCGCTGTCCTCGGCGCCATGGGCGCCATCTTCGGCGCGCTGCTGGCCTTTGCCGCGAAGATCTTCTATGTGGAGGTCGATCCCAAGCAGGAAGCCGTCCGTGCGTGCCTCGCCGGCGCCAACTGCGGCGGCTGCGGCTACCCCGGCTGTGACGGCTATGCCGCCGCGGTCGCTGCCGGCAAGGCTCCGGTCAACTGCTGTGTGGCCGGCGGTCAGGCCGCTGCCGATCAGATCGCCGAGATCATGGGCGTCTCCGCCGGTGCGGAGGAGAAGATGGTCGCGTTCGTGCCGTGCTCCGGTGCGGAGGGCGTCGCCGTCAAGCGCTTCAACTACTCCGGCCCGCAGGATTGCCAGGCTGCCATGCTGTTCGGCGGCAAGAGCAACAAGGAGTGCCGCTTCGCCTGCATCGGCCTCGGCAACTGCGCCAGAGCCTGTAAGTTTGGCGCGATGCACATCGTCAACGGTGTCGCCAAGGTCGACCGCGACAAGTGCGTCGGCTGTATGGCCTGCGCCGATGCCTGCCCGAAGAAGATCATCGAGCGCGTGCCGTACAAGCAGGCCGTGCTCGTTGCCTGCCGCAATCAGGACAAGGGCGCCGTCACGCGCAAGATCTGCGACGTTGGCTGCATCGGCTGCATGAAGTGCCAGCGTGAGTGCCCGGCAGACGCCATCAAGATCGAGAACTTCGTGTCCAAGATCGACTATGACAAGTGCGTCGGCTGCGGTCACTGCGCCGATATCTGCCCGCGCGGCATCATCAACCTGCTCGACATGGTCAAGCAGTAAGCTGCCAAAACATGAAAAACAGACGGACACCCCGGTGTCCGTCTGTTTTTTTGCGCACCGGTGGCAAAGTGTCCATCCCCCTGCGGGGCAAACGGTCAGACCGCCAAAAGCCTCGCAGAGTTTGCCGCCCGCAGGCGGCAAAAAAGTGGAATCATTTTCTCCGGCGACATGTGCGGCGGAGAAAATACCGCTCGGCCTGCAAACGTGCGCGCCTCTGCCGTAGGCGGATGGCGCGTGCGCTGCAGCAGGCCGCAAACCCTTTGTCAAAAAGGAATACTTTTTGACAGGCTGTCCCGGTGTCCGTCTGTTTTTTTGCGCACCGGCGGCAAAGCGTCCCTTTCCCTGCAGAGCGGAATGTGTTACAATAAATCAATCAACGTGAGGAGGCCGCCATGTACCAGACCAGACCCGACGACTATGATGCGTTCCGGTGCATCGCCGGTGCGTGTCCGCAGACGTGCTGCGCCGCGTGGGAGATCGTTGTCGACCCCGACGCGCAGGACGCCTATCTGCGCCTGCAGCATCCACTGGCGGAAAAGCTCCGGCGCGTGATGCGCGTAGACGCGGACGGCGACACCTACTTTGCGCAGACGGACGGGCGCTGCCCGTTTCTGTGTGCGGACGGTCTGTGCGAGCTGCAGCGCACGCTTGGCGCGCAGAGCCTGTGCCGCACCTGCCGCGATTTTCCGCGCTGGGAGGTACTGCTGTGCGACCGGGTGGAGCAGGGGCTGTCCCTCGCGTGCCCGGAGGCCGCGCGGCAGCTGCTCGCGCGCACCGCGCCGCTGCGCTTCGTGTCCGTGCGGATACCGGATGACGGCTATGTGCCCGGCGCGCGGGAGCGGCGGCTGACGGAGGTGCTCATCGCGGTGCGCGACCGGACACTCGCGCTGCTGACGCGGCCGGAGCATACGGCGCGGGAGAACCTCGCGGCGGCGGAGGCGTTTGCCTGTGCGGCGCAGCGTCTGCTCGACAGGCACCGGCTCGCGGCACTGGCTGCCGGAAACGTGCCGCAGCGGTGCACGGATGCGTGTGCCGGGTGCCTGTCGCCGGCAGCGCTGGCGGCGGCGTTTGCATCGCCCGAGCCGCTCGATCCGCAGTGGCCGGAGCTGCTCCGGCGCGTGGCCGCGCTGCCGGTCTGCCCGCCGCCCCGGCTGACGCAGACGCAGCAGATGTGCCTCGCGCAGGCGATCGTCTGGCGGCACGGCATGGATGCGCTCGACGACCGCGACGTGGTTTTCCCCGTGCGGTATGCCGCGGCGGCGCTGCGGCTGCTCGACTGCCTTGCGGCGGTGAGCGGGCGGACGGACGCGCAGCTTGTCGTGTGCGTCATGCGCGAGACGGAAAATGACCCCGAGGCGCTGCCGAGGCTGCGTGCGGGGCTGCAAAATACGGCAAAATTATGAGGCTTAGGAGGCACTCAAGGATGAAAAAATGTGACTGCAAGATCATGAACACCCTCAGCAGGTACCCGAAGGTGTGGCCGTGGCTCGGCGTGGCGGGCTACGCGCTCGACGGCGCGGAGCTCGTGCTCAAGCACACCCGCTGGGGCAAGATGAACTACAAGGCGCGTATGCTCGTGCACGGTGCGGGCGCAGGGCTGCTGTGCCTCGGCGCGGGCGTGCACACGGCGCAGGCGGCCGCCGCCGGCATGGTCAATGTCCCCGCCGCCGTGACCGGCGCGGTCATCGGCACCGGCATCGTCGGGCTGAACTATACGCACGCTGAGGCGAAGAAGATCGGCGTCAAGCGCGCGCGTGTGCTGCACCGCGTGTTTTGCGCCATGACCGGCCTCGGCATCGCCGCGCACGTGATCGGCGTCAAGCGCCGAGACACTGAGGCTCTCCGGCGAACCCGGCTGCATCGGGTGCTCGCGGAATTTGACAAATGGAAACCGGCGCGGCCACAAAGGCCGCGCCGGTCATTTTTTTGGATATCCGCCTTGGTTCAGCCGGTGGTGACATAGCTGCCCGACTCCGGCGCCTTGGCGAGAAACGGCACGAAGCGCGTCGCCGCGTCAAAGCTGCTGTCGGCGGCGATGACGCTCCGGAGCGAAGCAACGTTGTCCGCCGTGGCGAACACGCACACGCGGTCAAACAGCTTCGGCAGCACCGTCATGTCCTGCCCGGAGAGCTCCGCCTGCTTTTGCAGGATGGAGTCCGCGCTCACGATCGCGCTCACGCGCAGGCCCGTAGCGGTCAGGTTCGCGCGCAGATACTTTGCCAGCGCGACGACCGCGTCCGTGCGCGAGGGCGAGCCTGTCTGGTCCGCATATTTGAGCTCTGCGGCCGCAAGCGGCTGCTGCAGGTACGAGAACGCGACCTCGTCAAAGCCGAGCTCCCGCAGCTCCTTGCAGAGGCTGACGAGGTACGTGCGCGTGAAGGTGTTGTACGGGTCGACCCAGCCGCCGGAGCCGTCGGTGTACGCGCTGCCGGACGCGGTCTGCAGCGCGGTGGCGGCGTAGCGCTCGGCCATGAGCGAGTCCACGCACGTGCTCACGACTGCGACGAGGTAGATGTTCTGCCCTTTGACGGTCCGGATCGCGTCGGCGAGCTCGGCCGTGCCGTTGACGCCGTAGGCCGATGCCTCCGAGACGCCGGACTTCCAGCTGAGCGTGCCGCCGGGCGATTTCATCTGCAGCACGAGGGCGTTGCCGCCGGCGGCTTTCACGGATGCCGCAGCGCGGGTGAGTCCTTCGGGCGTGATCTTGTCGGCGGTCAGATACTGCGCGTGCAGCTCCGAGAGCCCTGCGCCCGCGTCGGAGACGATGCCGGAGTAGTCCGGGTCCTCGAGCACGAGCTCGGTGTCGACCGTCTCGGGCTGGCCGTCGTCCGTCACGGGGGCGGGCGTCTCCATGATGGGAAAGACGACGTGCAGCGAGCCGTCGCTGCCGTAGACGATGTATTTCTGGCCGGTATAGAACAGGATCACGGTCAGCACGATCAGTCCGGCGAGGATCCACAAGAGCACCGGCCAGACCTTGCCCCGGCTGCGCCGGGCGCGGTAGACGTCGTTTCGATGGGCGCGCATCGGCACACCTCCTTTGGGTCAGGCGGCCTCAGCCGCGGTTTTCGATGTCGCTGATGAGCGCGACGCGGCGCGCATGGCGGCCGCCCTCAAAGTCCGTGGTCAGGAAGGTGTCCACGATCTTGAGCGCGAGCCCCGTGCCGAGCACGCGTGCACCCATGGCAAGAATGTTTGCATCGTTGTGGCGGCGGGTCATCTCTGCCGAGTAGCAGTCCCCGCACAGGGCGGCGCGGATGCCCTTGACCTTGTTGGCGGAGATGGAGATACCGATGCCCGTGCCGCAGATGAGGATGCCGCGCTCGCATTCCCCGCCCGCGACCGCGCGCGCGACGGCTTCGCCGTAGACGGGGTAGTCACAGCTCTCCTCGCTGTAGGTGCCAAAGTCCTTGTAGGCAAGGCCCAGCTCGTCGAGATGGCGCATGACCTCCTGCTTGAGGGCATAGCCGCCGTGGTCACATCCGATCGCAATCATATAGGATACCTCGATTTCTGAAATTTCCCGGTGTTAAAATGGCCAGTCCGGGAGCCATTTGAGCACATTCCATGCGTAGCTGCGCGAGATCGTCACGCCCGTGAGCACGGGGTAAAACAGCGCGAGCAGCGCACCGCTTGCCGCGGTAAAGACGTACACGATGCCGAAAGATCCCCGCTGCCGCAGCCGGTCGAACACATATCCGAGCGCGAGCACGAGAAAGAGCGTCGCCGCGAAGTAGTGGTATTCAAACGTCAGGCGCGAGATGAACACCCACGGCAGCACCTGCGCGAGATAGCCGACGAGGATAAACAGCGCCGTGCGGTCGTGCCTGACCGCGCGGTATGCGAGCACCGGCAGCGCCAGCAGCCCGCCCCAGCACAGCAGGGGATTGACGAACGCGCCGATGGTCGACACCGTCCCGTCGCCATACGACAGGTAGTAGAGGATCGGCCGCAGGTCGAGCAGCCACTGCCACCAGCGTGAGGCATACGGATGCGTGGCGACGAGCCCCGCGTGGTAGGTGAACATGAAGCGCTGATTTTCCAGCACGATGGCGGCGTATTCGCGCGTGAAGTACATGCCCGCTCCGTGCAGACCGCGCGCCGCGCCGTAGGGGTAGTAGCTCGCGTAATAGATCATGCCCGGCACGAGCACGAAAAACACGAGGCAGAAGCCGATGTTTGCGACCAGCCTGCGCACATAGCGGCGGCCGTCGCCGTCACGGTGTGCCTGCACGCCGGAAAACACCCAGTGCAGCGCCCAGAGCACGCCGAGCCCCGCCCCGGCATACAGGCACGTCCACTTCGTGGCCGCGCCCACGCCGAACGCAACGCCGCAGGCGGCGAGGTGGCGCAGCTTACCCTCCGCAAAGTACCGGTACAAAAACAGGTACATGAGCAGGATGAACAGCGTCGCAAAGCTGTCGATGGTCGCAATGCGCGTCTGCGTCAGGTGCATGAAGTCGAACGCCAGCAGCGCCGTACCGCACAGCGCCACGCGGTCGTCGCGGAACATCCGGCGCAGCAGGTCCCACATCAGCGGCAGCATGGCCACACCGAACAGCGCACCCATGCAGCGCCAGCCCAGCGGCGTCATGCCGAAGAGCACGATGCCGAGCGAGAGGATCTCTTTGCCGAGCGGCGGGTGCGACACCTCATACGGGTACACGCCGCGCAGATGCTCATAGGCCGTGCGCGCGTGGTAGATCTCGTCAAAATACGAGCTGTTGAAGTACGTGGACGATGCCGGCACGGTGTCCGCCTCGTCGCAGAGGGCGCCCGCGGTCGCGGGACCCGTGATCTCGCGCACGGCGATGCGTTCACCCTGCGGGTCATAGAGCGCAAATTCGCCGAGCTCCAGATGCGCACTCGCCGTGACGCGCACATAGGCCGCCGCCGCGGGCGCGGCGTCCGCCGGCTGCGGCTGCAGCCATTTGAAGAGGTCGGCATAGCCCTGCGGCATCGTGCCGGCGGCGGTGTAGGTGATACCGTCGTCGGAGTAGGCGAGGGTGTATTCGCCCGTGTACAGGCCGGTATAGTACCAGACGGTATCGATGCTGTGCACGCCGTCGAGCGCGAGTGTGGCGCTCTCACCGGCCTCGAGCGTGCAAAAGCGCTGCGGGTCGCGCGCAGAGCCGAGCCCCGTGAACGCGGCGACGGCATATACCGCCGTCAGCACCGCGATGCCGATCCCGCCGCGGCGCGACGTGCGCCGGGGGATGGGGGGGCGCGCAGGCCACGCCAGCTGCAAAAACAGCGCCAGCGTCAGCGCAATGGCCGCCGCGGGCAAGATGATCCGAAGCGCCGCCATGCGCCGTTCCTCCCTTCGCCGGAGCGTTGGATGCTCGCGTTTGTCGGATGGTCTATATTATAGTACAGCGCGGCGGCGCTGTCCAGAAAAGAATCCGGCGGGCAGCTTCCGGCACTTGACAACGGTACGGAATAAAGTTAAAATAATGTGATTATATTTTTGGCGGCGGATGGAGCACCGCCACAAATATCGTTATGTTCCCGGCGGGTACGCTTGATGGCCCGCCTTTTCCAACTTGAAAAAATATCGTGAAAAAATCTGAAGAAACGGAGGATTACAATTTCATATGTCGTTACCAATAGCACTCGGTTGTATCATCGCAGCGCTTGTGGTTGGTTGTATCCTTGGCGGGCTCTACCGCAAAAAGGTCTCGGAACGCGAGATCGGCAGTGCGGAGGAGAAGGCCAAGCAGATCATAAATGATGCCTATAAGAGTGCCGAGAGCAAGCGGCGTGAGACCCTGCTCGAGGCCAAGGAAGAGATCCACAAGAGCCGTTCGGAGTATGAGCGCGAGGTCAAGGAGCGCCGCGCGGAGCTGCAAAAGCAGGAGCGCCGCCTTCAGCAGAAGGAGGAGACGCTGGACCGCAAGACGGACACGCTCGACAAAAAGACCGATGCCCTCAACCAGAAGATCGCCGCGATCGACACCAAGCAGAACGAGATCAACCAGCTCAAAAAGGCCCAGATGGAGCTGCTTGAGAAGATCTCCGGCTACACGGTCGAGGAGGCCAAGGCCTTCCTCATCAACAGCCTGAAGGACGACGTGGTGCACGAGCAGGCGCTCATGGTCAAGGAGCTGGAGAACCAGTACAAGGACGAGGCCGACAGCCGCGCCCGCGAGATCATTGCCACTGCCATCCAGCGCTGCGCCGCCGATCATGCCAGTGAGGTGACCGTGTCGGTCGTGCCGCTGCCGAACGACGAGATGAAGGGCCGCATCATCGGCCGCGAGGGCCGCAACATCCGCGCCATCGAGACGCTTACCGGCTGCGACCTCATCATCGACGATACGCCCGAGACCATCACGCTCTCGAGCTTCGATCCCGTGCGGCGCGAGGTCGCGCGCATCGCGCTCGAAAAGCTCATTCAGGACGGACGCATCCACCCCGCCCGCATCGAGGAAATGGTTGCCAAGGCCCAGAAGGAGGTCAACGCCACCATCAAGGCCGAGGGCGAGCGCGCCGTTTTCGAGACGAATATCCACGGTCTGCATCCCGAGCTGATCAAGCTGCTCGGCCGCATGAAGTACCGCACCAGCTACGGCCAGAATGTGCTCAACCACTCCATCGAGGTTTCGCACATTGCAGGCCTGCTCGCTTCCGAGCTCGGCGTCGACGTGGCCACTGCCAAGCGCGCCGGCCTCCTGCATGACATCGGCAAGGCCATCGACCACGAGGTCGAGGGCAGCCATGTGACCATCGGCGTGAACATCGCCCGCAAGTACAAGGAGTCCGAAGAGGTCATCCACGCCATCGAGGCGCACCACAACGACGTGGAGCCGCACACCGTCGTCGCCTGCCTGGTCCAGGCGGCCGACGCCATCTCCGCCGCGCGCCCCGGCGCCCGGCGCGAGAACATCGAAAACTATGTCAAGCGTCTGGAAAAGCTCGAGGAAGTCACCAAGAGCTTCCCCGGCATCGCCAACTGCTTTGCCATTCAGGCCGGCCGCGAGATCCGCATCATGGTCAAGCCCGAGGAGGTCTCGGAGGATCAGATGGTGCTGCTCGCGCGCGACATCGCCAAGAAGATCGAGGACGAGCTGACCTACCCCGGTCAGATCAAGGTCAATCTCATGCGCGAGACCAAGGCCGTCGATTACGCGAAGTAAACCAAAGCACAAACAAAACGCCCGCCAGGAATGGCCGGTGTTCGTAAGGCAGCGAACAGCCACAGCAGTGCAAACTGCTGTGGCTGTTCTTGTAGTTTATCCGGCCATATGATACGATGGAGCCGAACTCACCTGCAAATCGGAATTTATCGAACAGATAACGAGGGCGCACTTCTATGCACCGTTCGGTGTAGTGCATTACGCGCGGAACTTGGCTCTCCCTTTGGGAGAGCTGTCGGCGCAGCCGACTGAGAGGGGAAAACATGACCATACCAAAGGACAACAGTCAACTGGAAAACGCCCGGCGGTTACGCAGTGAGATGACGCCCCACGAACGAAAGCTATGGTATCTTTTCCTCCGCAAATATCCGGTGAAGGTTTATAAACAGCGAATCATCGGGAGATTTATCGTAGACTTTTATTGTGCTTCTGCCAAGTTGGTTATTGAATTGGATGGTTCTCAACACTATGAGCCTCAGGGGATGGCCTATGATTCTGAGCGTTCCGCATTTTTGACAGCGTTTGGATTGGAGGTCCTGCGTTTTTCCAACCGAGATGTTGATATGGATTTTCGCGGCGTGTGCACACAAATTGATATCACCATTCAAAAACGCCTGTAAGGCCCTCTCAGTCACCTTCGGTGACAGCTCTCCCAGAGGGAGAGCCAAGGGGGAAGGGGGTCGCTGCAACTGTGCCGCATGTCATAATAGCATAAAGAAACGGAGCGCATCCGCACGGATGCGCTCCGTTAACTGTCTTACGAACGCCCCGCTAAACCGGCGGGCGTTTGTGTATCTGGTGCATTTTGGAAGCAGCGGACGCAAGTGCCGATTTGCGACAGATGCATGAAAAACGAATCTGTTATAAAAAGGAAAGAAATGCTTGACAAAAACAGCCGATTTATGGTAATATTTTTCTGGAACTGATAAAAATTGTTCCAAAACATGAAAGGAGAGTAAAATTCATGAATTGGGATTGCCTGTTTTGCTTCCTCGGATGGCTGCATGATCAGTGGGGCTGGGACCACGAAATGGCCGAGAAGTTCAGATCCATGTGCCCGAACAAGTAATTGATTTTTTGTGTGCTGTTAACCGGTAGCACGCTGTCAGCCCGCCCGGGGCTGAGCCAACCTTACGAGGCCTGACGCTTTGCGTCAGGCTTTGTTTTTTGCCCGGGTTTGACAGCCCGCGCGCGGGTGTGTAGAATGGGCGCAGAGACCGAAACGGACGGGCGGGGAGATGCGATGAAGCGGAAGCGGTACAAGCTCTATGACAATACTGCGACTTACTATATATTTGGCATAGTCATGCTGATATTCGGGTCATTAACGGCGCTGAACATTTGGATATATAGGGAATGCAATGTTGTTTCAGAAAAAATCGCACTTATGCTTGTATTAGATGTTCCAGGGGCAGCATTTTTCATCTTGGCGAATAAGCCGCAGGCATTCAGCCGATTTTTAACGCGCTGCAGCTTTGATGCCGAAGGCATCCATTGCCGGAGCCCGCGCTGGGGGCACTTTACACTTCGGTGGGATGAAATTCGTACATATGGCTTTGGCGTGAATTCATTTTCGTACATGTCTGCATCATTTTTGTATTTCTCACGGAACGAGGAGGAGTATGTGCCGAAAAACGGCATGGAGCTGCTGCGGATCGGCCGCGACCGGATCATTTTTCAGTATCGGGAGTCCATCTGGGCGGCGCTGACGGAGTATATGCCGCGGGATATGGTCAAGCGGCTGGACGATGTGATTCGCAATGAACGCGGCGGGCATTTCCGGCGCAGGCCCGGCGCGTGAGCGGGCGAGCCTGCTGCACCGTGGATAGAGAAGAAAGCAGACAGCAAAAAATCCGGCGCCCGCATCGCGGGCGCCGGATCTTGCTTTGTCTGTTGTTTTGCCGGGGCAGGGGGGATTAGTACATGCCGCCCATGTCCGGAGCAGCCGGAGCAGCCGGAGCGGCCTTCTCGGGCAGGTCGGCCACGAGGGACTCAGTGGTCAGGACCATGGAGGAGACGGACGCGGCGTTCTCAAGCGCGCTGCGGCAGACCTTGGTCGGGTCGACGATGCCGTTGTCGATCATGTCGCCGAAGGTGTCGTGTGCGGCGTCGTAGCCGTAATTGACGCTCTTGCTCTTGCTGACCTTGTCGAGGATGACCGCACCCTCGACACCGGCGTTGGCCGCGATCTGGCAGATCGGGGCACGCAGCGCGGCAGCGATGATGTTCGCACCGGTCTTCTCGTCACCGGAGAGCTTGGCAGCCGTCGCCTGTGCGGCCTTGCTGGCCACGACATATGCCGTGCCGCCGCCGGCGACAACGCCCTCTTCAACAGCCGCGCGGGTCGCGTTGAGCGCGTCCTCGATGCGCAGCTTCTTTTCCTTCATCTCGGTCTCGGTCGCAGCGCCGACCTTGATGACCGCAACACCGCCGGAGAGCTTTGCCAGACGCTCCTGCAGCTTCTCCTTGTCGTACTCGGAGGTGGTCGTCTCGATCTGGGCGCGGATCTGCGCGATGCGGCTCTGGATGTCGTCCTTGGCGCCGGCACCCTCGACGATGGTCGTGGTCTCCTTGGTGACCTTGACCTGACGCGCGTGGCCAAGCTGTGCCAGCGTGGTGTCCTTGAGCTCCATGCCGAGGTCGGTCGAGATGACCTGACCGCCGGTCAGGATGGCGATGTCCTGCAGCATTTCCTTGCGGCGGTCGCCGAAGCCGGGCGCCTTGACGCACACGCAGGTGAACGTGCCGCGCAGCTTGTTGAGGATGATGGTGGCCAGCGCCTCGCCCTCGATGTCGTCGGCGATGATGACGAGCTTCTTGCCCGCATTCAGCACGGCCTCGAGCACCGGCAGGATCTCCTGAATGTTCGAGATCTTCTTATCGGTGATGAGGATGAGCGCGTCGTCGATGACGGCCTCCATCTTGTCGTTGTCGGTGACCATGTACGGGGTGACATAGCCGCGGTCGAACTGCATGCCCTCGACGACCTCGGAATAGGTCTCGGCGGTCTTGCTCTCCTCGACGGTGATGACGCCGTTCTGGCTGACCTTCTCCATGGCCTCGGCAATGAGCTTGCCGATGTGCTCGTCACCGGACGAGATCGCGCCGACACGCGCGATGTCGCCGCTGCCGCTCACGGGCTGGGAGTTGGTGCGGATGGCATCGACGGCCGCCTCGGTCGCCTTCTGGATGCCGCGGCGCATGACCATCGGGTTTGCACCGGCGGCGAGGTTCTTCAGACCCTCGCGGATCATCGCCTGCGCCAGCACGGTGGCAGAGGTGGTGCCGTCGCCCGCGACGTCGTTGGTCTTGGTGCTCACTTCGCGGATGAGCTGCGCGCCCATGTTCTCGAACGCGTCCTCAAGCTCGATCTCCTTTGCGATCGTCACACCGTCGTTCGTGATCAGCGGAGCGCCGAACTTCTTGCCCAGCACCACGTTGCGGCCCTTGGGGCCGAGGGTGATCTTGACGGTATCAGCCAGCTGATCCACGCCGCGCTGCAGCGCCTTGCGTGCTTCTTCACCATAAATGATCTGTTTTGCCATAATGAAAGCCTCCTAATGAATCCAAGCAGTAGTGTCTTACTCGACGACGGCCAGAATGTCGCTCTGGCGCACGATGGAATACTCCTCGCCGTCCACCTTCACGGTGGTGCCGGAGTACTTGCCGACGATCACGCGGTCACCGGCGGCGACGGTCATCTTCACTTCGTTGCCGTCCACCATGCCGCCCGGGCCGACTTCGACGACCTCGAACATCTCGGGCTTCTCCTGCGCGGATGCTGCCAGGATCAGGCCGCTCTTGGTCTTTTCCTCGGCCTTGAACTGCTTGAGGATCACACGGTCTGCCAACGGTTTGAGTTTCATAATCTATATGCCTCCTAATATTGAATACAAAAAAGCGATGCGTTAGCACTCAATTCCTCGGAGTGCTAACGCATCATACTATACCACAATTTTTCGGATTATCAAGCCCCTGACGAAATTTTTTTGTAAACGTTTTATGACCGCGTTTTTCGTCAGGAATGGACAAATTCGCGCGTCTCGTGGCCGCCCGCGGTCTCGGGGTGGAAGAAGGCCATATTCGCCGGCACGAGGAAGTTCACGCCGCCGGGGATGAGGTCGAAATTCACGTGCTTGCCGTAGAGCGCCTCGCCGTCGATGTTGACGACGATCTCGTTTTCGCTGTCGATCTCGAGGTGGTCGCCCTCAAGGTGCGTGATGAACTGCTCCAGCTCGCGGTAGCGCCCCTTGGCGTATTTGCCGACGAGCCGGATGAACTGCAGGCGCGAGACATCGCGCACGACGAGAAACTCCAGCTTGCCGTTGTCGGGCATGGAGTCGGGGATGGGGTTGAAGCCGCCGCCGTAGAACCGGCCGTTGCACGCGCAGATGAGCGACGTGCCGCCGGAATACTCCATGCCGCAGCCGCGCACGGTCAGCGGCTGGGCGATGCCCTTGAAGAGGTTCGCCACGGCGGAGAAAATGTAACTGTCGTGATACTGGTGCACCTCCGTGCCGATGCGCGCGTCGATGCCGACCGAGCAGATGTTGAGCGCGTAGCGCCCGCAGCACTCGATGATGTCGAAGGGGCGCACCTCGCCGTGCACGAGGTCGGCAAGGTCGGAAAAGCGCGCCTTTTCCTCGCCGAACATCTTGATGAAGTCGTTGCCCGTGCCGCAGGGGAAGTGCGTCACGGCAACATTGCTGCGGCTGGCGGCGCCGTTGACGCACTCGTTGAGCGTGCCGTCGCCGCCGCAGGCATACACCCGCAGCTCCTCGCCGGAGGCCGCCTCCGCGGCGATCTTGGCGCATGCATCCATGGGCGCGGTCGTGACATAGACCTCGTAAGCGTCCTCGCTGCCCTCAAGCGCGCGGCGCGCCTGCTCGGCAACGTATTCGCGCCGGTCCTTGCCGCCGGCGACGGGATTGACGATGAACAGATGTTTCATAGTGAATTCCTGCACTTTCGACAAAATAATACAATAACTATACCGCGTGCGGCGCGGACGCGCAAGGGGAAAATCGTGAATATTTGCGGATTTTTAACTACCGGTGTGAGCATATGCACCGGCCTGCCGCCTCACACGTCCTTCGTGTACTGGAACAGATCGCAGCGGAGCGTGCCGTTGTAGAGCTTGCGCTTCTTGTCCGCCGGACGGCCGAATGTGCGCTCAAACTCCGTGTGCGAGCTCAGGAGGTAGAGCTTCCAGTGCGCGGTCTTGGCATAGGCCGCGCCGAAGGCGGCGTAGAGCGCCTCGGCCTCGCGCTTTTCCATCAGGCGCTCGCCGTAGGGCGGGTTCGTGACGATGACGCCGCGCTCGGTCGTGCGGTCAAATTCCCGCGCGTCGGCGACGGCGAACGTGATGCAGTCGTCCACGCCGGCGCGGCGGGCATTGTCGCGCGCCATGGCGACGGCGCGGGGGTCGATGTCGGAGGCGAAGATGTGGTAGTCGCCGTGAAACTCGCGTGCGCGCGCTTCTTCGCGCGCATCCTGCCAGACGGCCTTGTCCAGCCGCGCCCACTGCATGGCGGAAAAGTCGCGGTTGATGCCGGGCGCGCGCCCCTTGGCGGCCAGCGCCGCCTCGATGGCGATGGTGCCGCTGCCGCAAAACGGGTCGCACAGATCGCCCCGGCCGCGGTAGCCCGCGATGTCCACGAGTGCGGCGGCCAGCGTCTCGCGCAGGGGCGCCGCCACGTGTGCCGGACGGTAGCCGCGCTTGTGCAGCGGCGTGCCGGTCGTGTCGAGATAGAGCGTGGCCGTGTCGTGCACGAGCGAGAACTGGATCTGATACAATGCGCCGGTCTCGGCGAACCAGCCGACGCGGTAGCGCCGCTTGAGCGACTCGACGACGGCTTTTTTGATGATCTTCTGGCAGTCGGGCACGGAGTGCAGCGCCGACTCCAGACTGTAGCCCTTGACGGGGAAGGCCGCGTCCGCCGGCAGATAGTCCGCCCACGGCAGCGCCTTGACGCCCTCAAAGAGCGCGTCGAACGTCGGCGCGGGGAAGCTGCCCAGCTCGAGCAGCACGCGCTCGCCGAAGCGGCAGCGGATGTTCATGCGCGCGATGTCCGCGTCCGTGCCGGTGCAGTGCACGCGGCCGTTTTCGGGCATAACGTCGCGCAGCCCCATATGGCGCAGCTCGTTGCCGAGCGGGCCCTCGAGCCCGAACAGGCACGGCACGCACAGTTTGTGGTCAGGCATCGGGCGTGTCCTCGGTTTCTTCGGATTTTTCGGGCTGCGCGGTCTCAGCCTCCGGCTCGGTTTCCGGAGCGCTGTCTGCCTCCGGTGCGGTCTCGGGCTTCGCTTCCGTCCCGGGCGTCATGTCCACGAGCTCGAAGGTGATGTCCGGCAGCTTTTCCTGCTCGTACTTGCCGCAGAGAATGCGGATGAGCACCACGATGGCGTAGATCAGGCAGGCGACGGCGGCGACCGTCAGCCCCTCGACCCAGCCCTGCGGGATGCTGCCGACGGTGTCCACGCGCACGATCTCGTCGGGCAGGTAGTCGGCCGCGTCCTCACTGTCGCCGATCGCGCCGATCTGCTGCAGGTAGGCGTGGTTTTCCGTGTACCAGTCGTAGAGCGCGGACGAGACGGCCTCCGGCATGGTCTTGACCGTACCGGTGACGCGGATGAAGCTGTCGACCGAGTAGCTCTGGCCGGAGAGAACGCTTGTCGTCGCGTCGGCAATGGTCTTGACCGAGGCGTTCCAGCGCGCGGGGAAGCGGAAGGCCACGAGCTTGCCGCCGATGGGCACAACGCCGTACTGCGCGCTGCCGCCGTTGGGGTCGGAAAACGTGTTGAGGATAAAGACGATGTCATGCTGCACGAACGTGCCGGGGTCGGCATCGAACGTGCCGGAGATCTCCTGCGCGCCGCGGGCGATGCGGAACACGCCGAAGCCGGACACCGCCAGCAGCACGATGGCCGCCAGCAGACCGGCCACACCGCGCCGGAGCGCGTGACGCGCGCGGACGCTCATGGGCTTTTTCTCCGCCGGAGCGGGGACTTCGGCAGTATCGGCTTCGCCGGCGGGGACTTCGGCGGTGTCGGTCTCGACAGCGGCGGGCTCGCCGGCCGTGACTTCTTCCGGCTGCGCGCACGCTTCGGGCGCATCGGTCTCCGGGGCGTCCGGCGCGGCGTTGTCGTTGATGATTTCTTCGGGGGTCTTGTGTTCGTCCATGATGGGCTCCTTTCTCAGATCGTGGCGGCGCTGTCGAGCATGGCGTCGAGCACGCAGCAGGCGAGCGCGGCCTCCATGACGGGGATCGCGCGCGGGGCAAGGCACGGGTCGTGCCGGCCGTTGATGCGCAGCGGCGTCTCCTCCATGGTCGCGAGGTCGACCGACGGCTGCTCGCACGCGATCGACGGCGTCGGCCGCAGGGCCATGCGCACGACGAGCGGCATGCCGTTGGTGATGCCGCCGTTGATGCCGCCGGCGTTGTTGGACGCCATGGTGATGCGCCCGTTTTGCAGGCGGATGGGGTCGTTTGCCTCACTGCCGCGCATTTCGGCAAGGGCGAAGCCGCGGCCAAACTCCACGCCCTTCACGCCGGGAATGGCATAGAGCATACCGGCGATGCGGCTCTCCATGCCGCCGAAGAGCAGCCCGCCGACGCCGGCGGGCACGCCCGTGACGACACACTCAAGCTCGCTGCCGACGGAGTCACCGGCGCTGCGTGCATCGAGGATGGCGCGCTTCATGTCGAAGTTGAGCTCCTTGCCCGTCGCCTGACCGACGCGCACGGCGTTGGCTGTGATCGTGATGCCGCGGCGCTCGAGGATCTGGCGGCAGACCGCCCCGGCAAACACGAGGCACGCCGTGAGCCGGCCGCTGAACGGGCCGCCGCCGCGCAGGTCGGCGTGGCCGCCGAAGCGCACGGTCGCGGCATAGTCCGCGTGGCTCGGACGCGGGATCTCCGGATGGTAGGCCGCGCTGTTCTGGTCCTTGTTGCGGAAGATGGCCGAGATGGGCGCGCCGGTTGTCACGCCGTTGAGGATGCCGCTCATCACGAGCGGGTCATCGGTCTCGGAGCGGTGGGTCGTCAGGTCGGACGAGCCGGGGGCGCGCCGGCGCATCTGGATGCGCACGGCGTCCATGTCAACGGCCTCTCCTGCCGGGACGCCATCGAGCACGACGCCGATCGCCGGGCCGTGCGACTCGCCGAAAATCGTCACTTTTACACGTTCGCCATAGGTGTTCATGCGGTTGCCTCGCTGTTCGTTCAAAAATAGGTTTACAGTTAACCATACAACATTTTCGCGGTCTTGTAAATGCCTTTTGCGCGCCGGGAACGCCGCGCGGCCGTGCGGGCGCGGATTTTACAGATTGGACATGAAAAAATCGTGCCGGTTGTTTATAATAGGATGCACCATTGGATCATTATGTCCGGCGCACCGCGCCGGCGAAGGAGGCAACAACACATGAGCCAGAAAGTGCTCGTCGTGGAGGACGATATCAACATCGCGGAATTGCTGCGCCTGTATCTGCAGAAGGACGGCTTTGAGGTGTCGCATGCGGCCGACGGCGGCAAGGCCGTCGAGATGGCCAAGGAGATCCAGCCCGACCTTGTGCTGCTCGATATCATGCTGCCCGTGATGGACGGCTGGCAGGTCTGCCGCGAGCTGCGCAAGACCATGAAAATGCCCATCATCATGCTCACCGCCAAGGGCGAGACCGAGGACAAGGTCTCCGGTCTGGAGATGGGTGCGGACGACTACATCGTCAAGCCCTTCGAGGTCAAGGAGCTGCTTGCGCGCGTGCACGCCGTGCTGCGCCGCACCGGCGACGACGGCAAGCCCCAGAGCAAGAAGCTCACCTTCGACAAGCTCGTCATCAACCTCGACTCCTATGAGCTGATCGTCGACGGCAAAAAGATCGACACGCCGCCCAAGGAGATGGAGCTTTTGTACCACCTTGCGGCGACGCCCAACCGCGTCTACACCCGCAACCAGCTGCTCGACGAGGTGTGGGGCTTTGACTACTTCGGCGACAGCCGCACCGTGGACGTGCACATCAAGCGCCTGCGCGAGAAGCTCGAGGGCGTGTCCGACAAGTGGGCGCTCAAGACCGTCTGGGGCGTGGGCTATAAGTTCGAAGCGGAAGAGACGTAAGTGAAGAGCATCTATTTCAAGAACTTCGCCGCGACCGCCGCCATGGTGCTCTTCAGCTTTCTGATCCTCGGCACGGCGTTCGTGTTTCTCGGCCGCAGCTATGTCATCAGCGAATACCGCGGCAACATGGTCTCCAACGCCGAGGAGGTCAGCCATGCGGCGCAGGCGCTCGTGCGCAGCGGCGAGCTCACGAGCTGGGACCTGCGCATGGTCATCAGCACGCTTGCACAGTCGACCGGAAACCACATCTTCATCACCGACACCGACGGGACGGTCGTGTCCTGCTCGTGCCGGAACATCGCCTGCGAGCACCTCGGCCGCACGCTCACCGGCAGCGCCATGACACAGCTGCGCAGCGACGGCAAGCTCAACCTCATCACGAGCCTCGGCGGGTTTTACGCCTCTGCGCACTACGTCGTCGCGCAGCCGATCACCATCGGCTCGGCCGCACGCATCGTCGGCTACGTGTTCGTGACGACCAACAGTGCCACGATCATCGACGGCTGGCGCACGTTCGTGTGGGTATTTCTCGCCGCGTCCGCAGCCGTGATGATGATCGCGCTGCTGCTCTCGCTCGTGACGAGCAAGCGCATGGCGCAGCCGCTCGACGAGATGGCCGTCGCCGCCAAGAAATTCGCACACGGAGATTTTTCCGCCCGCGTCACGGATGACGGACGCACCGACGAGGTCGGCGCGCTCATTTCGGCGTTCAACACCATGGCGGACTCGCTCGAGACGAGTGAGGAGCGCCGCAACGCCTTCATTGCCAACGTTTCGCACGAGCTCAAGACGCCCATGACCACCATCGCCGGCTTTGCCGACGGCATTCTCGACGGCACGATCCCCAAGGATCAGGAGGACAAGTACCTTGTCACCATTGCCGACGAGACGCGCCGCCTCTCGCGCCTTGTGCGCAGCATGCTGGACATGTCGCGCGTGGAGAGCACGGGCGAGGATCTGACGCGCCGGCGCGAATTTGACATCTCGGACAGGATCGTCAGCACCATGCTCAGCTTTGAGGCGCGCGCCAATGACAAGCAGCTCGACGTCGACCTCCAGCTTCCGGAGGATCCGATGCTCGTGCTCGGCGACCCGGACGCCATCACGCGCGTACTTTATAATCTGATGGACAACGCCGTCAAATTTGCCGCGCCCGGCAGCACGCTGTGCGTCTCGCTCTGGAAGTCGGAGGGCAAGGCCTACGTCTCCGTGCGCGACCACGGCGAGACCATCCCCGCCGACGACCTGCCGTTCATCTTCGACCGCTTCCACAAGTCCGACCGCAGCCGCAGCCTTGACCGCGACGGCGTGGGCCTCGGGCTGTATCTGGTCAAGAGCATCCTCGACGCGCACGGGGAGGACATCGCCGTCACGAGCCGCGACGGGGAGACGGAGTTCGTGTTCACGCTCACGCTCGCAAAGCCCGCGCCCAAGCCTACCGCCAAGCCGGAAAACACCGGCCGACGGGGCGGGCGCAAGAGTTCATGAATTGTTCGCGGAATTCATAGAATGTTCGTTTTCCATTCATAAGCAGCACAAAATCGTGTGTTATCATCAAATCGTTCCTTGGGAGGGACACCAACATGTACGACAACGTTCGCAAACCGGAGTCCGACTGGTATGAGGCCGGCTATTCCGCGCCCCGCAGCGAAGCTTCCGGCAGCGGCTGCTACGACTCTTACTGGAGCCCGTCGCAGACCGCCGCACCGAAGAAGAAGTCTCATCAGGGCCTGAAGATCACGATGATCATTCTCGGCGTGTTGGTGCTGATCATCGCCTCGTGTTATGTGTTCGCGGCGCGCGGACGGGACTCTGCTCCCTCCGTCGATCCCGGGCAGCACGGCAGCGTGACGATCCCACAGGACGATGCGGACGATGACACCACCGTCACCGGCAAGAACGAGCTGCCGGGCGCGCCGACAGATCCCGGCGTGACCATGGCGCTCCAGCCCGCCGGCGGCAGTGTGCTCTCGCTGCAGAGCGTGTATGCCAAGTGCCTGCCGTCCGTTGTCGGCATCCATGCCGACATCCGCCGCGGCGAATACAGCACCGGCACGGGCATCGTGCTCACGAGCGATGGCTACATCGTCACGAACACGCACGTGCTCGACGGCGCGAAGAGCGTCACCGTGACCACGTCGGACGGCACCGAGTATACGGGTGCGCTCGTCGGCGCAGATGCCGTGAGCGACATCGCCGTGCTCAAGATCGACGCACAGGGGCTCACCCCCGCCGAATTCGGCGACTCCAGCTCCCTGCAGGTCGGCGATGATGTTGTGTCCATCGGCAACCCGCTCGGTGAGCAGCTGCGCTGGACGATGACCAACGGCATCATCTCCGCCATCAACCGCGACATGGTCTACAACGGGCACAGCATGACCCTCCTGCAGACCAACGCCGCCATCAACGAGGGCAACTCCGGCGGCCCGCTCATCAATATGTATGGGCAGGTGATCGGCATCACGAACATGAAGGCGCTGTCCACCGGCGTGGAGGGCATCGGCTTCGCGATCCCGACGGCGGTCATCCGCCCGATCGTCAATGCGCTGCTCGCTGACGGCCGCGTTTCCGGCCGCGTGAGCATCGGCATCACCGTGGGCGCGGTGTCCTCCGCCGCTTCCGAATACTACGATCTGCCCGAGGGGCTTTATATCAGCGACGTCGCTGAGGGCTCGGACGCCGAGAAGAAGGGCATCCAGTCCGGCGATATGCTCCTGGCGGTCAACGGCAAGGCCGTGACCACCACCTACGATGTCAGCGCCGTCAAGGATGGCTTGCAGGTGGGCGACACCGTCACCCTGACCATCTATCGCGACGGCAAAACGTTCGACGTCAAAGTCAAGCTCGTCGACACGAATGACATCTCTTAATTTGCTAGTTTCTCCCTCCTCATATTCTCCTCTCTATTGAACGAACCCCAGATGGGTAATACCATCTGGGGTTTGTTCTATGTCCGGGTAAAAATGCTGCGATGGGTCATGCGATGGAGCAGCGGGGGAGCCCGAGGGGGCAAGGCCCGCCTCGGTTCGGATGCTGCGAGTTTGCGCAGCAAGCCGACGAACCCCAGGCGGCTTGCCGTCTGGGGCTTGTTCTATATCCGGGTAAAAATGCTGCGATGGGTCATGCGACGGAGCAGCGGATGCGCAAAACAGCCCGCTCCATCGGAGCGGGCTGTTTTGCGTTTCTGCGTTTGGTGCGTTTTGCACTTCACGGTACGCCGCAGCGGAACGTGCCGCCGGCATACGCATACACCGTGCAGCCGAGCGCGTCGGCGTCGGCGGGGTCGTGCGTGGCGAGCACGAGCGTCCTGCCCTGCGTCTCGGCGGCGATGCACGCGATCACACGCGCACGCAGCGCCGCATCCAGAGCGCGAAACGGCTCGTCGAGCAGCAGCACCGGCGCGTCATACGCGAGCGCGCGCGCAATGGCCACGCGCTGCTGCATACCGCCGGAGAGCGCCGCGGGATACTGCTCCGCCGCCGCGCCGAGCTCCAGCCGCTCGAGCCATGCGCGCGCCTGCGGCATGGTCTGCGTCCGGTCGGAGAGCACGGCGTTGACGTTTTCCGCTGCCGTGCGCCACGGCAGCAGCCGCGGCTCCTGAAACACGCACGCGATGCGCCCGGGCGAAACGCGCACGCTGCCGCCGTCCGGCGCGCGCAGCCCGGCGAGCACGCGCAGCAGCGTCGTCTTGCCGCAGCCGGATGGACCCATGAGCGCGATGTGCGCCCCGTCGGGCGCGGTGAGCGTGACGTGCTGCAGCACGTCGCGTCCGTCGTAGGTCACGGTGAGGTCATGCACCTCGATCATGTGCCGCCGCCTCCTTTCCCGCGCGGGGTCAGCGCGCGCAGCACCAGCCGCTCGAGTCCGACGCTCAGGAGAATGACCGCGAGCGTCCACGCGAAGAGGTCGGTGGTCTGCAGATACAGCTTCGATTCATAGATCATGCGGCCGATGGCGCTGTGCGGCACGGTGAGCACCTCGGCGGCGATGGCGGACTTCCAGCCGAAGCCGATGCCGGAGCGCAGCGCCGCGAGAAAGTGCGGCCGCACGCCCGGCAGATAGATCCGCCGCAGGATACGTCCGCGCGGCCAGCCGTACACCTGCGCAAGCTCGAGCAGGGCGGGGTCAGCCGAGCGGATGCCGGTGCAGACGTTGCTCCACACGACGGGCAGCACCATGAGCAGCGAGATGAACACCGGCAGCCAGTCGCGCGCGATCCACACGAGCGCGAGCACGACGAACGATGCCACCGGCGTGGACTTGACGACCGTCATGAGCGGGCGCAGCAGCGCGTCAGCGGTTTTCGACACCGAGCACGCGACGGCCATGCCCGTGCCGAGCGCGACCGCCGCCGTGATGCCGAGCAGCACGCGGCCGATGGATACGGCCGTGATGCGCCAGAATGCCGCCGTCGCCGCGAGCTCGCACAGTCTGCGCACGACGACCCACGGCGCAGGCAGCAGCAGTTCCCGGTTCACGAGCAGCGCGAGCGCCGCCCACACCGCGACCCAGAATGCAAGCGTCAGCGCGCCGCGGGCAAAACGCTTCATTTCAGCACGCAGTAGAAGTCATCCCCCGGCACGCTGCCGCCGATGCTCTGCGGGGCGACGGTGCTCAGCGCGGTGAAAAACGCCGTGAGCGGCGCCTGCATCTCTGCGCCGGAGACAAAGCAGACGTTGCAGTTCGGGATGGCCTTGGCGGCCACGGCGGCCTTGGCAAAGATGCCCGCGTCCTGGATCATCTGGCCGGCCTGCTCGGGCTCGGCGGTCAGGAATTCGATGGACGCCTTGTATTCGTCGAGAAACGCCTTGACCTCGTTCGGGTGCTCGTCTGCAAACGCCTTGCGCACGACGACGCAGCCCTGCACGAGGCTGCCGGCCTCGGAGACCTTGTCCCACTCGGCGGTCAGGTCGAGCGCGGCGGTGAGCTCCGGATTGGCCGCTCGGGCGATCGTGACCATCGGCTCGGGCAGCACGGCGATGTGCACCTCACCGGAGGCGAGCGCCGTGTTGAGCTCGGCCGGCTGGGCATAGGTATTGTCGATGGTGATGTCCGTACCGGCGGTCAGCCCGTTGCGCTCACACAGGTACTGGAAGATGAACGTCGGGTTCTGCACGGGGACATAGACGGTCTTGCCGCGCAGGTCGGCGAAGGACGTGATGTTTTCCGTGCCGTCGGTCACGACGTAGAGCACACCGCGCGTGTTGAGCGCGAGCACCTGCACGGCGCCATTGGTCTTGTTGTAGAGCGCGGCGGCGGCGTTCGTCGGCAGGGCGGCGATGTCGGCCGTGCCGTTGACGAGCGCGGCGGTGGCGTTGCTCGGGTCGGTCTCGACGGTGAAATTGTAGTTGAGCGCGGCGCTGTCCGCCTTGCTGTCGGCCATGAGCTTTGCCATGCCGAAGCCGGTCGTGCCGTTGAGCGAGACGACGTTGACGGTCAGGTCCTTGTCGACGGCGCTGCCCGTGTCCTTCTCGCCGCAGGCGGCGAGGGCGAACACCATCAGGACGGCCAGCAGCAGGGCCGTGCATTTGCGCAGATGTTTCATTGCAGATCTCTCCTTTTCGTGATTGCCGCCTGCATCGTGAGACAAAAAATGCCATGCCCGAAAGGCATGGCGGTGCGGCAAGGCACGCACGCAGCCTTCCACCTCATGGGCGATTCGGTGTCAGATTCGGTGCGGGATCGGCGGCGGCCGGGCCGGCAGCAGAGCTTGCGGCGCGGGCGCATAGTTTGGTTCGATTATGCCATGCAAATGCAGACGTGTCAAGCATTTGCGGCGACTTTTCCAAAAGATGCACAGGGGTGCAAAAATGTGGCGTATTGTGAAAAAATCTCTCAGTTTGTCGTTATCAAAACGACGGGGCTGGGCATTGAAATCACAGAAAAAATCCTGTATATTGTATATAGAAAACCTGCATCAGCCGGGGTAGGAGCCGGCAAAGTGCAAATTTGTTGGAAAGGGAATCGAAATTATGGAACAGATCGATTACAAATTCATTGACCAGGTTCTTGCGGATCACGCCTGTGACGCCTCGCAGATCATTGCGATCATGCAGGATGTGCAGGCCAAGTATCGGTACCTGCCGAAGGACGCGCTGCGCTACATTGCGGACAAGGTGGGCATCAGCGAGTCGAAGATCTACGGCGTGGCGACGTTCTATGAGAACTTCTCGCTCGACGTCAAGGGTAAGTATGTGCTCAAGGTCTGCCGCGGCACGGCGTGCCATGTCCGCAAGTCCGGCAACGTCCTGCAGGCGCTGTATGACGCCACCGGCCTGAGCGAGAGCAAGCCGACCACGGACGACGGTCTGTTCACGATCGAGATCGTCTCGTGCCTCGGCGCGTGCGGTCTGAGCCCGGTCGTGATGGTCAACGACACCGTTCACCCGTCCATGACCCCTGAAAAGGCCGCAGATCTGATCGAGGAGTTGCGTGCAAAGGAGGGTGCGTAATGCGTCAGAGAATCGAATCCCTGGAGCAGTTCCGCGCGCTGCAGGCCGAGTACATGGCCGCACGCGAGGCGGAAAAGCGGAAGATCCTTGTCTGCTGCGGCACGGGTTGTGTCGCCGGCGGCAACCTGAACGTCTATCATGAGCTCAAAAAGCGCATGGATGAGCTCGGCATCCCCTGCGAGGTCTCCCTGACCGAGCACCACGACGACTCCGTCGGCCTGAAAAAGTCCGGCTGCCACGGCTTTTGCGAGATGGGACCGCTGGTGCGCATCGAGCCCGAGGGCTGGCTGTACACCAAGTGCCAGGTCAGCGACGTGGAGGAGATCATTCAGAAGACCATCCTCGGCGGGCAGTTCATCGAGCGCCTCGGCTACAATCGGGGCGGCGAGCTCTATGAGCGGCAGGAGGACATCCCGTTTTACAAGCGTCAGACCCGCCGCGTGCTCGAGCACTGCGGCCACATCGACGCGGAATCCATCGAGGAGTATCTGTCCATCGGCGGCTACGGCGCGCTGGCCAAGGCGCTGTTCGAGATGCAGCCGGACGAGATCGTGCAGGTCGTGAGCGATTCCGGTCTGCGCGGCCGCGGCGGCGCGGGCTTCCCGACGGGCAAAAAGTGGGCGCAGGTCGCTGCGCACACCGAAGAGCCCGTGAAATACATCGTCTGCAACGGCGACGAGGGCGACCCCGGCGCCTTCATGGACCGCTCCTGCATGGAGGGCGACCCGCACAAGGTCATCGAGGGCATGATCGTCGCGGGCGTTGCCACGGGCTCGACCGAGGGCTACATCTATGTCCGCGCCGAGTATCCCATGGCCGTGCACCGGCTCACCGTTGCCATCGAACAGGCGAAGGAGCTGGGGCTGCTGGGTGACAACATCCTCGGCAGCGGCTTCAACTTCCATATGCACATCAACTGCGGCGCGGGCGCGTTTGTCTGCGGCGAGGGCTCGGCTATGACCGCGTCCATCGAGGGCAACCGCGGTATGCCGCGCACGAAGCCCCCGCGCTCCGTCGACAAGGGCCTGTACGGCAAGCCCACCTGCCTGAACAACGTCGAGACGTTTGCCAACGTCCCCGACATCATCAAGAAGGGCGCCGACTGGTTCAAGTCCGTCGGCACGGAGGGCAGCTCCGGCACGAAGGCCTTCGCCCTGACGGGCAACGTCGTCAATACCGGCCTGATCGAGGTGCCCATGGGCACGACGATGCGCGAGGTCGTGTATGAGATCGGCGGCGGCATCAAAAACGGCAAAGCGTTCAAGGCCGTGCAGATCGGCGGCCCGTCCGGCGGCTGCCTGACGGAGGCGCACATGGATCTGCCCATGGACTTCGATTCGCTCAAAAAGGCCGGCGCGATCATCGGTTCCGGCGGCCTCGTCGTCATGGACGAGGATACGTGCATGGTGTCCATCGCGCAGTTTTTCATGAACTTCATCTGCAACGAGTCGTGCGGCAAGTGCACCCCGTGCCGCGAGGGCACGACCCGTATGCTCGACATCCTCACCCGGATCACGAAGGGCAACGGCAAACCCGGCGACATCGAGGAGCTGCGCTCCCTTGCCAAGATGATCCAGAATTCCTCCCTGTGCGGTCTCGGTAAGACTGCGCCGAACCCTGTGCTGTCCACGCTCGCAAACTTCGAGGACGAATACCGCGAGCATATCTTCGACAAGAAGTGCCGCACCGGCAGCTGCCGCAGCCTGACGACGTATGTCATCGACCCGGCAGTGTGCAAGGGCTGCACGAAGTGCGCGCGCAACTGCCCGGCCGGCGCCATCACCGGCGAGCTGAAGAAGCCGCACCACATCGATCCGGAAAAATGCATCAAGTGCGGCGCCTGCAAGGCCGGCTGCCCGTTCGGTGCGATCAAGGAGGCGTGAACCATGGCTGAAAAGAAAATGATCATCGACGGCGTGTCCTGCCCGTTCACGACCGAGCGCAACGTGCTCGAGGTCGCCCGCAACAACGGCATCGACATCCCCTCGCTTTGCTACTGTGAAAACCTGTCCATCTACGGCGGCTGCCGTCTGTGCCTTGTCGAGAATGACCGCGGCAAGATGGACGCGGCCTGCTCCATGCAGCCGCGCGACGGCATGGTCGTCAACACCCACACCAAGCAGGTGCTCGACAGCCGCCGCACGACGCTGCAGCTGCTCATGAGCAGCCACCGCGCCGACTGCCTGACCTGCGATCAGAGCGGCCGCTGCAAGCTGCAGGAGTATGCCCGCCGCTACCACGTGGACGAGCACCGCTTTGAGCCCAACACCTACTGCACCGCGCCCATGGATCTCTCGTCGCCGAGCATCGTGCGCGATCCGAGCAAGTGCATCCTCTGCGGTCTGTGCGTGCGCACCTGCGCCGAGATCCAGAACATCGGCGCGGTCGATTTCAGCGGCCGCGGCAAGAAGGCGCATATCTCCGCCGACTTCGGCAAGACCCTCAAGGATACCGACTGTGTCGGCTGCGGCCAGTGTGCCGCCGTGTGCCCGACCGGCGCGATCACGATCCGCAACGAGACCGAAAAGTTCTGGTCGATGCTGCAGGATCAGACCCGCAAGGTCGTCGTGCAGTACGCGCCCAGCGTGCGTGTCGGCATGGCCGAGCGCTTCGGTCTGCCCGCAAACGAGCCCTGCACCGGCAAGCTCGTCGCCGCGCTGCGCCGCCTCGGTGCGGACGTGGTGTATGACACCAACCTTACCGCCGACCTCACGATCATGGAGGAGTCGGCTGAATTCCTCGAGAAGGTCAAGACCGGCGCGAAGCTGCCGATGTTCACCTCCTGCTGCCCCGGCTGGATCCAGCACGTCGAGAACCGTCACCCGCACCTCATGCCGCAGGTGAGCACCTGCGGAAGCCCGATGGCGATGTTCGGTTCGCTCATCCGCAAGCAGTTTGCGGGCGAGGACGTCTATTCCGTGGCCATCATGCCCTGCACCGGCAAAAAGTTCGAGGCTGCGCGCCCCGAGCTCGAGAAGGACGGCGAGCGGCTCATCGACCTCGTCATCACGACGAGCGAGCTGTGCGACATGATCGAGGAGGCCGGCATCAACTTCGCCGCCCTCCCGGATGAGGAGCCCGACGCTCCGCTCGGCGACTACACCGGCGCCGGCGTCATCTTCGGCGTGACCGGCGGCGTGACCGAGGCCGTCATCCGCCGCGTGCTCGACGATGCCAGCCCGAACACCCTGCAGACGATCGCCGAGTGCGGCGTGCGCGGGCTCGAGGGCATCAAGGCGTTCAGCGTCACGGCCGGCGACCTGACTATCCGCATCGCGGTGGCGAATGGCCTGGCCAATGCTGATAAGCTCATCGCCAAGGTCGAGTCCGGCGAGGAGCAGTTCGACTTCATCGAGGTCATGGCCTGCCCGAACGGCTGCATCGGCGGCGGCGGTCAGCCCCCCGCCTGCAACAAGCGCAAGGCCGAGCGCGCCGAGGCCATCTTCAAGGCGGACGAGGCGTGCGCGCTGCGCATCCCGCAGCAGAACCCCGATCTGAGCTATGTCTACGACAATCTGCTCAAGGGCCGCGCCCACGAGCTGCTGCACATCCACTACCCGGCACACGGCGGCCACGCCTGAGCCGCGGGCAAAAACAGATAGAAAACGTGCATGGAAGCGAGCTTCCATGCACGTTTTTTTTTACTTGTGGGTGCGGAGTGTCTGCGCACCTCCGGTCGAGCGGAAAGGTGAGAAGATCTCCGCTGTCCGTGACGCCGGAGAGCCTCGCAGAGTTTCGCCGCCGGAGCGGCAAAAGAAAATACCTCTCAGGCTGCAAGTGTGGAATTTGGGCGTAGAGCGTGTCTGCGTACCTCCGGTCGAGCGGAAAGGCGAAAAAATTTCCGGTGCCCGTGACGTCAGAAAACCCCGCGCCGGATGGCGCGGGGTTTTGCATGTTTTGGTGTTTGCTCAGGCAGAGCGGGCAACGGCGTCAATCCGTCGCGTCGGAGATGAGACCGTAGCCGCCGTCCTTGCGCCGATAGACTACCGACACCGCCCCGTCGGCCGCGACATCGCGGAAGACGAAGAACGTGTGCTCGAGCAGGTCCATCTGCAAAATTGCCTCCTCGACGCTCATGGGCTTGATGGGGAAGCGCTTGCGGCGCACGATCTCGAACGCGCCGGCCTCGGCCGCGTCGTCCGCGGGGAGGAAATCGGGCTGCACCTCGCGCTCAAACGCACCGTCGCGCAGCTTCTTGGCGAGGCGGGTCTTGTTCTTGCGGATCTGGCGCTCGATCGTCGCCACGGCGGAATCGACGGAGGCGTACATGTCGCTCGTCGTCTCGTGGGCGCGGAAGAACGTGCCGTTGTTCTTGATCGTGATCTCGGCCGTGAAGCGGCCGCGCTCCGTGCTGAAGGTGACGTTTGCCTCGCTTTCCGTGCGGAAGAGCCGGTCGATCTTGCTGACCTTCTTCTCCGCATACGCGCGCAGGGAACCGGACGGGGCCATTTTCTTTTCGATGAACGTGAACTTCATAAAACGCCACTCCTTTCAGGTTTGCACTCCGGGTCACCCCGGATCGTTATATACATGATAACCGATTTCGCGGCAAAAGGGAAGTGAATTCTGTGAATTTTTTCTCAATCGCCGCACGATCGGCAATTTTCCGGCGGAAAGAGCGGGACTCAGCCCTTTTTCGCCTCCGCCTTGGCGAGAAACTTCTCGGCCATGATGAGGAAACGCTCGTGCGTGCCCTGACCGATCGGGCCGGCATCGTCGGACGCCGTGACGCGGAACACGAGGCGGCGGCGGTCGACCTCAACGAGCTCGGCCTTGGCCGTGACGTGCATGCCGACGGGGGTCGCCGCATCGTGCGAGACGTCAAGCTTCGTGCCGACGCTGCTCTGGCCGTCCTCCAGAGCGTCTGCAATGGCGTTGCAGGCGGCATTTTCCATCAGGGCGATCATATACGGCGTCGCGAACACCGGCAGGGAGCCGGAGCCGACAGCGGCCGCGGTATTTTCAGGCGTCACGACGGTGGAAGCGGTACCGACGGCGCCAACGGAAATGGACATTGGAAATCTCTCCTTTACTACGTTTGTGGGCCACCGGCGACGCCCGACGTATGTGCGTTTGTCAACCGGGGGTAAGGTTAGTTTAACATGATTTTATAGGGAACGCAACAAAATTTCGCGCTGCGTGCGCGGCCGTGTTAACGTTGTGTCAGTCCTTGCAGGGCGGGCATTTGAGTGCTATAATACTTATTTGTCCGGTCGTGTTATCTGCGCCCGGGCGCGTCCCGCCGAAGCCATCGGCAGAGAACATTTGGCTTCCGCCATCGCCATTGGCGGAGCAGGGAGGAAAATCATGAAAAACACCGAAAAGACAATGGACAAGATCGTCGCCCTGTGCAAGAACCGCGGCTTTGTGTACCCCGGCTCTGAGATCTACGGCGGCCTCGCCAACTCCTGGGACTACGGCCCGCTCGGCGTGGAGCTGAAAAACAACGTCAAGCGCGCCTGGTGGCAGAAGTTCGTGCAGGAAAACCCCTACAACGTCGGGCTCGACTCCGCGATCCTCATGAACCCGCAGGTCTGGGTGGCTTCCGGCCATGTGACGACGTTCAACGATCCGCTCATTGACTGCAAGTCCTGCAAGATGCGCCACCGCGCCGACAAGCTCATCGAGGGCTGGCTGGCCGAGAACCCCATGCCCGACGTGAACGTCGAGGCCATGACCAATGACGAGATGGTCGCCTTCATCCGCGCCCAGCAGATCCCCTGCCCGGGCTGCGGCAAGAGCGACTTTACCGATATCCGCAAATTCAACCTCATGTTCAAGACCCACCAGGGCGTGACCGAGGACACGGCCGCCGAGGTGTATCTGCGCCCCGAGACCGCACAGGGCATTTTCGTCAACTTCAAGAACATCCAGCGCACGACGCGCCGCAAGATCCCGTTCGGTGTCTGCCAGATCGGCAAGAGCTTCCGCAACGAGATCACGCCGGGCAACTTCATCTTCCGCATCCGCGAGTTTGAGCAGATGGAGCTGGAGTTCTTCTGCGAGCCGGACACGGATCTGGAGTGGTTCGACTACTGGCGCAGCTTCTGCCACGAGTGGCTCAAGGGCCTGAACATGCACGATGAGAACCTCCGCCTGCGCGACCATGAGAAGGAGGAGCTGAGCTTCTACTCCAAGGCCACGACCGACTTTGAGTATCTGTTCCCGTTCGGCTGGGGCGAGCTCTGGGGCGTCGCCGACCGCACGAACTACGACCTGAGCCAGCACCAGAAGTTCTCCGGTCAGGACATGGACTATTTCGACCAGGAGAAAAACGAGCACTACATCCCCTATGTCATCGAGCCGTCGCTCGGCGCAGACCGTGTGACGCTGGCCTTCCTGTGCGAGGCGTATGACGAGGAGGTCGTGGACGAGGCCAAGAACGACACCCGTGTCGTGATGCACTTCCACCCGGCGCTCGCGCCGTTTAAGTGCGCGGTGCTGCCGCTGTCGAAAAAGCTCTCCGAGCCCGCGACCGAGCTCTACCACCAGCTGCAGAAGCGCTTCATGTGCGACTATGACGAGGCCGGCTCGATCGGCAAGCGCTACCGCCGTCAGGACGAGATCGGCACGCCGTATTGCGTGACGTTTGACTTTGACTCGGCGGAGGACGGCTGCGTGACCGTGCGCGACCGCGACAGCATGCAGCAGGAGCGCGTCCCCATGGATCAGCTCGCTGACTACATCGCCGCGCGCATTCAGTTTTAAGCCATGCCGAAGATCGTTCCGCCGCCGGATCCGACCGAAAAGGAGGAGCCCGGCGCGCAGATCGCCCGCTGGCTCGGGCCGGTGGGCGGCGTCTTCGTGCTGCTGCTCTCGGCGCTGATGGTCGTGTTTTGCTTCACGGCGGGGGCAAACCCCGTGCCGGGCTACGTCCCGCCGCACGACAGCACGTATTATGCCGAACACCTCGACGAGCTTGCGCAGGAGCTCAACACGAATTTCCTGCCCGTGCTCGATGAGACCGCACACGCTGAGGCAGACGGCGGCACCGTCACCGTGACGGCCGCGGCCAAGGAATACGTGCCCGTACGCGGCGCGGTGCTGAAGTTTTACGATGCGGCGCTCTTTACGTTTGAGAAAGCAAATTAGAATAGAAGAAAAGGAAGAATCAATATGAAACACGGATTTATCAAGGTTGCAGCGGCTGCTCCCGAGATCCGGGTAGCAGACCCGATGTTCAATGCGGATGCCGTTATCCGCGCCATGGACGAGCACGCGCGCCTCGGCGTGAAGGTGCTCGTGTTCCCGGAGCTGACGCTCACAGGTGCGACCTGCGGCGATCTGTTTTACCAGAACACGCTGCTCGCGGGCGCGGCGGCCGCGCTCGAGAAGGTCGTTCAGGCGTCTGCGGGCAAGGATATGCTCGTGTTCGTCGGCCTGCCGGTCGCGCAGGGCGCGAAGGTGTATGACGCGGCGGCCGTCGTGTGCAACGGCGAGCTGCTCGGCGTCGTGCCGGCAAGCTGCCCGGGCGACAAGCACTTCGCCCTGCCCGGCGCGCTGCTCGACGATATTCAGATCGGCTCCCTCGGCCCGGTCGATTTCCACCCGCAGCAGCTGTTCCAGCACAGCGCGGTCAGCGAGCTGAACGTCGCCGCGCTCGTCGGCGCGGACGTGTCCGCCCCGGTGTCCCCGGCTGTGCGTCATGCGCTCGCCGGTGCGACCGTGCTCGTCGAGATGGCGGGCTTCCCGATGGCGACGGACTCCGCCTGCCGCGTGACCACCGCCGTGCGCGCCGAGAGCGCGAAGCTGCACGCCGGCGTCGTGCTGGCGGCCCCCGGCTTCGGCGAGTCGAGCACCGACGCGACGTATTCCGGCCTGTGCCTCATCGCTGAGGATGGTAAGGTGCTCGAGAGCGCCGAGGACGGCTGCTCCGACGTCGTGACCGAGCTCGACGTGCAGCTGCTCATCGCCGCGCGCCGCAAGGACGCGACCTTCACCGGCGACGCTGCGTCCTACGTCGTCACCGAGTGGGGCGAGGGCGTGGAGGAGACCGTGCTCACCCGCCCGTTCGGCAAGTACCCCTACCGCCCGGACGACCCGGCCGATTATCACGCCGCGGCCAAGCGCCTGCTGCACATGCAGGCCGCCAGCCTCGTGCGCCGCATGCAGTACGCCAATCTCAAGCACCCGGTCGTCGGCATCTCCGGCGGCGTGGACTCCACGCTCGCCGTCATCATCTGCGCCGAGGCCGTGAAGATGATGGGCCTGCCGGCCGACTATGTCACCGCCGTGACCATGCCGTGCTTCGGCACGACCGACCGCACGAAGTCCAACGCCATCATCGTGTCCGAGCAGCTCGGCGCGACCGTGCGCGTGATCGACATCGGCGAGAGCGTCATGCAGCACTTCAAGGACATCGGCCACGACCCCGAAAACCGCAACGTCGTGTATGAAAATGCGCAGGCGCGCGAGCGCACTCAGATCCTCATGGACGTGGCCAACGGCTTTGCCGACGGCGGCATCCATGTCGGCACCGAGGACATGAGCGAGTTTGCCGACGGCTGGTGCACCTACAACGGCGACCACATCTCCATGTACGATGTCAACGCCGGCTCGACCAAGACCATGGTGCAGATGGTCGTGCGCTACGTCGCCGAGACCACGGACGACGACGTGCTGTCCAAGGCGCTGCTGGATGTGCTCGACACGCCGGTCAGCCCTGAGCTGCTGCCCCCGACGCGCAATGGCGAGATCGCCCAGAAGAGCGAGGACTCCGTCGGCCCGTACAACCTCCAGGACTTCTTCCTGTATTACCTGGTCGATCACGGCTTCGCGCCCGAGAAGGTGCTGCGTCTGGCCGACATCGCCTACGGCGACGAGTTTGACCACGCAACGCTCAAGAAGTGGCTGCGCAGCTACTGCCGCCGCCTCTTCAGCCAGCAGTTCAAGCGCTCCTGCCTGCAGGACGGCCCGACGCTCAACGGCTTCAGCTTCTCGCCGCGCACTGGCTTCAGCATGCCGTCCGACGGCTCGGATGCGCTGTATCTGGCGAGCGTGGACGCGCTGAAGTAAACCCCGTTATAAAAAACTGTCATGAGCGGATGTGCAAAGTTTGTACATCCGCTCTTGATTTTTTGCGCCGGATTGGGTATCATACTCGTGCGCTATATCCCGCCCGGAGCGGGAACAGCAGCTTAGGAGGTATAAAAAATGAACAACAGCAATGGTAAGACCCGGCGTCTGGCTGGGCTTGCACTCTTCACCGCCATCGTCGTCGTGCTGCAGCTGCTCGGCAGCTTCATCAAGGTCGGCCCGTTTGCCGTGTCGCTCGTGCTGATCCCGATCGTGGTCGGCGCGGCCGTTTACGGCGTGAAAGCCGGTGCCTGGCTCGGCTTCGTGTTTGGCGTCGTCGTCACGATCGCCGTCGTCACCGGCGCAGATGCCGGCGGCTACATCATGTTTTCCGCGCGTCCGGTCATGACCGTGATCGTCTGCCTGCTCAAGGGCACCGCAGCCGGTTATGTCGCGGGCCTTGTCTATCGCGCCATCAGCAAAAAGAATGCACTCGCCGGCGTGATCGTCGCGGCCGCTGCCGCGCCGGTCGTCAATACCGGCCTGTTCGTGCTCGCCATGCTGCTGTTCTACCAGCCGCAGCTTCAGGCGTGGGCGGGTGACACCGCTGTGGCGACCTATATCGTCACGGGTCTCGTGGGCGTGAACTTCCTGCTCGAGCTGGGCGTGAACCTTGTCCTGAGCCCGACTATTACCCGGCTGATCGCAGCCGGCAAGAAGGGTCCGGTGGACTGATATGCTTCTGGCTCTGGACGTTGGCAATACAAACATTGTGATCGGTTTTCTCGATGCGTCGGGCATCCGCAACATTGCCCGTCTGGAGACCGACCGTGATAAGACCGCGCACGAGTATGCGATCTCGCTGCGGCAGGTGATCGAGTTTTCCGGCATTGCGCCGGAGGATATCGACGGGGCGATCCTGTCGTCCGTCGTGCCGCCGATCAACGGCGCGCTCGTTGCCGCCGTGCGCATGATCACGGGCATCCGCCCGCTCGTCGTCGGCCCCGGCATGAAAACGGGGCTGAACATCGCGCTCGACAACCCCGCCACCATGGGCAGCGACCTTGTGGTCGGCGCGGCCGCGGCGCTTGCGATGCACGCGCCTCCGCTCATTATCATCGACATGGGCACGGCCACCACCATGACGGTCATCGACCGTGAGGCGCGTGTCCTCGGCGGCGCGATCATCCCCGGTGTGGGCATCTCGCTCGAGGCGCTCGCAAGCGGCACGTCGCAGCTGCCGCACATCTCGCTCGACGCACCGAAAAAGTGCATCAGCACCGACACCATCGAGGCCATGCGCTCCGGCAGCGTCTACGGCACGGCCGCCATGCTCGACGGTATGATCGAGCGCATGGAGGATGAGCTCGGCGAGTCTGCGACCGTCATCGCGACCGGCGGCCTCGGCGGCATCGTCATCCCGCACTGCCGGCGCGAGGTCATCTATGAAAAGAACCTGCTGCTCAACGGGCTGTGGGAACTGTACCAGAAAAATAAGCGCAAGCGTTAAGCGCGCGCACCGACGCATCGGCGTCACGGAGGCAGCTCCGTGACGCCGATGTTTTTTAGCCCGCGCGCCCGGTGCCGATTTACATTATGTAAACCGGCCTCCGATGTCTGCGTCGAACCCTGTCGAACGTGATTACCTAGCCGACAAATGCGGGCAGGATGTGAATTCTTAGCATATCTTAGCACAGAATTTGCGCAATTTTGCGCGTAAGGCAAGCGGAAAGCACGCAGAGGCAAGCGAACCTGCACGAAGAGCCGCCCGAAAGGGCGGCTCTTCGTGCAGTGTATATCCGCTTTTTTGGCGCGATCGCCGCGCGTTTTACGCGGGGTTGACGTGCACGGTGCAGTGCTTGACGTCCGGGAAATCGTGCTCGAGCTCATGGTGCACGCGCTCTGCGATGGCGTGCGCGTCGCGCAGCGGCAGCGCACCGTCGACCGCGATCTCGGCATCGACATACGTCCGGCTGCCGAACAGCCGCGTCTTGAGATCGTCCACGCGCACGACACCGGGGGTGCGCAGCATCGTCCGGCGCATGGCGGCGACGGTGTCGGTGTCAGCCGCGCGGTCGACGAGACGGTCGATGCTCTCGCGGAAGATACCGAAGGCCACCTTGAAGATGAACAGGCAGATGACGATCGACGCGATGGGGTCGAGGATCGGCAGGCCGAGCCGCGCGCCGAGCACGCCCGCAAAGCTGCCGATGGACGACAGCGCATCCGAGCGGTGATGCCATGCTTCGGCCTTGAGCGACACGGAGCGGATGCGCTTGGCGGCTGCGATCGTGTACCAGTACAGCGCCTCCTTGACGACGATGGACACCACCGCCGCAATGAGCGCGAGCATGCCGGGGGCGGCGAGCGTTTCGCCGTGGATGATTTTTGTGATGCCTGTGTAGCCGATGGCAGCGCCGACGAGCACGAGAATATTGCCGAGCAGGATCGAGGCGATGCACTCGAGCTTTTCGTGCCCGTAGGGATGGCTGGCGTCGGCCGCCTTGTTGGAAAAGATTGCGCCGATCATCACGATCAGTGAGCCGAGGATGTCAGACGCCGAGTGCACGGCGTCGGCCACTATGGCCGACGAGTGCGCCACGATGCCGGCGACGAGCTTGAACACCGTCAGCGCGGCGTTGCAGACGATGCCGACGGTGGATACCTGCATGGTCACGCGCTTGGCATCATCGGGTGCGGAAGCGGTTTCACGCATGAAAAAGACTCCTTTCGAATAAAAAAGCGCCTGCGGGGCATGAAGTCCCACAGACGCGGTGATCTCTGTCTGCTGCGGCGCTGACGCCGCCCGGCCGTTTCCGGCCTGTCATTAGACGCGAGTATAGCACGGGCGCGGCCTGCCGTCAAGCGGTAGTTTTGTTTTTTCACCGGCGCAGCCAGTGCACACCGGCGCGGCGGAGCTTTGCCCCCAGGATGAGCGCGATCTGCACCGGAACGCCGACGAAGAACACGGCCCAGATGTTGTATTCGAGGTACTGGAAATAAAACGCGGTGATCAAGCTCCATACGAACAGCGACGCGAACACGCACTGCAGCACCGCCTCACCCTTCCAGTGGCGGGAGAAAAGGAACGCCACGGCGAACGACACCGGCACCGCCCACACGAACGCCATCCAGTACATCTTGCCGATGCTGAACTGCGAGTACAAAAACACGACGACCGCAACGACCCACACCATCGTCACCCACATGGCGGCGATGAGCATTTTCTGCATCAGGTATGCGTCGCGCTTTTTCTCACGGCCGGCCGCCTCGGCGAGCGCGCTGGCAACGCCGTCCTCGGTCAGCAGATCGTCCACACGCAGCCCGTAGAGGTCGGCGATGGTCTTGAGCATGACGACATCGGGTAGGGAGTCGCCCCGCTCCCACTTGGACACGGCCTTGTCGGAGTAATTGAAGCGCGCGGCGAACTCGGCCTGCGTCAGATTTTCTTCTTTTCTCAGCTCGGCTAAATTGGCGGCGAGCGCGCCTCTCACATCTTCCATGGTATGAGTATACCACAGCGCGTGCCACACCGCAAGCCCGGTAAAATCCCAGATACAGGGATTCTCCTGCCGGTAGAACTGCCTTCTCTCAACGTTTCTACCGGTCGAAAGCGGGGAGGATGCGTTTTCAGACCCCTTGACGTATAATGAAAACAAGAAAAAACCGGGATTTGACCGACGATGTGCACGCCGGGCAGCCCGCAAGGAGTTTGAGATCTATGCGCAAACAAAATTTCCGTCTTCCGTCATGGCGGCGCAAGCCGACGGCGGATGAGGCCGCGCCGGACATCGCTGACAGCGAACTGGTGCCCTCCGAGAGTGCCGCGCAGCCGACGCGCCGCAAGCACGGCAAGCGCACCTACGTCATCGGCGGCGTGCTGCTGGCACTGGCGATCGCGGCGGCGGTGGCGCTGCCCGGTGCGGTCGATACCGACGACGGCGCCGACGGGTCAAGCACCACGCTCGCGCGGCCGGACGGCGATCCCTCCGGTCAGAGCGCCGAGGACAACATTTATATTACGACCGGCGTCATGGATCAGGAGACCTACCGTTCCGAGACCGTCGGGCAGACGAAGGCGAAGGTCGGCTTCATCGACTATAACCAGAACGTGCACAACGTGCGCGTCGTGACGAGCGACAGCGTCTTCACCGAGGCCATCAGCACGAGCATGTTCGTCAAGCTCGGCGAGCAGAAATATTTTAAGGACGGTGCGATCCTCGTGCGCAAGGCGAGCTCCGTCTCCGCCGACAGCGCGACCTGGAGCGACCAGATCGTGGCCATCTCGCAGCAGGACTATCAGGATGCCTACGGGCAGGATCCGCGCAACCTCAGCAACTACGTCATCAGTCAGGACACGGTGCAAAACCCGACCATGACCGCCAATGACGACGGCACGTACACCCTCACCTTTGACCTCGAGCCCGCGGGCGCGAGCGCATACTATAAGCATCAGGTGCGCACGTACAGCGGCGCGTCGAAAAACCCCGAGTTCACGGCTGTGCACATGGTCTGGACGATCGACGCCAACTGGGATCTGCTGCAGATGGACACTGTGGAGAGCTATTCCGTGTCCATGTCCGGTCTCGGCAGTCTCAACTGCACGAGCACGCTCACGGAGACGTTCACGGACTTCGGTGCCGTGACCGACGACCAGACGGAGTTCCAGCACTACCTCGAAACCGAATATGACCCCAACAACCTCGGCAAGCTCTCCGACGGCGGTCAGGACACGCAGGCCATGGTGCGCGACTTCTTCCGCCGCACGCCGAACTACAGCCTCACCGTCACCGCCAACGGCCAGTCCTACAGCCTGACGGCACATATGGATATTGACCAGACCACCTTCCAGCTGCGCGGCAATGTCGCGGGCGTCGACCTCTTCGCCGCCTACAGCAACGAGCGGGTGTACATCGCCTTCGGCAGCCAGAAGATCACCCTGCGCGCGAGTGACACGCTCGACGCGGCGCGCACGGTGGCGGGCTATCTCGGCGTGCAGATCCCGGACATCTCGCTCGATTCCGCCGGCATGGCTGCGCTGACGAAAAACGTCACCATGCAGGAGACCGCCAACGGCATGAACATCCGCCTCAACGACCCGATGATCTCCGGCACGGTGCAGCTGACCGATCCGGACGCGCTGCGCCTGACGCGCGCGGACGTGTCGCTCAACCTCGGCGGCGCACGTATGCGCATCGCGGCCACGCCGTACTACGGCAGCTTCCGGGTGCAGTCGCTTGACGGCTACACCGATCTGACCGGCGCGCTGAGTCTCGTCAGCCCCCTCATGGATGCGGCCACGGCCAGGACCGCGACCTTCGACGTCGCGCTCGGCGGCCCGATGCGTCTCAGCGGTACGGCCACGGTGACCCGCACCTCCGGCGGCTATGACGCCGCGCTCACCACCTCGGTTGACGGCGTGACTGTCACGGCCGAGTACATCGGCGGCACGGTCTACGTCTCCGCCGGCAACATCCACGTCAGCGGCACGGGCAGCGAGATCAAAGACCTCGTCGCGTGGGCGGGCAAGCTCGCCGGTGCGAGCGGAGCGGACGCCGCGGGCAGCGCTTATGCGCAGTTTTTCCGTGAGCTCACGCCGCAGTCCGCCGTTGACAGCATCCGCGGGCTGACGTGGTCGAACAATGCCCTGCATGCGCAGCTGAACATCGCGGGCACGGATGTGTCCGCCGCCCTCTCGGCCGACAGCGTAAGCGTTACGGCTGCGGGCTGGACGGTGCGCGTGACGATCACCTCGACGTCCGGCAATGCCGCCGCGCTCAGCCCCACGAGTGGAAATTATGTCACGCTCTCGCAGCTGCAGCCCTTTGCCCCCGTGCTCGAGCGCTATGTCGGCGCGCAGGCCATGGGCATGGACGCGACCGTGAGCGTCAACGGCTACAGCCTTGACACCGATGTCGTGCTCTCGTTCGGCAAGCCCGTCGCGGCGCGCGCCGTGTCGCAGATCCTCGGCCGCGACCTGACCGTCACGTTCTGGAACGACCGCGTGTACATCGACTATGGCTGGCACCACGTCACGGCGTCGATGGATTCGCTCGAGCGCGCGCTCTATGCCGTGCTCACCGTCACGCCGGGCGTCGACCGCCAGGCGGTGCAAAACGCCATCGAGGCGTACACCTACTTCTTCGAGCACCTGTCGTTCGCGAGCGTTGTCGGCGCGATCTCGGACTTCGGCTATGCCGACGGTGCGCTGAACATCACGGCGAACATCGCGGCCTCGCCGCTGTACATCTCGCTCACGCCGAGCCGGATCACGCTGCGCACGCAGGTCGATGCGGCCAACCTCACCGTCACGGCCACGCCGGGCAGCGCCTACGCCGCCGCGCCGGATCTTGCGCCGCAGGGCGGCAGCTACCGCAACCTCGATGATTTCCTCGCCCTGTTCCCGAGCTGGTAAGCCCGGGCAGCGCGTGCGCTGCAGTCAGGCCGCAAACCTCTTTTTCAAAAAAGCAGTACTTTTTTGACAGAAAGCGCCCCCGAACCGTTTTGGGTTCGGGGGCGCTTGTGTATCCCTCTGCCATCCATGCCGCGCGTCAGCACGCGCTCTGCTTCTGCCGCAGACTCAGGCAGTCGGCGATCATGGCGATGAACTCCGAATTCGTCGGCTTGCCCTTGATGTTCGAGACTGTGTAGCCGAAAAACTTCTGCAGCGTCTCCAGATCGCCGCGATCCCACGCGACCTCGATCGCGTGGCGTATCGCACGCTCAACGCGCGAGGGCGTGGTGTTGAATTTGCGCGCGACCTCGGGGTAGAGCACCTTGGTCACGGAATTGATGACGTCCATGTCGTCGATGGCCAGCATGATCGCCTCGCGCAGGTACTGGTAGCCCTTGATGTGCGCCGGGACGCCGATCTCATGGATGACGTCGGTGACGACGCTCTCGAGCGTGGGCGCGGGCTCGGGTGCGTCCAGCTGCGCGCACAGACTGCCGGTGCGGCGGCGCGGACGCGCGGTCTGCCGGATGCGGTACACGAGCAGCGGCGGGTCGACCGGCTTTTGCATGAAGTACATCGTGCCGAGATCGGCACACTCCATGAGCACCTCGTCATTGTAGATCGCGGATGTAACGATCACGCGCGGCGGCTTCTCCTTGGCCTGCAGCCGCGCCAGCAGCGACATACCGTCGACGCTCGCCAGCACGAGGTCGAGCACCACCACGTCGGGTTGGAATTCGTCGACGAGCGCCTCTGCGCGCAGCCCGTTGTCCGTTTGCGCGACCAGCTCCATGTCCGCCTCCCGGGCGATGGCCCTGGCATAGGCTGCGCGATATTCTTCACTGGGCTCTGCCACCAGTACACTGATTTTTGTTTCCATAACCTTCTCCTCTGCAAAATTTCGGGCTTGCGGTCAGCTGTCTGATGAACCGCTCGTTTTCCCTGTCTTGCGCGGATATTTTACCATGTTTGGGATGCTGGAATCGTGTGGTTCTTGGCGAATAACTCTAAGTTTCCGTTGACATAATGTGATACGATTCGTCGAAAAGCACAAAGATTCGGAAAAATCCATTTTTTCTCGCCCGCCTTCGACAGGTGGAACGTGTCGAGCGGACTCCGGAATTATGTAAACTTATTTTTCGACGCGCGCCGCGTTCCCTTGACGAAAGCCGCCTGTGTGCGCGGCGCTCAGTCCTCGTCGCCGTGCTTGTGTTCGTGCTTTGCCTCGTGCGCGGCGTGGCGCTCGAGGCGCTCGGCCTTGTGCTCGGCGTGGCGCTGCATCTTGCGCGCGAGATCCTCGGCGTGCTTTTGCGCGCGCTCGGCGGAGTGCTCCGCGTGGCGGCGGGCACGCTCGGCCGCGCGCTGCGCCTTTTTGGCCAGCTCTGCCGCCTGCCGCTGCTCACGCGCGACCTGCTGCTCCGCCTGGCGGCGCAGGCGCTCCTCAAGCTGCCGCTCGTGGCGCAGCTGCTGCTCGGTGGCGTGCTGCTCGTGCCGCTCCTGATGCGCGGCGGCGTGCTGCTCATGTCGTTCGAGCAGCTCGGCCTGATGCTGGGCGCGGCGCTCGTTTCGCTCGGCGCGCTCGCGCTCGATGCGGGCGCGCAGCTGCTGCCGGCGGGCGTCAATGCGCGCGGCGCTCGAGGGGTGGTTGGCGTGGAAGTCGTGGTCGAGGTGGTCGCGGCGCTCGCGCACGTGCTCGACCAGCTCGGGATAGTCCTGCTCGACGCGGTCGATGAGGCTGTCGCGCTCGACCTCGAGGTCGGTGAACACGTCATCCTCGGAGTTTTCGAGCAGCTCGGCCAGCTCGTCCGTGTGTCCCTCGAGATGCAGCAGCACCTCGTCGGCGTCGATGCTGCCGAAGTGGAAGTCCTCGTTGAGGAAGTGCTCGAGCATGGCGCGGCGCGCGCGCACGTCGTCCGTTGTGCGCATACGCGCGAGCATGAGCTGGACGTTGCGCTCGATCTGCACCTCCGCGTCCGCACCGTAGAGCCACTCCAGCTCCTGCAGCTGGCGGATGTCGTCCATATTGCCGGGGATCTTCTGATACGAGCTGCCGGGGTCGAGCGTCACGCCGGCGTCACGCAGCGCGCCGCGGATCGTGCGGCGCACGGCGCCGGTCTCGATGAGCTCGCCGGCCTCAAAGTGGCGCAGCTGGTCGTTGACCTCGCCGATGTGCTCGGTCAGATAAAAGCGCACGCCCTGCGCGCGCAGCTTGCGGTTGAGCGCGACGAGCCGGTCGCAGGCGGTGATGTCCACGCTCACGACGGCGCTGCCGTCGACGATGACGGCCTGTGTGTCGGGCTGCAGCGCGCCCTCAATGTCTTCCTGAAAGCGGCGGATGTTTGCAAAGAACAAGCTGCCGCTGAAGCGGTAGAGCACGATGTGCGGCAGCGGCTGCACCCCGCTGACGCGGTCGATCGGGAAGAAGCCGGACTTGCCCGGTAGCGTACCGAGGAAGGTGCGCTGCGGCGCTGCAGCGCGCATGAGCACGTCGACAAACGACAGCACCATGCCCACGAGCACGCCCTTGATCGCGCCGAGCAGCAGCACGCCGAGAAACGCCCCGGTGAAGATGCCGAGCTCCACGCGGTTGACGCGCCAGAGCCGCCGCGCGATGCCGAACTCCGTCGCCCCGATGAGCGCGTTGACGACGATGGCCGTCAGCACCGGCACGGGCAAAAAGCGGATGAGCGGCGTGGCGAAGAGCAGCACGAGCAGCATGGTCACGCTCGCCGTGACGGACACGAGCTGCGTTTTCCCGCCGTTGCGCTCGTTGACCGCCGTGCGCGACACGCTGCCCGACACGACGCAGCAGCCGACGAGCCCGGCAGCGACGTTGCACACGGCGTAGGCCGCGATCTCGCGGCGGCCGTTGAGGCGGTAGCCGTTTTTCTGCGCCGTGCCGGACGAGGCCAGCAGCGTCTCGGCCAGGATCACGGCCGCGACCGGCAGCGTCGCCACGAGCGCCTTGGTAAACGGCAGCGCCGTGAGATCCGGCAGCACGGGCTTCGGCAATCCGCGCGGCACGGCGGCCAGCAGCGCCACGCCCCATGCATCCAGCGGCGCAAACGCGCCGAGCAGTCCGCCGAGCACCATCATCACCAGCACCCACGGCACCTTCGGCCACTTGCGCGGCGCAAGCAGTAGGATCGCAAGCGTCGCAAAGCCGAGCACGGCGGTCGGCAGGTTGACGGTCTTTGCCGCGTCAAAAATATGCTCCAGCAGCTCGAACAGCTCACCCGTGCCCGTGCCAGAGCCGAGCAGCTTCGGCACCTGCATGAGGATGATCTCGCAGCAGACACCGCTGATGAACCCGCCCATGACGGGTTCGGAGATGTAATCGACGGCCCTGTCCGCGCGCACGAGCGCGAACACTGCCAGCCACAGCGCGACGTAGAGCGTCAGCACCGGCACGATGCGCATGGCCTCCGCGCTGCCGGCTGTGACGCCGAGCGAGGCGAGTACCGCGCCGATCATGGCGGCGGGTGCGGCATCGACGCCGAAGATGAATTCCCGCGTCGTGCTGAGCATCGCAAAGAGCAGGATCGGGATCAGCGATCCGTACAGACCGTAGACCGACGGCAGACCCGCCAGCTGGGCATAGCCCATGGAGATTGGGATGGACAGCAGCGCAATGAGCACGCCGGAAAACAGATCCGGCCCGAGCTGCTGCCGGTCATAGCCCCGCAGGGAGGCAAACAGCGGTTGTGAGAGCGCTTTCATAACATCACCTGAATATTATATAAGGTATGGGATCCCCTGCTCAGGCGAGCAGGGTGTCGAGTCCGGCGTCGAGCCGGGCGCTGCGTTTCGGGCGCGGGCGGTCGATGATCCGGCCGCGTGCGACGACCATGTCAAGCGCGCGCAGTGCGCGCAGATCCGCGAGCGGGTTTTCGCCCGTGACGAGCATATCGGCGCACAGGCCGGGGCGGAGCGTGCCGGTCACGTCGCCGAGACCTGCCATGCGCGCGCTCTGACCGGTGGCGCAGTAGAGCGTGCAGGCGTTGGAAGCGCCGGCGTATTCGTGGAAATAGCACAGCTCGCGCCAGAAGTCGTACTGCGCGACCCACTGGCAGCTCGTGTCGTTGCCGAGCACGACGGGGATGCCGTGCGCGAGTGCGGCCTTCGCGCAGGCGATCATGCCGTCAAAGACGACGCGGCCGTTGAACTGCTCGTCCTCGGTCAGGTGCGTGACCGCGCGGTCAAAGCGCGCATACGGCAGCGCGGGCGAGAACGTTGCGCACAAAAATGCGCCCCGCTCCTGAAACAGGCGCAGGATCTCGTCGTCCGGCGCCGCACCGTGCTCGATGGAGTCGACGCCGTTTTGCAGCGCGATGCGCACGCCCTCCGTGGACTCGGTATGTGCCGCCACGGTGTAGCCGAGCGCGTGCGCGCGCTCGCACACGGCGCGCACCATCTCAGCCGGCATTTTCACCTCGCCGGGCATGCCGCGCTCGGTCGCGTCCATGACGCCGCCGGTGATCATGAGCTTGACGAGGTCCGCACCCTGCGCGTGCACGGCGTCGACCTGTGCGAGCGCCTCGTCAACGGTCCTGGCCGCGATGGCGACCGAGCCCGCCATGTGCCCGCCGGGGACGGAGATGGCCTCATTTGCCGCGAGCACGCGCGGTCCGATGCGGCGTCCGGCGCGGATCTCGTCGCGCAGGCGCGTGTCGAACGTGTCCAGCCCGCCGACGGTGCGGATCGTCGTCACGCCGCCGAGCAGCTCGGTGCGCGCAAAGGAGCACACCATGCGGTAGGCCACCGCGCGCGAGACGGGGTTTGAAAGGATGCGGCGCACGAGCGTTTCCAGATCGCGCTGCTTTTTCTGGATCTTGCCGTTTCCGGCCAGATGTACGTGCATATTGATCAGACCCGGCAGCAGGTAGCGCCCGTGCAGGTCGATGCGCCGGTAACCGTCCGGCGCAGTGCCGGCGGGTACGATGTCCGTGATCGTCTCGCCGTCCGTGAGCACGCACAGCCCCGGCTGCACGCGCATATCCTGTGTGCCGTCGATCAGATTGACGTTGTCAAAGGCATACTTCATCGCAGTCTCTCTTTCCGGACCGGCGCGCTGCGCCGGTCAAAGTGCATAAAAAAGTGGCTTCGTGTTTGGTCAGGCTGCCAGCCGCGCCGTCATGCAAGCGTGGCCGTGAAGCAGTGCCACTCCTCAAGGCTGTCGTGCGCCGTGACCGTGAAGCCCGCGCGCTCGATGGCGGCGCGCACCTCGTCCTCGCGCCCGTCGATGATGCCCGAGCAGATGAACGTGCCGCCCGGGGCGAGAAATGCCGGGGCGTGCGCGGCCAGCGGGATGATGACGTCGGACACGATGTTTGCCAGCACGAGATCATACCCCGTGCCGAGATGCCGGCGCAGTCCGGCGTCGGCGAGGATGTCGCCTGCGCAGACGGTGAACCGGTCGTCAGAAAAGCCGTTGAGCGCGGCGTTGCCCGCCGCGACCTCGGGCGCTTTGGGGTCGATGTCGCACCCGGTGACGTGCGCGCAGCCGAGCAGCAGCGCACCGATGCCGAGAATGCCGCTGCCGCAGCCGAGGTCGAGCGCGGTCTTGCCCGCGCCGGCGTACTGCTCAAGCGCGGCGAGGCACATGCGCGTTGTGGGGTGGCTGCCCGTGCCGAAGATGAGCCCCGGATCGAGCCGCAGCGCGATGCGGCCGTCCGCCGGAGCATCGAGCCATTCGGGCACGACGACGAGCTTTTCACCGACTTCGATCGGCTGATAGTACTGCCGCCAGTTGTTTTCCCAGTCGCTGTCGCGCACGGTCGCGGTCGTCAGCTCGCGGCCGATGCCGGCGCGGATGGTTTCCAGCTGCGCGCGGCCGTCGTCATCGTCCGAGAGGTAGAACTTGATGCGCGACACGCCGCGAAACTGCGCCTCGAGCGCGTCGTCAACGTAGTCCCAATACTGGTGGTTGTGCTCGAGAAAGTCCTGAAAATCCGCCTCGTCCTCCACGACCATGCCGCCGGCGCCCAGCTCGGCCAGCTGCGCGCAGACGTCGTCGATCTCATCGCTGCGGGTGGGGACGGACACTTCGATCCATTGCATATGTGCTGCTCCTTTGTGCGTGATTTGCCGCCCCGCACAGGGCGGCATGCGATTATTATTATATTGTATTTTCTCATTATACCGCGCGGCGCGGCGCTTGAAAAGTGGGCACGGCGGCTTTTTACACATTTTTTGGCATGCGGGCAAAAAACGGCCCGTTCGAGCGGAGCGTACATCGGGTGGCGGCCGTGGAAATATTCGCGCGAATGCATATTTCACTGCCGCTTACAGACGACGCAGTGCGGAAAGGTGCGTATAAACACCCCGTTTTGTGAATATCACGGAAAGAATATGATTTTTTCGGCGAATTTTATGCAGATGGAGGGTTGACATTTGCGCGAAAAAGGTGAATAATATGCACATCTTATGAATGAATAATCAATGGAGGTACCCATTATGAAAAAAGAAGATATCAAAAAAGTCGTCCTTGCTTACTCCGGCGGTCTGGATACGTCCATCATCATCCCGTGGCTGAAGGAGCACTACAACAACTGCGAAGTCATCGCCGTGTCCGGCAACGTCGGTCAGGCCGACGAGCTCGACGGTCTGGAGGAAAAGGCCATCAAGACCGGCGCGTCGAAGCTCTACGTGCTTGACCTGACGGACGAATATGTCGACGATTACATCATCCCGACCATGCAGGCCGGCGCCATGTACGAGGAGTACCTGCTCGGCACGAGCCATGCGCGCCCGTGCATCGCCAAGGGCCTCGTCGAGATTGCCCAGAAGGAGGGCGCGGACGCCATCGCCCACGGCTGCACCGGCAAGGGCAACGATCAGGTGCGTTTTGAGCTGGCCATCAAGCACTTCGCACCCGATATGCCCATCATCGCCCCGTGGCGGGAGTGGGACATCCAGTCGCGTGAGGAGGAGATTGCCTACGCCGAGGCGCACAACGTGCCCCTGAAGATCAACCGCGAGACCAACTACTCCAAGGACAAGAACCTCTGGCATCTGAGCCACGAGGGTCTCGACCTCGAGGATCCGGGCAACGAGCCGCAGTATGAGAAGCCGGGCTTCCTCGAGCTGGGCGTGAGCCCGATCGACGCGCCGGACGCCCCGACCTACATCACGCTCGACTTTGAGCAGGGCAAGCCCGTCGCGCTCGACGGCAAGCAGATGAGCGCCAAGGACATCATCCTCAAGCTCAACGAGCTCGGCGGCGCCAACGGCATCGGCATTCTGGACATTGTGGAGAACCGGCTCGTCGGCATGAAGTGCCGCGGCGTGTATGAGACGCCGGGCGGCACGATCCTCTACAAGGCGCACAGCGTGCTCGAGACGCTCTGTCTCGACAAGATGACCATGCACGAAAAGCAGAAGCTCGCCGTGACCTTCGGCGAACTGGTGTACAACGGCCAGTGGTTCACGCCGCTGCGCGAGGCGCTCAGCGCGTTTGTGACCAAGACGCAGGAGCACGTCACCGGCACGGTGCGGCTCAAGCTCTACAAGGGCAACATCATCAACGCCGGCGTCTGGAGCCCGTACTCCCTGTACTCCGAGGAGATCGCCACCTTCGGCGCGAGCGACTACAATCAGGCGGACGCCGCCGGCTTCATCCAGCTCTACGGTCTGCCGATCGCCGTGCAGGCGAAGGTTGACGGCAAGAGCATGTAAGCGGTACAATAGAGATAACGAAATGATCTTATCCCCGCGCCGGCCCCACCGGCGCGGGGACAATTGACGAAGGGAGACCATCACCATGGCAAAAATGTGGGCGGGCCGCACGGCCGGCGTGACCGATCCGGTCGCGGACGATTTCAATTCCTCCATCCGCTTCGACAGCCGCATGTACCGTGAGGACATCACGGGCAGCATGGCGCACGCGGCGATGCTCGGTGCGCAGCACATCCTGCCTTCTGCGGACGCCGATGCCATCATCGACGCGCTGCAGGGCATTCTGGATGACATCGACAGCGGCGCGCTGACGTTCGACCCCGCGTGCGAGGACATCCATATGTTTGTCGAGCAGGTGCTCACCGCGCGCATCGGCGACCTCGGCAAGAAGCTGCACACCGCCCGCTCGCGCAACGATCAGGTCGCGCTCGACCTGCGCATGTACCTGCGCCGTGAGACGCAGGAGATCATTGCGCTGACGAAGGACGTGCTCACGGCGCTCGTGGAGCAGGCCGAGGCGCACAAGGGCGACATCCTGCCCGGCTACACGCACCTGCAGCGCGCGCAGCCCATCACCTTCGGCCACCACCTGATGGCCTATGCCATGATGCTCCTGCGCGACATTGACCGCATGCAGGACGCGGTCAGGCGCATGAACGTCTCGCCCATCGGCTGCTGCGCCCTCGCCGGCACGACGTATGACACCGACCGGTTCTTTGAGGCCAAGCAGCTCGGCTTTGACGACGTGGCGCGCAATAGTCTCGACGGCGTGTCCGACCGGGACTTCTGCGTCGAGCTGCTCGATGCCTACGCCATCGAGATGATGCACCTCTCGCGCCTGAGCGAGGAGCTGGTGCTCTGGTCGAGCTGGGAGTTTCAGTTCGTGCAGCTCTCGGACAGCTACACGACCGGCTCGTCGATCATGCCGCAGAAGAAAAACCCCGACATGGCCGAGCTCGTGCGCGGCAAGACCGGCCGCGTCTACGGCGACCTCATCGCTATGCTCACGGCGCTCAAGGGCCTGCCGCTGGCATATAATAAGGACATGCAGGAGGACAAGGAGGCTGTGTTCGACGCGGTCGACACCGTGAAGATGTGCCTGCGCGTCATGGCGCCGATGCTCGCGACCATGACCGTGCGCGCCGACAAGATGCTCCACGCGGCGCAGACGGGCTTCCTCAACGCGACTGACCTTGCCGACTATCTCGTCACGAAGGGGCTGCCTTTCCGCAGCGCGTACAAGGTTTCCGGCCAGCTCGTGGCCTACTGCATCGCGCATGACACCGTGCTCGAAAAGCTGCCGCTCGAGACGTTTCAGACCTTCAGTGACCTCTTTGACGACGGCGTGTATGCCGCCATCGACCTCAAAAACTGCGTCACGCGGCGCGTGTCCTACGGCGGCACGTCCGTGCCGAGCGTCGAGGCGCAGATCACATGGGTCACGCAGCAGCTCGAGGCATAAGCACATACGTATATTTTTTACAGGGCCGGCGCTCCTATCTAGGAGCGCCGGCCCTGAGACTGTCAAAAAGTATTCCTTTTTGACAAAGGGGATTGCAGTCTGCCGCGCGCATAATTTGTGCGCCGGCGGCGCACAAATTCCACACTTGCAGCCTGAGAAGTATTTTCTTCGCCGCACATGTCGCCGAAGAAAATGATTGGGCTTTCTTTGCGCCTGCGGGCGCAAAGGCTACGAGGTTTTTGGACAAACTGATGACCGGCGCTCCCATTTTGGAGCGCCGGTCTTGCATTGCACAAAAAAATCCTGTACAATAAACAAAAATTTGTGCAAAAAGGCTTGCCATTTCCGGGGGGGTGGTATCCTTTTTAATACCCACTTTGTTGAAAAAAGGAGAAATTGCATGAGAAAGAAACTTCTGAGCATCCTGCTTGTCCTGAGCCTGATGCTCGCGCTCGTGCCGGCGGCCTTCGCGGCCGGTGATGTGAGCGCCGAGCTGGAAAGCGACGGCACAACGCTCACCTTCTCCGGCAGCGGCACCGCCACGGCCGACTGCTGGAACGGCGACTGGACCGCCGTCACGCACATTGCCCTCGGGTTTGAGATCCGCGGCGTCGCCGAGGATGTGCTGGCCCGCTGCGTCAACCTCGTGTCCTTTGAGACCATCAAGGGCAGTTGGTATCTCCAGACCTACAACGGCGGCCTCATCTCCGAGGACAGCAAACAGATGCTGGCCGCGCCGAACAAGTGCACGGCTTATGAAATTCCCGACTTGGTGCAGACCGTCAAGACGGGCGCGTTCCGCTACTGTCAGGGGCTGACGGCGGTCACGTTCCCGGCAAGTCTCACCACCATTGAGGCGCAGGCCTTCACCAGCTGCCTGAGCCTGACGGCGGCCGCGCTGCCGGACGGCCTGAAGACGATCGGCGACTTTGCTTTCGCCGGCTGCGCCGCGCTGACGAGCGTGCTCATCCCGAAGAGCGTCACGAGCATCGGCGCGGGCGCCTTCACCGGCTGCACTGCGCTCACGGCCATCGACTACAGCGGCACCGAGGCCGAGTGGGCCCAGCTGACCAAGGGCGAGAACGCGCTGCCGGAGGGCGTGACCGTGAACTTCAACGCGCCCATCCACCACTACGGTTCCTGGACGGGCACGGACCCGAACTGCACGACCGAGGGCCAGCGCACCCGCACCTGCACCGACGAAGGCTGCGGTCACACGGAGGAAATGACACTCCCCGCCCGCGGCCACTACTGGGGCATCGGCCGTGTGACGACGCCGCCGACGGAGACCACGACCGGCGTGCGCACCTATACCTGCCGGACCTACGGCTGCAATGCCACGCGCACCGAGGAGATCCCCAAGCTTCCCCCGCAGGTGCCCGTGAGCGAGCGCTTTGACGACGTTGACCCCAACGGCTGGGCGTATGAGGACATTCAGTACTGCGTGGATCACGAGCTCATGCGCGGCGTCGGCAATCGGAAATTTGCGCCCAAGATGGTGATGACCCGCGCGCAGATGGTGCAGGTGCTGTATAACATCGCGGGTGAGCCCGCGGTGACCGGCGAGACGCCGTTTACCGACCTCACGGCGAATTGGTATCAGAACGCGGTGCTCTGGGCGTACCAGACCGGTGTAACGTCCGGCATGAGCGAGACGACCTTCGCGCCGGACGACCCTGTCACGCGCGAGCAGGTCACGGTATTTCTGGCCGCGTTTGCGGATCGGGTGCTCGACAGATACACCCCCTATATGTGGGATGCGCTCTTCCCGTTTCAGGATCGTGAGAGCATCTCCTACTACGCGCGCACGGCCATGAACTGGGCATGCAATCTGGGCGTGATCAAAGGCATTCCGGCCCCGGGCGGCCTGCGTCTTGAGCCGCAGGGCTACGCCACGCGCGAGCAGATGGCAGTCATTCTGGCGCAGTTCTGCCGCGAGCTGAATGTCTGGAACGAGCCCATTCCGGAGCTTTGAATCATCCAAAAAAGAAAGGAATTACGCACATGAAAAAGAAACTCCTGAGCATCCTGCTCGTCCTGAGCCTGATGCTCGCGCTCGTGCCGGCGGCCTTCGCGGCGGACACGGGCACACTCGAAGGCGGCCTCACGTGGGAGCTGGACAGCACCGGTCTGCTGACCATCTCCGGCGAGGGCGCTATCCCCGATAACAACGCTGGCCTGTGCCGCTGGGCGGACATGAACGTCACGGCGATCGAGATCAGTGACGGCGTCACAGCTGTCGGCGCGCACGCGTTTGAGGGCTGCGATCAGGCCGGGTACGTCTATCTGCCGAGCACGGTCGAGACGCTCGGCGACGGCGCCCTGTCCGGCATGGACACCCTGCAGGCCATCTACGTGGACGAGACGAACCCCGCCTTTGCCGAGCGCGACGGTGCGCTCTACACCAAGGACGGCAAGACGCTCGTGCAGGTGCCCGCCGTCGTGACCGAGTTCGTCGTGCCCGACGGTGTGACGGCGATCGGCAGCTATGCATTTTCCGGCTGTGCGCATCTGCGCTGCGTCTATTTCCCGGCCGGCGGCCTGACGGCGATCGGCTACAACGCCTTTTCCGGCTGCACGCAGCTTAAGGATGTCATCCTGCCCGACGGCCTGACGCGCATCGAGATGAACGTGTTCAACCGCTGCTCGGCGCTGACTGAGGTCACCATCCCCGCCAGTGTCACGGAGGTTCGCGGCTTCTCGTTCATGGGCTGCACCGCGCTCACCGACGTGTATTACACCGGCACGCAGGCACAGTGGGATGCCGTGCGCATCGACACCTCCTACGGCGATCCTTTCAAGAGTGCGGCCGTGCATGTGGACGCCGAGCAGCATGCCTTCGGCGCGTGGCAGACGGTCGAGCAGCCCGGCTGTGAGCAGCCCGGCACCATCAGCCGCACCTGCACCAACGGCTGCGGCCTGAAGCAGACGGCGGCCGTTCCCGCGCTCGGCCACGACTGGGACGAGGGCGTCGTCACCACGAAGCCGGACGGCGTGCTCTGCGGTATTCTGCACGTGACGTGCAAGCGCTGCGGTGCGGAGAGCGACGAGCTCCTCATGCCCGAGATCTGGGCCTATGAGCAGTTCGGCGATGTCGACCCCACTCTGTGGTCGTATGAGGGCATCCAGTTCTGTGTCATGATGGGCTACATGTCCGGCATGGACACGCATGTCTTTGCTCCGCGCGGCGTGACTACCCGCGCGCAGCTCGTGCAGATCCTGTATAACTTTGTCGGCGGGCCCGCGGTGAGCGGCGAGACGCCGTTTACCGACCTCACGGCGAACTGGTACAAGGACGCGGTGCTCTGGGCATACCAGACCGGCGTAACGTCCGGCACGAGCGAGACGACCTTCTCGCCGAACGACCCTGTCACGCGCGAGCAGGTCGCGGTGCTGCTGTACAAGTTTGCCGACAAGGTGCTGGAGGTCGGCGGAGCGGAGACTCCGGCGGATCTGTCCCGATTCCCGGACGGAGATCAGGTCTCTTCCTGGGCGCGCGAGGCGATGGCCGATGCCGTCGCGCTCGGCATCATCAACGGCACCAAGGTCGACGATCAGGTCTTCCTTGCACCGCAGGGCAGTGCGACCCGCGACCAGATCGCCACGATGTTCGAGGGCTTCTGCGCAAGCCTCGCATAAACTGAACCCGATTCAGACCGGCGTCCCGAAAACGGGACGCCGGTCATGCATTGCACAAAAAATCCTGCACAATAAACAAAAAGCTGTGCAAAAAGCTTGCCGTTTCCGGGGGGACATGGTATCCTTTTGAATATCCACTTTGTTGAAAAAAGGAGAAATGACATGAGAAAGAAACTTCTGAGCATCCTGCTCGTGCTGAGCCTGATGCTCGCGCTCGTGCCGGCGGCCTTCGCGGCGGACATTGCCAGCGGCACCTGCGGCGCCGAGGGCGACGGCAGCAACGTCACCTGGACGCTCGATGAGACCGGTCTGCTGACCATCTCCGGAACCGGCAAAATCGCCTCCGGCACCGGCGGCAGCATCTGGTCCGACAAGCCTGTTCTGGCGGTCGATATCCGCTCCGGCGTCACGGGCGTCGGCAAGGACGCTTTCTACGGCTGCGATGACCTGCAGGTCATCTCCCTGCCGGACACCGTCACGCAGCTGGATGACAACGCGCTCGGCAACTGCCCTGCGTTGTCGGACATCCTTGTCGACGCAAAAAACCCCGCCTATAAGTCCGTGGACGGCGCGCTCTACAGCAAGGACGGCACCGTGCTCGTCAAGGGCCCGGCCAATGCGGAAGCCTTCGTCGTGCCGGACGGCGTGGCGACGATCGGCGACTATGCCTTCTTCGGCGCGAAGTACCTGACGAGCATCTACTTCCCGGAGGGCAGCCTGACGACGATCGGCGCGATGGCGTTTGAATTCTGCGAAGGCCTGACCGAGCTCCTGCTCCCGGCGGGCGTGACGGAGATTGGCATGTACGCCTTTGCGCACTGCTCGGGCCTGCGCAGCGTCGACCTTCCGGTCAGCCTGAAGCACGTGAGCGATATGGCCTTTCTCTCAGCTGGAACGATGGATGCGGGCATCGCGGACATCAACTACGCCGGTTCGGAGCAGCAGTGGAACGCGATTGCGTTCGAGGACGGCGTCCTCGGCTGGATGCATAAGAACTTCAATACTGAGCAGCATACGTTCGGCGCGTGGGTCACAGACGGCACGCGCTCCTGTGCACAGGGCGTGACCATGGCGCGCAGCTGCGGCAATGACGGCTGTGACCTCGTCCAGACCGTGGAGCTGCCCGCGCTCGGCCACATCTGGAATTCGGGCACGCTCCTCGCAGCGCCGGAAGGTGTGCGCTGCGGCATCGTTGAGCATACTTGCGGCCGCTGCAATGGCACGGGCTATGAGGTGCTCGACCCCGAGATCTGGGCCTATGAGCAGTTCGGCGATGTCGACCCCACTCTGTGGTCGTATGAGGGCATCCAGTTCTGTGTCATGATGGGCTACATGTCCGGCATGGACACGCATGTCTTTGCTCCGCGCGGCGTGACTACCCGCGCGCAGCTCGTGCAGATCCTGTATAACTTTGTCGGCGGGCCCGCGGTGAGCGGCGAGACGCCGTTTACCGACCTCACGGCGAACTGGTACAAGGACGCGGTGCTCTGGGCATACCAGACCGGCGTAACGTCCGGCACGAGCGAGACGACCTTCTCGCCGAACGACCCTGTCACGCGCGAGCAGGTCGCGGTGCTGCTGTACAAGTTTGCCGACAAGGTGCTGGAGGTCGGCGGAGCGGAGACTCCGGCGGATCTGTCCCGATTCCCGGACGGAGATCAGGTCTCTTCCTGGGCGCGCGAGGCGATGGCCGATGCCGTCGCGCTCGGCATCATCAACGGCACCAAGGTCGACGATCAGGTCTTCCTTGCACCGCAGGGCAGTGCGACCCGCGACCAGATCGCCACGATGTTCGAGGGCTTCTGCGCAAGCCTCGCATAAACTGAACCCGATTCAGACCGGCGTCCCGAAAACGGGACGCCGGTTGAGACTGTCAAAAAGTATTACTTTTTGACAAGGGGATTGCAGTCTGCCGCGCGCATCATTTGTGCGCCGCCGGCGCACAAATTCCACACTTGCAGCCTGAGAAGTATTTTCTTCGCCGCACATGTCGCCGAAGAAAATGATTGGACTTTCTTTGCGCCTGCGGGCGCAAACTCTACGAGGTTCTTTGACAAGCTGAACCGGCGTCCCGAAAACGGGACGCCGGTTTTTGTCGTACGGGCGCAATTGTTAATCTGCAGCAAAACAGTAAGAAGCAGGGGACGAATGGAAGAAAAAGGAATACGCTTGCGCAGGAATGCAGAATTGACACAAAAAAACGGGAAAAATGCATTGACATCTCCTGCGCGGATGTTACAATAAAGCTACAGGTTGGTATTGCAATTTTGAGTATTTGTAACATTTGGAAAGGAGTGCAGAGATGAAACTGAGAACGCGCAAGGTGTTGACCCTGCTGCTGGTGGCTGCCATGGTGGTAAGTCTGGCAGTACCGGCATTTGCTGCCGACGGCGGCTACTCTGCGACGCCGTATACCTACGATGCCGGAGATTACACCTTCGGCAAGATCTCGCACGCGGACAAGGCGACCGGCCAGCCGGACGGCCTGGTCGACTATACCGGAGACGGCACCGTTGCCGTGACCGGAACGGTCGAAGGTGCCGACGGGCAGGGCGACCGCGGCCAGAGCTACTCCTGGGCAGCCATGGCCTACGGCGACTATGTCTATGTCGGCACGTGCTACGCCGCCATGGGCAAGACCCTCTCGGCTATGGACAACGTCATGGGCCACAAGTTTGACGAAGAGGTCATGCGCGCCGAGCTCAACGCCATCTTTAACGGTACGTTCTTCTATGGTGAGGAGGACGGCGGCGTCTCCGACGGCATTCTCGTCAAGATTAACGTGCACACCGGCGAGATGAAGCTGATCATGGCCAACTCCCTCAACAACGTCACGCCGCTGTTCCGCAACGCCATTCTCTATAAGGATAAGATCTATTTCTGCGGCAGCGTGAGCGCCAACGGCCGCGTCGGCCTGCCGAGCATCTATGAAGTCGACCCGACGGACGACAGCTTTAAGTGCGTCTACACGGGGCTTGAAAACATGCAGGAATACGTGCAGGCATACAAAGAGGGCGTCTGCACCGGCATCCGCGGCATGGCGGTCTATGACGGCAAGCTCGTTATCAGCAACGTCGGCGTCGACGGCGGCTACCTGCTCATCAGCGACAACCCGTCCGAGGGCTTCACAAAGATCGCCACGCAGTCCGATCTCTATAACTATCCCGCCGTGCACTTTGTCGACAGCGTCTACGGCGGCGGCATCTGGGAGATGCTTGAGTATAACGGCAGTCTCTACGTCGCCATGTGCACCGGCACGCCCGCCACGCGCGTGGGCGACAACATGCGCTCGTTCGCCATCGTGCGCGGCGATTGCTCCGGCGACTGGAATGACCCCAGCGCGTGGACGTGGACGCCGGTCGTCGGCGACAAGGCCGACGGTGCGAAGTACACCTTCGGCATCGACCCCGAGCGCACGCGCGCGGCCGCCTGCAATATGTGCATTTATGACGGCTACCTCTACATCGGCGAATACAACGACGAGGAGATCCCGCTCGAGGAGCTCATGTTCAGTCAGGACTTCGGCTTCCTCGCGCGCAACCTTGAGCAGTCGGTGAACCTCTACCGCATGTCCATCGGCAGCGACGGCAGCGAGCAGATGGAGCTCGTCGTCGGCGAGGCGACGAAGATGTTCCCGGCCGGCGGCATCCTGTGCAAGCGCTCCGGCTTCGGCGACTATGAAAACCAGTACTTCTGGCAGTCGAAGGTCTTTGACGGCAAGCTCTTCCTCGGCACGTTTGACACCAGCTCCCTGCTTGAGCCGCTCGGTCAGTTCACCAACGGCGACCTGCTCAAGATGTCGCGCGAGGAGTGGGCCAGCCAGATCGGTTACCTGCGGGTGCTGCTCAAGCTGCTGCTGAATCAGGATAAAAACGGCGACGGCACGCTCATGGCGGCGGACGCCGATCCCGACGCCGCTATTGACGCTGCGGTCGACGCGGTCAGTGACGAGAGCCCCGAGCTCTTCTCCTTCACCGACGCGCAGCATGACACCATGCGCCAGGAACTCCAGAACGGCGTGTACAACGCGTACTACAGCGTGAGCACGCTGCGCCAGCTCAACGAGCTCAACGCGCTGCTCACCGAGCTGACCGACCTCGTCGAGACGAACGATATCGAGGGCTTCGTCGCGCTCTACCAGAAGGTGAACGACCTCTATGCGAGCCTCAGCGGCAAGCTGCCCGATGCGCTCAAGAAGCTCTATGAGACGCTCGTGCGCATCACCGAGCTGGAGAACATGAAGGATCTGTGCATCTGCCTCAGGAAGCTCTCGACCGCGACGCGCGGCTTCGGCCTGTACGCCATCACGTCGGAAGGCGGCAAGCTCTCGCTCGAGACGCTTACGCGCGACGGCTTCGGCGATCCGTTCAACCACGGTCTGCGCGCCTTCGCCACGAACGATGAAGAGGGCTGGATGGTCATCGGCACGGCCAACCCCTTCATGGGCACGCAGCTCTGGCGCACGAATCTGACGAAGGCTGACCCGATGGCACAGTTCGCCGACGTCGATGCCAGCAGCTGGTCGTATCCCGGCATCCGCTACTGTGTGGAAAACGGTCTGATGTCCGGCATCGGCAACGGCCTGTTTGCCCCGCAGATGACGACCACGCGCGCACAGATGGTGCAGATCCTCTATAACCTCGCGGGTGATCCGGAGGTCAGCGGCACGACGCCGTTTACCGACCTCAGCGACGACTGGTATCAGGACGCGGTGCTCTGGGGCTACCAGACCGGCGTCGTGGCCGGCACGAGCGAGACGACCTTCTCGCCGAACGATCCCGTGACGCGCGAGCAGGCGGCGGTGCTGCTCATGGGCTATGCCGAGAAGATCGCGCAGGTCGATCTGTCCGGCGCGCAGGCTGACCTCTCCAGGTTCCCGGACGGGGATCAGGTCTCCGGCTGGGCGCGCACGCAGATGTCCGCTGCGGTCGCGCTGGGCCTGATCAGCGGTGTCCCGATCGACGGCAGAGACTATCTGTGTCCGCAGGACAGCGCCACGCGCGAGCAGGTCGCGACGATCCTGATGGCCTTTTGCCGCAACGTGCTGCAAAAGCCCTGAAATGTAACGCCCTGAAATGAAATACCTTGCCCGCCGGAGCTTGTCTCCGGCGGGCTGACTGTCAAAAAGTATTACTTTTTGACACGGGGATTTGCGGCCTGACTGCAGCGCACGCGCCGTCCGCTTGGGCGGACGGCGCGCACGTTTGCAGGCCGAGAAGTATTTTCTCAGCCGCACATGTCGCCTGAGAAAATGATCGGACTTTCTTTCGCCGTGCCATTGGCGAAAGGCTACGAGGTTATTTGACAAACTGTGCCCGCCGGAGCTTGTCTCCGGCGGGCGTTCGCTTAATTTTTCTTAAAGCTGCCATTTGCCCCTGTGCGCGTGCGGGGCGGATGTGTTAGGATAGAGCCCAGAGGTGATACGATGGAAAACCCCCAGACCCCCGCTCGCATCCTTGTCGTGGATGACGAGCCGGACATTCGCAACATTCTGCACATTCTGCTCTCGTCACGCGGCTATGCGGTCGATGAGGCCGAAAACGGCCTGCGTGCCGTCGCGTGCGTGCGCGCGCAGCCGGACTATGACCTCATTATTATGGACATCATGATGCCCGGCATGGACGGTGTCGCCGCCTGCACGGAGATCCGGCAGCACAGCGTCGCGCCGATCCTGTTTCTGACGGCGAAGGCACAGCCCGGCGACATGAGCGACGCCTACGGCAGCGGCGGCGATGACTACCTCGTCAAGCCATTTTCCAACCACGAGCTGTTCCTGCGCGTGGAATCGCTCATCCGGCGCTACCGCGTCTACCACGGCAAGGGCGACGCGCCGACCGTCATCGATGCGCTGGAGATCAACCGCGACAAGGGCACCGTGTGCAAAAACGGCCGCGCCGTCGAGATGACCAAGACGGAGTTTGAGCTGCTGCAGTACCTCATCGCCAACCGCGGCACGTCCGTGTCCGCGCGCAAGCTCTATGAGGATGTCTGGCATGAGAAATTCCTGCCGAGCTCGGCCAACACCGTCATGGTGCACATCCTCAAGCTGCGCAAAAAGCTCGAGGACGATCCGTCCAACCCGACGCTGATCCGTACCGTCTGGGGAAAGGGGTATCAGATTGATTAAGAAATGGCGCGCCTCGATCAGTGCGCGCATGATCCTTATGCTCATTCTGGCACTGGCCGTGGGCGTCGGGTGCTATTTCGGCTGCTACCGGCTCGGCGTGTGGACGATCAACCACGGCTACATGGCGCCCGATGCGGTCGAGCTGCGCAACCAGCGGCACGAGCGCAGCCTGCAGTTGTACGTGGCGAGCAACAACGTCTCCTCGCGCGACACGGTGGCCATCGAGCAGTGGCTGCGCAGCGAGAAAAACGCCAGCGTCATCGTCTATCAGGCGCAGGGCGACCCGTATGAGGCCGGTACCTGGGGCACGAGCCAGCTGCTCGACGACACGACGCAAAACGACCTTGCAACGCTCGGCTACAGCTTTTATACCGTGCAGTTTGCCGACGGCGCGTATCGCGTTGCCTTGTGTGATTATTCCGAGTCGCGGCTGTTCGGCTACGCGCAGATCGGCGCGCTCGTGCTGGCATTCGTGGCCTATTCGTGCATTGCCTTCGGCTTCACGCGGCGGCTTGCGCGGCGCGTCACGCGCCTGTCCGAGGCTGTGAGCGCGGCCGGCGCACTCAACCAGACCATCCCCGTCACGGGTACGGACGAGCTTGCGCGCCTCGCGCAGAACGTCAACACCATGCGCGAGACGATCGTCGAGCGCACGCGCAACGAGCAGACCGCGCTGCAGGCCAACAGCGACCTCATCACCGCCATGTCGCACGACATCCGCAACCCGCTCACGTCGCTCATCGGCTATCTCGACCTGCTCGAGATGCAGCAGGCGCAGCTGCCGGAGGACCTGCGGCGCTACGTGCTCGCAAGCCGCGACAAGGCCTATCAGCTCAAGGATCTGACGGGGGAGATGTTCCGGTACTTTCTCGTCTTCAGCCGCGGCGAACAGGAGACGCACCCCGAACCGTATGACGCGCAGATCCTCTGCGCGCAGCTGCTCGGTGAGTGCGCGGAGGAGCTGCGCAGCCGCGGCTTTGACGTCAATCTCCTGCTGCTCGGCACACCCTGCACCGTTACGACCGATGCGCAGATGCTCAAGCGCGTGACGGATAACCTCCTGTCGAACATAGAAAAGTACGCCGACCCCGCCGCGCGCCTGACCATTCTGGCCGAGCGCGAGGGCGAGCGGCTGCACGTCTGCTTTGCCAACCGCGCCCGGCGCGAGCTTGCGCGCGTCGAGAGCAACCACATCGGCCTGCGCACCTGTGCAGCGATCCTGAAGCTGCTCGGCGGCGAATTTGTCACGCACAGGGACGGCGACGCTTTCACGGCGGAGTTCACCCTGCCGGTCACGCCGCCGGCCGCGGCGCAGAGCGAGACCTGAACCGACCACCGGCTGTGGAGAATCTCTCCGCAGCCGGGTTTCTTTTTGCGCCGCGGCCTGAAAACCGCCGGAATGCCTTGAACGTTTTCGGAATTTCCGCTATAATAGAAAGACACCCCGAGCGGCGCTGCCGCACCGGAACGACTGTACAAAGGAGGTGCGCTTGTGCGCAAGGTTTGGTTTGAGGACGATAATGAGATCCGTCTGCTGCGCCGCGGCAAGCGCCGCCTGCTGGATATCGTGTTCGGCCGCACGATGGTCATCGTCGTGCTGCTGCTGCTTCAGGTCGCCATCATGGCGTTCGGTGCGCACTATCTCGGCCGCTACTACCCCGCGCTGTCCGGCATCATGCATGTGCTGGCGGTCGTGCTCATCATCTATCTGGTCAACAAGCCCGGCAGCGCGACGACGAAGATCACATGGATCGTGCTCATCATGGCGCTGCCCGCGTTCGGCGTGCTGCTGTACCTGTTCGTGCAGCTCGATGTCGGCCACCGCTACGCAAACCGCCGCGTGCAGGAGAGCATCGTGAGCACCGTGCAGTATGTGCCGCGGCAGACCGAGCTCATGACGCGCCTGCGCACCGAGCTGCCCGAGGTGCACAACCTTGCCGAGTACACGCTGCGCTCCGGTGACTATCCCGTGTATGAAAACACCGCCATTACCTACTACCCCATGGGGCAGGATAAGATCGGCGCGCTGCTCGACGCGCTGCAGTCGGCCGAGCACTTTATCTTCCTCGAATACTTCATCATCGAGGAGGGCGACGTCTGGGGGCGCATCCTCAAGATCCTGGAGGAAAAGGTGCGCGCCGGCGTCGAGGTGCGCGTGCTCTATGACGGCACGTGCACGTTCTACCGCCTGCCGTACGGCTATCCCAGGCGCATGGAGGCGCTGGGCATCCGCTGCAAGATGTTCGCGCCGCTGCGCCCGTTTGTCAGTACCTACTATAATAACCGCGACCACCGCAAGATCGCCGTCATCGACGGGCGCGTCGGCTTCACCGGCGGCGTGAACCTTTCCGACGAATATGCGAATCTGGTGCGTGTCTACGGCGTCTGGAAGGATACCGCCGTGCGGCTCGAGGGCGAGGCCGTGCGCTCGCTTACGCTCATGTTCCTGCAGATGTGGGGCATGGATGAGCGCGAGCCGGACACGGAGTCCTACGGGCGGTATCTCAACGTGCCGCTGCCGCCGCTGCCGGAGGCGGGGGGCTATGTCCTGCCGTATGCCGACAGCCCGCTCGATGACGAGCGCGTCGGCGAGAGCGTCTATCTCGACATCCTCAGCCACGCCGAGCGCTATGTGCGCATCTTCACACCGTACCTCATCCTCGATGAGACGATGGTCATGGCGCTCACGTTTGCGGCCAAGCGCGGCGTGGACGTGGAGCTCATTTTGCCGCACGTGCCGGATAAAAAGTTTGCCTTTGCGCTCGCCAAGGGGCACTACCGCGAGCTGCTCGACGCCGGCGTCAAGATCTACGAGTACACGCCCGGCTTCGTGCACGCGAAGGTGTTCGTCAGCGATGACTGCAAGGCCGTCGTCGGCACGATCAATCTCGACTACCGCAGCCTGTATCTGCACTTTGAAAATGCGGTGTATCTCTATGACTGTCCGTGCATCGCGGACATCGTGGCCGACTTTGACGCCACGCGCGCCCAGTCGCAGATCGTCACGCACGGCGACCTCGCGCGCATCCCGCTGCACACGCGCATTACTTCCGCGCTGCTCAAGCTGGTAGCGCCGCTCATGTAAACGGATTACGAAAGAAAGGGGAACCTGTTATGTCCAAATGTTATCTGCTGTTTGCCGAAGGCCTGGAGGAGTGTGAGGGCCTGATCACGCTCGATATTCTCCGCCGCGCCGGTCTGGAGACGTATACGGTCTCCGTTGAGGACGCGCACACCGTCGTCGGCGCGCACGGCGTGCCCGTCACGTGCGACCGCACGCTGCCGGAGCTGCTGGCGGCGCCTCCGGAGCTGGTCGTGCTCCCGGGCGGTATGCCCGGCACGACGAATCTGGCCAAATCTCCGGCCGTGGAGACGCTCGTGCGCCGCACGCTCGAGCATGGCGGCCGCGCCGCCGCCATCTGTGCCGCGCCGAGCGTGCTCGCGCAGTACGGCCTGCTCGCTGGCCGCCGCGCCACCTGCTACCCCGGCTTTGAGGACAGATGCACCGGCGCGCAGATGGTCGATGCCGACGTCGTCACCGACGGGCCGATCACGACCGGCCGCGCCCTCGGCGCTGCGATCCCGTTCGCGCTCGAGCTCGTGCGTCTGCTCACCGATGAGCAGACCGCCGCACGCACGGCGGAGGAGATCGTCTACCGCGCGTGACGTCCGGGCAGTATGTGACGGTTGACAACGCGCGCGCGAATGCGTAAAATGGACAGCACATCATCATCGTGAGGACCCACCATGGACGAACTGAAACTCATCTTTGCCAGCAACCTCATCCGCCTGCGCACGGCCGCGGGCATGACGCAGGCAGAGCTTGGCGAACAACTGAATTATTCGGATAAGTCGATCTCCAAGTGGGAGCGCGGCGAGGCCATTCCCGATGCCGCGGTGCTCAAGCGCATGAGCGAGATCTTCGGCGTCACGGTCGATTACCTGCTCAACGAGCACGACGCGTGGCAGCCCGGACCCGAGCCCGCCGCGTGCGACCGCAGCCATTCCGCCATCATCCTTGTCGCCCTCATGGGCATCGTGACGCTGGCGGTGCTGGTGTTCGTGGTGCTGTGGCTGTGGCTGGGCGCGGTGGAGTGGATCGTGTTCGCCTGCTTCGTGCCGGCGGCGGTCATCACCTACCTTGTGCTCAACAGCGTGTTTTTCGGCGGGCGGGGCAATTTGTACGTGGTGCTCGGCCTCGTGGCGAGTATTTTTGCCGTGGGCTACCTCGTGCTGCTGCGCTTCGGGATGAATTTCTGGCAGCTGTTTTTGATCCTCATCCCGGCGGAGGCCGTCGTTTACTTCAGCTTTCATATCCGTGCAAAGCATTGAAAACTCAGGCGTTCTATGATTTGTAGAGCGTGCCGTTCGGGGCGTAGAACAGGGGGGATCCATGTTCTACGCCCCGGTTCCGTTTTGTAGCTTGCGCAATCCCTGCTTTGCAGGTATGCTATGCGTGTATTGACAGGAACAAGACAGACAGCCCGCCCGGCGGGCAAATCAAAGGATGTAAAGGAGACCGACAACATGGCCGATTTTGTACTGAGCTGCTGCTCCACCGCCGACCTGACCAAGGAGCATTTTCAGCAGCGTGACATTTCGTATATCTGCTTCCACTACCAGCTTGACGGCGTGGACTACCCGGACGATCTGGGCGAATCGATGCCGTTTGATAAATTCTATGCCGCCATGGCAAACGGCGCCGACACGCGCACCTCACAGGTGAACATCTCGGAGTTCGTGGATTATTTTACCCCGTTTCTCGAGCAGGGCAAGGACATCCTGCATGTCTGCCTGTCCTCGGGGCTGTCGGGCGTGTCGAACTCGGCCGAGAACGCCGCGCGCATCGTGCGCGAGCGCTACCCGGAGCGCAAGATCTACATCGTCGACTCGCTCGGCGCGTCCTCGGGCTACGGCCTGCTGATGGATAAGCTCGCCGACCTGCGCGACGAGGGCATGGGCATCGACCCCGTGCGCGACTGGGCCGAGGCGCACAAGCTTGAGCTGCACCACTGGTTTTTCTCCACCGACCTGACGTTCTATGTCAGGGGCGGCCGCATCTCGAAGGTGGCCGGCGTGTTCGGCGGCCTGCTGGACATCTGCCCGCTGCTGAACATGGATAACCTCGGCCGGCTCATTCCGCGCGCCAAGATCCGCGGCAAAAAGCGCGTCATGAAGGAGATCGTCATGCGCATGGAGGAGCACGCGCAGGGCGGCCACGACTACTCCGGCAAGTGCTACATCTCCAACTCCGCGTGCTATGACGATGCGCGCGCCGTGGCAGACGAGATCGAGCGGAAGTTCCCGAAGCTCAACGGCAAGGTCGAGATCTACAGCGTCGGCACCACCATCGGCAGCCACACCGGCCCGGGCACCGTGGCCCTGTTTTTCTGGGGCGACGAGCGCAAGGACTGATTATGTGATACATCCCCCTTACCTTTTTCTCCATCCAAGCAAGAACCCCTGACCGCACGGTCAGGGGTTCTTACTTTATATGATATGACTTTGATGCTGCCCGACCGCTCAGCGCTTGGCGCGGGCGTCGGGCGGGCGCGCCCGGCCGGAGGTTATCCGGCGGGCGTGATGGATTTGAGCTTGCCGCTGTTCGTGATCTGACTGTAGGAGAACGTCAGGTGGAACGTTGCGTCCGGCTCTGCGGCGACGGCGGCGAGCTGCTCGGCCGAGCAATCGACGTGGATGACGGTGCCGGACTTCGTCACGGTCAGCTGACCGCCGTCGTCCGTCGCGGCGTAGGCGTCGATGGTGTAATCGCCGTTGCCGGATACGCGGTTCATGCCGAGAAAGCCGCCGTAGGTCAGCAGACCCAGCACGCCGACGATCACGATCACACGAATGACGGTCATGACAGTTTTCTTCATGCGCACACCCCCTTTCGGCCAGTGTAACAGGCCGGACGCCATTTGGCAAGTGCTGCGCGAGAATTCTCCTTTACAAGACAGCGCGTCTGGCATATACTGAGGTATCATGCGCGGCGGCGGAGCCGCGCAGCCTTCAAACGAGAGAAAGAGAAAGAGAAAAGAAACGATATGAACCTGTCCACTGTCTTTGCCAAGATGGCCATGCTGATCCTCATCATGCTGCTTGGCTACCTTTGTGCGCGCATCGGCATCACGGGGCCGGAGTTTAATAAGCGCGTGACCCCGCTGATGGTCACGGTGCTGCTTCCGGCGACCATCCTCAATTCCGTGCTCGGCGCGCCGGCGTTTCAGGCCATTGAGATCGTCGATTATATCCTCGTCCTGACGGTCATGGTCGCGCTGCAGATGCTTCCGGCGTGGCTCCTGCCGCGGCTGCTGCGCACGCGCGGTGAGGATGCCGGTGCGATGCGCCTGACGACGGCGTTTGGCAACGTCGGCTTTGTGGGGCTGCCGGTCGTCGCGGCGATCTTCGGCGAGGAGATGGTCTTTTTCGCCTCCCTGTGCAACATCCCGTTTAACCTCGCGCTCTATTCCAGCAGCGCGTCGCAGCTGTCCCCGGAGGGCGGCCGCGTTCGCTGGCAGGATGTGCTCAACGCGCCGGTCATCGCGACGCTGCTGTCGATCGTGCTGCTGCTTACACGTGTGCCCGTGCCCGGTGTCATCGCCGACACGATCTCGGCGGTCTCCGGCGTGACGATCCCGCTGTCGATGATCGTCATCGGCACGTCGCTCGGCGCGATCTCCGTGCGCGCGGCGCTGACGGATTGGCGTGCCTATGCCGTTGCGGCGGTGCGCCTGCTCGTGTGCCCGCTGCTGACGTGGGCGGTGCTGCGGCCGTTTGTCAGCGGCGACCTGCTCGGCATCCCGGTGCTGCTTGCGGCGTGCCCGACGGCCATGCTCGTCACGGCGCTGTGCCTGCAGTATGACCGCTCGGATGCGTTCGCGTCCAAGTGTATTTTCATCAATACGATCCTGTCCGCCGCGACGATCCCGCTGGTGATCTGGCTGCTGTTCTGAGCGGGATCGCCATGACAGGATCCATTCTGAACAGGAGGTTATTCGCATGATCGATCCCTTGACATTCATCGCGCTGCTGCCGGCCGTCGTGCTGGTGGTGTACATCTGCCGCAAGGACCGCACGGACAAAGAGCCGCCGGCGCTGCTGGCAAAGCTGCTGGGCTTCGGCGCGCTCTCGTGTCTGCCCGCCATCGTGGTCGAGCTCATCCTCAGCGCCATCATCGAGCGGCTGAACGTGCGCAATGTTTACCTCGGCTATTTCCTCGAGGCGTTCGTCGTCGCGGGCCTGACGGAGGAGACGTGCAAGTTCCTGTTTCTGCGCACGACGTGGCGCAGCCCGGCGTTCGACTTCCAGTTCGACGCGATCGTCTATGCCGTCATGGTCGCGCTCGGCTTTGCCGCGTTCGAGAACGTGAAGTATGTCTACAGCTACGGCTTTGCGACCGGCCTTGTGCGCGCGGTCACGGCTGTGCCCGGCCACGCGATCTTCGGTGTGTTCATGGGCTATTTCTACGGCTACGCCAAGCTCTCCGACTACTGGGGGCGCGACGAGGACCGCAAGGCTTACCTTGCGCTGAGCGTCGTCGTGCCGGTGCTGATGCACGGCTGCTATGACTTTCTGGCGTTCGCACAGGAGAGCGACGGCCGCTTCACGCTGCTGTTTTATGCCTACCTGATCGCGCTGTACGTGTTCGGCATCCTGCGCGTGAACCGCTCGGCGCGTGCCGACCGCCGCGTCTCGCGCGAGACGGTGTTTGACTACTTCCGGCGCATGCAGTACCCGGTGCCGCCGCAGTACCGCGACCGGAACGACGATTTCTGGCGCTGAGCGGCAGCCGGAGCGGGCGATCCATACCGATACAAAAGGGATGCTGCCATAGGACAGCATCCCTTTTGCGGTCTGTTGTTCCCGCCGTTGGTAGGAAAGCCGGCGGGGGCTTTTCATCTGCGCGCCTGCTTGCAGGCGGGGGCATGCGGGTTATGCGCTGTGGCGGAGCGTGCTGCTCAGGTGTTCGAATTTGCCGTCGTGCTTGTCCGTGGAGTAGAGCAGCATCGGCTCGGCGTTGAGGCCGAGCACCTCGCTCGTCGCGGCGTCCACGTAGCACTCGTAGTGCATCCATGCGGTGAACAGGTTGGCCTCATACAGGCCGTCGTGCATGGTGATGCTGGAAAACTCTACATCGCTGTCGTTGAGGTGCAGCTCGGCGAGAATGGTCCGGTATGCGCCGGCGGTGTTGATGGTATTGATGATATCTTTCATGATGTTGTCATCCTTTCTTGAATTGTGGGAGGTTTTTGCTCTCTTGACCTTATGTGCCCATGATACGGGCAAATTCTAAGAAAGAAATGAGACAAAAGAAAAGAAATTTTGAACGGCGCGGGCAACAGAAATGTTGCCCGCGCCGTTGATCGCTCACAGGGTTACGGAAAATATGCTTCCTTTTCCGGGGGTGCTCTCCAGGCCAACGGAGCCGCCGTGCAGCTGCACGATCTCCTTGACCATGGCGAGCCCGAGCCCGCTGCCGCCGTCCTCCCCGCGCGAGGGGTCCGCCTGCCAGAAGCGCTGCCAGACCTTGTCCTGATCCTCCGGTGCGATGCCGGGACCGTCGTCCGCAACGCGGAGCACGGCCTTGCCGTCCGCGTTTTCGTGCAGCGAGACGCGCACCCGCACCTGCTCTCCGCCGTATTTATAGGCGTTTTGCAGCAGATTGACGACCACGCGCGACATCAGTCCCGCGTTGCACGCCGCCTGAATATCGGGCTGGATGTCCAGCTCCACTTCTGCGTCTGAGCCCGGCGGCGGAGGGCATTCCTCACAGCAGGAGCAGACCAGCGCGCTCAGATCCATGCGCTTGATCGGGTATTTGTCCGTCCCGTGCTCCATGCGCGTCAGCCCGAGCAGCGCCTGCACGAGCTGCGACATATGCTCGCTCTGCTGCTCGATGACGCCGACGGACTCCAGAAAGTCGTCGCGTGTGTATGCCTTGCGTTTTGCGCGGTCGCATTCGGCCAGAATGACCGTGATGGGCGTGCGCAGCTCATGCGAGGCGTCGGATGTGAACTGCCGCTCGGTGTCGAAGGCCTTTTCCAGCCGCGCGAACATCCGGTCAAACGCCGCGCTGAGCCGGCGCATTTCGCGCGGGCCGCGCTGCATATTCAGCCGTGCGCTCAGATCCTCGCCGGCAGAGATGCCGTCCACCGCCGCGAGGATCTTTTCCACCGGGCGCATGGCCGACCACGCGATGAGCCAGCCGCCGCCGATGGTGACGGCGAGCAGGATGGGCAGCAGTGTCGCCGTGAGGACGGTGATCGTGTGCATCACGCCCGACCGGTCGTCGGAGGAGATGATGCCGCGCACCCAGAGGCCGGTCACGTCCATGTCGACATAGCTGTCATAGACGAAGTAATTCCTGCCGCCGCTGCTGACTGTGCGCACGATGTTTGGGGAAAACGCCAGGTCCGGATCGAAATCCTCCGGCAGCGCGCCGTGCAGAAGCGCGCCGTCCGTGCTGTAAAACTGGCTGTAAACGCCGCCGCTGTACATGGTCAGGTCGTCCCACTCGAATTTCCCGCGGTCGAATTCCACATCCTTCACATTCTCCTGTACGACGTTGACCAGCCGCCCGGCGGGGTCGTCTGTGATGGCGTTATGATTGATCACAAGCACGAACACCAGCGTCATTGCTGCCAGCAGCAGCACCATGAGCGTGATCCACGCCGTGATCCTGACCTTGATCGACATGTCAATCCTCCCTCAGTGTCCAGCCGCTGCCCCAGACGGTGCGGATCAGCTTGGTGTCAAATCCGGTGTCCATTTTTTTGCGCAGATAGCCGATGTACACGTCCACGACATTCGTTCCGCCCTCGTAGTCAAAGTTCCAGAGGTTGTTTTCGATCATTTCGCGCGTGAGGACGATGCCCTTGTTGCGCAGCATATACTCCAGCAGCGCAAACTCCCGCGCCGTCAGGTCAATGTTTTTGCCCGCGCGCGTCACGGTTTTGGCCGAGGTGTCCATCGTGAGGTCGGCGGCTGTGAAAATGTTGGAGCGGTTGCCGGTGTACTTGCGGGTGATGGTGCGGACGACGGCCAGCAGCTCCGGAAAATGAAACGGCTTTACGAGGTAATAGTCCCCGCCGCTCTCGAGCCCCTCCACACGGTCGGCAATGCTGTCGCGCGCGGTGAGAAACAGCACCGGCGCACAGATGCGCTCGCTGCGCATCTGCCGCACCGCCTCGAGTCCGTCCAGACGCGGCATCATGATGTCCATGATCATCGCGTCGTATTCGGCGGCGCGGGCGTATTCCAGCGCCTGCTCGCCGTCAAAGCAGGCGTCGACGCTGTAGCCCTCGTCCTCCAGCGCTTCGCAGATGATCTTGTTGAGGCGCTTTTCGTCCTCTGCTACCAGTAGTCTCATGTGCGGCTCCCTTCGATGTCTGTATTCCCGGACAGAATAGCACGAAAAACTATGAAAAGAATAAGTTTTTGCTCTGCTTCCGATTTTTTTCACGCTTTTATTCTCGGCTGAGCAAAAGCGGGCAGCGGCCGCGCACTGTGCGCCGCCGCTGCCGGATCTTCAGTATGTATCCTCCAGAAACTGCCGGAACGCAGTCGGCAGGGAGATCTCCGTGCGCAGCTCGTCCGGCGCTGCCCAGCGGTATTGCGGCGGCATGGCCGAGCACTCGAGCGTGTAGCAGCGCATCGTCCAGACGATGTGTGTGAAGATGTGCCTGCCGTCGCGCGCGCTGCGCAGCCGCACGTCGCCGAGCCCCTGTCCGCTGGCGAATGCACCCGCCTGCTGCTCGTTGAGCAGCCCCGGCGTGTTCGGCAGCTGCCAGAGCCCGGCAAGCAATCCGCTGTCCGGCCGCCGCTCGACGGCGAGCCGGTCGCCGCAGCGCAGGCAGAATACGGTGTGCTCCTCGGCGCGCTTGGCGCGCTTTGGCGCCTTGACCGGCAGAGCGGCCGCCGTGCCGTGTGCGCGCGCGAGACACAGCGCCGCAATCGGGCAGTCCGCGCACTGCGGCGCGCGGTTCGGGCCGCAGACGGTCGCGCCGAGCTCCATGAGCGCCTGCGTGAAATCGCCGCAGTGCCCGGCGGGGTAGCACGCGCTCAGCGCCGCGGTGAGCGCCGTCTTGTGCGCGGCGTTGTCGATGGGCGTCGTGTCGTCGAGCACGCGTGCGCACACGCGCAGCACGTTGCCGTCCACGGCGGCGGCCGGGCGCTCAAAGCAGATCGAGGCGATCGCCCCGGCGGTATACGGTCCGATGCCCGGCAGCGCCAGCAGCCCCTCGACCGTGTCGGGCCAGACGCCGCCGCGCGCCGCGATCTCGCGGGCGCATTCCTGCGCCTTGCGCGCGCGGTTGTAGTACCCCAGCCCCTCCCAGAGCTTGAGCAGCTGCGCCTCCGGCAGCGCCGCAAGCGCGAACACATCCGGCGCGGCCGCGAGAAAGCGCGCGTAATACCCGCGCACGGCCTCGACGCGCGTCTGCTGCAGCATGATCTCCGAGAGCCACACGTGGTACGGCTCGCGGTCGGCGCGCCATGGCAGCGTGCGCGCGTGCGCCTGAAACCAGTCGAGCAGCGGCTGCACCGTCTGTGATAGTCTCTGCGTGTCCATGGCTGCACCTCCCGAAAAAATCTGCGCTCATTATAGCACGGTTCGCCTCGCTGCGCAAAGAGGAGATTTGCCGCGCAGACAGGGGCCGCGCTTTCCTGCGCCGCGGCACTGGTCGAGCAGCTCGAAAATGGGATTGCCATGGTGCGTGACGCCAGGAAACACCTCAGCTCTTTCGCTTTGGCTGCCTTCCCGCATGCCCGCAAAAAAGGTCCCCGAAACATTCGTTTCGGGGACCTTCCTTATGTAGAGACAAAGAGTTCGGAATTACACAATGCCCTGAGCCATCATGGCGTCGGCGACCTTCAGGAAGCCGGCAACGTTTGCACCGAGCATCATGTTGCCCGGCTGGCCGCACTCGACGGAGGCGTCGTAGCAGGCTTTGAAGATGCTCTTCATGATGCCGTGCAGCTTCTCGTCCACTTCCTCGAAGCTCCAGCTCATGCGCAGGGAGTTCTGGCTCATTTCCAGACCGGAGGTGGCGACGCCGCCCGCGTTGGAAGCCTTGCCCGGCGTGTAGAGCAGGCCGGCCTCGATGACCGCGCTGATGGCCTCGGGGGTCAGCGGCATGTTGGCGCCTTCGAACACGGCCATAGCGCCGTTGGCGATGACGGCCTTCGCGCCCTCAACGTCCATCTCGTTCTGGGATGCGCACGGCATGGCAATGTCGCACGGCACGGTCCAGATGTCCTTGCAGCCCTCGTGGTACTCGCTGCCGGGGACTTCGTCCGCGTAGACGCTGATGCGTGCGCGGCGCTTCTGCTTGATGTCGAACAGCACGTCAAGGTTGACGCCGTTGGGATCATAGATGTAGCCCTTGGAGTCGCTCATTGCGATGACCTTGCCGCCGAGCTCGGTGCACTTCTGCGCGCAGTACTGCGCGACGTTGCCGGAGCCGGACACGATGACCTTCTTGCCCTCGAAGCTGTCGTTTCTCAGGTGCTTGAGCACTTCGTCGGAGAAGTAGCAGATGCCGTAACCGGTGGCCTGCGTGCGGGCGAGAGAGCCGCCGTAGGTCAGGCCCTTGCCGGTGAGGACGCCGCCCTCAAAGCGGTCGACGATCTTCTTGTACTGGCCGTACATATAGCCGATCTCGCGCGCGCCGACGCCGATGTCGCCCGCCGGAGTGTCGGTGAACTGGCCGATGTGACGGTAGAGCTCGGTGATGAAGCTCTGGCAGAAGCGCATGACCTCGCCGTCGGACTTGCCGTGGGGGTCAAAGTCGGAGCCGCCCTTGCCGCCGCCCATGGGGAGGGTGGTCAGGGAGTTTTTGAGGATCTGCTCGAAGCCAAGGAACTTGACGACGGACAGGTTGACCGACGGATGGAAGCGCAGGCCGCCCTTGTAGGGGCCGATCGCGGAGTTGAACTGCACACGGTAGCCACGGTTGACCTGAACCTTGCCGTTGTCATCGACCCAGGGAACGCGGAAGATGATGATGCGCTCGGGCTCGACGAAGCGCTCCATGAGGCCGGCTTCTTCCCACTCGGGGTGCTTGTCGACGACATGCTGGAGGCTCTCAAAGACTTCATCAACGGCCTGAAGGAACTCGGGCTCGTTGGGGTGATTCTTCTGAAGGTCTGCGAAGACGCGGTTCAGATAGGCGTTGTTAATCATTTTCTTACCTCTTTCTTGTTATTCACTTTGCTCTCATAAATGGCCTGAGTGGCCAGTTTCCTTCATCATGGTAACGCAAACGGAGAAAGATTGCAATATCCGTTTTCCATATAATTTCTTTCTTTTTTTGTGCAAAAAGTCAGAAAGGGCGCTTTAAATCGCTTTGTTTTCGTCAAAAAACCAACGCTCTTGCAGAGCGCAGCAGCCTGCCGCGGTTGTTTTTTATGCAAGTGCAGAAATTGCACTTGACAAATTATCCTAATGAGTATAATCTAAGGCAGAAGTTATTCAAACGCATAAAAAATTTGCGGCAGAAAAGAGGTGATGCAGATGCGGCGATGTGAGGTGTGCTTTGCGCCGCTGCCGGAGTGGGCGGAGGCGTATCTATGGCCGTGTGCGCATGGCGGACTGACGGTGTGCGCCGACTGTTTCGACGCGCTGGTGAGCGGACTGTCGCGCAGGGAGCTGGCGCAGCGGCTGTGTGCACCGGGAGCGTGAGGGGCGCAAAAGAAAAACCCGCCCACGGTGTGGACGGGCAGGCAGGTCATGTGCGGTTTTTCTTCGCGGTGTTGACGGAAGCGATCAAGATCTTCTTCAGCTCAATGCATTTGTTGAGTATTTCTGTGTTGCTGCTGTATCCGCTTTCGATGAGCAATTCGATCCAATATTCGGTTTCGGAGCACTCTTTCAGGGCGATTTGAAGCTTTGCAATAAAATCGGCTTTGCTGTGTGCATAAAAAGCCTCTCTAATGTTGGCACCTATGCTTGTTCCGGAACGCAGAAATTGATGGATCAGGGCACTTTCGCACTTTGCGGCTCTCAATTCTTTACACGTCCTGATGACGATCAGCGCAAACGCTTTCGATTTGGTGATCAAAGGGCTGTCATTCATGGCGATCCACCTTTCCGACCCATGATAACGCACGCACATGAAAATGTAAAGAACACAGTATTAGGGAAGAAGGAAGAGTGAAGAGTGAAAAAGTAAAAATCGACAAGCCTCATTCGAAACTTATGGAAATACGCCACAGCGGCACCTATTCACTATTCACTTTTACTTATTCCCTGAATCGGCAAGTTTCGAAAGGAAAGAGCAGAGAGTGGGGAAATAGTGAAGAGCGAAGAGTGAAGAGTGAAAAAGTAAAAATCGACAAGTCTCTTTCGAAACTTATGGAAATACGCCACAGCGGCACCTATTCACTATTCACTTTTACTTATTCCCTGAATCGGCAAGTTTCGAAAGGAAAGAGCAGAGAGTGGGGAAATAGTGAAGAGCGAAGAGTGAAGAGTGAAAAAGTAAAAATCGACAAGTCTCTTTCGAAACTTGTCGATTTTGGTGGGGGAAGATGGATTCGAACCATCGAAGGCATTGCCAGCAGATTTACAGTCTGTCCCCTTTGGCCACTCGGGAATTCCCCCATATGCAATTTATCAGAAGGTGGAGCTGGTAGACGGACTCGAACCCCCGACCTGCTGATTACAAATCAGCTGCTCTACCAACTGAGCTATACCAGCACAACACCGGCCTATGTATCATAGCAAAACGGACTATGTTTGTCAACAAAAATTTTCGAAAAATCAAATGTTTTTGGAGGAAACGGATGCAACTGAAGGAACTTGCGGCGCAATACCGCGCCACGGGCTGTGCGCTGCGTGCACGTGCGGCCGAACTGCGGCTGGAGCTGGCGGCGATGCCGCACTCCGGCCGCGCCCGGCGAGAGCTCTCCGAGCGGATCGCGCGGCTGGAAGAGATGGCGGGCGAGACCCTGTATACGGCGGGCTATCTCGCACATTATTACGACCCCGACAGCCGCGCACCGTGCGCGGATTGCGTTCCGGCGCGGGGTGTGCTATACTGGCGGCATGAAACACACAGATAGAAACAGAAAGAATATCGGCAATTGCAATTGGCTGCGCCGCGCGCTGCCCGTTGTGCTCAGCGCGCTGCTGCTCTGCTCGCTGACGGGCTGCTCCGTGCGCGACCTGCACATCGGTCAGGTCGAGGTCAACACCGGCATCGCCACCGCGTGGATCACACCGGCAAAGGGTGTGGACAAATTTGCGATCGCGGCGGGGGACTTCTCCGTCCGCGATGACGGCACCGTGACCTATACCGGCACGGCTTACCGTGCGCTGCAGGGCATCGACGTGTCCACCTTCCAGCAGGAGATCGACTGGCAGGCCGTCGCGGACTCCGGCATCGACTTCGCCTTCATCCGCGCGGGCTACCGCGGCTACGGCAAGGGCGGCATCGTCGAGGACGACCGCTTCCGCCAGAACGCCGCCGGGGCGCGTGCCGCCGGGCTGCGCGTGGGGCTGTACTTCTTCTCGCAGGCGATCACGCCCGAGGAGGCGGCCGAGGAGGCGCAGTGGCTGGTCGATGCGGCACAGGATTTCAAAATCGACATGCCGCTCGTGTTCGACTGGGAGAACATCGACCCGAGCTCGGTCGCGTCCGGCGACACGGTGCGCACGGCGGAGATGACCGGCGAGGACGTCACGGCCTGTGCCGCCGCATTCTGCGCCGCGGTCGAGGCCGCGGGCTACGATGCCGCCGTCTACGGCAACCGCTGGCAGGGGTACTATGATTACGACTTCACGCAGATCAAGGACTATGCCTTCTGGGTGAGCGCGCCGGGCACGGCGGACGATTTTTACTATGCGCACGACTTCTGGCAGTACAGCTATCAGGGCACGGTTCCCGGCATCACCGGCCACGTCGACCGCGACCTGTGGTTCGTGCCGATCACGACGTGAGGGGGCGCGAAATGAAAAAACGGTTTTTGACCCTGCTGCTCGCACTTGCGCTCTTGTGCTCGCTGGCGCTGCCGGCGGCCGCTCTGCAGACGCAGCCCGTCGAGGTCGGCAGTGCGCTGGAGCTGGCGCAGGCAATGGCGGCACCGGCGTCGCCGCGCCGCGGCCTGTTTCGCGCGCGCCGCGCCGCGGCCGAGCCCACGCGTGTGATCGCCTTTGCAGGCACGCTCGCCGGCGGCTACGGTGCCGAGCGCGTGCTGCATCTGGCAGCGTGGCAGGAATATGTGCTTGAATTTTCCGACGCGCAGACCGCGCAGCGTGCGCTGGCGCAGCTGCGCACGGATCCCGATGTGACGGACTGCTTCCTCGACGAGACGTTCTCGGCGGAGGAGACGCTGTCCGGCCTCTGGGACGAGACGCCCAGCTATTCCTGGGGCGGCCGCACCATGGGCTTTACGACGCTGCGCCATCAGGCGCAGCTGTTGCTCCCGGCCGGCAGCAGCGTCACGGTCGCTGTTATCGACACGGGCGCGGACTGCACGCACGCAATGCTTCAGGGGCGCGTGTCGGCCACCAGCTATGACTTCGCCAACGCCACGGCAGACGTCACGGACATCAACGGCCACGGCACGGCCACGGCCGGGCTCGTTGCCGATCTCACGCCCGACACGGTGGACGTGATGGTGCTGCGCGTGTATGATGACAACAATATGTCGAAGGCATCGCGCGTGCTCACGGCGCTCGAGTATGCGCTGGAAAACGGCGCGGCCGTCGTCAACCTCAGCCTCGGCTGGACGAACGCCATCGAAAAGGGCTATTCCTTTTTAAATAGCGTCCTCGCGCAGGCGTATGCGTCCGGTGTGGTCGTGGTTGCGGCGGCGGGCAACCGCAGCCAGAACAATCCCGCCGGCAATGCCGACGACGTCTACCCGGCCAATCAGGAGGCGGTGCTCACGGTCTCGGGCGTGAACCGCAGCCGCGCGTTTGACAGCAGCTATTCCTCCTCCGGTACGGCGGTGGACCTGTGTGCGCCGGGCTCGAACGTCGTGGTCGCGGCACCGGGCGGCGGCACGTCCGTGCGCAGCGGCACGTCGTTTGCCGCACCGCATATCGCGGCGGCAGCGGCCTGCGTCCGGCTTGCGCAGCCGGGGCTGAGCGCTGCGGGCGTGCGCCAGATGCTCTATCGCTATGCCGATGATCTCGGCGATCCCGGCCGGGACGATGCCTACGGCTACGGCCTGCCGGTACTCACGCGGTATTTTCACGACCGGCTGTGCCCGGGGCAGCGCTTTCGCGATATGCCCGCGTCGGACATCTGGTCGCATGAGGGGCTGGACTACTGTATTGCCGCAGGGCTGATATCCGGCACGTCGGAGGTTACCGTTTCGCCGGATATGCTCGCCACGCGCGCGCAGATCGTGCAGCTGCTCTGGGCGGCAGCCGGCAGCCCGGAGACTGCGGGCACGCTGCCGTTTACCGACGTCAGCACCGACGCGTGGTTTTATCCGGCGGTGCGCTGGGCGTATCGCACGGGCCTCGTGTCCGGCACGTCGGAGACGACCTTTGACCCCGAGGCACCGATCACGCGGCAGGATTTTGCGCTCATCCTCTATACGCAGTCCGGCAGCCCGGCGATGACCGGCAGTGTGCTCAGGAACTTCCCGGACGTGGAGCAGGTTTCCGGCTATGCCTATGCTGCGCTCACGTGGGCGGTCGAGCAGGGGCTGATCAACGGCGTCGGCACGCCGGAGGGCGCGCTGCTCGCGCCGCACGGCTACGCCAGCCGCGCACAGGTCGCGACCATCCTCATGGCCTACTGCGACCGGTAAACAGCATAAGAACAGCCCCCGCTTCCGTCTGGAAGCGGGGGCTGTTCTGTTTTGCCCTTTCGTGCTCATTCCTCCGGTGCGGGCTCCTCGGTCACTTCGACCTCGATGTCCTGCGGGTCGATGACCTCCTCCGCGTCGATGGTGTGCAGATCCGGCGCGGGACGGTATTCCCGCGCGGCGGCGCGCAGCTCGTCCATCTGCGCCTCCATCTCGGCGACGTGGGCGTTGGCGTCCGTCACCTGCTGGCAGAGCTCGGCGAGGAAGGCGTCGGCCGTGTCGCGGTAGTTTTCGTAGTACAGGCGGCCGATCTCGGTGTAGGTGCGCTTGATGCGCTCGAGCTCGGCGTTGCAGTCCACGGTCAGGCGCGTCATGCGCGAGGCGTACTTGGCGCGTTCGCCCACGGCCTGTGCAGCACCGGCGACCTTGTCGCGCATCTCGTCGCTGACGGCCTTGCCGGCCACGTCGACGACCTTGTCCTTGAGGCTGCTGAGCATATCACGGTAGTCTTTCATGGATCAAAACCTCCTGATGTATGAATGGAAAGGATATTGAGAAGGTCAGGCGTCCTGCTGCGCCTCGCCGCTCTCGCGGTCGACGTAGCGCGGCGGATGCCGGAGCTTGCCTGTGTAGAGCAGCGCGAGCACGACGGCGGCGGCCGCCGCCGACACACCGGCCAGCAGCTGGCTGACGCGGATGTCTGTGCCGGTGATATAGAGACTGTCGGTGCGCAGCCCCTCGATGAGCGCGCGGCCGATGCCGTACCACACGGCGTAGAGCAGGATGAGCTCGCCGTCAAACTTCCGCTCGTGCTTCCGGAACCAGAAGTGCAGCATCAGAAAGCCCGCGAAGTTCCACAGGCTCTCGTACAGGAACGTCGGATGCACGTACATGGTCTCCCGGCCGGGCAGCGTCAGCCCCATGCGGGAGAAGGCCGCCGTCTCGCGGCCGAAGGCCTCGCGGTTGATGAAGTTGCCCCAGCGGCCGATGCACTGCCCGATGAGCAGACCGGGTGCGCAGACGTCCGCCATCGCGCCGAAGGGGATCTTCCGCTTCCGGCACCAGACGATGCCGGTCAGGATGCCGGCGATCACGCCGCCGTAGATGGCGAGCCCGCCCTCCCAGATCTTGAACGCGTTGAGCGGGTGCTCGCGGTAGTCGCTCCACTGGAAGATGACGTAGTACAGCCGCGCGCCGATGATGGCCAGCGGGATCATCCAGATGAGAAAGTCATAGAGCGTGTCCGGCTTGATGCCGCAGCGGCGGCAGTGCCGCGCACAGTAGAGCATCGCGAGGATGAAGCCCACGGCGATGATCGCGCCGTACCAGTAAAACGTGTGACCGAAGAGCGTGAACGACGCGCTGGGGTCGATGCTCCAGTCGCCGAGCATGGGAAAGCTGATGGCGGCATCACGCATCATCGTCGGCATCGCCGTCACCTCCTTTCGGTGTCACGACCGAGAGCGCCAGACGCTCGGGTGCAAACGTCTCGGTCAGCCAGGCGGCGCATTCCGCCGCCGTGATCTCCGGCAGGAGCGGAAACGCGTCCATCATCTCATATCCGCCGAAGAGCCCCTCGGCCATGTCGATGCACACGCTGCGGAACTGATCCAGACCGCACAGCAGCTTGCCGTACATGGCGCGGCGTACCCGCTCGAAGGCGGCGGGGTCGAAGCCGTCGCGCGCGATGCGTGCGGCGGTCTCCCTGACGCGCGCGTACACGGCGTCGGGCTCCCTGCTCTCACCGCCGAGCACGGCCAGCGCGATCGGGCCGCAAAACTGCGCGCCGCAGGAATAGCTGCGTCCGAGCAGCCCCGCGCGGTAGAGATCGTTATAAAACGGGCTCGATCTGCCGAAGGCGGCCTGCATGGCGAGCCTGGCCGTGAGATCCTGCCGCAGGCGCCCGGCGCCCTTTTGCGCCGGACGGAACTTCGCACCCAGCAGCATCTGCGGCGCGGACACCGCGAGCTGCACGCGCATATGTACCTCGGCGGGGGTCATTTCCTCCGGCGCACCGTGATCGGTGACCGGGACGGGGGCAAGCTCCGGCGGCAGCAGCTGCCCGGCGATGGCGGCCACGCGCTCCGGTGCAGTCTGACACACCGCGCACAGCACCATGTTCGACGGCGCGTAAAACGCACGGTGGCAGGTGTAGAGCGCCTCGGGCGTGATCTGCGCGATGCTCTCGACCGTACCGGCCACGGCATCGCGCGCGCCGTCGCGCGCCATCAGGCAGCGCATCAGGTTGCGCCATACGGCGCGGTTGGGGTCGTCGTCCCCCATGCGGATCTCCTGCGCGATGATGCCCTGCTCCTTGGCCACGCTCGCATCGGTGAAATACGGCGTGGACACAAAGCGCAGCAGCGTGCGCAGGTTCTCTTCAAAGTGATCCGTGCAGGAAAAATAGTATGCCGTCATGTTGGCCGACGTGAAGGCGTTCGGGCTGGCGCCGTTGCCGCAGAGCGCTGTCAGCGCGTCCGAGCCGTCGGGCATGTCGAAGAGCTTGTGCTCAAGATAGTGCGCGACGCCGGCGGGCGTGTCCGTCCACGTATCGCCCACGCGAAAGCGCCGGTCGGCCCCGCCGTAGCAGGCCGCAAGTACGGCGTAGCTGCGCTGAAAGTCGGGCTTGCAGAGTACGCGCACGCGCAGGCCGTTCGGCAGCGTCGCCGCCCAGACATTTTCGGGTCGTTCATTTGTCATCGGCAGCCGCCTCCGTTCCCTTGAGCAGATATACACAGTCGCACACGATGCCGGCGGCGGCGGACACCACGTCGTCGCGCGTGACCTCCTCCACGAGCGCGGCCATTTCCGGCGGGTCAATGTCCAGCCCCTGTACCGTGCGGTTGAGCCAGTACCACGCCAGCGTGTCGGGTGCGTCGGCTCTGGCGCGCAGATCACCGGCCGCGCTGCGGATGGCGCAGCGCAGTTCCTCGTCCGTAAAGTCACCGCTGCGCACGGCGTCGAGCTGCGCGGTGATCTCGGTGAGCGCGCGCTCGTAATGATTTGCGGCGATGCCGCTCGTCACGGTCAGAAGTCCCTTGTGCGTGTCCAGCTGCGAGCCGACGGAGTAGCACAGGCTGAGCCGCTCACGCAGGTTCAAAAACAGTTTCGACGTCACGCAGCCGCCGTAGAGCGCGTTCAAAACGAACAGTACCGGCAGGTCGGGGTCTTCCATGCATGTGCCGAGGCGATAGCCCACGGCGAGCTGCGCCTGCGCGACCGGGAGCGTCTCGGTCACATAGCGCGGCTGCTCCTCGAGCGCGTTCATGCGGATGTCCGTGCCGATGTCCTCGTCAAGCGCTCCGCGCGGCATCGTGGCGAGCACATCCGTGAGGATGCGCGCAACGCGCTTTCCGTCTATGGAGCCGCAGTAGAAGATCTCCACCGGGCTCGTCGAGAGCAGGTCATGGTAGCGCATCGTCAGCTTGCGGTAGTGGATGCGCTCGGCGTCCGTCTCCTCACCGAGGCGGGGCACGGCGAAATCCTCGCAGCAGCACATATGGGTGTACAGGCGCTCACGTGCATAGCTGCGCTTGTTGTTCACGGCCGCGCGGATGCGCGCGATCAGCTGCGTGCGCTCACTGTCGACGATGTCCGGCCGCAGCAGGCCGCCGCGCGTGTTCGGGTGCAGCAGCAGGTCGGCCACATCGGCCGCGAGCCGGGGAAATATTTCCTCGCCGAGTGCGCCGTCGTCGGCAAAATCGGCCTCGAAGCCAACGGCCTGTATTTCTCCCAGCTTGTGCACGACCGGCGTGATGTGCGCGCCGTAGAGCCCGTCGAGCTCGGCTGCGATCGCCTCCAGATCGGGCAGGCGCGTGCAGCCGCGCCGCAGCACATACGGCAGCACGGCCGTGCAGGCGGCCGTTTCGCGCCGCAGCTGCGCCAGCAGATTCACGCTCAGCCACGCGGTCTTGAATTTCTCCGTGCGCAGGGCGGTCAGCCACACGCCGGGCAGGATCTCCGTGCGGATGCGTTGCATAATTGCGCTCCTTTCCCAGATGGGTGTTTCCGTTTTTCCGGAATACATTATTATATCATGCCTTACCTATCTTGGGAATAGGGCTTCGGCCGTTTTTTGCCGATGCCGCCGCCGTCGTAGGGCTTTTCGTCCACAGTCACACCGTCCGGCCGCAGGCGGATCGTGTGCAGCAGCCCGGCCCCGTCGCGCCAGCGCACGGCGCAATCCGGCCAGCCGGCCGGCAGCCGCGGCTCGGGGTAGAGCACACCGCCGCGCAGATGCAGCCCCAGCAGCTCCTCCGCCGCGATGCGCAGGTACCACCCGGCCGCGCCCGTGTACCACGTCCAGCCGGCCACACCGGCGTTGTCCCCGGCGGCGACATCGGCTGCGAGCACATACGGCTCGCCCTCGTAGCGCGCCGGGTCGTGCGCCGCGGGCAGCACTGCGCGCAGGATCTGCACGCCCTCGTCCGTGCGGCCCGTGCGCAGCAGCGCCATGGCCAGCCACAGCGCACCGTGGGTGTACTGCCCGCCGTTTTCGCGCAGCCCCGCGCCGTAGCTGCGCACGTAGCCCGTCTCGGGCGTGCGCCGTGTGATGGGCGGGTCAAACAGCCGCACGACGTTGTGCTCCCGGTCAAAGAGCTGCTCCACGGCGCTTGTGAGCGCACAGTGCACGTGCGCGGGGTCGGCGTGCGTGTCAAAGGCCGCGAACGCCTGCGCGATTGCGTCGATGCGGCACTCTGCGCTTTTTTCAGAGCCGAGCGGCTGCCCGTCGTCATAGTAGCCGCGGCGATACCACGCGCCGTCCCACGCGGCCTCGGCTGCGCGCGTGCAGCGGTCGGCGGCAAGGGTGAGCTGTTCGGCCGCGTGTCCGCCGATGAGGGCGGCAAATTTCCGCGCCGTGACGGCGAAAAACCACGTCAGCCATACGCTCTCGCCGCGCCCCTGTGCGCCCACACGGTCGAAGGCGTCGTTCCAGTCGCCGGTGCCGATGTGCAGCAGGCCGTGCGCGCCCACGCCCCGCGCCAGCACGCGCATAAAGGCGCGGCGGCAGTGCTCGAGCACCGTGCCGGTCTCCGCCCCCGGCGTGAGCGGCTGGTACCGGTCGTGCTCGTTTTCCTCCAGCTCCTCGCCCGCAAGGAAGGGGTACTCCGCGCTCAGGATCTGCGTGTCGCCGGTCTTTTGTGCATACTCGCACACAGCCCACGGCAGCCACAGCAGGTCGTCCGAGATGCGCGTGCGCACGCCGTGCTCGACCCCGAAACCCGCGTGCCACCAGTGGCACACGTCCCCGGCGGAAAACTGGTGCGCGCACGCGCACCCGATCTGCTCGCGCGCGGGCTTGCTGTCGAGCAGCAGCAGATTCACCGCGTCCTGAAGCTGGTCGCGGAAGCCGAATGCGCCGCCGTTCTGGTACAGGCTCGTGCGCGCCATCAGCCGGCAGCACAGCGTCTGATACGCCGCCCAGCCGCCGAGATAGCGGTTCATGGCGGCGTCCTGCGTCGTGATCCACAGGCGCGACACCGCGCCCAGCCACCGCTCGCGCACACGGTGCAGCGCGCGCACGGCCTCGTCCGGCTGCGTCAGGCGCAGGAGGTTTGCGCGCGTATCGCACCCGCACACGAGCACGCCCTGCCGCTCGACGACGCCCTCGAGCGCAAAGCAGGGGCTCAGCCCCGCGCCCGCGCGCCGGTCCATCTGCCCGCGCAGGAACGAAAACCGGTCGCACGTCCACCCCGTGAGCGGCATACCCGCCGCCGCGCAGACGCGCAGGGGCGTGTCTGCGCGCGCGTTTTCGGCCGTGAACACGCCGCCGGAATACGCTGTCACCACGGCGGGGGCGTCCGCGTCGCGCCCGGCACAGACGAGGTCGGTGTGCCACGTGATGCGCGCGCGCCCCGCGCACTCGATGAGCAGCACGCGCGCGTTCGCGTCCTCGGGCACGAACGCCGTCACGTGCACGGACATCCCGTCCACGGTGCGCTCCCACGCCGCCCAGCCGAAGCCGTATTCCACCCGTGCGCGCCCGTCGTCGTCAAAGAGCGATACCGCGCCCGCGCGTGTTGTCATGCGCAGCGTCTCCGTGCCGCGCAGCACCCACGGGTCGCACAGCCAGCGGTTGATGCGCCCGGTGTGCGCGTTGCGATACCACAGATGCCCCGTGCCCGCGTCGGTCGCAAGAAAGCCGAAGCGCCCGTTCGTGAGCACGTTGCTCCACGCGCGCGGCGGCAGTCCGGTGAAGGATACCGTGCCGTCGGCGTCCCAGTGTACCTCAGTGCCGGTGGGCATTGTCCGCCGGTCGCCCGGTGGGGGCAGCAGCGGCAGCGTGCAGCGCGTGTGCGCCATGCCGGGACGGATGGCCGCGGCTGCCGCCACGTCTGCAAAGGCGTCCTCCGGCACGAGGTGCACGCCGCCGGGCGCATCCAGACAGTGCGCGAGATCGAGCGCCGCGAGCGCTCCGCGCACCTTTGTGCGCGTTGGCTGGAGATAGTCTCCGCCGTCGGAGCTGCACAGCGCGAGGTCGCACCCGATGCCGAGCGCGCGCAGCAGCGCCCACTGCCGCAGCACCTGCGCCTCCGGGCGCGCGCACCAGACAGGCAGATCGCCGGAGATGCCGTGCGCCCAGAGTGCCGGGCGCTTGAGCTGCTCCGCTGCCGCATCCGGCGCGGCGGTCGCAAACAGCAGTGGTGAGATGTGCGCCATTGCGCCCTCAAGCTCTGCGTCCGTCATGCCGTATTGCGCTGCCAGCGTCCCCGGCAGCGCCGCCGCCGATTCCGGCGGCAGCACGAGCGCGCGCTGCGCCGCCGCGAACGCATCGTCCTCGTGCGCGCCCACACCGAGCGCAAAGCGCACGCGCCACGGCGTGTCCGGCGGCGTGTGCACCGCAACGTGCACCTGCACATACCCCGCGCGCAGCCAGCCGGGGATCGCCCCTTCGGCGCGAAAGTCCGCCTGCCGGTCGCATACGGCGCACAGCCATGTCTCCGGCTTCCCGCCGCGCCCGAGCCGGCGCAGCAGCAGTGCATTGCGCCGCAGCACGCTCTGAAAGCCGAGCCGCGCGAACGCCGGATGGTTGACATAATCCTCCCATGGTGCGAGCACGGCCTCGAACGTGAGCCGTACCGTGCCGTCGATCCCATCGGGGGACGAGAGCGTCAGCGCACGCACCTCGCCGTTGACACGCTCCGGTACGGTGAAGGTCTGCACGGCGGTCACGCTGCCGTGGCGCGTTGAAAACTGCGCCGCGCGCACCGTAAAGCGCCACCGCGCTGCGTCGGCCGTGCCCGGCAGCAGCGGCGTGTACACGCCGCCGGTCTCGAGCGACAGCATCGGCGCGGCGGCGGGGTCGCTGCGTGTCCCCCGGCGGCAGACGCTCAGCGCGTGCCAGCGTGCAAAGCTCTGCCCGGCTTCGGTCACGGCGAGGCAGTACGTGCCGTTGGAGAGCAGCGTGCAGCGCGGCGCCTCCGCGTCCACGCCCGTGCCCTCGACCGTGTAGTCCGGCAGGGCGCGGCGGCGGGGCTTGCTGCGCTGCGCCTCCGGACGCCGGCGCAGCGCCGGTGCGCCAAGCGGCAGGCGCTCGGACAGCAGGCTCATGTGCGCGCGCATGGCGGGGTCTGCCAGAAACCAGCGCTGCACCTGCCCGCCGCACAGCGCGTTGCACGCTGACAGCAGGCTCATGCCCTGATGGTGCGCCATCACGCAGTGCACGATCTGCCCGCCGCCGCCCGTGCGTGCGCGCGTGCAGTCAAGCGCCTCCCGGAAGCCGTATTGCCCCGGCAGACCGCGCGCGGCGAATCTGCGCAGATCGCGCACCGCCGCACGCGGTGCGACGGCCAGCGCGAGAAAGGCACTGTACGGCGAGAGCACGAGCTCACGGTCCATGTCCGGCTGCATGGCCAGCGCCGCGCAGCCGTGCGCCTTGTAGCGGTAGCTCAGGGCGCTGTCGAGCGCAAAGTACGCGCTCTCCGACACGCCCCACGGCTGCCCCGTGCGCACGCGCCGCCGCTGTACGCGCAGACAGAATTTTGCGCTCTCCCACAGCAGGGAATCGCGCTGCGGCGGCAAAAACAGCTCCGGCATCAGATACTCGAACACCGACCCCGACCACGACACGCAGCCACGGTAGCGCTCGTGCTGCACCTGTGCACGGGAAAGGGCGCACCAGTGCTCACGCGGCACGTCGCCGCGCGCCACGGCAAAGTATGATGTCAGACGCGCCTCGCTCTCGAGCAGATCGTAATACCCCTCGGAGCGCTTGCCGCTTCCGGTGTCAATGCCGATGTGCATCAGGCGGCGCTGCGGGTCGTAGAGCAGGGCAAAGTCCATGCCGTCACACAGCGCCTGTGCCCGCGCCGCAAGCGCGTCCTGCCCCCAGCCGCGCAGGGCGTTTGCCGCCGCGAGCAGGGCGGCGGCGCAGTTGCCGCTGTCCACCGTGGACACATACAGCGGCGGCATCGGCCGCAGCGTGCACGTGTGATACCAGTTGTAAAAGTGCCCGTTCCAGCGCGGAAGCTGCTCCATGGTCGTGAGCATCTGCTCTGCCAAAGCCAAGCCGCGCCCGTTGTCAACGCCCAGCGCGTGTGCGCAGAGCGCGGACAAGAGCGCAAAGCCCATGTTCGTCGGCGATGTGCGGTGCGCCGTGCCGGTCGGCGGCTGGGTCTGCACGTTGTCCGGCGGCAGGTAGTGCTCCCCGGCGGTGCAGAACGTCTCAAAATACCGCCACGTCGCCTTTGCCCAGCCCAGCAGCTCCCGCTGTGCCGCGTGCTGCAGCGGCGCTGCACCGGGTGCGTTCGGCGCGCCGAGCGCCGCGAGCACGAACGGGGAGAGCGTCCACACGATGCCGGCTGCCAGCCCCGTTGGGCTCGGCGTGAGCACGGCCGTGAGCAGCCCGAGCGCACTTGCCGGCCAGAGCGCGCGCAGATACGCGCCCAGCCCGTCGCGCTTTGCCGCCCGCTGTGCCGCCGTCTGCCATTGCAGGAGATCCCGGTGCGAGACCGTCATGCGCCACAGCGCCGTCACGATGGCGGAGGCGTTGAGCACCGCCTCCCACGGCAGCAGGATCAGCCGCAGCACCGTCTGCACCACGGCGGCGGCGAGCCCCGGCAGAACGCTGCTGTGATAGCGCACGCGCGCGTCCGCCGGGTGCACGATCGGGTGACCGAGCGCATAAATGAGCCCCTGCGCCAGTGCCAGCAGCGCGGCATATGCCGCCAGCCGCAGCCCCGGCCAGCGCAGCACGCAGCCGAGGAAGACGGCTGCCCACGTCGCCGGGGCGATGAGCGAGCGCCGCAGGCTGTCCGCCAGCCGGAACCGGTCGATCGGGTGCAGCACCCGCGCGCGCCGGGAGAAGATCCACGGCGCGTTCTGCCAGTCGCCGCGGATCCACCGGTGCGCCCGCGCGCCCCATGCAAGCGGCGCGGCGGGGAAGGTGTCCGTGAGCTCCACGTCGCCGAGAAAGCCGCCGTGCAGGTAGGCGCCCTCGAGCGCGTCGTGGCTGAGGATGCGCTGCTCGGGCAGGGCATCGCCGCCGCAGCAGGCGAGCAGCGCGCGCACGTCGAGGATCCCCTTGCCCGAAAAGCCGCCGCGGTCGAAGCAGTCCATATACAGCTCCCCGCATACGCCGCCGTAGGGGTCGCTGCCGCCGGGACCTGCGAATACGCGCGCCCAGTCGCTCGCACGTGCGCTCTGCAGCTCGGTGGCCATGCGCGGGTGCAGCAGACCGTAGCCGTGCGTGACCACGCCGCGCCGCGCGTCCACGACCGGGCGGTTGAGCGGGTGGAGCATCGCGCCCGCGAGCGCGCGTGCAGCGCCCGGCGTCAGGCGCGTGTCGGCGTCGAGCGTGAGCAGATACGCTGTGCCGCGCAGCGCCGCCGCATCGCCGGCGGCACAGTGCATCGCGTCCGCCTCACCGCACAGAAGCTGCGCGAGCCGGAGCAGCGCGCCGCGCTTGCGCTCCCACGCGCTCCATTTCCCGTCGGGCGTCTGCACCCGCTCGCGCGTGAAGAGGTAAAACCGCCCGCCATAGCGTGCGTTGAGCGCCTCGATCTCCTCGCGCGCCGCACGCAGGATGGCGGGGTCGATGGGCGCGTGCTCCATGTCCGCCTCCGGCAGATCTGCCAGCAGCCCGAACAGGAGCTGCTCGCCCGCGTCGCGGTTGCACAGCGCGTATTCCTCCAGACGCGCGGCGAGCGTGTGCGCATCGCCGGGGCAGGTGAGCAGCGCCGCGATCACGCACAGGGTCTTGCCCTCCGGCGGGATGCCGCGCCGCAGCGCCAGCCGCGGCACGAAGCGCGGCTTCGTCACGCGCAGCAGCACCGCGTCAAGCAGACCCTTGACGGCTTCCGACACCGGGATCAGCAGCAGCACCGCGCCAGACACGCTCCCGGTCGCAAAGCCCAGCAGCAGCGACACGGCCAGCGTCCCCACTATGACGGCCGCGATGTACCACGCGCCGTCACGGCGCTTTTCCGGTGCGCCGAGCACCTCGCGCAGCAAAAACCAGCCCACGTGCCGCCGCGCACCCTCGCCGCTTTGCGCGCGCGCGAGCACGTCCTCGGCAATGTCGATCTCCGTCCGGCCCGTGCGCCGCGCAAGCCGCGCCACGGTCTGCCGGTAGCGGGTGCGTGTGGCTGCGTCCATCGCGGGGTAGACGCCCGCCGGATCGCGCGCGAGGATGCGCCCCACGCGATCGCACCGCTCGGTGAGCGCTGCCCACGCGGCCGTGCCGAGCGCACGCAGCGACGTGAAGAGCGCGGGCGCGGCAGCTCCGTCATGTGCATAGGTGTCTGCCAGCGCGCAGACTGCCGCCGCCTGCAGCCCCGGTACGAGCAGCGCAAGCTCCGCCGTCTCGAGCGGCAGCACGTCCTGAAAGCCCGCGAGATATGCCTGCGCAGCCTTGGGCGTGAGCACGTTGCCGCAGGCGCGCAGCAGCCCCGCACAGCAGATGTGCAGCACGGTCTGTGCGCCGGATGCACGCAGCGTATGCGCATGGCGCAGCGCGGCTGCGGCGTCGCTTGCGGCGGTGCGGGCAAGGGTCTGGTTGTCGCGCAGCCACGCGCCGTCCGGCGTCTCGGGCGTGACGGTCCTCGCTGTGCGCGTGAGCGCTTTTACCGCCCGCCGGATGCTGCCGGTGTGTGCGCGGCGGCGTCCGGTCACGGTCAGGGCTTGGGCATCGCGCCGCCCCGCCTCACACAGGGCGGCGGCATTGGTTTCGGCCATGAAGATCCCTCCAAAAACGGTTTGCAGTACCAAAATGTTGCCCGCGCGGAAAAGAAACTATGCGGTGACAAGAAAAAATACTTGACACCCGCGCGGTGGTGGCGTATACTACCCATGCTGTAAAGGGAAAACGGTTTACAGCGGGGAGGGACTTGCAATGCCGGACGAGACCGTGTGGCGCACGATGCTGTTCGATTTTTACGGCGAGCTGCTCACGGAAAAGCAGCGCGAGTATTACGACCTCCATTATAATCAGGACCTCTCTCTGGCGGAGATCGCCGCCAGCAGCGGCATTTCGCGTCAGGGCGTGTGGGACAACATCCGCCGTGCGGACGCCGCGCTGCGCGATGCCGAGACAAGGCTCGGTCTGGTGCAGCGCTTTGCCGCGCAGCGCACGGCCGCGGCCGCGCTGGAGGATACGCTCACGAAGCTGCGCGACTGTGTCGGCGGCGACGCCCGGCCGCTGGCCGAGCAGGCGCTGCGGCAGCTTCAGGATCTGAAAGGATAGATACCATGGCATTTGAATCCCTGTCGGACAAGCTGACCGAGGCGTTCAAACGCCTGCGCGGCAAGGGTCGACTCACGGAGGCCGACGTCAAGGAGGCCATGCGTGAGGTCAAGCTCGCGCTGCTCGAGGCGGACGTGAACTTCAAGGTCGTCAAGGACTTTGTGCGCAAGGTGACCGAGCGCGCGACGGGTGTGGATGTGCTCGAGAGCCTCTCGCCCGCACAGATGGTCATCAAGATCGTCAACGAAGAGCTCACCGCCCTCATGGGCAGCGAGAATCAGAAGCTGAACATCAGCTCCCATTCGCCGAGCGTCGTCATGCTCGTCGGCCTGCAGGGTGCGGGCAAGACCACCAACGGCGCCAAGCTCGCCGGCCTCATGCGCAAGCAGGGCAAGCGCCCGCTGCTCGTCGCGTGCGACGTGTACCGCCCGGCTGCCATCCAGCAGCTCGAGACCGTCGGCCGCCAGCTCGATATTCCCGTGTTCCAGATGGGGCAGGGCGATCCGGTCGCGATCGCCAAGGCCGGCATCGAGCACGCGAAAAAATACGGCAACGACCTTGTCTTTCTCGACACGGCCGGCCGTCTGCACATTGATGAGGCGCTCATGACCGAGCTGCAGAACATCAAGGCCGCCGTCGATCCGGCGGAGATCCTGCTCGTCATCGACGCGATGATCGGTCAGGACGCGGTCGCGACCGCGCAGGCCTTTGACGATGCGCTCGACATCACCGGCGTCATGCTCACCAAACTCGACGGTGACGCCCGCGGCGGCGCGGCGCTGTCGATCAAGGCACTGACCGGCAAGCCCATCAAGTTCGCCGGCATCGGCGAGAAGCTCGACCAGATCGAGCCCTTCCACCCCGACCGCATGGCCGGGCGCATCCTCGGCATGGGCGATGTGCTCACGCTCATCGAAAAGGCCGAGCAGAACCTCGACCAGAAAAAGGCCGAGGAGATGGCAGAGCGTCTGCGGCAGAACCGCTTCACGCTCACCGATTACTATGACCAGCTCCAGCAGCTCAAGGGCATGGGTTCCTTGCAGGATATCGCCGGCATGATCCCCGGCATGGACGCCAAGGCGCTCTCGGGCGCGAACGTCGACGAGAAGGCCATGGGCCGCATCGAGGCGATCATCCAGTCCATGACCCCCGGCGAGCGCGATAACCCGAGCATCCTCAACTCCAGCCGCAAAAAGCGCATCGCGGCGGGCGCGGGTACGAGCGTGGTCGAGATCAATAAGTTGCTCAAGCAGTTTGATCTCATGCAGCAGCTGGTGCGCCAGATGTCCGGCAACAGCAAGGCTATGAAGCGCATGAAGCGCGGCGGCCGCGGCGGACTGGGCGGTCTGGGCAATCTGTTCGGCGGCGGCGGTGGCCGTCCCTTCGGATTCTGAAACCGATTCCATGCTCCCGCAGGGGGCTGGAGATACAGAGATTATTGATGGAGGTGAAGATACATGGTCAAGATCAGACTTCGCAGAATGGGCGCTAAGAAGGCTCCCTTTTACCGCATCGTGGTGGCGGATTCCCGTTTCGCACGTGACGGCAGATGCATTGAGGAGATCGGCACTTACGATCCGCTGAGCGCAGACAAGAAGATCGTCGTCGACGCCGAGCGCGCCAACTACTGGCTCGCCAACGGTGCACAGCCGACGGATACCGTTCGTGTGCTGCTCAAGAAGGCCCTCGCAGCCGAATAAGGAGAGACCCCAAAGATGAAAGAACTTCTGACCTATATTGTGCAGAACCTCGTGGAAAAACCGGACGAGGTCTCTGTGACCGAGCGCGAGGCCAACGGCGAGACCGTGTTTGAAGTGCGCGTCGCCGACGGCGATATGGGCAAGGTCATCGGCCGTCAGGGACGGATCGTCAAAGAGATCCGCATCCTGATGAAGGCTGTCGCCCAGAGAAAGGGCAAGAAAGTCTCCGTGGAGATCATGGATTGACGCAGGAAACGCGCTGCACCCGTGCAGTGCGTTTTTTGCACCTACACCCAAAAAGGGGGCAACGAATATGCAAAAACCGTATCTGGAGGCAGGAAAGATCGTCAACACGCACGGTGTGCGCGGCGAGGTGCGCATCCAGCCGTGGGCGGATGACGCGGCGTTCCTGCTCGGCTTCCGGACGTTTTATATCGACGGCGCGCCCGTGCACGTCGCGCACAGCCGCGTGCACAAGGGGATGCTCGTCGTCAAGTTTGCGGGCTATGACGATGTCAACGCCGCCATGACGCTCAAAAACCGCGTCGTGTCCATCGCGCGCGCGGATGTCACGCTGCCGGACGGGCAGTATTTTCAGCAGGATCTGATCGGCATCGCCGTCGAGACTGATGCGGGCGAGCCGCTCGGCACGCTGCGCGAGATCCTCGACCTGCCGCGCGGCAGCGTCTATGTCGTGCAGGGTGCGCGTGAGGTGCTCATCCCCGACCGGCCGGAGTTCGTGTGCAGCATCGACCCGGCTGCCGGGCGCATGGTCGTGCACCTGATCGAAGGGATGTGAGCGCGTGCGCATCGACATTCTCACGCTCTTTCCCGACACGATGCGCGCCATGCTCGGCGAGAGCATCCTCGGCCGGGCGCAGGCGCGCGGTCTGCTCGACATCCGCTGCCACCAGATCCGCGACTATACCGAAAACCGCCAGAAGCAGGTCGACGACTATCCGTATGGCGGCGGTTGGGGTCAGGTCATGATGGCGCAGCCGCTCAAGAGCTGCCTCGACGCGGCGCTCGCGGATTCCACCGTGCCCGCGCCGCGCCGCCGCGTGATCTATCTCTCCCCGCAGGGGCAGACGTTCACGCAGGCGAAGGCGCGCCAGCTCAAGGCCGACTATGACCAGCTCGTGCTCGTCTGCGGCCATTATGAGGGCGTGGACGAGCGCTTCATCGAGGCGTGCGTGGACGAGGAGCTGTCCATCGGCGACTTTGTGCTCACGGGCGGTGAGCTCGGCGCGATGGTCGTCACGGACTGTGTCTGCCGCATGGTGCCGGGCGTGCTGTCGGACACCGAGTGCTACACCGGCGAGAGCCATTGGGCGGGCCGGCTCGAGTACCCGCAGTATACCCGTCCCGAGACGTGGGAGGGGCGCACCGTGCCCGAGGTGCTGCGCGGCGGCAATCACGCCGAAATTGAAGCGTGGCGCACGCGGCAGAGTCTGGAGCGCACGCTCGTAAAGCGCCCGGAGCTCTTTCGGGAAACACCGCCCACGCCGGTCGAGCAGCGTCTGCTCGATAAGATCCGGCGCGACCGCAGCCGCCCGCAGCTCACAGAGCCGCCCGTCTGCCGTGCCGCGGCGGAGGACGACCTGCCCGCCATCCTCGCCATCGCGCAGCAGGCGCGCAACTACCTGCGCCGCCACCGCGTCGACCAGTGGCAGGGCGAGTACCCGAACGCGGACACGTTCCGCGCCGACATCGCGGCCGGCACGTGCCATGTGCTCACGTATCAGGGCGCTGTCGCCGCCATGTTCACGCTCAGCCGCACGCCTGACCCCGCCTATGACGCGCTCACGGACGGGCGCTGGCGCTCGGACCGTGACCACGCCGCCGTGCTGCACCGCAACGCCGTTGCAGCCGATTGGCGCGGCACGGGCATGGCCGACCATCTCATGCAGGCGGCGGAGCAGCTCGCGCGCGAAAGCGGGGCGCACGCCATCCGCGTCGACACGCACCGGCACAACGGCGCGCAGAAAAAGCTCCTCGAGCGCCACGGCTACCGCTTCTGCGGCAACATCCTGTGTGATGAGCCGGGGCACGATCCGCGCCGTCAGGCGTTTGAGAAGCTGCTGAGGTGAGGTGCGTATGGAGCTGACGAATCCTGCGGACATCCGCGCACTGCTCGCGCGGCATGATTTCCGCTTTTCCAAGTCCATGGGGCAGAATTTTCTGACGGCCGCATGGGTCCCGGCCGACATCGCCGACGCCTCCGGCGCGGACGAGCACACCGGCGTGCTCGAGGTCGGCCCCGGCATCGGCTGCCTGACCGAGCAGCTCGCGCAGCGCGCGGCCAAGGTCGTCTCGGTCGAGCTGGACGAGCGGCTGCGCCCCGTGCTGGCCGAGACGCTCGCCGCCTATCCGAACGTGGAGATCGTCTTTGGCGACGTGCTCGCGCTCGACCTGCCGCAGCTGGTGGCCGAGCGCTTTGACGGCCTGCGCCCTGTCGTGTGCGCAAACCTGCCGTATAACGTCACGACACCGCTGATCACGGCGTTTCTCACCGCCGGATGCTTCGACACCGTCACGGTCATGATCCAGCGCGAGGCCGCACACCGGCTCTGCGCCCGGCCGGGAACGGCGGATTATGGTCTGCTGACCGTGCTGACTGCGTGGTATGCGGAGCTTGAGCTGCTGTTTGATGTGCCGCCGCACTGCTTTGTCCCCGCGCCGAAGGTCACGAGCACCGTCGTGCGGCTGCGTATGCGCAGCGCACCGCCCGCGGACGTGCAGGATGAAGCACTGCTGTTCGCCATTGTGCGCGCGGCGTTCAGCCAGCGCCGCAAGACGCTCGTCAATGCGCTCGCGGCCGGCGTTCCCGGCTGCGACAAGGCGCGCGCCGCCGCGGCGGTCGCCGCCTGCGGCTTCGATGCGCGCGTGCGCGGTGAGACGCTCGAGCTGGCGCAGTTTGCCGCGCTGAGCAATGCGCTGCGTGCGGAGCTTGGTTGACATAACGAAAACAAATCAGGGCGTCCCATCGCGGGACGCCCTGATTTTTGCGGATGCAGTTTTAATATGGTTTACATAACGAATATGGTTGGCGCTTTCCCCGCATACCGCCGGCTGCGCGCGCATACTGTGGTAGCAAACGCAGTAGGAGGGGAGCGCCATGCCATATGAGGACAAAAAGGCCGTGCCGCCGCGCCGGCCGCACGCGGTCACGCTCGACGAGCGCAGCCATCTGACCGTCACGGGGGTGGACGAGGTCGTGCGCTTTGATGACACGGAGGTGTCCATGCGCACGTCGCGCGGGATGCTCACCGTGCACGGCGAGGGGCTGCGCGTCGGCCGCCTTGCGATCGACACGGGGGAGCTTGCGATCGACGGCGCGTTTGACGCGCTCGATTACACGGAGGAGACGGTGTCCGGCGGCGGCTTCTGGTCGCGCCTGTTCGGAGGATGAAGCTGCCGCTGCTCGGTCAGCTTGCGCAGCTCATGCTCGGGCTTGGGCTCGGCGCGGCGCTCGGGCTGGCGTTTGATGTGCTGCGCGTGCCGCGCCGCCATGCGCGCAGCGCGGTTTTCCGCGCGCTGCTCGACGGCGCGTTTTGCCTGCTTGCGCTCGGGAGCGTGTTTCTGCTTGGCATGACGGCCGGCGACGGGCAGGTGCGCCTGTTTCTGTTCGCGGCCATCGCCGGCGGCTGGACGTGCTACTTTCTCTGGCTCAGCGGGCATATTTTCCCGCCATTGGAGCGATCTGGCCGCCTGTGCGCGCGAAAAATGCGCCAGATCACGGCTCCGGGAAGAAAATTCATAAAAAAAGTTCTGTTTTTTGCAAAAAAACACTTCCAATCTCGCCGCAGATGTTTTAGAATAGGCTATATTACTGGACGCAGATACGATCCGGGGGGAGGTACTGCCGACCGTGAAATTCAAGAAGGCAAGCATATTTACCAAACTGGTCATCGCGGCGCTGATGGTGTACGCACTCATCAGTCTGGTCGTGGTGCATCAGCGCACAGCACAGCTTCAGGACCGCGCCGCGGCACTGCAGCAGCAGGTGTCCGAGATGACCCAGTCCAATGCCGAGCTGCAATATCAGATCGACCACAGCGACGACGATGACATGCGCGAATCGGTCGCGCGGGAAAAACTCGGTCTGGTCAAGCCCGGTGAGAAGATTTTTTACGACACGAGTGATTGAGCAAGGAGAAACGAACCGTATGCAGGTGGAAGTCGGAGCAGTTGTGGAAGGTACCGTTACCGGTATCACGAAGTTTGGCGCGTTTGTGAGTCTGCCGGACGGCAAGAGCGGTCTGGTGCACATATCCGAGATCGCCAACACCTACGTCAGCGACGTCAATGAGTTTTTGAAGCTGGGCGACAAGGTGAAGGTGCGCGTGCTGGCCGTGACGCCGGACGGGAAGATCAACCTGTCCATCAAGAAGGCGGAGGAAGCGCCCGCCCGTCCGAACAACCGCCCGATGAACGGCGGCCGTCCCGGCGGCAGCCGCCCCAATAACGGCGGCGCACCGCGCGCTGCGCGCCCCAACCGTCCGGCTCAGCCGGCGGGGCAGGTCAGCGGCCCGAGCGGGGACGCCGCGTTCGAGGACCGGCTCAAGCAGTTCATGCAGGAGTCGGACAGCCGCATGGCCGGCAACCGCCTCTATAACGACCGTTCGCGCGGCCGCCGCCGCGGCGGCGGAAACGGACGCGGTTAAATCCCGCGCCGGAGCGTTAATACATGAAATATGAAAGCTCCTCCGTATGCAGCAGACATACGGAGGAGCTTTTTTGTGCTTTGAACGCTTTGTTCCCGAAGGCTTTGTCTTGCCTCACTGACACCGGTGTAGTATGATCGTGTTCAGATCTGCGGTCACAGAGGCTGACCGTTTCCCATCTGTACCCGGGAGGCATGCATTGTGGAAGTCTATCTGAGTGAACACATCGCGCCGTCGGCGTATGCAAGACTGGCGCGCCATTTTGAGATCGTGGACAATTTCGACCACCCCGAGCGGCTCGCCGCCATGGTCATCCGCCGCGCGGTCGTGCCGCGCGCGGTCATCGCGCACGCGCCGAATCTGAAAGTCATCGCCATGCACGGCGTCAGCCGCGATACGATCGATACTGCTGCTGCCGCCGAGTTCGGCGTGCCGGTGCCGAATGTGCCGGGCCTCGGCGCACCGGCTGTCGCGGAGCTGGCCGTGGCGGATCTGCTGGCGCTCAACCGGCAGCTGAAATTTGTCAATAACGGTCTGTGTGCCGGGCGCTTCGACCACTTCGGCGCGGAGGAATTCGTCTGCCACGAGATGACCGGCCGCACGCTTGGCCTTGTCGGCACGGGCAACATCGCCCACCGCGTGGCGGACATTCTGCGCGCGGCGTTCGATGTGCGCGTCCTGTGTTGGAATCCGCGCCGCACGGCCGCCGAATGTGCCGCGTGGGGCTATGAACAGGTCGGGACCCTTCCGGAGCTTTTCCGTCGCTCCGACTTCGTGAACGTGAGCATCACGCTCTGCGATGCCACTCGCGACCTCATCAACGCGCCGGTGTTCGCCGCGGCGAATCCGGAGCTGCTGCTCGTCAACACCTCGCGCGGCGGCATCGTCAACGAGCACGATCTCTACGTCGCGCTCACCACGGGGCAGATCCGCGCTGCGGCGAGCGACGTGTTCGCGCACGAGCCGCCGGCGAGCGATGATCCGCTCATCCATCTGGACAATTTCATCGCCACCTTCCACATCGGCGGCAGCACATACGAGTCGCTCGAGCGCGTGAGCAACCGCGCCGTGGACTATGTGTTCCAATACACCGGCGTCGCAGAGCGGTGAGGCTGTCGGCGCTTCCGGGAGCGGGCAAACACTATAAAAAAACACCCGAGGCCGCAGCCTCGGGTGTCCGGCTTGTCAAAACCTCGTAGCCTTTCACCAACGGTGCGGCGAAAGAAAATCCAATCATTTTCTCAGGCGACATGTGCGGCTGAGAAAATACCGCTCGGCCTGCAAACGTGCGCGCCGTCCGCCTCCGGCGGAGGGCGCGTGCGCTGCAGTCAGGCCGCAACTCCCTTGTCAAAAAGGAATACTTTTTGACAGGCTCAAAGCGCCCGAAGCTTTCGCTTCGGGCGCTCCTTTGGTTTACAGGTTACACGGACATCCAGCCGGGCAGTGCGTTGGCGATCGCGTCCACGATTTCCTTTGCCTTTTCTTCGCCGCAGCGCTCAAGGATGTCGGAGGCGAGGTCGAGGCCGATATGGATGGGTCCTCTGAATTCGGTCATGTTACTTTACCCCTTTCGTCAGATTTCCGCCGCCGTCCCACACAACAGACGGCACCGGATGGTTGGTATTGCCGGTTACAGGTAATACTGTAACGGAAAAAGCATCAAAACGCAAGTGACAAATCTTGTAGAGTGTAACACTTTGAACGTTTTCGTACAATTTTCCGAAACCGCTTTGTTTCTGGTTGAAATATCTCAACCAGCACCGCGTAATCCGACAAAATGTTGCATAATTGCGCACCGGTCGACGGCTTTCACAGGGTGAAACGGCATTATGGAAACCGGTTCTCCACATTACCAACAGACTTTTCAACACAAACGGGGTGCAATTAACGATGTTATGTTAACTACGGATTGGTTTTCCCATTTTTCGGTGCTGTTCTTCCCTGCGCGCACAAGTGTGCGGCAAAGCGGCATCCTGCTGCGCGTTTGCCCTGCACGCGCCCAGACCCGCCGCCGTCTGTTCTGCGTTCTGTAAGTGCACAAAACCCCGGGAGCAGAACGCTCCCGGGGCAGGTGTATGGCTTTTGCGGGCCGGCGGTGCGTCGGTCACAGGCCGGTGAGGCGGCAGTAGCGCATCATGATGGCTGCGATCTGCGCGCGTGTGGCACCGCCGCTCGGGGCCAGATAGTCGGCGCCATTGCTCGCGATGCCGGAGATGAGACCGTTGCCGACGGCCCAGCTCATGGCGGCGTATGCCCAGTTAGAGACGCTGGCGGCATCGGGGAAGCCGTTGAGGGATGCTGCGCCGCCGAGGTAGGCCGGCGCATACTTTTCGGTGTAGCCGTAGAGGAGAACAGCCATCTGCTCGCGGGTGATGAGGCCGTCGGGCGCGAAGGTCGTCGTGCTCATACCGGCGACGATGTCTTTGTCGTAGCCCCAGGCGACGGCGTTGTAGTACCATGTGCTGGGCCTGACATCCGTGAACGGCACGTAATATTTGCTGTAGTCGGTCGTGTCGCCGGAGAGGTTATAGAGGATCATCACGATCTGTGCGCGCGTGCTGACCGTGTCGGGCGAGAACGTCGTCGCGTCGAAGCCGCTCATCAGACCGTGGCGCACGCAGTAGTCGATGCCCTCGTGCGCCCAGTTGGACGGGGCGGGCACGTCGCGGAAACGGAAGCTCGGGCACGCGGCGCCGCCCGGACAGATCGCAGAGCCGGTGGCGGGGATGATCTCGGTTCTGGTCTGGCCGCAGACGGTGCAGGTGTAGGTGCGGACGCCGGGCGTGGTCTCCGTCGGCGCGACGGTCACGGTGCCCTCGTCCCAGACGTGGGTGTGCGGGCCGGTGGCGGGGATGACCTCGGTCTTGGTCTGGCCGCAGACGGTGCAGGTATAGGTCATGGTGCCGGGGTCGGTCTCGGTCGGCTCCGTGGTCACGGTGCCGCTGTCCCACTTATGGCCGAGCGCGGGCTTGCTGTTGCGCTTTTCGGTCGCGCCGCAGTCTCTGCAGGTGTAGAGGTCATAGCCTGCCTCCGTGCAGCTGGGTGCGACGTTCTTGGTGAAATCGAAAGTGTGCGCACCCGTAGCGGGGATGACCTCGGTCTTGGTCTGGCTGCAGACGGCGCAGGTGAACGTGCGCACGCCGGGGGTGGTCTCGGTCGGCTCGGTGGTCACGGTGCCGTTGTCCCACGTGTGCGCGCCGGTGGCGGGGATGACCTCGGTCGCGATGACCTCGCCGCACTTGGAGCAGATGGTGTCGATGCGGCCGTCGGCCCCGCAGGTGGCGGGCACGGTGGTTTCCGTCGTGCCGTAGCCGGTGTGCAGACACGCGCCCTTGCTGCTGACCTTGTAGCCCTGCCATGTGCCGTCGGTATCCAGCGTCCAGCCGTAGACCGGGTCGGGGTTATAGTGGATGGTGACGATGCCGGGCTCAAAGCTGTGCTCGGCCGCGCCGCCGGGCTGGACCGTCGGGGGCGCGCCGTAGCAGCGCACGTCTTTGAGTGCCTTGCAGCCGGTGAACGCATTGTGGCCGACGCTCGTCACGGTGCCGGGCAGCTTCATATCCGCCAGCGCGGTGCAGTCCTGGAAGCAGCCGTCGGGGACGGCGGTCACGCCGGCGGGCAGTGACACGTCCGTCAGCGCGATGCAGCCGTTGAAGGCGGAGTTGCCGAGCGCCGTCACGGCCGCGGGGATGGGCGCCTTGGTGAGCGACTTGCAGCCCTCAAACGCGCGCTCGCCGATGGCGGTCACCTCGCCCTTATAGTCGACGGTCAGCAGCTTCGTGCAGTCGTTAAAGCATTTGTCGGGCACGGCGGTAATGGCGGCCGGCAGGGTCATGCCGCTGAGACTCGCGCAGGCGTCAAACGCGCCGCGGTCGAGGGCCTGCAGCCCGTCGGGCAGCGAGACGGCGGTGAAGCTGTTGCCGGCGAGACCGAAATCGCCGATGGCGGTCACGGCCCTGGGCAGGGAGATCCCGTTGAGCTTGGAGCACAGGGCGATGCCGTAGCGGCCGATGCTCGTCACGCTTTCCGGCAGCGTGATCTGCGTGGCGGCCGGCAGGAAGAACAGCGCATAGTTGCTCACGTTCGTGACGCCGTCCTTGATGACGACCTTCTTCAGCTCGCCCTCAAGCTTGAAGTTGCCGAAGCTCGTGAGCATACCCAGCGCCTCATAGTTCCACCACGGGGCGAGGTTGCCCTCGGGGAAGTTGAAGTCGGGCATGGCCCCGGTGCCGGAGATGGTCAGCGTCTTGCCGCTGAGAACACCGGTGGAGACCTCCCAGTGCAGGCAGTTGTTCTCACCGAAGTCGCCCGAGGTGGCCGCGGCGCCAAAGCTGCTGAGGATCGCATCCATGTCCAGATCGGGGATCTCAAACTCCTCCTTGAACTGCTCGATCTTCTCTTTGATGAGTTTTTCGGCAATCTCTTTTTTCAGATCGTCGATTTTGCCGGCCGATGCGTTCACGGTCAGGCCGGAGAACAGTCCCACGACCAGAACGAGACACAGCGCCAGCGAGAGCAGGCGTTTTTTCATAGTTTCTTCCTCCTTGCGGTAATGTTCCTGTGTACAACGGGAATATCTCTCTGTTGAAAATATAGCATACTCCCGGCAAAGTGTGCAATGGATAGGACGCAAAAACCGACGGATTTGTTACGAAACCACAAATCTGAGCAAGAATTTTACACGTTTTTTTGCCTGTGAACGCTTTCGGGCTGTTGCAATGGCGGGGCGCGTCCTGTATACTTGCTCTGTAGACATGTTTTTTGAAGTGTCGGATCCAGGAGGGAGGAACCTTATGAAAAAACGAGTGTTGTCGCTGCTGTTGTGCTTTGTGCTCGCGGCGGGACTGCTGAGCGTGTGTGCTCCGCCGGCACAGGCGGGCACGATCGCGGACGCGTTTGAACTGTTTATCAAGCAGCCCGGTCAGATCAAAAAGCTCTTCGGCCGTGAGGTCGCCCACGGTGACTGCGGACCTGCCGGGGACGAGGCCAGCGTACATTATAAGATCTACGAAGTCACAAACCCCACCGTTGTGCAGGACAACCCCTTCCTGCAGCAGATCTGGCAGATCCATGATTACCGCGAGGACGCGCAGTATTACGGCGTGTACATCTTCGGCGACGGGAAAATGGCGGACTACGCGGCGACCGGCCAGAAAGCGCCGTGGATGGGCAACGTGGAGGTCACGGAGTATAACGACAAGGGACAGGTCCTCGGCACGACGGTCGTGGAAAACCTCGGTGAGGAGTATCTCGCGCTGGCCTACATCGCCGACGGCACCGACGAGGAGTGGGACGGCCGCACCGAGCGCTACTCCGGCGTCACGAATGTCGGCGCGTATGCGTTCAAGGACTGCCGCTATCTCACGTGCATGTTCCTCAATGACGACATCACCACCATCAGCGAGCGCGCATTTTATAAAGACGAGTACCTCTCGGCCATCAATATGCCGCGCAAGCTCGAGCTCATCGACAAGTACGCCTTCTACGGCTGCGACACGCTCACGTTCGTGCGCGCGCGCAACTGCAGCCGCCTGCGCCGCATCGAGGACCACGCGTTCTACAGCTGCACCATGCTTGCCGAGCTGCGCCTGCCGGAAGGCCTGACGTATATCGGCCCGTGGGCGTTCGCGTGGGACCGCATCCTCGGTCAGGAGGACACGACGCTCGGCCTGCCGTCGAGCTTGCAGACGATCAGCACGGGTGCGTTCGCGTTCGTCAACCACCACAAGAACCTCAACATTCCGGCCAATGTCACGAGCATCGGTGACTTTGCGTTCATGTGCGATTACTACATGAACAACCTCACCTTCAGCCCCGGCGACAAGAAGCTCACCATCGGCAAGGCGGCCTTCTTCGGCGACAACCACATGAAGTCCGTCGACCTCTCCAACCGCGTCGCGCAGATCGACCGCTGCGCCTTCGCCGGCTGTGAGATGCTCGAGGAGGCCTACTTCGGCGACAAGATCGACACGATCGAGGGCCGCGCCTTCACGAGTCTGGATAACGCCATGAAGATCGCCGTCGAGGGCGTGCTCAACGGCATCCTCCGCCCGGACGATACCGAGCAGAACGCCGATCAGGCCGGTGATATCAGCACGGCCCTGAACATGATCGCCAAGGTCACGAAGCTCAAGCGCGCCGTCTTCAAGAATGACCCCGCCAAGAGCATCTGCGCCGCGGCGGACTCCAACCGCTCCTTCCCGGATGACTGCGTGGTCTATTACTCGCAGGGCAGCTACACGTGGCTTGCCGAGCTCAAGGACGACGGCACGTGGCAGGGCTACAAGACCGGCTTCTGGCACGGCGACCACATCGCCGCGTTCACGGACACGGTCGTCGCACCCACCTGCACCGAGCAGGGCTACACGCACCACGTCTGCACGGTGAAGGGCTGCCCCTATGATGCCGTGGACGACACTTATGTCGCCGCCACCGACCACACCTGGGTCAAGACGCAGACGCTCCCGCCCACCTGCACCGAGCAGGGCACGGCGTTTTATAAATGCTCGGCCTGCGGCGCGACCCGCACCGAGAAGATCGCCGCGCTCGGCCATGATCTGAGCCGCTGCGATCTCCGGCCGGCCGCCACCTGCACGCAGCCCGGCCGCGCCGTCGGCACGTGCGCGCGCTGCGGCGTGCAGATCGACGAGGTCATCCCCGCCAAGGGGCATGACTACAGCTACGCCGAGACCAGCGTCGCGCCTACCTGTACCGAGCCCGGCCACTACAAGGGCACCTGCCCGACCTGCGGCAAGGACTATGACGATGTCGTTTCCGCCCTCGGCCACGACTGGGGCGAGTGGGTCACGTCGATCGAGCCGACCGTCTCGACCGTCGGCTACCGCTATCATGTCTGCAACCGCGACGGCTGCGGCTACCGCGAGGGGGAGGACATCCCGAAGCTGCACACCCACACGTGGGATGCCGGCGTCGTGACGCAAAAGCCCACTGCGGCCGAGCCCGGCGTCAGGACCTATACCTGCACCGTCTGCGGTCAGACCAGGACGGAGGCCATCCCCGCAACCGGCGTTCCGGAGACCTGCAACGGCGGCCCGGCCTGCCCGGGCTACGCCTTCCGCGATATGCCCGCGCCGAGCATCTGGTCGCACGCGGGGCTGGATTACTGCATCTATCATGGCTATATTGCCGGCACGTCGGCAACGACCGTCACGCCGGACGGCGAATGCACGCGCGCCATGATCGTGAGCATCCTCTACCGCGTGCAGGGCGAGCCCGCGAAGGTCAACGGTTATGAGCTCAAAAAGCTCGCGGCGCCGTTTGACGACGTGGAGCGCGGCCGCTGGTATACCGACGCCATCTGGTGGGCGAAGCTCACGGGCGTCGTCTCCGGCATGAGCCCGAGCACCTTTGCGCCCGACGATCCGATCACGCGCGCGCAGCTTGCGGTCATCCTCTATAACTACACCAAGCAGTTTGCGCCCGAGAGCCTGACGGAGACGGGCTCGCTCGCCGGCTTCCCGGATGCGGGCAGCGTCCCGTCGTGGGCGCGCACGGCGATGGCGTGGGCCGTCGGCAACGGCCTGATCTCCGGCGTCGGTGAAAACGGCGTCTCGTACCTCAGACCGGAGGGCTGCGCTACGCGCGCGCAGGTCGCGACCATTCTCATGAACTACGACAAGGCGCTGGACTGAGGCGCAGCCAATACCGATAGAAATAAATAGAAACAAAAACAGCTCCGGAAGCAGTTGATGATGCTTCCGGAGCTGTTTGCCGTCTGTGAAGTTTACATAATTCAAAATTGTTTTATTTAAGCTGCGTAGATGCTGCACTTTTCGTTCTTCTGATTTACATAATCATTATCCTTTCCTGCCGCGCAGCATCGCCGCGATCGTCACGGCGCTGTATCCGCTCTGCTGCCAGAGGTCGTCGGGCACCGTGCCGCCGTTGCGCAAAATGAGCGCGATCTGGCGCCGCGCATCGCTGCGCGCTGCCGTCTGCGCCTTGTCGCGCGCAGCCTTTTCCTTTTCGGCTGCGGTCTGCGCGGCCTTGGCTTTCTTGTCGGCGGCGGCCTTGGCGTCGGCGAGGGCCTTCGCCTGCTGCTGCAGCTTGCTGTCCGCGCGGTCGTAGGCGGCGTCGTCCATGTCGAGCAGCGCCGCGATCTGCGCCTTCGTCACGCCGTCACGGCTGTCGGCGGCGTCGAGCATCCGGTCGATGGCGCTCAGGCGTGTCTTGTGCTCGCTGCTGTAGCGCTCGTAGGCCAGCTGCGCCAGCCCCGGCAGCTTGCCTGCGAGCATGGCGCGGTAATAGCCGCCCGCCTGCTGCGCCGCCGCCACGGCCGCCGTCGAGGCCTGACCGCCCGTCAGCGCGGCCGCCTTGCCGAGGGCGTTTTCTGCCGCGAGCTCCGCCTGCCGCTCGTATTGCTGCCGGTAGGCGGCGTAGAGCTTGTCCGACGCGGGGTCGTAGTCAAACTGCTCGCCGAGCAGTGCGTCGAGCATCCGGTCGATCTGTTCGCGGCGGTCTGCCGTGCCGCGCCCGGTCAGCAGTGCCTCGGCCTCGCGGCGGTGCGTGTCGTCATAGTCCGGCACATCTTCGATGGGCAGGTACTGCGCATAGTCACTCGTCTGTTCCTGACCGGCCATGCCCTCGCCGCGGATCTTCGCGTTGCGCTGCTGCTCATAGACGGCGGCAGCCGCGTTGTCACCGCGCCGGGCCGCCTGCTCCATGAGCGCGGCGTAGTCGGTGTCCTTGTCGTATTTGTATTTTGTCGCCATAGGTTCTCCTTTCCTCAGTGCTGCGGTCCGGCGGCGGCCTCCGTGCGCGTGAGCGAACATAGCCGCCACGCCCCCGTGCCCGTCATCCGCAGGCGAAAGTGGTCGCATCGGCGCGGCAGTACCGGCAGGGTGAACGAACGCTTTGCACCCGCCGTCACGTTTGCAAGCGTGTGCCACTGTCCGTCGGAGTCATACTGCGCCGCCGCCGTGATGCTTGCGCCCGCCTCAGCCTCCAGCCGAAGCTGCACGCGCAGCAGCCGCTTGCAGTCCGGGCTGCCGCTGGTAAAGTCACCCGTTTCGAGCAGGCTCTCCATCTGTGCCGTGCTGCCCGCGCCGAAGCGCCACACGCCGCGCGTATCCTGCGCATAGAGCGCGCCGCCGCACTGCGCAAAGCCGCGCGCGTCAAAATCGTCCTCGCGGCTCCACAGGCCGCTGCGCGTGTCGTATACAAACAGGTGCCGGACGCCCTGCTCGTCGCGCGCCGAGAGATACCAGCGCGTGCCGTCCGTGCCGGCGACGCCGTGCGTGAGCGTGCGCCCGAGCGCATCGCCGATGCGTACCGGCCGTCCGCCCGCCGTGCGCGCCGCGCCGACGGGGGAGAGGTAGTAGAGCGTCTCGGCCGCCGTCACGAGCGAGCGGCCGGAGTCCTGCTCCGCGCCGAGCGCGGCCGAGGCCACGAGCTGGAAGTTTGTAGGCCGCGTGCCGTAGAGCCGCCAGAGCCCGCCGGGCTTGAGAAACACTACGCCGCTGCCCGTCGCCGCGCAGCCGGAAAAATCCCCCGGCGCGCCGGCATCCACGCTCCATGCGGCCGTAGCGACCGCGCCGTTTTCGTCCGCCTCGTACCAGAACCAGCTCAGCGGATCGCCGAGCTTTGTGCACCACACGCTGTCGTGCGCGCACGCCCAGAGGCGGTTGCCGTAGCTGCACGCGTGCTGCGCGTCGGGCACGCGCCGCGTGATCGTGACGCCGTTGACTGCGCCCGCGCGCACGAATGTGTCCGGGTCAAAGCGCAGCCGCGCCCCGTCGATGCCGCGCAGAATGTACGTGCCGTTGTTGCGCACGTCGCCGAAGCCGCTGAGCGTCACGGCGTCGCCTGTGCGAAAGTGCGCACCCGCGCCGTCGGCCACGAGGATGCTCGCGCGCCCGTCGCCGTCCGTGTCTGCGCCCGCAAGCATCACGCTGCCGCTCCAGCTTGGCTCTGCGCTGCCGAATGTGCCGTCCGCCGGTCGGAACCAGACCTTGTCCGGCCAGATGAGCACCGTACCGCCGAGCGCTGCGAATACCTTCGGCGTGTCCGTGAGCGTGCAGCCAGGCACGGCCTTTCCGTTATAATACAGAGTCGTGCCGGCGCACCAGAGCAGCCCGTCTCCGGCTGCGAACAGGCCGTTCGGCGTGCCGCTGCACGGGTAGATGCGCGTGCGTCCGGGGCGTGTCGAGAACAGGGGGCTGTCCGCTGCCGAGCCGTTGGTCATCTCGTAGATGCCGCCCTCGGGGCAGGACGGGCGGTGGTCGTAGCCGCGAAAGTCCGTCTGCACATGGCGGACGGCAGCCATGCGCCGCGGAAATGTGGGTAGATACATGCCTTGCCTCCTTACAGGTTGAGCGGCTCGCCGTTGTGATACAGTTCGCCGCACAGGTCGATCTTCCCGGCCGAGAGCATCAGCTCCGGCAGATCGCCGCGCGTCGCGGAGATCACCGCGCCGCTCTTGTGAAAGATGAGATATTTGCGCTCGAGGCTGTTCTGGCTGCCGATGTGCAGCGTGTCGGCCACGGTCGTGATGCCGTTGAGGTCAATCTTGTCGGCCGAGAGCGCGATGCTGCTGTCGCCGTCGTTGATGGCGGCGACGATGGCTGCCGCATTCACGCCGTCGGCGTCGGTCACGAGCGCGATGCGCGCGCCCTGATCGCTCACGGTCTGCTCGAGCGCGGCGACATTGCCCTCGGCCGACGTCAGACGCGTCTGCAGGGTGCCGGCGTCGAGGCTCAGCTGTGTGATGCTGCCGTCCGCGCCGTCGATGCGCGCGCGGATCGGCGAGAGCAGCCGCGAGAGCGCCGCGGCGTTGAAGTTCTCCGCGCCGAGGTTCGACAGCGTGTACTGCAGCGCCTCCAGCAGCCGCGGCACGGTCTCCTCCAGCGCCGCGAGCCGCTGCTCGACGGTTTCGTGGCCGGTGCGCTCCGGCAGGGAAAGCTCCAGCGGGGAATAGTCCGTCATGCGTCGTCATCCCCTCCGCCGTGCTGCGATATGTCTGCGCGCAGCACGGCGATCGCCCGCACGAGAAACTGCGGCAGCGGCGCGCCGAGCGCACCGGCGTTTTCGACCACACTGCCGAGCTCCGTCAGCAAATACCACGCCGTCACGAGCGGGCACAGCAGCACGTCATAGTGTGCGCCCAGTCCCGGCACGCTGCCGAGCAGCGCCCGCAGTGCGAAGTCCAGCAGCGCCGCCACCAGCACGCCCGCCACGCTGCCCGCCTTGTGCCACAGTCCCTCGCGGGCGCAGCGGCTGCTCCATGTGCCTGCGCGCAGAGCGGCAGCGCTGCCGGTGGCATAGTCGAGCAGCATGGCCAGAAACCAAGCGGCCGCAAGCCACCCGGTCCAGCCCCAGAATGCCGTCAGCGCTGCGGCGGCCGCTGAGACCGCCGCTTTGATCGTTGTGAGTCTGTCCATTTACGTCTCCTTTTGTTCGTCCAGCATTCGCTGGCACACGATCATCGTGCGGATCATATCCTCCGACACGTCGAGCTTTCCGTCCGTGTTTCCCTGCAGTGCGCCGCGGTCGATCAGCCGCTGCGCGTCGGCGCGAGCCCATTGCGGCATCTCCGCCACGGAATCATAGCGCGGCATATCCAACGCCTCCTCTCGCGCTCCGTTTTTCATCGCCTCGGCGACATCGCGCCGAAAGCCGTCCATCGTGTAGCCCATGCTATATGCGCCCCACAGGTAGTCCGGGTCTGCGTGGTTGCTTGCCACGCCGCGCCGGTGTCCCTCGGCGTGCCCGATGATGACGCCATCCTGTGCCGGGTCAAGTTCGTACTGTTTACACAGCTCAGCAAACAGCTCCACGGCCGTGTGGTATGTACCCGCGATCTGCTCCGCTGCCTCCGCGTAAGTCATGCCCGCGCTCGGCTCGGTCATCTCTACCCCGATGTGCGTAGAATTGGCGCTCCCGCCGCAGTGCCAGCCGCGCATCTCCCACGGCAGCGTCTGATATACCGTGCCGTCCGCCTGCGCGAACGCGTGCACGCAGACAGATACGCCGCCCGGCTGATACTGGTTAAAGCTGCGCGCAAACACCGCCGCCGATGGCTGCGGCGTTCCGACACTGTGCAGCATGATGCCGCGCGGCGTCAGCGGTGCGCCCGCCTGATAGCATTTGTTTTTGACTGCAAACGCCTCAATGATTTTCATCTTGCGCCTCCTTATTCGATCGGTTCGTCGAGCGTGATGATCAGGTTCTCGCCCTTGCCCTTTGCGCTTACGCGAAAATACGCCGCAGAGGCGGGCACATTGCTCGCTGCTTCCGTCACCTGAAACGTCATGGCCGTGGTGCTCTCCGGGATACTGCTCGGGAAATACACGCTGACGTCGATCTTGTTTGCGGGCATAACGGCTTTAAGCAGTTGAAATGCACTGTCATACCATCCGACGCGGGAATACGGTTCCGCCTTCGAGAACGTGATCCCCTCACCGGCGATGCGGTAAACGTGCTTCGTCACATTGCCGGGCAGCGGAATGAATCCGCTTGTCACAAATCCGCTGCCACTCTGCGCGTTTCCGGACGATGATAGGTTGTATCCATTCTGATACGGCATGGACGCGCCGCTGCTGTCAACAGCCGTGGGTACAAGGTTTGTGTACGTCACAGGCTTTGACGCGCTCGCCGTGATGGTGATGTCCCCAGTCACGCGCGCGATGGACACCACGCCGGTCGCGGCATTGTATGCCGTCGCTGTGATGTCCGTACCGCCCATGCTGACCCTGACGGTGTCGAAGCTGTACCCGTTTTTCGGCGTCAGCGTGGTCGTGTATGCCGCGCCGTCTTCGACGGCGGCCGCGGCGTTGCTGCCGGTGCAGCCGGTGAGCGTCGTCTTGACGGTGCGCATGACCACCGTGAAATCGAACGACAGCGTGCGGTCATAGCCCGCGCCGTAGCAGAATGAATAGATTTTTTTGTCTGCCGGATTGATGACGTTGACGGTGAAGGCCGTGTCGGTCACGCCCGGTGCTTTGCTGTAGGTCGTCTCCTCGCCGAATTCGATCTGGTTGCTGTCCAGCCGGTTGTTATCGCCCACCTCGTTCGTCCGGTAGTAGTTGGCGGACGGGCAGCAGATACGCAGCGCCGCCATCTGCTGCGTCGGCGGGTTGTACTGGGAGACGTTGTCCGGCACAACGTAGATCCTGGATGTCTTGAAGTTGTGCAGATGCCCATGGAAATTCCCGTAGCAGACCGCGCCGTTTTTCCCCGCGAAGGAGACCGTCTTGCCGCCGATCGTGACGCTCCCGCCGTCCAGATACGCCTTGAGCACCTTGCCGCCCGCCCGCGCGCTGCCCCAGTCCAGCGGGTAGTGTCCGAGGATCACAAAGCCCCACGCCGCGCTGTCCGCCTTGCTGCCGAGGTCGGCAAGCGTCTGCGCGAACCACAGCAGCTGTGCCTCCGAGAGCGCGTTGGCCGCGGTTTCTCCGCCGGTGATCTCGCCCTCGACGGTGTTGAGATTGATGATGCGCAGCTTCTTTCCGGGAAGATCCCGGTAGCAGTATCCGGCCTCCGCGCTGCCGTAGACCGCGCCCGCGTTGTAATCGGAAAAATACTTTTTGATCAGCGCCGCGCCGTACAGATTCGTGAGGCTTCCGGTCTCGGCTGCGAAGTATTCGCCCGTGTCGTGGTTTCCGGGCGTCCAGAGCTGCGGGATGCCGCGCAGGCCCTCCTCGATCCAGCGGTGAAATTCCTTGCACTGCGCCTCGAACTGCGCTTTTGTGGTCGTCCTGTACCCAAAGGTGAGGTCACCCAAAAACGCCGCGAAATCCAGCGGCGTCACGTGCGACAGCGCCTTGATCGCGCGGCAGGCGTCCATGTTTCCGGCCTCGATGTTTGCCTTCCAGCCCGTGGATTCGTCAGTTGCGTGGTGTGCATCAGCGACCGTCACAAAGACGATGCTCGACGCAGTCTTCACGGCCTGTACTTTCTGCGCCAGCGCGAGCACGCCGTTTTTCACGTAGTCCGGGAAATCTGCATGGGCGATCTGGTCGCCGGTCGTGATGCCCCTCACCGCGCCCCCCATCTGCGCGATCTTGTATGTTTCCGCGCCGCCGGCCTTTTCGCGGATGGCGTCGGCGATGTCCTGCACGGCGGCTTCTTCGTAGAGCTTTTTCATCAGTAGCTCACCTCCGTGCCGTCGGCGATCGTCACGGTCTGCGCCGTGCTGCCGTCGTACATAACCGTCGTGCCGCCGATGCGGATCGTCAGCGCCTTCGGGTTCGGCAGCGCGGCGGGCGCGATGTTCTGCGTCATCAGCTCAATCCTGACCGGGACATCCCAGACATCGCCGGTCGTTTTCGCCTGAAGCTTGACGGCGCAGAACGTGTGCCGCTCGGAATCGGCCACAAGCGACGAGAATGTGAGGATGCCGTTCGTCGCGCCCTGATAGAGCATCAGAAAGTGCTCGCCTTGAAACGAAAGCTGCGCATAGACGCGGTGCGTCGGGTTTGCGCTGACGTAGGCGTACAGCTCGGCCGGCGTCATGTCGGCCGTCGTGCCGGACAGATCGCCGCCGACGTGGATGATCCGCGTCTGCTGCGCCATGCCGTCGAGCTTTTTCTTGTCCGCTGCCGACATCAGACCGGCTGCCGCCGGCGTTGCCTCCGCTTGTCCGGATTTTTGGTCCCACGCTGCCGCCCGCTCCGCCGTGATGCCGTCGAGCACGGCCTTGTTCGCGTGCCGGTGGCGCATGGCGGAGTTCATGGCGATCTGGTGGCTCTGTCCCGGCGACGGGACGGCGGTGCCGTTCGTGCGCTGGTGCCACTTTGCATATTCGTCGAGTGCGGCGTTAAACAGCGCCATGCTGTCGGCGTAGTGCGCCGTTTCGTGTGCGGCGTAGTCGCACATGGCGATGACGTAGTACACGTACAGGCGGTCAAACGGCGCCGGCACGAGCAGCGGCGTGCCGCGTTCGGTGTCTGCGTCATAGGTCACGCACTGCTCGGGCGCTGCGTCGAGGATGCGCATCTGGATCATGTGCTCGCACTCGTTGAGCCACTGGATCTTCGCCGCGTCGTCCCATGCGTTCGGGCAGATCGCGTCGATGCGCGTGAGCGCCTGCTGAAGCGTCGCCATGCTCAGAGCCCCAGCGCACCGCTCTCGGCGGCAAAGCGGGCGGTCTCGCGCTCGATGAGCGCGCCGGTGCGCGCATCCTGCGCCTCACCCTGCGCGAGCACGAGGGCAAAGCGGCGCGCGATCGTCACGTCCTCGCCGCGCGGGATGCGCACGGTCTCACCGTTGACGGTCACGATCTTATCCTCCTTGTAGCTGCCGTTGTCACGAAACAGGTGCACGGTCACGGGCTCGCTCAGCCAGGCCTCGGCGGCGCGGTCGGTCATTTTTCTGGTTGCCATAGTGTATTCCTCCTTGTGTGAATGCGTGCCTCCCGCCGCAAGGCGGGAGGCATTTGGTTTCTTACTCGGTGTAGGTGCTGCAGGTCTCGATACGGCGGATGGCGCTGTCATCGAGGCGCACGGCGACCTTCGTGGCCTTCCAGCCGACGCTTGCGCGCTGGTTGAGCGGATCGCCCGTACCGGCAGAACCGAGCTGCTTGACGATGTGCTCGAGCCCGCCGCCGGTGATCTCGGTCGTGCCGTAGCCGTCCGCGCCGAGCACGAGCGTGGCGTACACGTCGCGTCCCTGCGCACCGGCCTCGCCGGGGTAGAGGATGGCGTTGTCCTCGACTGTGACCGGGGCGTCGACGGTCATGGAGCTCGCGGTGTTTTCCTTGACGGTCACACAGGCATTGCCGATGAGCACCTGACGGCCGACGAGCGCGCCGGGCTTGACCGTGCCGCCGTCGAACGCGACGGTGGTCTTGCCGCTCACCGCGCCGTTTGCGAGCAGCGTGCGGCTGTCGGCGGCCAGATCTTCGGCGTGGAAGATCTTCGCCTCCGTGCTCTCAACGAAGCGGCAGCCCTCGATCTTGCCGATCTCGCCCTCGTACATATGCTCCGTGTCCACGTACTGGTGCGGCGCGAGCCACTTCGGGTCGTTCATGAGGTCGTATGCCACGTCGGGGTGGATGATGACCGGGAACGCGCCGTCGATGCGGCGGCAGTTGGCGTTTTTGAGTGCGCGCACGGCGCGGCGGATGCAGTCGACGGTCAGGTAGTTGTTGTCGGCAGCGCCGGCATTGCCGCCGCGCAGCAGGTAGCGGGCGGACACGGATTCGTCGGCGTACTGCACGTTGTCGCCGCCGACGAGCACCTCGCGGGTGATCGTGTCGAGCGTGCGTCCGGCCTGTGCGCCGAGCAGCTTCGTGGCCATGGTGAGGTTGTTGTCGATGGCGGTCAACAGCAGCAGGTCGCTCATCTGGATGTAGCCGCCGTACTGACGCACGGCCGCCTCAACGGTGCTCATGCTCAGACTCTGCCCGTCGGGGGTCACGCCCTCGGTCAGAGCGGTCAGCGCCTTGCCGAGCGGGGCGAAGCGGCGAAACTGGATCGTCTTGCCGCCGTTTGCGGGGATGGGGTGCTTCTGCGCGAACTGATCGTGCACGAGCTCGGGCTCGGCCGCGTCGATGAGGTAGTCGGAATAGAACGTCTTCATCTCCTCGGTCAGGCTCTGCTGGGTGGTCACCTGCGTGTTTGCGTCAAACAGGCGCAGGTCCATGCGGATGTTTTCCATACTCATGTCTCCTTTTTTCTCTGCTGTCCGCTTCCGGGGACAGCGCCGGGGCAGCACCCGGCCGCTGCACTGCCGTTGGGTTCCTCCTGTGCGGGGGTGCGGCCGGTGCCCTCCGCAACGTGGCCGGGGTAGGCCTCGGCAAGCTGCCGCAGACCCGTCACGGCCACGGTAAACGCCGCGCGCACATCGGTCCGGTCGTCGGCTGCGATGGCTGCGTGTCCGGCGCTGAGCGTCCGCTGCACGCCCTGTGCGCCGAGCGTGTCGAGCGCACCCGCCAGTGCGCACATGAGTGCCGATGCTCCGGCGCACACGATGTCGCTGCCCGGGCAGTACGCCGCGTGACCGTCCGCGCGCAGCACGCACCGGCCGTTCCGGCAGATGTACGCGAAGCGGGTCACAGGCTCAGCTTCACGCGCTCACCGCGCTCCGCGCGCGCGGCAAGCTCCGCACGGTCGGCGCGGCTCATGCGCGACACGTCCGGCCGCACCACGATGCCCGCGCCGCCGCTGCCCAGCCCGTTTTCGACCGGGCGCAGACCGCGGGCGCGGATGTGCTCGCTCACGCGCTGCTCGGCGCTGCGTCCGGCGCGCAGACAGGCCGTCTCCAGCAGCGCCTGCGCGTGCAGCGCAAACCATGCCGTGCGCACGTCTATGCCCGCGCGCAGCAGCGCGCAAAACCGGGCATCGTTCAGCGCCGCGCCCAGATCAAAGTCCGGGCACTGCGCCGTCAGCTCGTCTGCCTCGTGCGACCAGCGCGCGGCGGTATGCTCGGCCGCGCGGCGCATGTTCTGCTCCTGCCTGCGCTCGATCGCGCCGCGCAGCGCGCCGACGGTCACGGTCTGTTCAGCGGCTTCCACCGTCGCTTCGGTCTGCGCCGCGGCGGGGGCGGTCTGCCCGGCTGCGGTCATGTTGTTTTCATCCATGCTCTGCTCTCCCTTCTGCCCTCAGCGGGCACTTTCTGTGATGATGCGGTTTTTCTCCGCCTGTGCTTTCAGCAGCGGGTCGGCGTCCGTGCCCGCGTCCGCTTCCGGTGTCTCCGGCTGCTGCGGCGCGATGCTGCCGCGCACGGCCTCGAGCACCTTGTCGCGCCCGGGAAACTGCATCATCTCCAGCATCGGCACGGCCTGCTGCGCGAACGCGGGGTTAAAGACCCCGAGCTGGTACAGCTGCCGCGCCAGCTCATTTTGCGATGCGGTCGCATACGGGCTCTCCTTTTGCGCGTGCACGGACACGTCAAAGGCTGGCGCGCGGCAAAGCGCCCCGCCATCTGCGTCCGTGCCCACGACGCGGGCGCGCAGCCCGGCGTTGGAGTAGGTGCAGAAGGTGTAGCCCTGCGCGCCCGGCGCCGCCACGCGAAACGGGCGCGTCTCGGTGTAGTACGCGCGGATGAGCTCGATCACGAGCTCGACCACGCGCTCAAACGCGCGGTAGCTCGCGCGCAGCGTGTCGCGGCTGGATTTGCTTCCGGCCTCCTGCAGCGCGGCAATGGCGCTCGCCGCCGTCACGCCGCCGGACACGCTGCCCTGCGTCACGTCGCGGCTGTTGCTCGTCTCCTTGAGCTCGTTGATCTTGAGCTGCAGCATATTCACCCACTGCCCGTCGAGGTTGTAGAGGCTGATCTGGCGCAGCCGCTCGTCGTCGATGCTGCCCTCGACCTCAACGAGCGGCTTTGACCAGTCGAGAAATTCCTGCGCATTCACGCCGCAGCCTTTTTTCACCCAGAAACGCGGGGTGGAGGCCTTCATGCTCATCTCCAGCAGGTTGCCGCTCAGCCGGTCAATATACTGCTGCGGGTCTTTGCTCACGGCGATCATGCCGAAGCCGCACGGCGTCCCGGCCTCGGGGTAGAGCACGTCAAACACGACCGGATACTGTCCGTGCGGGTAGAAGCCCCCGGCCATGGCGGGGTCATTTTCGCTCGCGTAGAGCAGGTCGCGCCCGGTGAATTTCACGAGGTGCAGCGCCGTTCCGCCGCCGGGCAGCGGCTTTTTGTAGTACCAGTCGACGACGATGCTCTTGTTCGACGTGTCCACCGCGTCGTCGTAGAGATACTGCGCCAGCTCCACGCCGCAGCTTCCGGGACGCGCCTCCGGCCATGCGGCCGCGATGTCGTCGTTGTCCACGAGCGCGCACACGAAGAGGTTGCGGCTGTCCTGAATGTCGGTGATGCCCGGCTCCCAGAACAGGTTCAGCAGGTCGAGCTGCCGCACGGTCACGTCGCCGAGACCGCCGCTGCCGGCGCTGTCCCAGAACACGCCGTAGGCCGCGCACCCGTGCTTGAGCTTATACCACCACGCGTCCGACCACACCTGCTCGAAGTGCGTCTTTTCCAGCACCGCCGGCACGATGGCCGACAGCGCCTTTGCATCCGGCTCGTCGGCCTCGCTGCGCGGCAGGATCACCGCCTCCGGGAAGCTGTCCATCGCGTCGGCGTGCTTCGAGACGATGGCGTTGAACAGCCACGCGCTCGTCGGCTCCACCACGTCGGCGCCCTGCTCGCGCCGCCGGTCGCGCAGATACTGCCAGTGCCGCAGACGATACCACTGCTCGTCGGCGATGATGCGCGCCTCGAGTGCGCGCTTGCCGTCTTTGTAGCGGCGCAGCAGCTGCGTGCCGCGCGCAACGTCGTCGGGCGTGATCACGGGCTCACTCATGTCCGGCAGCCCGGCCTCTGCCGCCGCGCGGTAGGGCAGGGGGTTCGTTTTTTCGTTTGTCATAGACGCTCCTTTGCTGCCGTTTCCGGCAAGTACTTTACATAACATTTTGAATTTTGCGATAAAAATAGACTGCCACCGCAGTCTTTTTGCGTTTACATAATTAGTTGCTCAGAGGGTCGAACACTTTTGGAGTCCGCTGCACCGCCGGCCGCGGCGCGATGGGATCGGACTGGCACAGATACCGGATCTCGTCGGCGATGTGGTCCTCCTGCCGTGTGTCGACGTCCTCGGGCGCGTGCGCGTCGTAGCGCAGCAGCGGCAGCGTGCGCCGCGTGTCCCGGCAGTTGCGGAACACGTACAGCATCGGCAGTCCCGCCGCATCGAACGCGAGCCGGTAGTGCACCTGCATCCAGCCGGGCAGGCGCTGGTGGTCGCCGGGCTCGAAGTACACGCTGTACCGGTCGGCGATGTCGGCGATGCTGTCGCCGCGCGATGCGTCCCAGATCGCGGGGTCTGCCACACCCCGGATGTCCCGTCCGCGCAGATAGGGGTGCGTGGTTTCGGTGGTGCGGATCTGCGTGAAGATCTGCTCCGGCGTCCAGCGCACGCCGGTGTCCGGCTCGCCGGGCACGCAGCCGTACAGTTCGAGGATGCGGTAGAGCCGGCCGTCGAAATCCACCGCCCACCAGCCCACGGAAAACGGCTTTGCATACCCGAAGTCGAAGCTGCGGTATACCCGCCATGTGTCCGGAATGTCGAACGGCTCGATCACGTGCGTCCACTTTCCGTCGGCGTAGTGCGCGGGGTCGTCGCGCCATTCGGCGAACACCTGCCCCTCGTATACGTTCCAGTCGCCCTCAAGATGCGCGCGCCGCTTTGCGGGCGGCAGTGCCTCGAGCCGCTTGAGATAGCCGGGGTCGCGCTGCATCAGCACCTGATTGTCATAGACCTTTGCCGGGATGAACACGTAGTCCTGCGGGGACTCTCCGTCCAGGAACGCCCGGTCGATGAACAGACGCTTGATGTACGCATGCCCCGGACCGCCGGGGTTGCAGGTATAGTAGATGCGCGGCGTGAAATCCGTGCGCGTCGTGCGCAGGCAGGTCGCGATGAAGGTCAGCCAGTCGGGCTCAAAGTTTGTTGCCTCCTCGAAGCCGATCACCTCGTACTCCTGCCCCTGATACTGCGCGCAGTCGCTGTCGTTGTCGCAGTAGCCCATCACGAGCCGCGACCCGTTCGGAAAGCGAAACGCGCGCTCGGTGCTGCTCCACGCGGCGTATCCCTCAAGCTCCCGCTGCAGCGGCAGGATGTGGTTTGCGCGCAGCTCCGGCAGCGTCCGGCGCAGCAGCAGGAGCTTCAGTCCCGGGTAGCGCATGGCGAGCATGACGAGCTTGCGCCGCATGGCCCAGCTCTTGCCGCCTCCGCGCGCCCCGCCGTAGGCGACGTTTGCCGCCTCTGCGCGGAAAAATTCCTGCTGGCGCGGACTCGGCGTCTCGCGCCGCAGCACCTTATAAATATAGGGGTCGTTTTTGCGTGCCATTGCCTCACCTCACCGGCTCCATTGCTCGAGCGCGCCCTCAAAGCGCAGCACCTGCGGCTCTGCCTCGCCGGTGTCCTTGTCGCTCGCCTGACCGAGCACCATCCCCGCCGCCTTGAGCCGCAGCTCCGGCTTCACGGTCGTGTCGGCTGCCATCTCGGCCAGCTGCTCGAGGATGCGCGCCTTTTCGTCCTCGAGGTCCATCATGTCCCGCGCTCCCGGTACGAGAGCACGTAGTCCTCGCCCTCGGCCGCCGCCGCGAATTCGTAGCGCGTGAGTGCGTCGTGCACATCCTGCTTCGGCAGCCGCAGCGTGCCGCCGTCGCCCCGGCGCACGCACAGCGCCGCCATGATCGCGCCCGCGAGCCCCAACAGCTCCTCGTAGGCCGCGCGCTGCGTGCGCAGCTTGCGCCGCAGCGCCGCGTTTGTCTCCTGTCCCATGTACCATCCTCCTTTTGTGTTTTTCCGTCCGCCCAACCGCCGAGCGTCCGCCATCGCGCTGTCGGCTGCATACACCCATCTGTTGGCCTTACGCCTCTTCCGGTAAAAAGTTTACATAATGTCTCGCACAGCTTTCTTTTGCGGCTGTCGTGCGGTTTTTTGGCGGTCGTATTAGCACCATGCGGTGTGCACCCCTTCTATTTCCATTTTATTATGCATTTGCATATATGTCAAGTGAAACGTTATCTTATTATCGCTTTTTCGCGGATGCAGATTTCACCGGCTCGTGTCATAAGTCCGGAAATGCCCGGAGTTTTGGTTGACATAACGATAAATTCTGCTTTTGCTTGTTTTCTTTTCGTCCCCACTTTGTGCGTCAAACCCGGTCAGAATTCACTGCTGCGCTCCACAAATGCTGGAAAGGAAAGCAAAAAAGGTTGCAATCTCGTAACACTTGGTGTAAAATATGCATCTGTGTGTGCGTGTTATGTCAACACTCAGCAAAATCCGGAACAGAGGGTATTATCTATGAAGAAACGAATTGTCAGTCTGGCGCTGACGCTGTGCCTGCTCGCGGGGCTGCTGCCCTGTTTGACGCTGGGCGCAGCGGCGGCCAGCCGGGTGGATGCCGCGCCGTATGCGAGCGTGGAATATGCGAAAAACTCCGGCGTGAAAGCGGGCACCGTGCGTTACATCTCGCAGGTGCCGTCCTATACGGATCAGTTCTGCGCCGACTACTGGGGCAGCTATGTCGGCTATGCCAACCATGAGTGCTTTACGGCGTGCATCTCCATGGCCCTGTCCTACCTCGGCATCGATGCCACGCCCGGCGCGCTCGGCGACTATTGGCGCAGCCGCGGGCATTACGGCGCGCCCTTTGCCACGACGCCGGAGGATGTTGCTTTCAGCGGCGCGACGTACAGCAAGACCTCGCTCGCCGAGGCCATCGCGCGCTACGTCGGCGGCGAGGGCAGCTACAGCCCGCCGATCATCCACCTCAACAGCTACTCGGCCAACGGCCACTATGTCATGATCATCGGCCAGGTCTCAGCCACGGAGTACCGTGTGCTTGACCCGGCTTACCAGACGATCTACACCATGACGCTCACGAACGGCAGCACCGTGAACTATTTCAAGGGCAGCGAGCGCGTCACGGAGGCGGTGCAGTATTATTATCCCGTCCACCACTGGAGCGCCTGGACGGCCATCGAGACCGACGACGGCGCCGTGAACATGGAGCGCACCTGCTCCATCTGCGGCAAGACCGAGACGGCCAGAATCCCCGACCCCTGCATCGGCGATAAGTATTGCGCCGGGAGCGCCTTTGACGATATGGTCTCCGCCGACAGTTGGGCGCACAAGGGCATCGACTACTGTGTGCTCTTCGGCCTCATGAGCGGCGTCGGAAACGACCTGTTCGACCCCGACGGCATGACGACGCGCGCCATGCTTGTTTCGATCCTCTACCGTATGGCCGGGGAGCCGGACGTGTCCGAGCTGCCCGAGACGCCATTTGAGGACGTCGGGCCGGATGCGTGGTACGCCGACGCGGTGCGTTGGGCATATGCAAACGAGGTTGCCGCCGGCATGGACGATACGCATTTTGCACCCGATGACCGCCTCACGCGCGCGCAGCTCGTCACGATGCTCTACCGTGCCTACGGGCCGGAAAAGGGCGTCCGCCCGCGCCCGATCGGCGGCTATACGGACTGGAACACGGTTCCCGAGTGGGCATACCCTGCTGCGACCTGGGCCGTCTCCATGGGCTTGCTCTACGGCACGAGCAGCTCGCAGCTGAGCCCGAATGCCGGCGCTAACCGTGCGCAGCTGGCCGCCTTCATGATGCGCACCTGTGAGCTGCAGAGCGAGCTGGATGCTTGAAAAATCGGACAAACGAGTAGATTAGTTTCGCAAAGTGTGCAAAAATGTTACAAACAGAACATAATGGCCAATGAATTATGGTGACAGGTGGGTTACTATAAGAACATTCAAAACAACGGGCCGGACTCTGCCGGCAGCGAAACGGAGGCACACTTCATGAAGCAGAATCGGACGCGCATGGCGCTCGCAGACGCCTATCTGCGTCTGCTCAACGACTATACGATCGACCGCATCACGGTCAAGATGATCACGGATGCCGTTGGCTGCAGCCGCAAGACGTTCTATTATTATTTCACGGATGTGTACGTGCTCACGCAGTATGTATTTGAGCTGCGCGTGCAGCACTTCCTGAACACGAACGGCAATTTCGAGACCATGCGCGAGGGCTTTCTGACGCTCGCATCGAACCTCTCGAACGATCGTCAGGCCATCCTGAATATCTACCATGGCTACGGCAAGGAAGAGCTGGAGCGCTTCACGTGGGAGACGAGCGATTACTATGCCCGTCAGGTCATCACGCGCTATGCGCAGAACATGGACATCGCCCCCGAGGATCTCGAGGCGATCATCCGCATGTATACGGACATGATGTTCGGTATGCTCATCGACTGGATCAACAACGGCATGGAAGGGGACTATTCCCGCAAGCTGGACATCGCGCTCACGGCGCTCATGCCGGTGCTGCGTGCCAACTGCCGCGGCGCGAAAGCCGCCGCCGTGCAGCCGTGATCCGATAAAAACGTGATAAAACCGCGCAAAAAGCGCTCGGGCATTTTGCCCGAGCGCTTTTTGATTTGTCCGGTTTACTGTTCGCAAAATCCCATCATCACGGTCGCGACCTCTGCGCGCGTGCCGATCTTCTGCGGCGAGAGCGTGGTGGGGGACGTGCCGCAGACGATGCCCGTGCTCACGGCCCAGACCATTGCCTCCCGCGCCCAGGCCGACACGTTCGCCTGATCCCGATAGGGGGACAGCGCGCCCGCGTCGCCGGTGAGCTGCTCGCTGCGGCTTGCGTAGCCGTAGAGCATCGTCACCATCTGCTCGCGCGTGAGCGGCTCGTTCGGCGCAAATTCCGTTGCCGACACGCCTGCTGCCACGCCCGCATTGTATGCCCAGATGACGGCATCGGTGTACCAGCTGCCGCCGGCATCCGTCAGCGGGCAGCTCAGACCGCTGACGGACGGCGAGCCCTCCAGCGCGTAGAGCACCTGCACGAACATGGCGCGGGTCATCTGCGCGTCGGGCTGGAACAGGTTATTCCCGGTGCCGTACATCAGCCGGCCGTACTTGACGTAGTCCACGCTCGGCGCGTACCACGCGCTTGCGGCCACGTCGTCAAACAGTCCCGCGTAGCTGACGCGCTGTTTGTTGGTCATATATGTGTCCGACAGGCAGCGCATCCACGCCAGACAGCTCTCGCCGAAATGTGCGCTCATGATCACGAGCAGGTTCGCCAGAAGCGTCATCGTCGTGCCGGGGTACTTGAGCGCCATCTTGGACAGGCGCGGAACGAGCGTTGCAAACGCGTCGCGGATGCCGTCAAGGTCATAGGTCACGATGCCGTTTTCCTTGAGCGCCTCGACCAGATACCCGGTGAGGAGCTTGACGGCGGTGCCGTTTTTGAGCATACCGGGGATGGTCAGCGAGTAGAAGAGCTTCTTGGCGTTGTCCTGCACCTTCTTGGCAAAGCTCTCCGCCACGCCGGAGGTGTCGCGGTCGGCAGCGCCGAAGATGTCGCCGAGCAGCGCGATGAGGTAATCCTGCAGATTGTCGGCATAGTCCTGCCGCGAGGAGACGAGGCACGTCGTGATCGCCTCACACAGGTCGGCGTAGAATTCCTCCTGCGTCATGTTGACCTTGAAGATCTTGCCGAGGTCGCCGCTCGTGATGTCCTTCGGATCGATGCCCCACGCCTGGAAGTGGTCGGGCCAGTAGATGTTGCCGCCGTTGTTCGGGATGCGGTAGAACTCGCTGAGCATCTTCGCCTTGTAGTTGAGGTAGTTTGCGTCACCCTTGGTCGGCACGACGCGGTCGACACCGTAGCGGGCAAAGTCCCAGCTGTCGAACGCGACATAGGTCACAAGGTCGTTGGTGTTGACGATGTTGTGGATGTTTTCATATACGCGCCCCTGCACTTCGTCCTTGGTCGCGCCCATGGGCGGCTCATAGCAGTAGCAGTACAGGTCGTGCGGGCTGAGACTGACGCGTGCGCCGAGGCTGCAGCCGTCGTCGAGCATACCGCCGACCATGTTTGCCACGGCCGCGCTGCGGCTGTAGCCGCTGATCCAGAGCTTCACGCGGCCGGTGATGCCGGTCTCGGCGATGTATGCGCGCAGGTAGTCAAGCACCTGATCGCGGCCCATGGCGAAGCCTGCGTGCTCACCGGAGGCGCCGAGGCGTGCGTTGCCGCCCCACTCGGCGTGGTAGTTGTTGCCGCGCACGCCGACGGCGATGAGGGTGTATTGGCCGCCGTTGTCGCGGATGGTCTTGCTGGCGCAGTTGATACCGATCGAGTCGGTCTCGGCCGGCTGGGTCATCCACTTGTTGGAGCGGATGTTTTCAAAGCCGCACTGCTCGGCAAACGAGATGAAGTTGCGGTTGCTCGTTGCCAGCTGATCCTCATATTCGGAATCCTTGCTGGAAAATGCCGCGAAGGCGAGGCCCAGCGACATCTCCGCGAGATCCTGCCGGTACGTGTAGCTGCTCTTGGTGAACAGCTCGTCGCTGTAGGTAAAGGCCGCCGCGTAGTCATGGGTATTCACTCCGTGACCGGAGGCGTAGCGCACCGTGACGGTCTTGCTGTCGCTCGTGCTCGCCGCGGCCGCAGCCGGCATGAGCGATACGATCAAAACCAGACACAGCAGCAGGCTGATGATGCGTTTTTTCATGTTTTTTCCTCCCAATTTTGTAGTTTTGTATTCCAAATCCACCAAATCCAATTATACGGAACAAAGCCGCGCTTGGCAAGCGGCACTTTCCGCTGCGCCGCTCAAAAATAGAAGACAGATACAAAAACACCCCGCAGCGTGAGATGCTGCGGGGATGTGGATATCGGTCATGGTCACTGCCGGAACATGGTGTAGGCGCGTCCGTCGCCGACGGCGTCGGCGATCATCATGCGGCTGTTGAGCACGGAGAAGCGGTAGAACGCCACGGCGCCCTCGTCCGCGCTGTCATAGATGGCGTTGCCGCGGATGGTGCAGTCTTTTTCGCCGAGACCGGGCAGAGAGCAGGTCACGCCCGCGTCGGATACGGTCAGCTCGCCCGCGTCGCTGCTCCAGCTTCCGGTCAGGAATACCTGCGCATAGCTGCCGTTGCTCATGAGGAGCTGGTTCGTGTCGGAAAAGCCGATGAGATCCAGAAGCTTCTGCGCCGCCTGTGCGTTGGTCATGTCGGATGCAAGCGCGAGCTGCTGCAAGCTTTCGCACAGGTGGGCGTTTGTGAGAAACAGGCGCTTTGCGCTGTCGGAATAGTTGCGCTCGGCGAGCACGGTGTACTCGGCCAGCGCGGTCTGATAATCCTGCGCGCTGTAGTCGTTTGCGGCCGCGGCGTAGATCTGCGGCAGACTCTTGGCCTCCATGGCATCGAGTACGCCGCTGTAGACCACCAGCTCGCTGTCGGCGTAGTTTTCGTGCAGGTCGTCGATGTACATCAGCGTCTGCGTGTACTGTCCGGCCTGATAGAGCCGTCCGGTGCGGATGATCTCCGTGCGCAGGTCGTTGTCGCCTGCGGGAAAGAGTTTCACGTCGCGCCGCCGGGTCTCGGCGGTGTCGAACTGGAAGTTGCAGATGGCGTCCTTGACGCTGCGGTTGACGGCAGCGTCCTGTGAGGCGACGACGGCGAACCCCGCGCCGACGGCGATAAGCACAATGATGATCCCGATGAACAGTGCGCGCAGACGCTTGTTGTTCCAGATTTTTTCGTGCAGAATCGGTCGCCCGCAGTGCCGGCAGCGGTGGGCGCTGCGCGGCAGCTCCGCGTTGCACTCGCGGCATTTCATGTGCTTCCCCCCCTCTTTATGCGATTGGCTGCGTCCGTTCGTTCCGGAACGAACGTGATGTTTATTATAGCCGATTTATGCCCGGCGCGCAAGTCGACAAACAGCAAAAGCATAGGAATCCTGTCAGGACTCCGCTAAGAAACCGGCAGGAAACGTGTTTTTCGCCATTGTGCATGCCTTTGGGCAGCTGCGGAAGCTTGACATTGCGTATCATGCGCGTAAAATGTAAATAAACCGGTATTGCCGCCAACCATCTGCCGCCAATGTGTGTGTCGCGACGGAACGTAAAGAAAGGGGTAAAGAACCATGTATACAAATGCATTCATCCACTGGGGTCTCGATCTTGCATCTCAGATCCTCGACATTTGCCAGGAGGGAAAGGCCAAAGCGATCGTGGATGCGATCAACGACTGGTATCCCGAGCTCTTGTAAGCTGAAGCAAACGCAGGAATCCCGTCCCCGGAGCTCGTCTCCGGGGACTTTCTGTTTTCAGAAGCAAAGCACCTTCGGGAAAGAAACGTATGCCGCGGGGGAGCTCAAGGGGGCAAGGCCCGCCTCGAATCCGATCGATAGCCGCCGGGCGGCGGCGACGCGCAGTCCAAAAGTCCGTCCCGGATTTTTGGACAAGCAGTCGTCCCCGGAGCTCGTCTCCGGGGACTTTTTCGTGTCGAACCGTGCCGATTGGGTGAATAACCACGCACGCAAAGGTTGAAATCCGGCGCGCGGCGCGCTATACTATCGCCAGGCCAGACTCCGGCTGGTCACTGTTTTTCATAAGGAGATTGACCCATGCAAAGGTTTGAAAAGCACAGCCCGGTCGTCGTGACTGAGGTCACGACCAGGCACGAGCTGCGCCAGTTTATGCAGTATCCCAACCGACTCTATGCCGACAACCCGAACTATATCCCCTCGTTTTACGGTGACGACCTCGATGACTGGACCCCGGGCAAGAACCCCGCATTTGACTATTGCGAGGCGCGCTGCTGGCTTGCGCGGCGCGATGGGGAGATCGTCGGCCGCATCGGCGCGATCCTCAGCCACAAGGCCAACGAAAAGTTCGGCACGCACTGCATGCGCTTCAGTCAGGTGGACTTCGTGGATGATTCCGAGGTCTCGGCGGCGCTCTTCGGCACGGTCGAGCGCTGGGCGCGCGAGAAGGGATGCGATCAGGTGCACGGCCCGCTCGGCTTCACGGACTGTGACCGCGAGGGCATGCTCGTCGACGGCTTTGACCGCCGCAGCCTGTTTTTCACGAACTACAACGCGCCGTACTATCCCGAGCATCTGACCCGCCTCGGCTACCGCAAGGACGTCGACTGGATCGAGTACCGTATCGCCGTGCCCGAACCGGGCGGAATGGAGGCCGAGCGTCTGCACAAGCTCTCGCAGTACATTCTCAAGCGCAAGAACCTGCACGTGGCCACGCTGCATCACAAGAGCGAGTACGGGCCCTATGTCCGTCAGGTCTTTGAACTCATTAACGCGGCCTATGCGCCGCTCTACGGCGTCGTGGAGCTCTCGGACGCGCAGATCGAGCGCTATGCCAAAAAGTTCATCCCGCTCGTCGATCCGGAGTTTGTGTGCTTCGTGCTCGATGAGCAGGAAAACCTCGTCGCCTTCGGCGTCACGACGCTCGACCCCTCGGTCGCGCTCAAGCACTCCGACGGCCGCCTGTTCCCGTTCGGCTGGGCGGGCGTGCTCAATGACCTGCACCACGGCGACACGCTCATCATGCTGCTCACGGCTGTGCGGCCGGACCTGCAGACCGAGGGCATCAACGCCGTCATGATGGATCATGTCTGCCAGAGCTGCAACCGCCACGGCGTGCAGTTTGCCGAGACCGGTCCCATGCTTGAGAAGAATGACCACATCCTCGCACAGTGGAAGCGCCTCGATAAGGAGCAGCACAAGCGCCGCCGCTGCTTCATCAAGGATCTGGATCACGATGTGAACGCGGCCAACGCCGCTGCTGCCGCCGCCGCGGAAGCGGAGAGCGCGCAGTAAAAACGGACAGCAACGCGCAGCGCGCGGGATCTTACGAGCCGGCGCGCTGGTTCTTTTCAAGTCTCCCCTCAAGGGGGGGAGAACTTTCAATGACGGCGCTCCCGTTCATGAACTGCATGTCCGTCCCCCACCCGCAAATAAGAAAAGACGCTGCCGGAGGCAGCGCCTTTTTTATGCATGCTTTTCTCAGCCCTTCGCGCGCTCGAGATACTCGCCCACGCGGGTGTCGACGCGGATACGGTCGCCGGGGTTGATGAACAGCGGCACCTTGATCTCGGCGCCGGTCTCAAGGGTGGCGGGCTTGGTGGCGTTGGTGGCGGTGTTGCCGGCAAAGCCCGGATCGGTCTCGGCCACTTCGAGCTCGACGAACGTGGGCGGCTCGACCTGGAACACCTTGCCCTTGTAGGAGCTGATGGTGCACTCCATGTTTTCCTTCACGAAGCGGAAGTTGCTGCCGAGGGCGCTCTCGTCGATGGGGACGAGATCATAGGTCTCGGGATCCATGAAGTAGTAGAGGTTGCCGTCGTTGTAGCTGTATTCCATCGTCTTGCGGTCGATGGTGGCGCTCTCGAACTTGGCGGTGGGGTTGAAGGACGTCTCGGTCACGGCGCCGGTGATGACGTTTTTCATCTTCGTGCGCACAAAGGCCGCGCCCTTGCCGGGCTTGACGTGCTGGAACTCGACGACCTGCATGACCTGGCCGTCCATCTCGAAAGTAACACCGTTGCGGAAATCGCCTGCTGTAATCATATAGGAATCCTCCTCAAGAATAATTAGAATCAAAAATCTTATATAGTTTACACGATATTGTCTGGTTTGACAAGCGGATATTTACAGAATGATCAGATTTTTCGGGCTTCGTGTGAGAATTTCCGCCCCATCGGCCGTCAGATGCAGCACATCCTCGATGCGCACGCCGAATTTGCCGGGCAGATAGATGCCGGGCTCTGCGGAGATGACGGTGTGCTCCGGCAGCTTTGCGTGCGCGCCGGGCGCGGCGATGGGGTGCTCGTGGATGTCGAGCCCGAGGCTGTGTCCGAAGCTGTGACCGAAGCAGTCCCCGTAGCCCGCATCGGTGATGACCTTGCGCGCGGCGGCGTCCACACGCTCGCCGGTCACGCCGGCCTTTGCCGCGGCAATGCCGGCCAGCTGCGCGTCGAGCACGGTCTGGTATACGGTGCGCATCTCGTCGCTCGGCATGCCGACGGCAACGGTGCGCGTCATGTCCGAGCAGTAGCCGTTTTTGCGGCAGCCGAAGTCCATCGTCACAAAGTCGCCCTCGGCCACACGCCGGTCGCCGGGCACGCCGTGCGGCATGCTCGTGTCCGGTCCGGTGAGCACGATGGGGTCAAAGCTCGTGCCCTCCGTGCCGAGGCGCAGCATGCGGTAAATGAGCTCGGCCGCGATCTCCCGCTCGGTCATGCCGGGGCGGATGACGGTGCAGATCTGTGCAAACGTCTCGTCCGTGATCTGCTGCGCCTGATACATCATCGCCAGCTCCTCCGGCTGCTTGGATGCGCGCAGGGTGCGCAGGATGCTCTGCGCCGGCTGGAGCCTGAGCCCGAGCAGCTGCTCATAGGCCGTGAATTCGGCGTAACTCGTCGTCTGCTCCTCACCGCCGAGCAGCTGCACGTTTGCCTCGCGCAAAATGCCCTGCACGAGCGTGCGCATCGGCGCCTCGTGCGAACACAGCAGCACCTGTGCGATACCGGCCAGCGCGGCGCGTGCGGCCTCGATGTAGCGGGAGTCGGTGATGAAAAATGCCTGATGCACCGTCACGATCACCGTGCCGTCTGAGGACGGGAAGCCGGTGGCGAACCGGCGGTCGTTTTCGTTGGTGAGTAGGATGGCGTCCAGATGCGCCTGTCTCAGCGCGCGCTGGATGCGGGCAATGTTGTTGAGCATGGGATATCCACCTCCATGGAATGTCGGTTATGGTGTGTCTGTGGCGGGGTCTGTCAGGGCAAGCTCGTCGGCGGTCGTCGGCGCGTGCAGCACGTCGCCGTCCGCTTCGGCAAGGCCGACGGCCGTCACGCCGTCGAGCGCCGTGCACGTCAGCACCAGACAGGCCAGCGCCTGTGTGCGCGTGATGCCGCTCGCCGTCTCCGTTGCCGTCACCGTCAGCCAGAGCGTACCGTCATCGTCTACGCGGCTGCCGTCGATCGTCAGCCAGTCGCGCACGGGGTTCGTGCACGTGCTGTCGCCCGGTTTTGCGCCGAGCGCATCAAGCGCGACCTGCACCGGGTCTGTGCCGCCGGGCACGGTGACCGTCTCCGGGTGCAGCAGGGCCGTTCCGCCGGTCTCAATGCGGTATACCGTCACGGTCTGCCGTTTTGTGCAGCCCGCGCAGCCGAGCGCAAGCAGGCCTGCCAGCAGCAGGGGGAGCCATCGTCTCATGTCTCCGGTACCTCCTTTTGCACCTCGGGCGCATCATCTGCCGCCGCGCGCGGGAACGTCACGGTAAAGCGCGTGCCGTGCGGCTCCACGCCGTCCACGGTCACGGTGCCGCCGTAGAGCGCGGCCGCATCGTGCACGATCGACAGGCCGAGGCCGCTGCCGCCGTGCTCGCGCGAGCGCGCTTTGTCCACGCGGTAAAAGCGGTTGAAGATGTTCGGCCGGTCGGCCTCCGGGATGCCGATTCCGGTATCGGCCACGGACAGGATGCTCTGCTCGCCGCGCGCCTCGACGCGCACGGTCACACTTCCGCCCGGAAGATTATACTTGATGGCGTTTTCCACGAGGTTAAAGACGATGTGGTAAATGTCATCCTCCGATGCGCGCACGGTCACGCCGTCGCTCATGAGACACGTGAGCGTCACGTCGCTCTTGGCCGCCAGCGGGCGCAGCAGGTGCAGCGTCCCGTGCACGGCCTGCTGCAGATCGACGACCGTCACGTCCGACTGCACGCCGTCGTCGCGGCGCGACAGGTCGAGCAGCTTCTCGGTCGTGCGCTGCAGGCGCTCGGCCTCACTGCCGATGTCGGTCACGAATTCGCGCATCGTCTCGCTGTCCATGTCCGCGCTCTGCGAGATGCTGTCCGACAGCAGACGGATCGACGCCAGCGGCGTCTTGAGCTCGTGCGATGCGTCGGATACGAACCGGCGGCGCTGCGCCTCGGTCGTCTCGAGGCGCTCGGTGAGGTTATTGAATTCGCGCCCGAGCTCGGTCAGCTCGTCGTCGCCCGCGAGCGTCAGGCGAAAGCTGTAGTCGCCGCGCTGCACGGTGCGCACGCCGTCGGCAAGCTGCGTGATGCGCCGCGTGAGCATCTTGATCGAAAACCACAGCACCACGAGCGCGGCCGCGCCGATGCCGATCGTGATGGTTGCGAGGCGGCGCTGGATGCTGCCGATGAGCGCCGCGCGCTCGCTGTCGCTCTCGCACACGTACACCGCGCCGACAGTCTTGCCGCTGCTCATGACGGGCATGGCCGCGCGGCTGAGAAACGCCTCGTTCGTGTAGTGCGAGTAGAATACGGCCTGTCCGTCGAGCGCGCGCACGAGCTCGGGATAGAGCGTGTACTTGCCGCGGATGTTGTTTTCGGCTGCGGAGTCATACACGGCCAGCCCCGTGCTGTCGGTCACGACGATGCGCGTCAGGTCGCGCAGATCGAGCAGCGCGAGCACCTGCCGGGTGTTGTCCGGCGTGAGGTTGTCGAGCAGCGACAGGGAGGAGGACACGACGGCGGCGCGGTTGGTGAGCGCGCTCTGCTTTTCGGCGAACACGATGTCGCGCGAGGCGCGCGTGGGGTAGGTGTTGATGAGCGTGAGCAGGATCGCCACGAGCACCGTGAACGTCACGGCGAAGCGAAACTGCACGCTCGATACCAGCTTGCGCGGCAGCCGGATGCGAAACGGATGCCCTTTCATCCGTCAGGCCTCGGCGAAGTAGTAGCCCACGCCCCACTTCGTGATGATGTATTCGGGGGCGGCGGGGTTGCGCTCGAGCTTTTCGCGCAGGCGGCGGATGTGCACGTCCACGGTGCGGATATCGCCCTGATAGTCGTAGCCCCACACGAGGTCGAGCAGCTGCTCGCGCGAGTAGACCTTGCCGGGGTTGCGCATGAGCAGCTCGATGAGGTCGAACTCCTTGAGCGTCAGCTCCACATTCTGGCCGAAGCGGTGTGCGCTGCGGCGCTCGGGGTCGATCTCGATGTGGCCGCGCACGAGCTTGCCGCTGTCCGGCTCGGCGGGCGCTGCGGGCGCCATGCTCGAGCGGCGGATGAGCGCGCGGATGCGCGCCTTGAGCTCGAGGATGTTGAAGGGCTTGGTGATGTAGTCGTCCGCGCCGGATTCAAAGCCGATGAGCTTGTCCGCATCCTCGCTGCGGGCGGTGAGCATGATGATCGGCACGGTGGAAAACTGCCGGATCCGCTGGCACGCGCCGAGCCCGTCGAGCTTCGGCATCATGAGATCGAGCAGGATCACGGCGTATTCGCCGTGGCGCGCCATGTCCACGGCGGTCTCGCCGTCGTAGCACACGTCGACCTGATAGCCCTCGTTTTCGAGGTTGAATTTGATGCCCTTGACGATGGTCTTTTCGTCGTCCACAACCAGAATTTTCATCGCAGCTCCTCCGTTTCGAGTCTTTTCGCGGAAATGGTTTGCTTTTCGCCGCCGGAATTATTATAATGGATCCGGATATCGCTTTTGTTCCGGACGTGCGGCTGCGCCGTCTCCGGCCGGATATTTCATTATATCATAGTTCTATGGAGAAAGATATGAAAAAATATCGCATTTTGCCGCTGCTGCTCATCGTCTGCCTGCTGCTGACGGCGGCCTTTCCGGCGTTTGCCGCCAACAGCTCCGCTTCGACTGCGGAGCAATCCCCCGAACCCACTGCAAACGCCGCGTCCGACGGCGTGCCGCAGAGCACGGTGCAGGCGCAGGAGGGCAGCTATGTCCTCGGCAGCGACACGGTCAAGGCCGCGCTCGATGAACAGCTGCAGGCCAACTGCGTCATGCTTGTCGACGAGGACAGCGGCCAGTATTACTATACCCGCAACATTGACGCCAAGGCCTATCCCGCGAGCCTGACGAAGATCATGACGCTGCTGCTTGCGGTCGAGGCGGTCGAGCGCGGCGACGTGCAGCTGGATGACACCGTCACCGCCTATGCTGACTGCAATGCCGACATGGTCGAGGGCGCGAGCAATGCCGACATCAAGGTCGGTGAGACCATGACGTTTGAGGACTTCCTCTACTGTGCCATGATCTCCTCGGCGAACGAGGCGTGCAACGTCGTCGCGGAGTATGTCTGCGGCAGCATCTCGGCGTTCGTGGAGCGCATGAACACGCGCGCGCAGGAGCTCGGCTGCACCGGCACGCACTTTGCCAACCCCCACGGCCTGCCGAAGGACGATCACTATACCACGGCGCACGACCTTTACCGCATCACGAAGGAAGCGCTCAGCCATGAGCTCTTTGCCACGATCTGCAACACGGTCAAGCATACCGTCCCGGCCACGAACCTGTCCGAGGAGCGCACGCTCTCGAACACGAACGGCCTCATCAATCCCGATTCTCCGATGTACCGCGGCTATTACTATGAATATGCCAAGGGCGTCAAGACCGGCCACACGGATGCCGCGGGCTACTGCCTCATCTCCACGGCGGAGAAGGACGGCGTGCGTCTGCTGTGCATCGTGCTCGGCGGCAAGGGCACGGCCCGCGCCAACGGCACGACGGATTTCGGCAGCTTTTCCGATACGCTCACGGCCTACCGCTGGGTGTTCTCCCACTATGGCTGGCGGGCGATCGTGAGCGCGAGCGATCTGATCTGTGAAGTGCCCGTGCGCTACGGGCGCGACGGCGACAGCGTCACTGTCCGCCCGGCGCAGACCGTCTCGGCCGTGCTGCCCGCCGCCGACAGTGACGGCGCGCCGCAGTTTGAGCAGCAGGTCACGATCTACTCCGAGCGCGACGGCAAGCCGCTCGAAGCACCCATCAAGGCGGGGGACGAGGTCGGCGAGCTCACGGTGAGCTATCACGGCACGGTCTACGGCACGGTCAAGCTCGTCGCCGCGGTCGATGTCGCCGTGTCCAAGGGCGCATATATCGCGGGGCATGTGGCCGCGTTTTTCACCAATCCCATCGTGCTCGTCATTCTGCTGGCGATCGTGCTGGCGCTGGTCGGCTACATTCTGTGGCTGGTGCGCCGCCGCAAGCAGATCGAGGCCGAGCGCCGTCGCCGCCGCCGCGCGCAGATGGAGGCGGAGGAGGCGCGCCGCCGTGCGCTGGCGCACGAGACCCTGCGCGAATTTGACCGCGATCCTGCCGGCAGCCGTCGGCGCTGAGCGCGCACGCGCTCTCAAACGAGACCCGCTGCGCTGGGCTCTCGTTTGAAAAAGATGCAGCTCGCTGCAGCGCACGCATTGGACACCAGAGGTGCCCAATGCGCACGTTTGCGAGCCGAGCGGTATTTTCTCCGCCGTACATGCCGCCGGAGAAAATGATCGGGCTTTCTTTGCGCCTGCGGGCGCAAACTCTGCGAGGCTTTTTTGCATTTGCCCGTCTGAATCGCCTGCCGGTGTACCGGTGGGCGATTCTTTATCATTTGTTTACAATTGCGCCCCTCAGGGCGCTCCGGACACATTGACCATTGCGGCACTTGATGCTATAATACACTGTCTAAGTATCACCATTCCGGCGCACACTGGAACTGCATGTTCCCGCCGCCGGACAAGAGGAGCAGCTATGTGGATTTCGGATTCTTGGCAGGACTTTGAGGTGCTCGACTGTTCGCGCGGCGAAAAGCTCGAGCGCTGGGGCAAGTATACCCTTGTGCGCCCGGACCCCCAGGCCATCTGGGACACGCCGCGCACCGACCCGCGCTGGCGCACGGCCGACGGGCGTTACAGCCGCAGCCATACCGGCGGCGGCAGCTGGGATAAACGTACCCTCCCGCAGAGCTGGGACATCCGTTATCGGGAGCTGACCTTCCGCGTCAAGCCCATGAACTTCAAGCACACGGGCCTCTTTCCCGAGCAAGCCGCCAACTGGGACTACGCCATGGCGAAGATCCGCGCGGCCGGCCGCCCGGTCTCGGTGCTCAACCTCTTCGGCTACACGGGCGCGGCCACGGTCGCGTGCGCGGCTGCCGGGGCGAGCGTGTGCCATGTGGATGCGGCGAAGGGCATGGTCGCCTGGGGCAAGGAAAATGCCGCTGCCTCCGGCGTGGCCGACCGGCCGATCCGCTGGATCGTGGACGACTGCGCCAAATTCGTCGAGCGGGAGATCCGCCGCGGCCGCCGCTATGACGCCATCATCATGGACCCGCCGAGCTATGGGCGCGGTCCGGGCGGCGAGGTCTGGAAGCTTGAGACGAACCTCTGGCCGTTTGTGGAGCTGGTGTCCGGCGTGCTGTCGGACGATCCGCTCTTTGTCATCATCAATTCCTACACCACGGGCCTGAGCCCGTCGGTGCTCACGTATCTCTCAGAAAGCATCTTCACCCGGCGCTTCGGCGGCCGCAGCGCCTCGCAGGAGCTGGGCCTGCCGGTCACGGCGTCCGGTCTCGCGCTGCCGTGCGGGGCGACCTGCCGCTGGGAGCGCTGAGCGGAAAGGAACACCATGGAACCGATCTTACGAACCGAACATCTGACCTTTACCTATCCCGGCGAGGAGCATCCCTCACTCGGCGACCTCTCGCTCGAGATCGCGCGCGGCTCGTTCGTGGCCATCCTCGGGCACAACGGCTCGGGCAAGAGCACACTGGCCAAGCTCTTCAATGCCATCCTGCTGCCGACCGGCGGCAAGGTGTACGTTGACGGCATGGACACGGCGGACGAAAATAACCTCCTGCCCGTGCGCGCCACGGTGGGCATGGTCTTTCAAAACCCCGATAACCAGATCGTCGCAAACGTCGTCGAGGACGATGTGGCCTTCGCGCCGGAGAACCTCGGCGTGCCGCCGCAGGAGATCCGCGCGCGTGTGGACGCGGCCCTCAGGCAGGTCGGCATGTATGACTTCCGCCTGCACGCGCCGCACCTGCTCTCCGGCGGACAAAAGCAGCGCGTCGCCATCGCGGGCGTCATCGCCATGCAGCCCAAGTGCATCGTGCTCGACGAGCCGACGGCCATGCTCGACCCGTCCGGACGGCGCGAGGTGATCGACACGGCGACAAAACTCTGCCGTGAGCAGGGCATCACGGTCGTGCTCATTACACACCATATGGAGGAGTGCGTCGGCGCCGACCGCGTGATCGTGCTCTCCAACGGCGCTGTCGTTGCCGACGGTGCGCCGAAGCAGGTCTTTTCGCAGGTCGACCTGCTGCAAAAAGAGGGGCTCACCGCGCCGGTCACGGTGCGGCTGCTCGACGCGCTGCGTGCCCACGGCATGGACGTGCCGATCGACGCGCTCACGGTCTCGGACTGCGCCGATGCCGTCGCCGCCGCCCTGAAAAAGTAACTACCGATCTTCACCGATAAAGGAAACGAAATTATGACGCCAATCATCCGGGTGGATCACCTCCGGCACGTTTACAGCGCCGGGACACCTTTTGAAAAAGTCGCCATCGACGATATTGATCTTGACATTCCCGCCGGACAGTTCGTGGGCATCATCGGCCACACGGGCTCCGGCAAAAGCACGTTCATCCAGCACCTCAACGGGCTGCTCGCGCCGACATCCGGCACCGTGTTTTTCGACGGGGAGGACATTCACCGCAGCAAGGAGGCCACGCGCGACGTGCGCTTTCAGGTCGGGCTTGTCTTTCAGTACCCCGAGCACCAGCTCTTTGAGGAGACGGTGTACCGGGACATCGCCTTCGGCCCGAAAAACGCCCGCCTCTCCGCCGAGGAGGTCGATGCGCGCGTGCGTGAGGCGGCGCGCTTTGTGGGCGTCGACGAGGCGCTCTTTGAGCGCTCGCCGCTCGAGCTCTCCGGCGGCCAAAAGCGCCGCATCGCCATCGCGGGCGTGATCGCCATGCGTCCCAAGGTGCTCATTCTTGACGAGCCCACCGCAGGCCTCGATCCCGCAGGCTGCCGCGGCGTGCTTGAAAACATCGCGGCCTACCGGCGCGAGACCGGCTCGGCTGTCCTGCTCGTCACGCACAGCATGGACGATGCCGCGCGCATCGCCGACCGCCTCATCGTCTTTCACGACGGGCACGTCGCCTTTGACGGCACACCGGCGGAGGTCTTTGCCCACACGCAGGCGCTGCTCGACATCGGCCTTGACGTGCCGCAGAGCGCGCGCATCGCGCAGGCGCTGCGCGACCGGGGCGTTGCGCTCCCGCCGTCGATCTATACGCTCGAGCAGCTCACAGATGCGCTGCTCGCCGTCGGGAAGGAGGCAGGCGTATGCTGAAAGACGTCACCCTCGGTCAGTTTTTCCCCGGCACGAGCATCGTGCACCGGCTCGACCCGCGCTGCAAGCTGCTGATGACGGTCGTCTATATCGCGGCGCTGTTCACGGCGGAGAACTATGTGTCCTACGCTGCCATGCTCGTCGTCACGGGCGTGTGCATCGCGCTCTCACGCATCCCGCTCAAGGTCATTCTCCGCGGTCTCAAGCCGCTGTGGATCATCATTGCGCTCACGGCCGTGCTCAATATGTTCTTCACCCCCGGCCGGGAGCTCGTGTCCTTCTGGAAGATCACGATCACCTATGAGGGCCTCGTGCGCGCCGTGTTCATGGTGCTGCGCATCACGATGCTCATCGCGGGCACGTTCCTGCTGACTTATACCACATCGCCCATCGCCCTTACGGACGCGATGGAGATCCTCTTCGGACCGCTCAAAAAGCTCAAAGTGCCCGTGCACGAGATGAGCATGATGATGTCCATGGCGCTGCGCTTTATCCCCACGCTCATCGAGGAGACGGACAAGATCATGTCCGCGCAGAAAGCGCGCGGCGCGGATTTTGAGACCGGCAACCTCATCCAGCGCGCCAAGGCGCTGCTGCCGCTGCTTGTGCCGCTGTTCGTGTCGGCGTTCCGCCGCGCGGACGAGCTGGCCGTGGCCATGGAGTGCCGCTGCTATCACGGCGATCAGGGGCGCACGCGCATGAAGCAGCTCGAGTGGCGCATGCGCGATACGCTCGCCCTGCTCTGGGGCGCGCTCGTGCTCGCCGGCATGATCGTGCTCTCGAGGTTCGGGCTGTGAGGCGCAACATTGCCCTGCGCCTGCAGTATGACGGCACGGCCTATCACGGCTGGCAGGTGCAGAAGACGGACGTCACCGTCGCCGAAACGCTTGAGCGCGCGCTCACGAAGGTCTGCGGCGAGCCGATCAAGGTCGTCGGCTGCGGCCGCACGGACGCGGGCGTGCACGCTAAGCGCTACTGTGCCAATTTCCGCACCAATTGCACGATCCCGATCGACCGTGTACCGCTCGCGGTCAATGCCCGCCTCCCGGCGGATATTGCCGTGGTCGACGCTGTCGCCGCGCCGGAGGACTTCAATGCCATCGGCTCATGCATTCAGAAAGAGTACGTCTATCAGATCTACAATTCCCGTATCCGCGATGCATTTCTGGAGCACCGCGTCTGCTTTTATCCCCAGCCGCTGGACTTTGCGCGGCTCGAGCGCGCCGGCCGCGCCTTTGAGGGCACGCACGACTTTGCCGCCGTGCGCTCCGTCGGCACCGAGACGCGCACGACCGTGCGCACGGTGCACTGGTGCCGTGCCGAGCGCGACGGGGCGATGATCTCCATCGCCGTGTGCGCCGACGGCTTTTTGTACAACATGGTGCGTGCCATCGTCGGCACGATGGTCTATGCGTCCTACGGCAAGATCGAGCCGGAGGATATCCCGGCGCTGCTGGCCACGCGCGACCGGCGGCTCACCGGACCGACCATGCCCCCGCAGGGGCTGTATCTCAACCGCGTGTGGTACGACGGCGTCGTCGGCGATATGATGAATCAGGCCTGACGCTGCGTCCGCCGGGCGCGGACAGGGGAGGAATGTCCATGAACGATCGTGCAAAACCAAATCCCAGACTGCGTCAGGCGCTCATCGTTGCGGTGTGCGTGCTGGCCGTGCTGCTGTTTTTGTATCTGCTGCTGCGCGACCGGCCGGGCTCGGCGAACGACTATCTGGACGACAGCGCGCCCTATACCTTTGACTCCAGCGCCAACCGCACTTTCCGCACGGTGGACAGCCGCCTTGCGGTCGTATCCTCCAGCGGCCTGCAGCTGCTCGATGACGACGGCAAGACTGTCCTGCACGAGATCTTCACGCTCGCGCAGCCGGGTATCTCCGTCGGCGGTGAGCGCGTGTGCGCCTATGACATCGGCGGCACGACGCTGTGCGTGGCGGACTTCAAGGGCAACAAGACCGACATCACTCCCTCCGGGGAGATCATCAGTGCCGATCTGAGCGAAAGCGGCTATCTCGCCGTCTGCACGGAGGCCGCGGGCTATAAGGGCGCCGTCACGGTGTATGACGCCTCCGGCAAGGCCGTCTACGTCTGGTATTCCGGAACGGGCTACCTCGTGCGCGCCGCCGTGAGTCCGGACGGGAAGTATCTCGCCGTGCTCTGCCTGCAGGACACCGGCAGCGCCGTGCATACCTTCACCCTCACGAGCGCCGATGAGCGCGGCAGCACCGTGTGCGCCGATGAGCTCTTCGCCGACCTTTTCTGGCGCGGCGGCAGGATCTGCTGCGTGTCGCAGTCGCGTCTCGCGTTTTTTGACGACAGCGCCAAGCTTGCCGACGAGTATTCGTTCGGCGACCTGTATCTGTATGACTACGCCGCCGAGGGCGACGGGTTTGTCACCCTCGCGCTCAGCCGCTACCGCTCGGGCAGTGCGGCGCAGCTTGTCACGGTCAATTCCGGCGGTAATGTCCTCGGCGAGTGCACACCCACCGGCAGCGTCACGAGCCTGTCTGTCAACGGCAAGCAGGTGCTCGTGCAGTACAGTGACCGGCTCACGCTCTATAACCAGCAGCTTGATGAGATCAAGTCTGTCGAGCAGAATCTGCTCGGTGTCCGCCGCTCGGTGCTGCTGCGCCGGGGTGCGGCGCTGCTCGTGAGCGGCTCGAGCGCCGCGGTGCTCGCCTTCTGACCCCCGCAGCTTAGAGAGAAAGAACAGGGATACGCTATGAAGATCGTCTTGACAGTGGTGCTCGCCGCCATCATTCTGGCCGCCGTCTGGGGCGGCTACCGCCGCGGCCTGATCCTCAGCGCCGCGCAGCTTGCCGCCATCGTCGTCGCGTTTTACGGCGCGGCGCTGCTCGCGGGTCAGTTTTCCGACCGCCTCCTGCCGGTGGCGGAGCCGTTTGCCGGCGGATATTTTGAGGGACAGCTCGACGTTGTCGCAGCCGGTCTCCCGGATAACGACGCCGGCCTCTCGGGGGAGGACTGGGTGGCTGCGCACCCCGACACCGCGCAGGAATACGCTGAGCAGTGCTTCGCCGCCGCCGGCGTTTCCGGCCGGGCGGGGCAGCGCATGGCGCGGCAGGCGCTCGCGCTGCGCGACGCGCAGGAGCTTTCTCTGCGCACAGCCATGACGCAGCTTTACTGCGCGCGGTTGTGCTACGTGCTTGTCACGGCGGTCGGTTTTCTGCTTTTGATGCTGATCCTTTCCGCGATCGGAAATTTACCGAATCTTACCTTCCGCATCCCGAACCGGGAGCGGCTCAACGACTTTGGCGGTGCCGCCATCGGCGCGGTCAACGGCGTGTGCTTTGGCATCCTGCTGTGCTGGGCATTGCAGTTTGCCGGGCCCGTCATCGGCTGCGACACGCTTGCGCACACCGCTCTGGCAAAAGCGCTGCAGGTCATCGACGTGCTCACGCTCGGCGCGAGCGTGTGACCTGCGCGCACGGAATCTATCGAACAGGAGAACCAGTCTATGCAGCCTACACTCTGCTCCCGCTGCAAGAAAAATGTAGCGGTGATCTTTATCACACGAATCGAAAACGGCGAGTCCCACAATGAGGGACTGTGCCTGCGCTGCGCGCGCGAGCTGCACATCAAGCCCGTCGATGAGATGATGGAAAAGCTCGGCATCTCGGACGCCGACCTCGACAACCTCACCGGCGACGTGGCTGAGATGCTCGGCAGCATGGGCATGCTCGGCGGCGACGCGGACACGGACTCCGACGCCCCTGACGCCGACACGGACGAGGACGACGGCAAGACCGCGACGTTCCCGTTTTTGAACCGCCTCTTTAACCAGAACCCGCCCTCTGCGCCCGACGCGGAGACGCCGGAGCAGCCGCGGCAGGATGCCGCCGCTGCCGACAAGCGCGGCAGTGCGCCGCGCAAGCTGAAGTTTCTCACGAACTACTGCATCGATCTCACGCAGCGCGCCCGCGACGGCAAGCTCGATGCCATGATTGGCAGGGCAGAGGAGCTTGAGCGCGTCATCCAGATCCTCAACCGCCGCCAGAAGAACAATCCCTGTCTCATCGGCGAGCCCGGCGTCGGCAAGACGGCCATCGCCGAGGGGCTTGCCCAGCGCATCGCCGAGGGGAACGTGCCCTATAAGCTGCGCGACAAGCAGGTCTATCTGCTCGACCTCACGGCGCTCGTGGCAGGCACGCAGTTCCGCGGTCAGTTCGAGAGCCGCATGAAGGGTCTCATCGAGGAGATCCGCCGCGTCGGCAACATCATCCTCGTTATCGACGAGGTGCACAACATCGTCGGCGCGGGTGACGCTGAGGGCAGCATGAACGCCGCCAACATCCTCAAGCCCGCCCTCTCGCGCGGTGAGATCCAGGTCATCGGCGCGACGACGTTTGCCGAGTACCGCAAGCACATCGAAAAAGACGCGGCACTCGAGCGCCGCTTCCAGCCCGTCACGGTGGCCGAGCCGGGCATCGACGACAGCGTCGAGATCCTCAAGGGCGTGCGCCGCTATTATGAGGACTTTCACGGCGTCATCATCCCGGACGCCATGTGCCGCCTTGCCGTCGTGCTCAGCGAGCGCTATATCACCGACCGTTTCCTGCCCGACAAGGCCATCGACCTCATCGACGAGGCCTGCTCGGACGTGAACCTGAAAAACGCCGACCTCATCCGTGCCGACGAGGTCGAAAAGGAGATCGGTGACTATGCGCGCGAGCGCGAGCTGCTGGCCTCCGCGCCGCCGAAGAGCGGCGACGCGTATGACGATCAGGAGCTCGAGCACCGCTATGCGCGCATTGCCGAGCTGCGCAGCCGCGAGATGCAGCTGCAGACCGAGCTCGACGCGCTGCGCGCCAAGGGCCGCCCGGAGCTTACGGCGGATAACCTCGCGCGCATCATCGAGCTCTGGACGAAGATCCCGGCCGCGAGCATCCGCGCCGATGAGTTCGAGCAGCTCGCCGGTCTCGGCGACCGCCTGCGCGCGCACATCGTCGGGCAGGACGCGGCGATCGATACCGTCTGCGCCGCCATCCGCCGCAATCGCGTCGGCCTGCAGGCCAAGCGCAAGCCCGTGAGCTTCCTGTTCGTCGGCGGCACCGGCGTCGGCAAGACGGAGCTTGTCAAGCGCCTCGCCGACGAGCTCTTCCACGCGCCCGAGTCGCTCATCCGGCTCGATATGTCGGAGTTTATGGAGAAGTTTTCCGTCTCGCGCATGATCGGCTCGCCTCCGGGCTATGTCGGCTATGACGAGGCCGGCCAGCTCACGGAGAAGATCCGCCGCCGGCCGTACTCCGTCGTCCTCTTCGACGAGATCGAAAAGGCGCACCCGGACGTCATGAACCTGCTGCTGCAGATCCTGGACGACGGCCGCATCACGGACGCACAGGGGCGCACCGTGAACTTTGAGAACACCGTCATCATCCTGACCACGAACGCCGGCAGCAACACGCGCACCGGCACGCTCGGCTTCGGTCTGAGCGCGGACGATCAGAGCCGCGAGCGTGCGCAGCGCGCCCTCAACGAGTTCCTGCGGCCGGAGTTTCTCAACCGCCTCGACGAGATCGTCTACTTCAATCACCTCACGGAGGAAAACTTCCGTGCCATCGCATCCCTCATGCTCGGCGAGGTGCGCACCGCCATGGCCGAGCGCGGCATGACCCTGCACTGGACGCCTGCCGTCGTGGACTATCTGGTCGCCAAGGGCTACAGCGAGACGTATGGCGCGCGCAACCTGCGCCGCACCATCCAGCGCGACGTGGAGGATGCCATCGCCTCTGCCGTCGTCGCGCAGCGCAAGGCCGCCGGAGACGTCGCCATCGACGCGCAGAACGACCGCATCGTTGTCACCATGGACGGTAAGGAGGTAACTGCATGAACCGTTTCGAGATCATTCAGGGCGACATCACGAAATCTGATGTCGACGCCATCGTCAACGCCGCCAACTGCTCACTGCTCGGCGGCGGCGGGGTAGACGGCGCCATCCACATGGCCGCCGGGACCGGTCTGCTCAATGAGTGCCGCGGTCTTAACGGCTGCCGTACCGGCGAGGCGAAGATCACCCGCGGCTATCGCCTGCCGGCGCGCCACGTCATCCACACGCCAGGTCCGCGCTGGCGCGACGGGCAGCACGGCGAGCCGGAGCTGCTGGCCAATTGCTACCGCAACAGCCTGCGCCTTGCGAGCGAAAACGACTGTCATACGGTCGATTTCCCGTCCATCAGCACGGGCGTCTACCGCTTCCCGCTCGATCAGGCGGCACAGATCGCCGTGCGCGAGATCACGCGCTATCTTGCCGACCATCCCGAAATGACGCGCGTGCGCATGGTCTGCTTTGACAGCCGCACCTACGCCGCATACGCCGCCGCGCTGGCCGCGCAGGAATGCGCCGGCTGACGCTCACCGTCACGCCGGAGCAGGCAGGCCGCACGGTCAGGAGCCTGCTCCGGCGTGAGCTGCATATGGCCGACGGCGCGATCGCCCGCGTCAAGACCGTGCCGGACGGCATCTGCCGGAACGGCGTGCACGCCCGTACCGTTGACCGCGTCGCTGCGGGCGACATCCTCACCGTGCGCATCGATGATAAGCGCTCCGGCGGCAAGTTCACGCCCGTGGCCGTGCCGCTGGACATTTTGTATGAAGATGCCGATCTGCTCGCGCTCAACAAGCCTGCGGGTATGGCCGTGCACGGCGGATATGACCGCGGTGAGCCCACGGTCGCCAATGCCCTGGCCGCCTACCTCGGACCGGACGCTGTGTTTCACCCCGTCAACCGGCTCGACCGCGGCACGTCGGGCGTCATGCTCGTCGCCCGCAGCGGATACGTGCACGACCGGCTGCGCCGCGTGCTGCACAGCGGCGATTTCCGGCGCACCTATCTCGCCGTCGCCTGTGGCACAGGGCTGCCGCCGAGCGGCACGATCGACCTGCCCATTGCCCGCGCGGACGACGGTTCGACCCGGCGTATCCCCGCGCCCGGCGGTCAGCCGTCCGTCACGGACTATACCGTGCTTGCCGAGCGGGACGGGTATACGCTCCTGCGCGTCGCGCCGCGCACCGGGCGCACGCATCAGATCCGCGTGCACTTTGCCGCCCTCGGCCATCCGCTGCTCGGCGACGCGCTCTACGGCGGCGATACCGCCCTGCTCACGCGCCCCGCGCTGCACTCTGCCGCGGCCGGCTTTACGCAGCCTGTCACCGGGCAGAGCCTGCATATTACCGCGCCGATCCCGGACGATCTGCGCGCGTTTGGTTTTGAGAGGTACTTATGAAGAAACGTTCCATCACGATCCTGTATAATTCGCCCGTCATCCTCACGTTTGCGCTGCTGAGCCTGCTTGCGCTCGGTCTCGGCAAGCTCACCGACGGCTGGACGACACAAAACCTCTTTTGCGTCTACCGCTCGTCGCTGGCAAACTGGCTGACCTACCCGCGCTTTTTCCTGCATGTGCTCGGCCATCCGGACTTCGCCGCCTATTGCAGCAACATCGTGATCCTGCTCGTCGTTGGCCCGATGGCGGAGGAGCGCTTCGGCGGCAAGCGCATCCTGCTTGCCATCGCGCTCACGGCGCTCGTGACGGGGCTGGTGCTCTGGTTCTTTTTCCCGAACGGCGCGCTCATGGGCGCTTCCGGCGTCGTGTTCATGCTCATCGTGCTCGCGTCGTTCGCCGGCATGCGCACCGGCACCATCCCGCTCACGCTCATCCTCGTGCTCATCCTCTACCTCGGCGGTGAGATCTTTCAGGCCGTCACCGGCTCTGTCGGTCTCGCGCAGCTCACGCACATCGCAGGCGGCGTGCTCGGCATGATCTTCGGCTTCACGTGGAGCCGCGGAAAGCGCGGTGGACGATGAAACTGCTCGTCAGTGCATGTCTGCTCGGCGTCGCCTGCCGGTATGACGGCGCGTCCAAGGGGCTCTCTGAGGATGTTCTGCGCGCGCTGATGGCGCGGCACACGCTCGTGCCCGTCTGCCCGGAGCAGCTCGGCGGTCTGCCGACGCCGCGCGACGCGTCCGAGCGGCAGGGCAGCCGCGTCGTCATGCGTTCCGGCCGGGACGTTACAGACGCCTATGCGCGCGGCGCGCAGCAGGCGCTCGCCCTTGCGCAGCGCTTCGGCTGCACGGCTGCCCTGCTCAAGCAGCGCAGTCCCTCGTGCGGCCACGGGGAGATCTATGACGGCACGTTTACCGGCACGCGTGTTGCCGGCGACGGCGTCACCGCAGCGCTCCTCGGCGCGCACGGCATCCGCGTCTATGGGGAGGACGACATCGCGGAGCTCTTGAACGAATAATTATGTAAACTAAAAGTCCGAAAACAGAATCCTTGTTTGACAGTCTTAAGCGCAGCCTTTCGCGGCTGCGCTGCTTTTTTTGCGCCGATGACACAAAAGACTTAAAAAAATTGAAATCTCTGCGAAAACCGTTGAAAAATCACAGCCTTCCGTTATAATGAAAACAGTCGAAATTCGCAGAAAACAATGGAGGAGAAAACCATGCGCAAACGCTTTTTGTCCCTGCTGCTCGTGCTCGTCTGCGTGCTGACGCTGGCCGCCGCGCCGGTCGCCGCTGCAGAACCGGACGCTGTGCAGTCCCCGACATCTACGACAGAGCCTGCCGTCCCCTCGCCGGAGCCGACAGCCCCGGTCGAACCCAGCACCGAACCCAGTCCGGAACCCAGTCCGGAGCCCACACCCACCGGCCCGTGGTATCAGGCGGCGATGGAATTTGCCTGTGCGCACGGCATCCTGCTCGGTGACGAGCACGGTGATCTGCTGCCGATGGGCAATGCCTCGCGCGCGCAGATGGCCGCCATGCTCGTGCGCGTGTTCGGCTGCACGGCAGGGAAGGACATTGCGTTCTTTTCCGATGTGAACCGGGATGCCTGGTACTATCCGGAGCTGAGCACCGCCGTCCAGATGAATATCCTCAGCGGCTACGGTGACGGCACGATCGGCCCGAACCGCAGCATCACGCGCCAGGAGGCGATGTCCGTCTTCGCGCGCGCCTTTGCAGTCTCTGACGGCACGGCTGCAGACCTTCAGGTTTTCCCGGACGCCTCCGGTGTCAGCGGCTGGGCGGTCGCCTCCGTGGCCGGTCTGGTCAGGGCCGGCATCGTCAACGGCGATGATACCGGCCATCTGAACCCCACGGCCAGCATCACCCGCGCCGAGATCGCGCAGATGCTCTATGAGCTCGGCCTGCAGTTTTGCAGCGACGCCGACACGCTGCCCGATTCCGGCCGCGTGATCTATACCGGCGCCGCGCCCCTGACGGCGGACGCCTTTACCGGCACGCTCTACCTCGGCGGTGCCGCCGGGCGCGATCTCGGCGCTCTGAACATCACCGGTACGCTGGTCGTGCGCACCGATCCGAACGGCACGGTCACCGTCGGCGGCGCGGTCGATGCGCTCACCGTTGCAGCCGAGGGCACGACGGTTGCGGGCAGCGGCCATGCCGGCCTTGTGCGCGTGCTTATGCGCGGCTGCACGGTCACGCTCGCAGCCGATAAGACCAGTCAGGAGTATGACATCATGCTTCAGGGTGTCGGCACGGTCGTGACCGATCCCGTGCCCGCGCTCTCGCCGGAGTGCCGCGCCATCGACCTGTACGTGACCTATCGCTATTTCCCCGCGGAATACAAAGCCGCCCCCGGCAAGGCGACGCTCGTCTGGTATGTTGACGGCGTGCAGCAGCCGACGCGCAGCTACACGCTCGACGGCAGCTCCATTACGCCGGGCTTCCACATTGCCGAGTCGGTCTGGAAGCGCGATATGCCCACGCAGCACACGGTGGAGATCCTGTTCTTGTGCGGCACGGATGCGATCCGCACGACGTTTGTCGTCCCGGTCAACAACTATTCGGACGCGGAGTATCAAAGTCTGCAGAGCGCGCAGTACCCGTATCAGCTCCACGTCGTGCGCAATCAGTGCACGGTGCTGGTCTATGGTCTGGATAAGAGCGGAGAATACTCCATTCTCCATCACGCCTTCGTCTGCGGCCCCGGCCAGACCACGCCGATCGGCACGTTCCGCACGCCGTTCAAGGCGGCCTGGCATCCGCTGCAGGGCTGCTGGGGGCAGTACTGCACGCAGATCGTCGGCAACTATCTCTTCCACTCCTCGCCGTATAACAGCCCGAACAAGAATGACCTGTCCTACCGGCTGTATAACCAGCTTGGCACGGTCTGCTCGCACGGCTGCGTGCGCCTGACGGTGGCGGATGCGAAGTGGATCTATGACAACTGCCCGATCGGCACGACGGTGACGATCTACAATGCCTCGTCCCTGCCCGTGCCGAAGCCGTCGGCCCCGTGGCTGGACATCACGAGCCCGAACCGCGGCTGGGATCCGACCGATCCCGACCCGGCAAACCCGTGGAGAAAATAAAACGATTCCCCGGAGCGATCAGCTCCGGGGAATTTCTGTTCAGGTCTCAAAACGGACGATCGTGCACAGCGTGTCCGCACTGTACAGACACACAAACGCGCCGTCGTCTGCGGCGGTATACTTGAGCGTGACGGTCTTTGTGTCCTTGACCGCCTTCGGATAGACGATGCGAAAGCCGCGAAATGCATCGCAGCGCACGGTTTCCGGCAGTGCCTCGAGCGCAAGCTCGAGGTATTTTGTGTTGTGCACGTGCCCGTTGAAGTCAATGTCGCAGCGGCGCAGCGGCAGCACCGTCTGCGTGTCAAAGACATCGGGCGCGCGCAGCCGCGGTGCAGTGTCGGGGAAGACGCTGCGTGCCTCCGGCCGGTAGGACGCGAAGCGCTCGCGGTCGACGCGCACGATCTTTTCCGCGCGCAGGTCAAACAGGATCAGCCGCGATTCGGCGCGGATGCATTCCGTGCCGCTCGCGTCCGTGATCGTGTAGTCGCGGAAAATGCGCCCGACGGGCACATTGTCGCGCACCCACGTCGTGACCTGCAGGGGTGCTTTGCTCTGCGGCCGGTGCACGATCTCGACGCGCCAGTCGGTCAGCACCCATGTGATGCCGCGGCGGCTGCCGTCGATCACATCGTCGCCGGAGGAATCGGAGTGGCGGCTTGCGGTGTTTTCCAGAATGCGCAGGATCGCCTCATAGGCGAGCTTGCCGTCGCGGTCAAAATCGGCGACGCCGGGGCAGTAGGTCTCGGTGTAAAACATGGCGCACCTCCCTCAGACTTCCGGCAGACAGCCGTTTGCGAACATCCAGCTGTATGCCAGCGCCCACGAGCCGAACAGGTCCGTCTCGTGCAGGGCGCGCACCTGTGCGCGTGTGTACCAGCCGGATTCGATCTCCTCCATGGGGTCGCTGCTCGGGCGGAATGTCCCCTCGGCGATGCCGAACAGGCACACCGTGCGCTCGTCGCCGATGCCGACCGTGCACGCCGCCGGCGGCAGCACGTGTGTGATGGCGACCAGCCGCAGCCCCGTTTCCTCGCCCAGCTCGCGGCGCGCGGCCTCCTCGGGCGTTTCGCCCGGCTCGATGAGCCCGCCGGGCAGCCCGTAGATGCGCTGGCCGAGCTCCATGCGAAACTCGTGGTTGAGCGCCATGTGCTCGCGCTTTGCGTCTGTGAGCACCATGACGACCGCGTCCGTGCGGTGCTGCTGCAGGTGTGCGAGCGAGTCGATGTTCCGGTCACGGCTGACCATCTCATAGGTGCGCGGGCAGCCGGTGCGGTCGATGTAATGCAGGTCGTAGCGGTGCAGGTATGCACCGCCGTCCTTTTTTTCAATGTCAACGAATTGCATGCTCTTCGCCTCTTTGCCAATAATAATTCAGCATACCACGTTTTTTGCTGCCAGACAACAAAAAAGATCAGAGCGGCCGCCGTTTTTTCGGCAGCTGCTCTGATCTTTCGGGGAGAGAAAGAAGGGATATCTCCGACGCGGACCGATCACCGCGTCCGCATGACTGTAGCACAGCTTTCTTAAAATATCATGAGAGCTCAGCCGTTTTCCGGCATCGCCGCGACGCCGTGCGCGAGCTTGAGCTGCAAAATGCGCAGCACGCTCTCATCGAGCGCCGCGCGCGAGAGCGTCCCGTCGGCGAGCGCCTTTTCGATGGCCGCGACTGCGCCGGGCACGTCATCGAGCTCCAGCAACATATCGTTTCCGGCGGCGAGCGCCAGCACGGCCTTTTCACCGTCTGAATACTGCGCGAGCGCCTGCATCTGCAGCCCGTCCGTGACGATCACGCCGCGAAAGCCGAGGTCGTAGCGCAACAGATTCGTGACGATCTTGTGCGACAGGGAAGCGGGCACATCGTCCATCGTCGGCACGGTCAGATGTCCGACCATGACCATGTCCGCTCCGGCGGCGATGCCGGAGACGAACGGCTTGAGATCCTCCTGCCGCAGGCGCGGCAGCGTCTTATCGACCGTGGCAGCGCCGTTGTGTGAGTCGGCGGCTGTGCTGCCGTGACCGGGGAAGTGCTTCAGACAGCAGATGACGTCCCCATCGTGAAAGCCCTTGACGGCGGCGGCGACAAGCTCTGCCGCCTCGTCATAGTCGTCGCTGTAGGCACGGTCGCCGATGGCGTTGCTGCGCTTGTTCGTCCAGACGTCGGCCACGGGCGCAAAGTCCGTGTTGAAGCCGTAGGCCGCGATGTCGCGCGCGATGGTCTGCGCATTGTCGTGCGCGCCCTGCGTACCCTGTGCGCGGTAGCTGTACATGCTGCCGAGCTTCGTCGTGCCGACGGTGTTCATCAGCCGCGCGACGCGGCCGCCCTCTTCGTCGACCGAGATGAGCGGCGCCGTTTTGCAGCCGTCCGCAAGCGCAGCGGTGAGCGCTGTAAGCTGTTCGCCGGAGGTCATGTTCTGCGCCGAGAGCAGCAGACCGCCGACGGGGTAGGCACGCAGCGCAGCGGCGAGTTCGTCCGTCATGCCCGTGACGGTGCTGCCGCCGGTGAGCGCCTCTGGCTGCACGATCAGCAGCTGGCAGATCTTCTCCTGCGTGGTCATGCCGTCGAGCAGCGTCTGCGCCGCATCCTTGCGCACCTCGGCCGAGGTGCGCGGCGTGGGCGAGGGCTGCGCGGCATCCTGCCCGCGCCGGACGCATATGACCACGAGCACGACCGCCAGCACCGTGAGCACGAGCAGGTAGACGAGTGCGCGCCAATTTTGTTTTGCAGTTATCCAAAAATCATTTCGTTTCATGCCGTCATTTTATCGCAGCGGCAGCAAAAACGCAACACCGTTTCCTCGACGTGCCGGACTTGTTTCGTTCACAAATATGTGCTATAATCATAGTCAAAATTTTGGGGGCGCGTGCTCCCGGACAGGAAGTGCTTTCTTTTATGACAAAAATTGATATTTTCTCCGGTTTTCTCGGTGCCGGCAAGACCACGCTGATCAAAAAGCTGATCGCCGAGGCGTACACGGGTGAAAAGATTGTGCTGATCGAAAACGAGTTCGGCGAGATCGCCATCGACGGCGGCTTTCTCAAGGACTCCGGCGTGCAGATCAACGAGATGAACTCCGGCTGCATCTGCTGCAGCCTCGTGGGGGACTTTGCCGACGCACTGCAGAAGGTGCTGACGCAGTTTCACCCCGACCGCATCCTCATCGAGCCCTCGGGTGTCGGCAAGCTCAGCGACGTCATCCGCGCGGTGCAGGGCGTGCAGTCCGATGAGCTGGTGCTCAACGGCTTCACGACTGTGGTCGACGCCAACAAGTGCAGGATGTATATGAAAAACTTTGGTGAGTTCTTCAACAACCAGGTCGAGAACGCGAGCGCCATCATCCTCTCGCGCACCGAGGGCATCCGCCCCGAGAAGCTCGATGCCGCCGTGGCGCTGCTGCGTGAGAAGAACCCGACCGCGACCATCGTGACAACGCCCTGGACAGAGCTCGACGGCAAGCAGATCCTCCAGACGATGGAGCGCCGCGACACGCTCTCGGCCGAGCTTGCGCACCTGCAGGCCGAGGCCGCCGAGGACGAGCATGAGCATGAACACCATCATCATGACCATGACGATGACGATCACGCCTGCTGCTGCGGCCATCATCATGACCATGACGAAGATGATGACGATGAGCATGAGCATGAGCATCATCATGACCACGATGACCATGACCACTGCTGCGATCACGACCATGATCATCACGACCATGACCACGACCACTGCTGCGGCCACGATCATGACCACCATCATCACCACGCCGATGAGGTGTTCACGAGCTGGGGCACGGAGACGCCGCGCAAGTACACCGACGACGAGATCCGCACTGCACTCGACGCGCTCATCAACGAGCACCGCTACGGCGTCGTCCTGCGCGCCAAGGGCATCGTGCCCGCGACCGACGGCGGCTGGATCCACTTTGACTATGTGCCCGGCGAGTCCGATGTCCGCCGCGGCAGCGCGCAGGTCACCGGCCGCGTGTGCGTGATCGGTTCGCATCTGGCGGAGGATGCGCTGAAGGAGCTGTTCCACATTGGCTGATAAAAAACAGCAGGCGCCGGACGTTCCGGTCTACCTCTTCACCGGCTTCCTCGAGGCCGGTAAAACGAAGTTCATTCAGGAGACGCTCGAGGACAACCGCTTCCACAAGGGCGAGCGCACGCTGCTGCTGCTGTGCGAGGACGGCGAGGAGGTCTACGAGCCGGACAGGTTCTGCGCCGGAAATGTCTATGTGCGCAACATTGACGAGGAGTCCGACCTCACGCGCGACTATCTGCTCGCGCTGCAGGACGAGCTGCACCCCGAGCGCGTGCTCGTGGAGTATAACGGCATGTGGATGCTCGACTCGCTCTATGGCAGCCTGCCGGAAAACTGGGCGGTCGCGCAGGAGTTTCTCTTCTGCGATGCGACGACGTTCGTGAGCTACAATGCGAATATGCGCCAGCTCACGGTCGACAAGCTCAAGAGTGCCGAGCTCGTCGTGCTCAACCGCTTCCAGGACAGCATGGACCGCATGGAGATGCACCGCATCATCCGCGCCATCTCCCGCCGCTGCGACATTGCCTATGAATATACCGACGGGAAGGTCGTCTATGACGACATCGAGGACCCGCTGCCGTTTGACGTCGATGCACCGGTCATCGAGATCGAGGACCGCGACTTCGCCCTCTGGTACCGCGACATGTCCGAGGAGCCAAAGAAATACGACGGCAAGACCATCGAGGTCAAGTGCCGCTGCCTCGTGCGCAAGAACGTGCCGAAGGGCTGCTTCATCGCCGGCCGCCACATCATGACCTGCTGCGTGCAGGACATTCAGTTCGCGGGCGTCGTGTGCGTGTGGGAGCACGCCGACGAGATCCGCAACGACGAGTGGGCCATCATCACGGCCCGCATGGACTATAAGTTCCACCGCGCCTACGGCCGCAAGGGCCCGGTGCTCACGGTGCTGTCCGTGCAGGAGGTCGAAAAGCCGGAAGAGCCGGTCGCAACGTTCTATTAAGTGCATAAACACAAAAAATCAGCCGCCCTGCGGGCGGCTGATTTTTCTTTTCCGGAATTCAGTTTTCCGTGCCCTCTGCCGTGGACAGCAGGACGCGGTCGTTGTCAAACGCCGTGCCCGCCTGTGCGGCGAAGGCGTCGATGAGCCCCTGCACGGTCATGTCCGCGCGCTGCGCCCCGGAGACGTCGAGCACGATGCGCCCGGCGTCCATCATGAGCGTGCGCGAGCCGAGCTCGAGCGCCTGGTGCATATTGTGCGTGATCATGAGGCAGGAGATGCTGCGCTCGGAGACGATGCTGCGCGTGAGCGCGAGCACCTTGTCGGCCGTCACGGGGTCGAGCGCCGCCGTGTGCTCATCGAGCAGCAGCAGCTCGGGCGTGACCATGGTGGCCATGAGCAGCGTCAGCGCCTGCCGCTGACCGCCGGAGAGCAGACCGACGGGCGTGTTCATGCGCTCCTCGAGCCCCATGTCGAGCTGGGCGAGCGCATCGCGGAAAAATTCCCGGTCCTTGCGGCTGACGCGGCGCAGCTGTTTGTGCTTTTCCGGCGCGCGCAGATACGCCACGGCGAGATTTTCCTCAATGGTCATGTGCGGCGCGGTGCCCTTGAGCGGGTCCTGAAACAGGTGGCCGATGCGGCGGCTGCGCTTGTGCGGCGGCAGGAACGTGATGTCCCGACCATCGAGCCGGAGGATGCCGTCATCGACATAGAACATACCGGCGATGGCGTTGAAGAGCGTGCTCTTGCCCGCGCCGTTCGAGCCGACGATGGTGGCAAATTCACCGTCGGCGAGCGTGAGCGACAGGTCGCACAGGGCGCGCTTTTCGTTCACCGTTCCGGCGTTGAATGTCTTGCTGACGTGGGAAAGCTCAAGCATCGGTCTCATCCCCCTTTCCGGACAGGGCGCGCAGCTTGCGCGCGTTGGAGCGGATCTTTGCCAGATGGACATAGTCCTTCATATTCGGCGCGGCGATGGCGACGGCGACGATGACGGCGGAGACGAGCTTGAAGTACTCGGCCGAGATGTTCAGCCGCAGCGCCAGCGCGATGATCAGGCGGTAGACGATGCTGCCGAGCACGACGCAGACGACGCGCTTGCCGACACCGCCGCGGCGGCCGGCAAAGACCTCGCCGATGATCAGACTCGCCAGCGCGATCGTGACCATGCCGGTGCCGAGGTTGATGTCGCAGAACTTGTTGTACTCACCGATCAGGCAGCCGGCGAGCGCCGTGAGAGCGTTTGCGAGGCACAGACCGATCGTGATGGTGACCTTGGGGTTGATGGAGGAGGCGCTGACCATGTCGAGACTGTCGCCCGTCGCGCGGATGGAAAGCCCGAGCGACGTGCCGAAAAACCGGATGAGCACGACCGCGATCACGCCCAGCAGCAGCGCGAGCAGCACCAGCGTGCTCCACTGGCTGCCGCCGGTGAGTGCCTTAAAGAGCGAAAAGACCGTGGCGCGCCCCGTGATGGACACATTGGACGAAAAGCCCATGACCGCGAGGTTGATTGTGTACAGGCTGGTGTTCGAGATGATGCCGGCGAGGATGCTCTCCACGCCGAGGCGCGTCTGCAAAAAGGCGGTGATGAAGCCCGAGAGCATACCCGCGGCCATGGCCGCCGGCAGCGCCAGAAGCGGATGCCCCGCGATGGTGAGCATCGCGCCCACGGCACAGCCGAGCGTAAAGCAGCCGTCGGTCGAGAGGTCTGCAATGTTCAGGATCGAAAAGCTGATGAACAGCGCCAGCGCGACGAGGCCGTAAATCAGGCCGACCTCAAGCGCGGTCTTCAACACTGTCAGCATAAACGCCCCTCCTTCGGGATGTCAGATATCAGTCAAAATTCTGCTGCGTGGTCGTCTCGAGCACGGCGCTGCACTTGCCGTCAAACGCCTGCTTGACAGCCGCAAGGTCGTAGCCGAGCGCGGTGCAGCTGTCCGTATTGATCATGGCGATGCCGTTGTCGAAGGTCGCGACCGGCAGCGTGGCGGGGCTCTTGCCGTCGACCAGCACCTGCACGACCATGTCGGCCGTCATCTTGCCGAGCGCGGTGTAATCCACACCGTAGCCGACGAATGCGCCGTTGAGCGCGAAGGAGTCAGCGCCGCAGTACTGCGGGATCCTGGCGTTGAGAAACTTCTCGTAGATGGCAAGCTCTGCGGTCATGACGGTGTTGTCGGTCGGGGTAAAGACGGCGTCGACCTTTTCGGCGATGAGCGCGTCAACGGCGGAGGTGATCTCGTCGGTGGTCGTGCCGGTCTTTTCCACGCAGCGGATGCCCTTGCCCTCGAGGTAGGCCTTCGCGTCTTCGATCGGCTGCTTGGACGAGTCCTCGCTCTTGGAGTAGAGCAGGCCGACGGTCTTGGTGTCCGGGTTCTGGGCGAGCATCAGATCGAGCAGGCCCTTGGTGTTGAGCGCGTCGCTCGTGCCGGTGATGCGGCCGCCGGGCGCGTCGAGTGCATCGACGATGCCGCTGCCGACGGGGTCAGACACGGCGGAGAACACGATGGGGATCTCGGTGTCCTCGGTGGCGGACTGCATGATCTTCACGGCCGGGGTCGCGATCGGCACGATCAGATCCACGCCCTTGCCGACGAGCTCTGCGCCGATCTGGTTGAGGGTCGTGGCGTCGCCCTGACCGTTGTAGAGCGTGTAATCGAAGGTCACGCCCAGCTCCTTGGCCTTCGCGTCGAGCTCGGCCTCAATGGCCGCCTCGATCTGGTTGAGGGACGCATCATCCACAAACTGCACGATGCCGACCTTGTAGGTCTTACCCTCGGCCTTGTTGCCTTCGGTCTTGCTGCCGCAGGCAGCCAGGCCCATGAGTGCGGTGACGGCGAGCGCGCCGCCGACGATCTTTCGGAACGTTTTATTCATAGCAAATTCTCCTTATATTTTATGAAACGGTTGGTTTGTGATGTCCGGATACGGTCTGACGCGGCAAAAATTCTCCGGCCGCCACGCCATCGCCTGTTCCTCCGTGTCATATGCATCCCTCCAACGGTGATTTGAGCAATAAAAAAAGCCTCGTCCACGAAACGGTTCCTTCCGTTTCATGGGACAAGACTGTAACTCCTGCGGTGCCACCCATGTTGGCGCTCATGCGCCCACTTTGCACGTACGATCATACGCTCCGCCGGATAACGGCCGCGGCCACCGTCGCCCCTCATGCTGCTGCAATCGGTTTGCCCTCGCGAGTCCATTCGCCATTCGTCCGCTGCAGCGCTTCCACCGTCCGCTGCTCTCTGAAAGCTTCGTAAATGGGTACTCCTCTCGGTCATCGGTTTCTCGATGGTGCTACTCTATCACGTCTGCGCGTGGATTGCAAGCCCCATTTTCACGAAACTGCACGCCGTCGGCAAAAAAAGATTTGTGCAAGGCAAACAAACGTCCCTGACCGGCGGTCAGGGACGTTTTGAATGCTGTTAATTTCCGGCGTAGACAAAGGCGTTCGGCAGCGTCCGCCCGGCGGTGAGCGCGGGGTTGGAGCTGCGCATGATGTACTTGCCCTTGTACCAGATCATGGCGCTGGTGCCGCCGTCAAGGTTCATGGCCTGCATACAGTCGTGCTTGGCCATGATGGCCGCGCAGTCCGGCACGCTGATACCGACGGATGTCGTCAGGCGTCCCTCGACGAGCAGGGCGATGATCTCGCCGTACTTCGACTGCCCGAGGCAGGCACGCGGCTGCAGGTCGGAGAAGCCGCTGCGGGCATTGACGACCGTCTCCCCGTCGATGATCATGGCGGGGGAGAACTCGACCGCGTCCGTCGTGTCCGGCGAGACGGAGGAGGTGCTGTCGCGGATGTAGATGCGGTCGTCCGCGTGCAGCTCGAGGCGCTTGTAGCCGTAGCCCATGTGATCACCGTAGGCCCTGCCGTTGCACATGGCATAGCCCGCGAGCGTGCCGCCGTTGCCGGTTCCGCCCGGATCGATGAAGCCCGAGCCGGTCATGCCGATGACGCCGCCGTGTGCCTGCGCGATCTGACCGCAGTACTGGCCGATGCTGCCGAGCGTGGTCGCTGCGTGCAGACTCAGGCGCGACGGATCCTTCATCACGACAAGTACGCCGCGATAGGTGCTGCCCTTTTCGCGCACGATGAGGATCTCGTTTTGCGCATCGATCGCGAGCACCTGCTCACCCTGAATGGTGCGGATGCTGGTGCCGTTATCCGTGAGCGCGGAATGGTCGATGTTGATGCGGCTCCACCCGGCGGCGAGCGCGTCGGGATGCTCCTTGACATACGCCTGCATGCTCGGCACGTCTACCTCCCAGAAGAGGTTGTAAAACGTGATCTCTTCCTTGCTCATGCCCTTGGTGTCGGTGAGCGTCGGGTTGCGGGACTCGATCTCTCCCTCGTCCCACTCACTGTTGACGCCGATCTGCGCCTCTCGCGCGGCCTCCATTTCGGCGACGACCTTGTCGATGACGCTGCGCGGTATGAAAGCCGTTGCCAGCCACTGGTGGCTGAGCGTGTTCATAGCCGTCTGGATATAGGCCGTGCGCCACTTGGCGATGAACGGAATGTCAGAATAGACCGCCGTCAGATACAGCCCGGCGAGAATGGCCAGCACGAGAAAGAGAATGAGCAGCCTGCGGCCGACGCTTTTTTTCTTCTTCGGCTTTTTGGCTTTTTTGGCCTTGCGGCCGTGCTTGCCGGTCGGGGACGGGGCAGTCTGCTGCACACGCCGGCGGTCGTCCGGCGCGCTGCGGCGCGGCTGCGCGGCGGCATTCTCCGTCCACATGTCGGCGCTCTGCGGCTTCCGCTGCTGCCGGGCAGGCCGCTGCTGAGCGGGCCGCTGCCGGGCGGGTTGCTGCTGCGCCGGCCGCTGTTGAGCCGGCCGCTGCTGAGCGGGTCGCTGCTGCGCCGGCCGCTGTTGAACCGGCCGCTGCTGAGCGGGTCGCTGCTGTATGTTATCGGTAGCCGGCCGCTGGGTACCCGTTGGACGCGGCGGCGAGGAAAACAGCTTCAAGGGGCAATTCCTCCTTTATGTGCGGGAGATTACGAAGGGCTTGACGTCCGGGCGCGGAAAAAGTTCCGCATCTGCCGGAAAAACGGGAAGGCTCGTACTGCGAGCCTTCCCGAACGTGTGCGGGACCGCTCAGCAAAGCTGCGCGCCGGCGGGCACGCTGTCATCGAGCATGAGCAGGTTGAGCTTGCCGTCCTTCTCGGCCGAGAGGAGCATGCCGTTGGAGGCCATGCCCATCATCTTGCGCGGCGGCAGGTTCAGGATCGCAACGACGGTCTTTCCGACGAGCTCCTCGGGGCGGTAGTACTTGGCGATGCCGGAGAGGATCTGCCGGTCGGTGCCGCTGCCGTCGTCGAGCGTGAAGCACAGGAGCTTGTCGGACTTTTTCACCGGCTCGCACTTGAGCACCTTGCACACGCGCATATCGCACTTGGCAAACTCGTCGATCGTCACATCCGGCAGCACGGGCGCGGACTTCGGCGCGGCGGCCGCTTTTTTTGCCGCCTTGAGCGCCTCGAGCTCGGCGATCTCCTTGGCCATGTCGATGCGCGGGAAGAGCGTCTCGCCCTTGTGCACGGTGACATCTGCCGGCAGCACGCCCCAGACGGCGGCGTTATCCCATGTGGTCTGCTCCGGAGCGGCGCCGATCTGCGCGAAGGCCTTCTCGCAGCTGTCGGGAATGAACGGCAGCAGGAGCGTCACGGTGATGCGCAGTGTCTCAAGCAGGTTATACAGCACCGTAGCCAGACGCGCGCGCTTGCTCTCATCCTTGGCGAGGATCCAGGGCGCCGTCTCGTCGATATACTTATTGGCGCGGGAGATGACCTTGAACACCTCAATGAGCGCCTGCTGCGTGCCGAAGTTATCCATATAGCCGGCGTACGTTTCGCGCAGGGCGGATGCCATGGCGATGAGCTCGTCATCGAGCGCATCATGCTCGCGCTCTGCCGGCAGCGTGCCGCCGAAGTACTTGATGACCATGGCGACGGTGCGGCTCAGGAGGTTGCCGAGGTCGTTGGCAAGGTCGGTGTTGATGCGGGAGATGAGCAGCTCGTTGGAGAAGTTGCCGTCGCTGCCGAGCGGGAACTCGCGCAGCAGGTAGTAGCGCAGCGCGTCCACACCGTAGCGCTCGGCGAGCACGACGGGGTCGACGACGTTGCCCTTCGACTTCGACATCTTGCCGCCGCCGAGCAGCAGCCAGCCGTGGCCGAAGACCTTCTTCGGCAGGGGCATACCCATACTCATGAGCATGGCCGGCCAGATGATGGAGTGGAAGCGCACGATCTCCTTGCCGACCATGTGCACGTCTGCGGGCCAGAACTGGTCGTAATCGTTGTACTTGTCGTTCAGGAAGCCGAGTGCCGTGCAGTAGTTGAACAGCGCGTCGACCCAGACGTAGACGACGTGACCGGGGTCAAAATCGACCGGAATGCCCCAGGTGAAGCTCGTGCGCGACACGCACAGATCCTCCAGACCGGGGTCGATGAAGTTTTTGATCATCTCGTTGACGCGGCTGGCCGGCTCCAGGAACGTGCCGCTGAGCAGCAGCTCGCGCACCGGCTCGGCATACTTTGACAGGCGGAAGAAGTACGCTTCCTCCTCGGCGTAGTGCACCTCGCGGCCGCAGTCCGGGCACTTGCCGTCGACGAGCTGGCTCTCGGTCCAGAAGCTCTCGCACGGCGTGCAGTACATGCCGGAGTACTTGCCCTTATAGATATCGCCCTTTTCGTACATCTTCTTGAAGATGCGCTGCACGGCCTCGACATGGTAGTCGTCCGTCGTGCGGATGAAGCGGTCGTTGGAGATGTTCATCAGCTTCCACAGCGCGCGCACGCCGCCGGGGCCTTCGACGATGTTGTCCACGAACTGCTTGGGCGTGACACCGGCCGCCTCGGCCTTTTCCTCGATCTTCTGACCGTGCTCGTCCGTTCCGGTCAGGAACATCACATCATAGCCGCACAGGCGCTTATAGCGCGCGATCGCATCGGTTGCGACCGTGCAGTAGGTGTGGCCGATGTGCAGTTTATCCGAGGGGTAATAGATCGGTGTCGTGATATAAAACTTTCCTTTGCTCATGCTGCATTCTCCTCTGTATTAGTCTTCACCGGCGTCACCGGGGTCGTAGACCGACGGGTAGGGCGTCGGCTGCGGCTTCGGCGTGGGGGTGGGGGTTGGCGTCGCGCTGGGCGTCGGGGTGGGCTTCGGCGTTGTGTCGTGGGAGTGATAGGTGCTGTTGGCCTCGACGGTGCGGCTGATCTCGTTGCCGTCCTTATCATAGACGGTGCGGTAGGTCGTGGCGCGCAGGCCGTTGGCGGTGTAGCTCATCTTGACGTAGCTGCCGTCCACATCCGTGCCCCAGATCTCGACCGTGATGCTGTTCTTTTCCACATAGGCCTTGATCTCGATGGGGTATTCGCGGCTGTTGGTGAACTTGAATTCCGGGCCGCCCCAGCTGACTGTGGCGTCCATGCCGGGCTCGATATAGGCCACGGGGAAGTAGTGGCAGGTGCGGGTGTTGATCTTGAGGTTGGAGACCATGGCACAGTAGTACAGCGTGGACGACACCTGGCAGATGCCGCCGCCGACCTCCTGCACGACCTGGCCGCCGGAGTAAGCCCCGGCTTCCTTGAAGCCGTTGGCCTTTGTGCGCTGGCCGAGCACGTCGTTATAAGAAAACGTCTGACCGGGCTGGAGAATCACGCCGTTGATCTTCTCGGCGGCGAGCCTGACGTTCGTGATGCGGTTGCTGCTGCTGCCGGAGAGGGAAGTGGTCTTGGTGGCGAGCTTGTCGGCCAGCAGGTGCTTTTGCAGGCGCTCCTGCGTCATCTCCGGCTGCGTGAGCGTGGCCGGGATGGTAACGGTGTCGCCAGTAGAGGCCGCGTCCCACAGGGGCTGCGCCTCGGCCACGTCGAACGCGATGCCGACCTTGCTCTCCGTGGCGGACTGGGTCTCCGGGTCGTAGCCCGCGTTGACCGGGTCGCCGCAGATGGCGTCGTGCAGCTCCTGCAGCGTCATCTTATCGTCGCCGCTCATATCGACCGGGTAGGCCGACGTGCCGAACTTGCCGCTGCGGATGTCGCTGAGCACCCGATCGGCGACGGCGGCGGGGTCGAGCGTGATCATGCTCGCGCCCTTGACGACGCGGATGGTGCTGTGCTCCTCGTCGATCTCGACGCTGCCGCCCGAGAGCTTGACATTGATCTCGGCGGCCTCGCGCTCGACGCGTGTGCGCAGGGCGTCGGTGTCCATGTCGGCGAGGTTATCGGTGGCAACATCGTGCCCCTTGAGCGCGCAGCGCAGCCACGTGAAGAAGTTTGTGAATGCGTTTCCGCTGCGGCCGTAGGCGTAAGCTGCCTCGGCTGCGGCGTCGGGCGTCGCCTCAAAGCCGATCTCCGTCGCGGTGACGGTGATGGACCGGTCGCCCGGGAAGGTCATCGTGAGCACCGGCGCGCTCGTATCGTCCCAACCGGCGGCGCGGATGGCCTCTGCCGCCTCGATCTGCGTCATGCCGCCGACGTCGGTGCCGCAGACGGAGACGTTCGGGAAGATGGCATCCTTTTTCGCCACGAGTACCATGCCGACGGCGCCGGCCGCGATGATGACGGCCAGCACGATGAGTGCAGCGCGCAGGGCGATCTTGCCGCCGCGGCCGCGGGGTTTTCTGGCTTTCGGCTGCGACGTGCCCTGTGCGGGGTCTGCCTGCCGGGATACGGGCTGGCGCTGCGCCGTCTGCTTCGGCGCGGCGGCGCGGCGGGCAGCCGCCTCACTCTGTGCCGAGCGGGCGGAGGCGCTGCGGTGCGCCGAGCGCTCCTGCGCGGCGAAGTCCGCCGCCTCGCGCTTTGCGGCTGCGCTGCGTTTGGAAGTGTTGCCGTTAAGTTTCATGATTTTGGCTCCTGTCTGTCCGCGTCAAAATCGGATTATTTAAATAAGTATCGCGGAAAGCCTCCGCCTCACCGGGCGGGAGCTTGGTGCGCGGCTGCTTTTCGATCTGCGGCTTCATCCACGGGTTGTGCTCGGCCTTGCGGTCGGTCTGTGCCTCGAGCAGCTTGCCGATGAGCACGTTCGATAAGAGAAAACCCGAGGGCGTGAAGTGCCAGCGCTCGCCGTCCGCGACGGCCCAGCCGCGGCGGACGAACTCCTCGAGCTGCTGCGCGATGCCGGAAAAATCGCTGCGGTAGAGCCGCTCATACTCCGCGCGCGACACACCGTGTACGGTGCGCATGCCGAGCATGAGATATTCGGCCGCGCGCTCAAAGTCGCCGATCGTCTCGTATTCGTCGATCATGTCCTCACCGTGGAGGACGCCCGCAAGATAGCGGTCAAGGTCGCGCACATAGCTGTAGCGCGTGCGGCCGATGCACGAGTGCGCGCCCGGGCCGAAGCCCATATAGTCATCGAGCTGCCAGTACTTCAGGTTGTGCCGGGATTCATAGCCCGGGATGCTGAAGTTGGAGATCTCGTACTGTTCGTAGCCATAGTGCCGCAGCTCCTCGACCATGCACAGGTACATATCCGCCTGCTCGTCGTCCGACGGGATGAGGGGCGAGTCCTTCAGGGCGTACATGGGCGTGCCCTCCTCGAGCTTGAGCCCGTAGCCGGAGATGTGCTCCGGACGCAGGGCAAGCGCCTTGGCGAGCGTGTCTGCCCAGTCGCTGCGGGTCTGGCTGGGAAGACCGTAGATGAGGTCGAGGCTGATGTTGTCAAACCCGGCGGCGCGGGCATTTTCAACGGCCATCTCCACCTGCCGGTAGCTGTGGCGGCGGCCGATCATTTTCAGGATATCGTTGTTGGCCGACTGCATACCGATGCTCAGACGGTTGAAGCCCGCCTTGCGCAGGGCACGCAGGTCGTGCAGGCGGACGCTGTCCGGGTTGACCTCGACGGTCACCTCCGCACGCTTGAGCAGGCGGCCGGTGGCCTTGACGGCGTCGAGCAGCTCGATGAGCCGCGCCGCACCGTAAAAGCTCGGCGTGCCGCCGCCGAAATAGACCGTGTCGATGTACGCCGGCGCGATGCGCCCGGCGCTCTCTTCAATGTGCTCGAGCAGCGCCTGCTGATACTCCGCCATGCGCTCGGCAGCGCCGGCGCAGGAATAGAAGTCACAGTAGCCGCACTTGCTCGCGCAAAACGGGATGTGGATATAGATACCGAGACGCGGTTGCATAGACAGCTCCTTACTTGGGGTACCCTGACCGCCGGGGTGCGGCGGTCAGGGATAAGATCAAATCGTTTGTCAGATCAGCGTGCACACGAGCTCCGAATACGCAGCCGGATCCTCGAGCGGCTCACCCGCGATGAGCAGCGCCTGCGCGTGCAGGATCTTGGCGATGCGTGCGGCCTTGTCCTTGTCGCCGGCGGTGAAGGCCTCCTTCATGGTCTGGTAGGCGTGGTGGTTGGCGTTGAGCTCCAGCACGCGCACGGCGCGGATGTCGGTCGGTGCGCCGGGCATGCTCCGGAAGTAGCGCTCCATCTCGAGCGTGACGCCGCCCTCGGTGCTCAGGCACACGGCGCTGGACACGAGCTTATTGGACAGGCGCACGGATGCGACCTGCTCGCCGAGCGTCTCCTTGACGAAGTCGAGCAGCTCCTTGTCCTCGGCCTGCTTTGCCTCGGTCTCTTTTTTCTCTTCCTCGCTCTCGAGGCCGAGATCGTCGGTCGCAATGTTGCAAAACGGCTTGTCGTCGTAGCTCTTCATGGTGTCGACGAAATACTCGTCGATCTGCGAGGTCATGCACAGGACGTCAAAGCCCTTGTCGCGCAGCTGCTCCGCCTGCGGCAGGCTCAGCAGACGCTTGACGTTGTCGCCGCACGCGAAGTAGATCTTCGCCTGCTCGGCGGGCATGGCGTCGACATATTCCTTGAGGGAGACGAGCTTGGTCTCGCTCGTGTGGTAGAGCAGCAGGTCCTTGATCTCGTCGACCTTGTCGCCCGTCTCGGTGACGGCACCGGCGCGCAGCACCATGCCGAAGGCGGCGTGGAACTGCTCGTACTTCTCGCGGTCGTTGGTCATGAGCTTCGTCAGCTCGGACTTGATCTTCTTGCCGAGGTTCGCGGCGATGAGCTTGAGCTGGCGGTCGTGCTGCAGCATCTCACGCGAGATGTTCAGCGACAGGTCGGGGGAGTCGACCACGCCGCGCGCGAACGCATAGCACGGCGGCAGAAGGTCGGTGCATCTGTCCATGATCATGACGCCGGAGCTGTAGAGCTCGAGACCGGGATCGGCGTCGCGCGTGTACATATTTGCCGGGACCTTGGATGGGATGAACAGCAGCGCGCGATAGGAGATCAGGCCCTCGGCGTTGACGCGGATGACGGCCAGCGGGTCGTCATTGTCGTGGAACTTTTCCTTGTAAAATGCGATGCACTCCTCATCGGTCGCCTCCTTGCGGCTGCGCTGCCAGATGGGGATCATGCTGTTGACGGTCTGCTCCTCGGTCTTGGTGACCATCTCCATCTTCGGCTCGCCGTTTTCGTCCTTCTCGCCGGAGTCGACCCAGTCGCTCTGCTCGACGTCCATGACGATCGGCCAGCGGACATAGTCGGAGTACTTGCGGATGAGCATCATGAGCTTCCAGTTTTCGAGGTAGGTGGAGTATTTCTCGCCCGTCTCGTCGGCCTTGATGTGCATGATGACATCGGTGCCGACGGTATCCTTCTGCGCCTCGGTGATGGTGTAGCCGTCCGCGCCGGTGCTGACCCACTGATAGGCGGTGTCGCTGCCGTAGGCGCGGGTGATGACCGTGACCTTATCGGCGACCATGAACGCGGAGTAGAAGCCGACGCCGAACTGACCGATGATGTCGATGGCGGCATCCTCCTGCGCGCTCTCGCCGAGATCGTCCTTGAACTTCAGCGAGCCGCTGCGCGCGATGACGCCGAGGTTGCTGTCGAGCTCCTCCTTGGTCATGCCGATGCCGTTGTCGGACACGGTGATCGTGCGCGCTTCCTTGTCGGGGATGACGCGGATCTTGAAGTCGCCGCGCGCCATGCCCACGTTTTCATCCGTGAGCGACTGGTAGCAGAGCTTGTCGATTGCGTCCGAGGCGTTCGAGATGATCTCGCGCAGGAAGATCTCCTTGTGCGTGTAGATCGAATTGATCATCATGTCGAGCAGCTTTTTGGATTCTGCTTTGAACTGTTTCTTTGCCATATCTATGCCTCCAAAATTTTAATTACACCTTTGGGTCCGTACCCGGCCTGCACGCAATAGCGGCCCACGGTACAGATTTTAATATTATAGCACATCGACCGTTTTTTTCAACACCCGCCGCCGGAATAATTGGGTTGTGCGGCGCGTTTTTTGTGGTATAATGAGACGTTAAGAAAAAAATAAGATTCTGTGAGGTGGCACCCATGAACGATCTGAAAGACCTGCTCCATGCGCGCCTGTTCCTGCTGGATATGGACGGCACGCTCTACCTCGGGGACGATGTGTTTCCCGGCGCAGTCGACTTCATCCACACGCTGGCCGATACCGGGCGGCAGTACATTTATCTGACCAACAACTCCTCGCGCGCCGGCACGGACTACATCACGCGCCTGCGGCGCCTCGGCTTCCCGTGCGAGGCGGAGAACGTGTTCACGTCCGGCATGGCGACGGCGCTGTATCTCAACCAGCACTATGCGGGCAAGCCCGTGTATCTCGTCGGCACGCAGGCGTTCCGCCGCGAGTTGCTCAGCTACGGCATCCCGCTCGTCGAAGAGGGCGCGGAGATCGTCGTCGCCGGCTTTGACACCGAGCTTGTGTATGAGAAGCTCGACCGCGCCGTGCACTATCTGCGCCGCGGCGCGACTTTCATCGCGGCCAACCCCGACTGGGTCTGCCCCATGCCGGCCGGCGAGGTGCTGCCCGACTGCGGGAGCATCTGTGCGCTGCTGACCGCCGCCTCCGGCGTCAAGCCGACCTACATCGGCAAGCCGAACCGCAACATGGTCGACGTCATCTCGGCGCAGACCGGCGTGCCGAACGAGCAGATCTGCTGCGTGGGCGACCGGCTGTATACCGACATTGCCGTGGCCGTGAATGCGGGCGCGCAGAGCGTGCTCGTCATGTCCGGCGAGACGGACGAGGCGATGCTCAGGGCGTCCGACGTGCAGCCGAAATACGTCCTGCGTGACGTGGCCGAGCTTGCGCAGATCCTGCGCGACGGCACTGTGTGAGAAAAAATCCAGAATTTTTTAAAAAGCGCTTGACAAACACGGACACAACTGTTAGGATATGTTCAGTAAGCATCGTTTTGTGTGAATGATGTTTACGCCCCCCCTCGTTTGTGTTCTCTCTTCCATTTCAGCGTCCGGGTCTGCATCCGCCGCGGACGCGCAAGCACAGCAATCAACAGCCAACAGCCGAGCCGGCATTTGCCGGCTCGGCTGTTGGCTGTTTTTCACGGTATGCAGGCTTGCCCTGCGCTCAGATGTCCGCGCGGAACCACGCGCCGGGACGGTAGTGCTCGAAGATGACGATGTCGTAGTCGCGCTCGTGCGTCCAGGCGCGGCTCGTCCAGCCGGCGCGCACGGCGCCCATGGCCTCGCACAGGCGCACGCTCAGCGGCTTCGGGCCGATCTTGTAGGCGATGAACTGCGGGCGCGCGATCACGTTCGTGAGCACGTTGCCGACGATGGCGGCGGCCGGCTTGCTCAGCGCCGTGCCGTACGCCTTCGGCGGCTGGCTGAGCTGACCGCGCAGGATGTCGGGCGCGTTGCGCCGGAACCATGCGACGATCGTGGGGTCGAAGCTCTCGACGCAGTAGGGACCGGTGTAGGTGCGCAGCGCCTCAAGCGTCAGCGCGCACAGGCGGCGGTTATCGTGCCCGCGCTTGACCTCGAGCAGCAGCGGCACGCGTCCGCCGAGCGCCTCGAGCGCCTCGGCAAACGTCGGGATGACGCAGTCGGTCTTTCCGAGACGCAGCGCGCGCAGCTCGGCGAGGGTGAAATCATCAATGACGCCCTGCACGCCGCACATGCGCTCGAGCGTGTCGTCGTGGAACACGACGAGCCGGTCGTCGGCCGTCAGGTGCACGTCCATCTCGACGGCATAGCCCGCCTCGGCCGCGGCGCGAAACGCAGGCAGCGAGTTTTCCGGCACGGAGCCGTCCTCGGTGTGCAGGCCGCGATGCGCGTAGTTGCGGCACAAAAACGGCGCCTTCTGGGCGCGCGTTGCGCGGCCCGGCGCGACCAGAAATGCAAACGCACCCGCGCAGGCTGCGGCCGGTGCGGCGATCTTACAAGCGGTTTTCCAATTCATAATGTGTCCTCCTTTTGGCGGCGGGAGCCGCCGGTCTGCCTGCTCATATTAAACAACAATTTCTGCATTTCGTCAAATGCCTGTTGAATTGCACGGCGAGGTATTGTAGAATGGTACGGATTTGAAACAAACTTGGAGGTAACCCTGTGAAGCTCAACTACAAACGCACCATCTGCGTTGGCTTTGCCTTTTTCCTGATCTGCGCGTTCTGGCAGGCCTACGACAACACCGTCCCGCTGATCCTGACCAACAAATTCGGTATGTCGCAGGCATGGTCCGGTGTCATCATGGCGCTCGACAACATCCTGGCGCTGTTTCTGCTGCCGCTGTTCGGCGCGATCTCGGATAAGCACACCGGCAAGCGCGGCCGCCGCACACCGTTTATCCTCATCGGCACGATCGTCGCCGCCATCGCCTTCATCAGTCTGTCGCTCGTTGACGACGCGCAGCTGAAGAATCTCGACGGCGCTGCCGCGATCGATGATCCCGCCGCACTGCGCATCGTCTATCAGAAGGAGGCGGACCGCACGCTCAAGACGCCCGACGGCGAGACCTTCGTGCTCGAGGATACCTTTACGGAGGATGAGTTTGCCGCCATCACGAGCCAGGTCACCAATGCCGAGGGCAAGACCGTCACGAACCACGACTACACGAATTATGTCGTGCCCGCGCGTCAGGCCTACGCCCATCAGACGACGCTGCAGCATCCGGGTGCGCTCATCGGCTTCATCGCGCTGCTGCTGGTCGTGCTCGTCGCCATGGCCACGTTCCGCTCTCCGGCCGTTGCGCTCATGCCTGATGTTACCATCAAGCCGCTGCGCAGTAAGGCGAATGCCGTCATCAACCTCATGGGCACCGGCGGCGGCATCCTCGTGCTGGCCATCGGCATGGGCTTCGCTACGAGCTCCGTGCGCAACTCGCTCATGAGCTACACTGCCTACTTCTCCGTGATCGCGGGGCTCATGGTGCTTGCGCTGCTGATCTTCCGCCTGACGGTCAACGAGCCGAAGTTTGTCGCCGAGATGCAGGCCGACAGCAAGCGCTTCGGCATCGACAACGGGGACGACGGCGACACGCCCGCCGCCTCCGGCAAGCTCGGCAAGGCCGAGCGCCGCTCGCTTATTTTCCTGCTGCTGTCGATCGTGCTGTGGTTCTTCGGCTACAACGCCGTGACGTCGAAATACTCCGTCTATGCGAGCAACATCCTGCACAAGGACTATAACCTCACGCTCATGCTCGCGCAGGCCGCTGCGATCGTGGCCTACCTGCCCGTCGGCATCGTTGCGTCCAAGATCGGCCGCAAAAAGACCATTCTCGGCGGCGTCGTGATGCTGGCCATCGCGTTCGGTGTGGCTGCGTTCCTCAATTCCGAGAGCCCCACGATGCTCATGAACGCGATGTTCTGCCTCGCCGGTATCGGCTGGGCGACCATCAACGTCAACTCCTTCCCGATGGTCGTCGAGATGTGCTCCGGCAGCGACGTCGGCCGCTACACCGGCTTCTACTACACGGCCAGCATGGCCGCGCAGGTCATCACGCCGATGTTCTCCGGCTTCCTGATGGACAAGGTCGGCATGACCGTGCTCTTCCCGTATGCCGCCATTTTCGTGGCCGGCGCGTTTGTGACTATGCTCTTCGTCCGCCATGGCGACAGCCGTCCCATTGCCGCCAAGGGTCTGGAAGCTCTCGACGTGGACGATTGATCAAGAATTCTAATTGGAGGTTGCTACTATGGAACGTCTGACCCGTAAACTCAAAAAGGGCGGCTACTCCGCCAACCGCCATCCCGCGGCACAGATCGATGAGCGCCTGAGCCAGCTCAAGGGCGTGCACAAGCAGTGGGTCGGGGATGTGTCGGACATGATCACCGGCATGAAGCAGAGCGAGGCCGCCGGACAGGCCGGCGCGCTCACGCTGGCGATGCTGCAGGCGAGCTATGCCGCGATCGTGCGCATCGGCCGCCGCTTTGAGGCCGTCTGCCCCGCCGAGGGCAACACCGACGACGCCGTCACGGCGCTCGGCAAGCTCGAGGATCTGTACGAGCAGTGCCTCTCCGAGCTCGAGGACGCCAAGGCGGGTCTGGATGAGTGCCGCGAAAACGGCTTCCAGGATGATCTCGCCTACGGTGAGCTCATGGTGACGAAGCTCGGCCTCACGCAGCTGACCAAGCAGTTCGACATCGCCACCGGCTATGCCGAACCCGATCCGGAGCCGTACCAGTACCGGCCGAAGACGGACGAACCGGCGCAGTAAGCCGCTGCCATAGAAAATAGAAAGAGGAGATTTCCGTATGAAACGCACATTTACGACCATTGTCTGCGCGCTGCTCCTTGTGGCCATGCTCGCCGGCTGCGGCAGCACCGGCAGCACCAACCCCTTCGACGCCAAAGCCAAGACCTTCTCCGACGATGGCATGCAGATCACGCTCACGACCGCCTTCAGCGAGGAAGACCTCGAGGGCTACACCGTTGGCTACGCTGCGGACACGGCGATCGTGCTCGCCCTCCATGAGACAAAGGCGGAGTTTGCCGACGCCGGCGCGGAAGACGTGACATTCGAGCAGTATGTCGAGTTCGTCCGGCAGGCGAACAGTGACAAAGAGCTCGTCGACGGCGAGCCCATCGACGGCAACCCGACGCTGCTGTATGACTTCCTCAACGAGGAGCAGAACGTCACCTACCGCTACCTCACCGTTCTCTATGAGTCTGACGATGGGTTCTGGATGGTGCAGTTCGCGTCCCAGAAGAGCAACTTTGACGCCTACGAGCCGAGCTTCATCGAAGCCGCCAAGAGCGTCAGCTTCAGCGCCTGAGCGCGGGGATATCAAAGCCCCCGTCCGGCAGACCGCCGGACGGGGGCTCTTCGATTGCTGGAACAGATCCTTTTTGGACAGAAAAAGAGCAGACAGGATACGCCTGTCTGCTCTTTTTGCGAAAACTCAGTAGCGCACGTCGCTGACGGCGACGGTCGCGTTGTCATAGCGGTACACGCGGCGAACGCGGAAATGAATGTCCGCCGTGACGCCGCCGTTCGTGCCGTCCGGCAAGAGCGCCGCCAGCTCGTCGGCGGGGATGCACTGTCCGCCGTCCGCTCCGAGCAGCACAGCCTGATCGCCGACGGCAACATCGGGGATGTCCGTGACGTCGACCATGGTGAAGTCCATGCACGTCTTGCCGCGTACAGGCGCATACTTGCCATGCAGGAGCACCCGCGCCCGGTTGGAGAAGGCGCGGGAGTAGCCGTCGGCATAGCCGACCGACAGCACGGCCACACGCGTGGGACGCTCGGCGGTGAAGATGCGTCCGTAGCTGACGCTCTCGCCCGGCTCGACCGTGCGGATGTCAACGACCTTGGCGTACCATGTCAGAATGGGCTCAAGGGCGCATGCGCGCGCGCTTTCGGTGCTGTAGCTCATGCCGAGGGCGAACATGCCGGCGCGCACCATCTGGCAGCGGTATTCCGGATGCACAAGCAGACCGCCGGTGCTGGCGCAGTGGCGCAGACCGGGGTCGATGCCCAGTGCTTCCAGTCCACTGCAGACCTCCTGAAAGGCTGCGAACTGCGCGTCCGTGAACGCACTGTCCGAGGGATCCGTCGAGTCGGCACAGGCGAAATGTGTATATATGCCAGTCACGTGCAGACGATTGAGCGCGCAGATCTGCGCGGCGTCCGAAACGGCCTGTGCGCAGTGCCCCGGCCGGGCGTGGAGCCCGAGCCGGTTCATGCCGGTGTCTACCTTGATGTGCACATCGATCTGCAGATCCATCGGCTGCAGGAGCGCCTGCACATGGCTGGCATATTGGAGTGAGAACACGTTGATGGTCAGACCGTGCTGCGCCGCCTGAATGATCTCCGGATCGAGCAGGCCGCCAAAGATGAGGATGGGCGTGTGCGGTGCGGCTGCACGCACGGCGAGCGCCTCTTCAAGCGTGGCGGCCGCAAACCAGTCGACATAGGGTGCGGCATACTCGGCGCATACGCGCAGGCCGTGGCCGTAGGCATCGGCTTTCATGACCTCCATGATGCGGCAGTCCGGCCCGATGAGCGCGCGCAGGCGCTGCAGGTTGCGCTGGAGCTTGTTGAGGTCGATCTCCGCGCAGGTACGGTAGGGATACTCGTGCATAAGGGAAGGGTCCTTTCTTTGCAAATCTCAGCGATGCTGCATCAGGATCCCGCGGATCGCCTGCACGATAGGGGAGAGCTCATGTGCCTGCAGGCACTGCGGGTTGATCACGATCTGATCCTGATAGAGGAAGGTGTAGATGCTCGGTTCGCCGTCGATCAGTGCCTGACGCAGCGCAGCAGCGGGCATGGTCAGCGGCCGCAGGAAGAGCCGGCGGATGCAGGCGGGCTGTACGCCGGGCTCGGTCGGAATGCCGATGGTCATCTCCAGACCCGGGCAGTCGGAAAGTCCTGCGCGGATCGTGTCCACATAGCTGTCCCACTGCGCCATGATCTGATCATAATCGCGCTGCACGAACAGCTCCACCGCCTTGACAAGGCCGCAGATGTTCTCTTTGTCGACCTTCATGGGGCGGCCAATGCCGTAGTTCGGGCAGCAGTTGAGATCGCACGCGGCGATCAGCTCGCGGCTGCCGAGGATCATGCCCGAGGCCTGCGGACCGCGGATCTCCTTACCGCCGCTGAACACGACGAGGGACGCGCCGTCGTCGAGGTATTTGCGGATATTCGCCTTCGGCGGCAGCTCGGCCGCCGCATCGACGATGATGGGGATACCGTGCGCGCGGCAGAGCGCCGCGATCTCCGGCAGCGGGATCGAGCCACGCATGGTCTCGGCCTCGGACGTGTAGAAAAACGCCGCCGTGCGCTCGGTGATGCGGTCCTCGATCTGCTGCAAAAACGCCGATGACGTCACGCCGATCTCCACAAAGTGCGCGCCTGAGAGCAGCATGCCCTGATCGTAGAGGTCGCGGTGGCATTTGAGGCAGAGGATCTCGTCTTTCATGCCGGTGGTGTCCGGCAGCTGATAGGCATACGAGCGGCGTGTGCCCGTCATGCAGGCGGCCGCCGCAATGGCAAGCCCTGCAGCTGCGCCGCAGGTGACGCAGCAGGCTTCCACGCCGAGGAGGTCTGCGATGCGCCGGCCTGCTGCCGTGTGCAGCTCGCTCATGTCCACGAAGGCGCCGGCCGCTGACTGCATGGCCTGCAGCACCTCGGGCGCCATGAGCGAGCCGCCCAGCGCCGTGACCGTGCCCCAGGCATCAATGACTGTGCGGACGCCGAGCGATTCGTAAATACTTTCTGCCATGGTTCAGTCCGCCTTTGCATCGCCCGTGACGATGGGTGTGGTGAATGTGGACAGAAATTCGCGCAGTCGTGCCGTCGGGCGCTCCTCGAAGATCTCCTTCGGTGTGCCCATGGCATCAATCTTGCCCTTGTCCATGAAGATGACCTTGTCGGACACTTCATAGGCAAAGCGCATCTCATGTGTGACGAGGATCATCGTGGCGCCCTCCTTGGCGAGGCTGCGGATGACGTTGAGCACTTCGCCGACCAGCTCCGGGTCGAGTGCGGACGTGGCCTCGTCAAACAGCAGGATCTTCGGATTCATGGCCACGGCGCGTGCGATGGCCACACGCTGCTGCTGGCCGCCGGAGAGCTCGCTCGGAAGGTTGTCCATCTTGTCGCCCAGGCCAACGGCCGTGAGCCACTTTTCCGCCAGCGCCTCGGCCTCGGCCTTCGGCATTTTCTTTGTGTGGGTCAAACCGAGCATGACGTTTTTCTTCGCCGTCATGTGCGGGAACAGGTTGAACTGCTGGAAGACCATGCCCGTCATCGAGCGCTGCTGCGCGATGACCTTTTCCGGCACGCGCTTGCGCTTTCCGTTGACGTCGTGATAGCCGATCTCCTGGCCGTCGAGGATGATCTTGCCCGCCTCAAACGGCTCCAGCAGGTTGATGCAGCGCAGCAGGGTCGTCTTGCCCGAGCCGCTCGAGCCGATGATCGACACGACTTCCTTCTCGTGCACCTCCAGCGAGATGTCGGAGAATACTGTGAAGTCACCGTAGCTCTTCGTTACGTTTTCAAATCTCAACAGTGCGTCACTCATGGTAGTTACCTCTTAGCTTTCTGCAGATAGTTGAGCTTTTTGCTCAGTTTCTTGCCGGCGTACTCAATGAGCGTGTTGATGGCAAAGTAGAACACGCCGATGATCAGGTAGTACACCAGCGCCTCGCCGTATTTGGCGACGATCTGGCGCGTGACCAGCAGCAGATCCAGCACGCCGATCATGCCCAGCAGCGTCGACGCCTTGATCATCTCTGTGGCGGAGTTGATCCACGGCGGGATCATCTGCACCACCGCCTGCGGCAGCAGGATGTTGAAAAAGATTTGCGGGAACGTCAGGCCGATGGCGCGGCCGGCCTCGATCTGCCCCTTCGGGATGGCCTGCAGCGCGCCGCGCGTGAGCTCGGTCATCTGCGCGGCGGAGAACATCGTCAGCGCGACGGCGCCGGCCGTGTTCTGCTGCATCTGGAAGCCGAAGAACATTTTGAGCACGGCGTTGACAAAGTAATACACCACGAAGATCGTGACCAGAACCGGCAGACCGCGCATGATGTCCACGTAGATGCGGAACAGCCACTGCCAGCGCTTTTTGCAGTAGGTCAGCACGACGCCCATCGCAATGCCCAGAATGGTGCCGAGCACGATGGCGATCAGCGAGATGTAGACCGTGTTGCCGAGCGCCGTGAGGACGTTGCCCCAGAGATTGGATATGTTTTGGAAGTACTTCATACGGACCTCCCCTACAGGAACAGTTTCTCGACCCGACGCAGAATGAACGCGATCAGGTAGCAGGCCGCCACATACAAAATGCCCGTTGTCAGCCAGACTTCAAAGACACGGAACGTCTGCGTGGTGAGGACCTTCGAGATGTACGTCAGCTCGCCGACCGTGATGGCCGAGGCGATGGATGTGTCCTTAAACAGCGAAATAAGGTAGTTGCCCATGGACGGAAGGACTTTTTTCATCATGATGGGCAATTCAATTTCTATTTTAATAACCGTTCCGCTCAAACCGATGGCCTGACCGGCCTCGATGATCCCCTTCGGGATCGCTTCCAGTCCGGCGCGGAACACTTCCTCCATGTAGGCGGAGGAATACAGAGCCAACGTGATGACGAAAGAGGGGACCTTGGGGATGTTGATGCCGATCGTCGGCATACCGAAATAGGTGATGTAGACGAGGATCAGAATCGGCGTGTTTCGGAAGATCGTGACAAAGATCTGCACGAGCTTGCGGGCAATCTTGGATTTGGAGACAGCGGCAAAGGCCAGCAGCAGGCCGATGATGGTACCGACTGTGATCGCGATGATCGCCATGAGCAGGCCGAAGCCAAGACCCTCCAGCATGGGGACAATATTCTTTTCGATAACTGTCCAGTTAAAATTGTAATTCATAGCGTTCTCCATCCGAAGCTTTGGAAAAATGCGGATCGCAAGGGCGATCCGCACCTTCCAAAATTCTGTTTACATAGGGATGCGGCTGCGCTGTGCTCAGCAGTACATAGCCGGCTTGCCGGTCTTGGGCGGGTCGAGCTTCACGCCGAACCACTGCTCAAACGCGTCGATGTAGGACTGGTAGGTCGCACCGCTCATGGCGTCCTGCAGCACGGTGTTGACATAGTTGAGCCAGACCTGGTCGCCCTTCTGGACGCCGGCACCGTAGTTCTGCGGGCGGCCGGCGATGCCGGTGGCAATGTAGTTGCTGTCGAGGGAAGCCTGATACTTGGCGTTGGACATGTCGCACACGGCGACGTCGCAGCGGCCGGAGGCCAGCGCCTGATAAAGCAGCGCCTGATCCTCATACTGGTCGACGGTGTAGTTGTCGTGGCCGGCAAAGACGTCGGCGACGATGTCCTCGGCAAAGCTGTTCTGCAGGATGGCGACGGTCACCTTCGTGCCGCTGTCCATGGCTGCGAGCAGCTGCTCGCCGGTCTTGTACTTGCTGTTGGTGTGCAGCAGAGCCTCACAGCCCTCGGTGTAGTACGGGATAGTGAACTCGATCTGCTGGGCTCTCTCGGCGCTGATGGTCATGAACTGGAAGCAGATGTCCACGTTGCCGTTGACCAGGTTCGGAACGCGCTCGTCAGAGGACTGCTCGACGAACTTGACCTTTTCCGGATCGCCGAAGAGAGAGTTGGCAACGATCTTCGCCATGGAGACGTCGAAGCCGCAGAGGTTGCCGTTGTCGTCATAGAAGTGCCACGGGGCGTTGGTGCTGCCGGTGCCGACGATCAAATAACCGCGATCGAGGACTTCCTGCAGCTTGCTGCTGCCGCTGGCAGTGCCGCCGTTGCCGCCGCTGCCGCATGCCGTGCAGGCGGCGACCATCAGGATGGCCATGAGCAGCGCGAGAATGGATCTGAGCTTTTTCTTCATTTGTTTTCCTCCTATTTTTATAATATGAAGTGGTTTTCACATCATTTTCCTGTGTTTGCTCGTGGTTTTCGGGGTGTCGTGCCGGTTCAGAGCTTTTCGGCGATGATCTCGATCTCGACCGAGGCGTTCGTGGGCAGAGAGCCCACGCCGATGGCGCTTCTGGCATGGCGGCCGTGCTCACCGTAGAGCGCCTCCAGCAGCTCGGATGCACCGTTGACGACGGCGGGCTGGTCGCCGAAGTCGGGCACACCGTTGACCCAGCCGTGCACGCGCACGATGCGGATATGGTCAAGGTCTGCCACCGTGGCGATCGCGCTCAGGCAATTGACCGCGCTGATCTTGGCCGATTCATAGGCGTCCGCGATGCTGACGTCGCCGCCGACCTTACCGGCGTAGAGCAGCTTGCCGTCGACCCAGGCCGTCTGGCCGGATGCATAGATCAGGTTTCCCGCCGTCTGCACCGGAAGATATGCTGCGACCGGCGCCGGGCATGCGGGCAGCTTCAGGCCCATGGCCTGGAGCTTTTGTTCCACATTGGACATTGGAATCGTCTCCTCTCTCAAGCCGTATAATACTTGGCGCAGAAGCGGCGGATGCGTGCGATCGCCTCCGTCAGATCCGCGTCGCTGCAGGTGTAGGCGATGCGCACGAAGCCCTCGCCGCATGCGCCGAAGGCGCTGCCGGGGATGCAGACGACGCGCTCCTCGTCAAGCAGACGGTTACAGAAATCCTCACTGCTCATGCCGAAAGCACGGATGTCGGCAAAGACATAGAATGCGCCCGTGGGGTCGTTGCTGTTCATGCCGGGAATGGCGGCCAGACCTTCCAGCAGCGTCGCGCGGCGGCGCGCGAAGATGTCGCGCAGCTGCGTGCACAGCTCCGGATGGTCAAGTGCGGCAACCGCGGCGTACTGACCGATGGCATTTGCGCAGGCGTTGAAGTTTTCCTGACATTTGGTCATGCGGTCGACGATCTCCGCGGGGCCTGCCAGATAGCCGATGCGCCAGCCGGTCATGGCGTAGGATTTTGAGAAGCTGTTGATCACCACGCAGCGGTCCTTCATGCCGGGCAGCTCCGCGATGGACAGGTACGGCTCCGTGCCGTAGAGCAGGGTGTTGTAAACCTCGTCGGCGATGATGAGCAGGTCGTGCTTTTTGGCGATCGCGGCGATCTGCTCCATGTCCGCGCGGGACATGACGCTGCCGGTGGGGTTGTTGGGCGAATTGATCATGAGCGCCTTGGTGCGCGGGGTGATGCGCTGCTCGATGGCCTCGGGCTGCATCGTGAAATTGTGCTCCAGATCCGTCGGGACGCGCACGGCCTCACCGCCGCAGTAGCGCACCTGCGCCACATAGTTGAGCCACTGGGGATCCTGAATGAGCACCTCGTCGCCGGGATTGAGCAGCACCAGAAACAGCAGGGACAGCGCGCCCATGCCGCCGTTGGTGATGATGATCTCGGTCGTGGGATCGTAGCCGACGCCTTTCAGGTTCGACTTCTCCGCGATGGCGCGGCGCAAAGCCGGCGTGCCGGCGTTCGGCGTATAGTGCGTGATGCCCTTTTCGAGTGCCTCGTTTCCGGCGCGGCACACGAGCTCCGGCGTGGCCATGTCCGGCTCGCCGATGCCCATGCTGATGACGTTGTCCATCGTGGAGGCCTTGTCAAACATGGCGCGGATGGCGCCCTGCCGGAGCGTTTTGGCCTTCTCATTGATCCAGTCCATCGGAATCGCCCTCCTCTCAGCGCTGCACGCGGCCGGTGCCGTCGCCGCCGGCCAGCTTCTCGACGTCGGAGACGTCGACGCGGTTGAAGTCGCCGATGACGCTGTGCTTGAGGCAGGAGGCCGCGACTGCGAACTCCAGCGCCTGCTGGCGGTCGGCGTAGTGGTTCAGGCCGTAGATCAGGCCGCCGGCGAACGAATCGCCGCCGCCGACACGGTCGATGATGTCGCGGATCTCGTATTTCTTCGAGACGTAGAAGTGCTCGCCGTCGTTCAGGCAGGCGGCCCAGCCGTTGTAGTCGGCGCTGTGGCTCTCGCGCAGCGTGATGGCGATCATCTTCATGTTCGGGAACGCGGAGAGCACCTTGCTGCCGAGCATACGGTATTTCTCGCGGTCGAGCGAGCCGGACTCGACGTCCACGTCCGCCGTGATGCCGAGCGACTTCTGCACGTCCTCTTCGTTTGCGATGGCGACGTCCACGGACTCGGCCAGCTTGTTCATGACCTCGGACGCGGCCTTGCCGTATTTCCAGAGATTCTTGCGGTAGTTAAGGTCGCAGGAGACGGTGATGCCGCGCTTTTTCGCCTCGGCGACCGATTCGAGCGAGAGCTCCATGGCTGTCTCCGAGATGGCCGGAGTGATGCCGGTGATGTGGAACCAGTCCACGCCGTCGAACGCCTTGTCCCAGTCGATGTCGCCGGGCTTGGCCAGCGCGATGGCGGAGTAGGCGCGGTCATAGACGACCTTGCTCGGCAGCTGGTTTGCACCGCCCTGCAGGTAGTAGATGCCCATACGGCCCTCGCCGCGCAGGATGCGGGAGGTGTCCACGCCGAAATAGCGCAGCTCGCGGATGCACGCCTCGGCAATGTCGTTTTTCGGCAGCACGGTCAAAAATGCGGCGTCCATTCCGTAGTTTGCCAGCGACACCGCCACGTTTGCCTCGCCGCCGCCGAACGTGGCCTCCAGACTCGGGCTCTGGAAGAAGCGCTCGTGGCCGGGCGCTTTCAGGCGCAGCATGATTTCACCGAATGTCAGTACCTTCATTTGATCTTCTCCTTATTTCTGCAGCAGGTGGACCGCGAAGCCGCCGAACTCCTCTTTGAGGTAGATGGCGGTCATGCGCTCGCCCTTGTATTTTGCGGTAGACGGATCGCACACGAAGCCGCGCTTTTCCAGCTCCGCCACGGCGGCCGGCAGCGCATTGGTGCGGATGGCAATGTGGCCGTTTCTGCCCAGATACATGGACTTCATGACCTCAATGCCGGTCGAGGCAAAGTTGGAGGAATTGCCGGCCTTGACCGGCAGACTGAACGCCCGGTTCAGCGCCTCGCAGACGGCCATGGAGGCGTCCGCGCTCTCACAGTTGATGCCGATGTGCGCGACCTCAAAGCCGAGCAGCGCTTCCTTCGCCTGCGCGCACAGCTCCGTGATCTTGTCAAAGTTACCGGCTGCGATATCCGCCTTCGGGCAGACCCAGCTGCCGCCGACCGCGTGCACATAGGGCGCTGCGATGAACTCGCCCAGATTCTGCGCGTTCACGCCGCCGGTCGGGATGAAGCGGATGCCGCCGAACGGGCCGGACAGAGACTTCATCGCCGTCAGACCGCCGTAGACATTTGCCGGGAAGAACTTCACCACGCGCAGCCCCAGCTTCATGGCTGCCATGATCTCCGTCGGCGTGACGCAGCCGGGCGTTACGGCGATGCCGTGCTCGACGCACCAGCTCACGACCTCCGGATCAAAGCCCGGCGCCACGATGAATTTCGCGCCGCACGCTACGGCCTGCTCGCACTGCGCGAGCGTGATGACCGTGCCCGCGCCGACGAGCATATCCGGGCACTGCTCACTCACTGCGCGGATCGAATCCGCCGCCGCCGCCGTGCGGAACGTGATCTCCATCACATCCACGCCGCCGGCCAGAAGCGCCTTGGCGGTGGGGACTGCATCTTTCGCGTCGTCCAGCACGACGACCGGCACGATGCCGCTCTGCTCCAGTCTCTTTAAAACGTCCATCAGGTTACACAGTCCTTTCACAAAAAATAAAAGAATTTTTGTAATTTTTGTATTTTAGAATCATGCTATAAATTCAGATGAATCATTGTTTCTGACATTCGTCAATAAATTTTTAAGATAATATTCGTTGAATAAAAGTTTTTTACTATGTGTTCAGAAAACAAGACGCTTTTTGTGGAAAATGTCTGTTTTCCGAACGATTTCGTTTACTATTTGTCAAGGCGTTGTGGACCATAAGACATTTTTTGTAGAGAGCACTATCTTTTTGCGCGAAAATGTGGTATAACGATTTCCGGGATTCAAAATTTTATTTTGGGGGAGAAGGACCAACGCATGCTTTCTTATCAGGCAAACAAAGAGTGGCTGCATAAACTGATGGATCTATTGGAGGCACATTTCGGGCCGGATGTCGAGTTTGTGCTCCACGATTTGACGCTCGATTATGAACACACGATCGTGGACATCCGCAACGGGCACATCACTGGGCGCGAGATCGGCGGCACCGGAGATATTCTGGGACTGGAATACATCCGAAATGCGTCCGAGGATAACGGAACCTACTATAACTTCATTGAATATACCAAAGAGGGCAAGACGCTGCGCTCGTCGACGCTGTTTCTCCGCGATGAAGACGGCAATCCCTCTGTGTGCATCGCCATCAATGAGGATATCACCAAGAGTCTGGAACTCGAGCGCTATCTCCACAGCCGCAACCGGGTCAATACCGACCAACCGAATGAAGACAAATATCGCGGCGATGTCAACGATATGCTCCAGCACCTGATGGATCAGGCGAAGCTCATGGTGGGCAAAAACTCTGCCCACATGACCAAGGAGGATAAGCTCCGCTATCTGGAGTTTCTCGACAAGCATGGTGCATTTCTGATTACTTACTCCAATGCGCAGGTTTGCAAGGCGCTGAACATCTCGCAGTTTTCGCTCTATAATTACCTGCGTATGATCCGCGGCGGAAAAGACGGCGCGGCCGAGCCGCTGCCCATGGGCAAATGAATTGCAGACGCAAAAAACCGGCGGACAGCGATTTGCTGTCCGCCGGTTTTCCATTGCGGCAAAAAACCTCCGCGCCGGATGGCGCGGAGGTTTTTGCATCAGTATATAAGACCGAATTACTTGAGTTCGACAGAAGCGCCGACTTCCTCGAGCTTCTTCTTGAGCTCCTCGGCCTCGTCCTTGGAGACCTGCTCCTTGATGGCGCAGGGGATGCCCTCGACCTTCGCCTTGGCTTCCGCCAGGCCCAGGTTGGTGATCTCACGGACGGCCTTGATGACCTTGATCTTCTGATCGCCGAAGCCGGTCAGAACGACGTCAAACTCGGTCTTCTCCTCGGCGGCAGCAGCAGCGCCGGCCACCGGAGCGGCGGCAACAGCAGCAGCGGCGGAAACGCCGAACACATCTTCGATCTCGTGCACGAGCTCGGACAGCTCGAGGACGGACATAGCCTTGATCTCTTCGATCATAGCAGTGACTTTTTCGCTAGCCATGGTAATTTTCCTCCTAAATAGTTAAGTGAAGTGGTCGCCTTATTCGGCGGCGGGAGCTTCGGCCTCGGCAGCCGGTGCGGCAGCACCGCCCATCTGCTCGACGACCTGGTTCAGGCAAACGGCCAGACCCGTGATGGGTGCCAGCATCGTGCCCAGGACCTTGGAGTACAGCGCGTCCTTGTTCTGGAGCTGCGCGATCTCCGCGATCTCAGCGTCACTGAGGACCTTGCCCTCAAGGAACGCGCCCTTGACGATGAACTTATTGTCCTTCGCCATCTTTTCGCTCATGTCGTGGATCATGCGGATCGGGACGATCGGGTCTGCCGTGCTGGTAGCGAGCGAAGTCGTACCGTTGAGCAGATCGCTCATCGCCTCGAGGCCGGCGTCCTTGAGCGCAAAGCGGGTCAGGGTGTTTTTGACGACGGAATACTCCACGTCATTCTGACGCAGCTCGGTGCGCAGCTTGGTGTCTTCATCGACGGTGATGCCCTTGTAGTCGACGAACACGCCGGCGCTGGCGCTGTTGAGCCGTTCAGCCAGAGCGGCGACGATCGCCTGCTTCTCACTGAGAACTTTTGCGTTCGGCATAGTGTGTTTTCACCTCCGTGTGAAAGATACACGCCCAAAAAAATTCCGCGGCCAAAGCCCCGGAAACAGAATAGAAACATCGTGATAGATGCATCCTCGGCAGGATTTCCGCGGTCAAGCCACCTGCTGTCTTTGGAGCGCTCCAATATAGTACCAGACGTCTGCGCGCGTGTCAAGCATTTTTGCGGGCAAAAATGCATTTTCTCCTGCCGTGTGTGCGCTTTTTAAAAAGCGAGATGGCCCCCGGAGGAGTACCGGAGACCATCTCAAAAATCCCACAAAAAACTTTTACCCTAAACTGCTATGGTCACTCTAACAAATATTCTCACAAAAGTCAAGCCTCACTTGTGACAAAGCGAGGCGTCTGCGCATTTTGCACACAGGCGTGTAAGTCTGCTGCATATGCCGCAAAACCGCACGTTTTTTTCACCAGCGGATATCAGCAAGCCCCTCGCCGAGGGTCATACCGCAGCGGCCGTGGCCGGGATAGAGCGTCAGCTCGGGCGGCAGCGTGCGCAGAAACGGCACGGTCTGCTCGCCGAGCACGGCGGCGTCGCCGCCGCGCAGCCGCGTGATGACCGCGCAGCCCGGCACGATCGTGTCGCCGCTGAAAAATGCCTGCGCGCCGATGCGGTAGCATGCGCTGCCGCGCGAGTGCCCGGGCGTGGCGTAGCCCTCGATGTGCAGCGCGCCCCAGTCGAGCGAGACGCGCTCGGCAAAGGTCATGTCGGGCTCATAGGTCTCGGTCTTGAGGTGCAGCCCGCGCAGAAAATCGCGCGCCGCCGCGCCGCGCGACACGCTCAGCGCCGCGAGCAGTACGGGCGTCGTGTTGCCGGGATTGCGCAGCCAGGCGGTGCAGTGATCCTGCCAGAGGGTGCGCGCCGAGAGCGCGCGCTGCATCCGGCCGAGGCCGGAGGTGTGGTCGACGTGCTCGTGTGTGAGCACCAGCAGCACCCGATAGCCCTGCAGCCGCGCCATCGTCTCGGCGTCCGGCCACGGGTCGAGCACGATCGCGTCGCGCCCCTGCGTGACGATGTACATGTTCGAGCCGATCGGCGGGAAGGGGATACGTTGGATCTGCATACGGCTCAGTCCTCCGCGGGCAGGTCGAGCAGCCTGCGGCTGAGCGGCAGCTCCGACGGGAGACTGTTTTCGAGCGTGACGGTGCCGTGCGTGCCGCCGCGGATCCAGCCGCGGCGCACGAGCTGGCGCTGCGTCTCACGCGCCGTGCCGTCGCTGCCGTCGTAGAGCGCGATGCCGCCGAGGGCGGCGCGGATCGCGCGGCGGGCAAACGGGAAGTGTGTGCAGCCGAGCACGACCGCGTCCACATGCCCGGCGTAGGGGCCGAGCTGCCGCGCCAGATATGCCGTGAGCGCGGGGGAGTCGAGCTCGCCGCGCTCGACAAACTCGACCAGTTCCGGACACGGCAGCGGCAGGATCTCGGCGCTGGCGGCGCAGCGCTGCATGAGCGCCGCGAATTTCTCCTCCCGCAGCGTCAGCGGTGTCGCCAGCACGAGCACGTGCCGGTGCTGCGCCGCGGCGGGCTTGAGCGCCGGCTCGATGCCGATGACCGGGATGTCCGAAAAAGCGGCGCGCAGCGTGCCGATGGCAGCGCTTGTGGCTGTGTTGCAGGCGATGACGGCGGCCTTGATGCCGCGCGCATACAGCCGGGCGATGACGCTCTGCGTCAGCTCGCGCACCTCCGCGGCCGGGCGCACGCCGTAGGGCGCGTTTGCCGAGTCGCCGAAGTACAAAAAGTCCTCTCCCGGCATCCGCTGCACGAGTGCGCGCAGAACGCTGATGCCGCCGAGGCCGGAGTCAAATACCGCCACGGGGAGCTCCGTTCGCTCCATCACGCGCACCTCCTTTCAAAAATCAGCACAGAATGCCACCATTGTACCACAAACGGGATGATTATCAAGTCAGACCAGCGACAGTACCTGCCGCGCGGCATAGCCCTCGCTGCGCAGCGCGCCGTCGAGCAGCTCGTAGCGCGTGATGTCCAGACGCACCGCGTGCAGCATTGCGGGCATCTGCTGCAGCTGCTGCAGCTGCACGCCGCGCGCCTCGATCACGCTGCGGTACTCGTCGCTCAGCGGATCGATGTAGGCGGCCTTGCCTGTCATCTGCAGCCCGGCGAGCGAGTCCATGCCGTCGTAGCTGTCGTACACGGCGGCAGAGATCGCGCCGTTCCACCAGATGCCCTTGAATTTCAGGCCGCCTTCAGTGAGGATGTAGAGCGCGCCGTTCACGCGCAGATATTCCAGCGGGGTGCACCGCACCCAGTTGCCGCAGCCGGTCGCAAGCGCGAGCGTGTTGTGTGCGGCCAGAAAGTCGTCGATGCGCGCCCTGAGCGCGTCCGTCGGCATGGGCGCTTCCGGCGGGCAGAAGGCCTTGGCGATCAGCTCGGCGGCGGCGACGGTCTCGTCCTCGCCCTTGGGACGGAAGGTCACGCGCTTTTGCACGCCGGCGGTCACGACCGGGCCGCCCTCACCGGCGGCGACGGTGATGACATTTGCGTATCCGCTCCAGTCGCGCGGCGCGCGCTCGGCCGGGAAGAGCTTGCAGTTGCCGATGACCGTGCCGAGGATGTAGGCCGTTTTGCGCACGGCGGCGTCATAGATGATGGCGGTGATGTTCATATGCTTTGCCTCCAGAAAAAGAATCCTGCCAAGAGTATACCACGCAAAGAATGGATTGTAAAATTGAAAGGCGGATGTTACAATGAGTATATCCAAATACAGATAGAGAAAAGAGGTCTTGCCATGATCTGTCCAAAATGCGGCGCGCAGCTCTCTGACAGTGCCGTCATCTGCCGTGCCTGCGGTGCGATGCTTCCCGAGCATGCGCTCCCCTCGCAGCAGCCCTGCCGGCCGACGCAGCAGCCTGCGGGCAATGCCGCGCAGAATGTCTCCGATACTCCGCGCACGTGCGCGCAATGCGGCGCTCCGCTTGAAGACGGTATGCGTTTTTGCACCAACTGCGGCGCGCCCGTTCCCGAGCGGCCCGACCCGGCGCAGTCCGTGCCGCCCCGGCAGGACACGGCCGCTTCCTTTATTCCGGGCGTCTGCCCGCATTGCGGCAGCCGCCTGAACCCCGGTGCGCGTTTTTGCACCGTCTGCGGCACGCGCGTACCCGAAGCGCCTCAGGGTCAGACCGACTGGTATGCGTCCGCGCCCGGCGGCGCGGTCTCTTCGCCGGAGATCGGCGCCAAGCACAAGCCGAAAAAGCTGCTCATCGGTCTGCTGTGCGGCTTTGCCGCACTGGTCGTGATCGCGGCGGTCCTCATCGGCCTCTTTGCCGCGCACGGCGGCAGCCACGGCACGACCGGAAACACGGAGGTGGATCAGCTCATCGAGCGCTACTTCACGTATTTTGAAAACGACGATATCAGCGGCATGAACAAGATCTTCCTGCCGGAGGCGGTCGCCTTCATGCGGGATGATGACGACGGTCTGCTCACCGTTGAGGAGGCGATCGAGGAGCTCGATGACTGGTACGACGACTATGGGCGGACGATCGATGACTACGATATCTATGATTCCGACCAGCTCGACAAAGAGGATCTGACCCAGCTGGAGTGGGCGCTGGATGTGCGCATCGACGACAACCTTGTCGTCGCCTGTGACGTGACGTATGCAGGCGGCGCCGACGAGGACTTCTACTTTGAGTTTGTGCAGGTCAGCGGTCAGTGGTATCTGCTGTTTGCCATGGACTGACCCCCCAAATAACACCGCCCCCGGCAGCTTCGGCTGCCGGGGGCGTTTTTTTGCATCGTTATGCCTGCACCTGCACGCGGCTGCCGCCGCTGCGGTCTTTCGTGACGATGATCTGCCGGTCGATGCGCTCCTTGAGCTCCGCGACATGAGAGATGATGCCCACGATCCGGCAGCCGCCCGACACGCCCACGAGCGCGGTCAGCGCCTGCTGCAGTGCCTCGCTGTCGAGCGAGCCGAAACCCTCGTCGACGAACATCGCCTCGAGCTGCACGCCGCCGGCGCTCGACTGCACCTCGTCCGACAGACCGAGCGCCAGGGACAGGGAGGCGGCAAACGTCTCGCCGCCGGAGAGCGTCTTGACGCTGCGCGCCGTGCCGTTGTAGTGGTCGACGACCTCGAGCTCCAGCCCGGTCTGGCTGCGGTTGTCGCCCGCACGCTCGCAGCGGCGCAGCTCGTACTGCCCGCCGGACATGATGAGCAGGCGCGTGTTCGCGCGCCCGAGGATGCGGTCGAAATACGCGGCCTGCAAAAACGCCTCGAGCGTGATCTTCTCCTGTCCGGGGATGGCGCCGTTCGCGGTCGCCGCCAGCGCGTGCACCCATTGCCAGCGCTCGTGCGCAGCGTCGTATTCCTGCCGCTGCGTGTCGAGCTTGGCGCGCGCCGTGCGGTTTTGCTGCAGCCGCGTGTCGAGGGCGTTCATCTGCGATTGCAGCGCGTCGATACGTGCGCTGAGCGCATCACACTGCGCTTGCAGCGCGGCGATGTCCGCCGCCGGCGCGGCGTCTGTCTGCGTGTGCAGCGTGGCGATCTTTCCGCGCAGCTGCGCGCACTTGGCCTGCGCCGCAGCGTGCTGCTTTTGCGCCGTGTCAAGTGCCTGCCGCAGCGCCTCATGCTGCGTCTGTGCCTGTGTGAGCGCGGCCTTCGCCGCACCGCTGTCCGCGTGCGGCAGCTCGGCTGCACGGTTGGCTGCGGCGGCATCCAGTTCGTCGCAGCGCGCGGCACGCGCGGCGCAGTCGGTCTCACCGGCCCGGATCGCATCGCGCTGCTGCTGCAGCTTTGCCTCCTGTTCAGACAGCCCGTCTGCAAGCGTCTGCAGCTTATCGAGCTGCGCTCTCTGCTCCGCCAGTCGTCCGGCACAGCCGCGCGCGTCCTGCGCGGCTTTTTCCTGCAGCGCGGGGAGCGTTTGCGCCAGCGTCTCCGGGTCGAGCGGCGGCGTCAGCGCCGCGCACGCCGTTTCCAGCGCTTCACGCACGGCTGTGAGCTGCCCGCACAGAGCAGCGGCCTCCGCGCTGCGTTCCTCGGAGTCTCGCTGTGCCCGCTCGCTGTCGGCTTTTGCGCGCTTGCGCGCGGCAGCGTCCGGCGTTTGCTCCGGCGCGGCGGCAGGGCAGGGGTGTTCCGTCGCACCGCAGACCGGGCAGGGCTGCCCGGGTGTGAGCGTGCGCGCAAGGATGCCCGCCTGTGCGTCGAGATAGGCGCGGTCGAGCGCACTGTAGTGCGCCAGCGCCGCCTGTGCCGCCTCGGCCGCTTGCGTGTACTTCTCCTGCGCGGCTTCGAGCTTTTTCTGCAGCTCGGCGCACCGTTTGCGCTGCCGGTCGAGTTCGGTCAGCGCCTTGCATCGCTGCTCGGCCGCCTTCTGCTCCTGCGCGGTCTGCTCGGCGGCCACGGCCAGCTTCGGCTGCTCGGCGAGCTGCTCACGTGCGCTTTTGCACGTCTGCTCCGTCGCCTGTGCCTGTGCACGCGCCTGCTCCAGCGCTGCGGTTTTCTCCTCCAGCGCTTCGCGCGCGGCCTTGGCCTGTGCGCGCTGCTTGTCCAGCTGCTCGTATTGGCTGAGCGCGTCCTGAAGCCGCGCAATGTCCTGCAGCAGATGCTCCATGTCCGGCTGCTTCGCTTCTGCGGTGTCGAGCGCCGTCCGCGCGGCCGCCTGCTCGCGCTGCGCCTGTTGGAGGTCCGCCTCCGCCGTTTTCAGCTCTGCGCGCGCCTGTTCGACCGCCTGCGCCTTGCCGAGATCGGTGAGCAGGCGTGCATGCTGCGCCTTTGCCTGCTCGTGCTTCGTGTTCGTCTGCGCCCGGGCGTCTGCGTCTGCATCGATCAGAGCGTCGAGCGCTGTCAGCAGCGCGTCCGTGTCCTCTGCGTCCGGCAGCGCATCCGGGTTCTCGCAGTCGATGGTCTCCGCCGTTGAACGCAGTGCCGCGACCAGCTCGCCGCACCTCTTTTCGAGCGCGGCGGCATCGTCCTTGAGCCGGTTTTGCAGCGCCAGATACTTTCCCGTGCGGAAGATCTGGCGGAAGATCGCCTTGCGCTCGTCCGTCTGGGCGAGCAGCAGACGGCGAAACTCTCCCTGCGCGATCATGGCAATGCGCGAAAACTGCGCCCGATCCACGCCGATGACCTCCGTCACGGCGGCGGTCACCTCGCGCGTTTTCGTGATCACGCGCCCGTCCGGCATCGTCAGCTCGGCATCCGCCTTCTGCACGGTCGTGCCGGTGCCGCGGGTTTTCGGGCGCGTATATTCGGGGTTGCGGCGCACGGTGTAGCGCTCGCCGCCGTTTGCGAAGATCAGCTCCACGAACGTCGGCGTCTCGGGCTCGGCATACTTGCTGCGCAGCATGGAGCTCTCGCGGGTCTCGCCGCTCGCCTCGCCGTAGAGCGCGTAGGCGATCGCGTCAAAGATCGTCGTCTTTCCGGCGCCGGTGTCGCCGGTAATGAGGTAGAGCCCGGTCGTACCGAGCGCGTCAAAGTCCACGGTCGTCTGTCCGGCATACGGTCCGAAGGCGGACATGGTCAGCTTCAGCGGTCTCATCCCTGCACCTCCATGATCTGCTCCATAAGCTGCGCAATGTATTCACGCTGCACCTCGCTCATGGGCTGGTGGTTCTGGCGCTGATACAGCGCCTCAAACAGCTCCAGCGGCGTGTGTCGCTCCGCCTCCGCCGGTACGGACATACCGCCGGCTGCGCGTGTGCGCGCGTTGTCATAGTCGAGCGTCATCAGGTACGGGTAGATCGTGCGCAGGCGGCTCATGGCGTCAAACACGTCCTGCTCGTCCGTGAGGATCAGGTGCAGGTAGTCGCTGCGGTAGGTCGTGTGCTCGTAAAAGCTCCGCGCGGTCAGCTCGTCATAGCTCCCGCGGATCTCGCGCAGCTCCCGCAGCGGCGTGAGCGCGACGGTGCGCACCTGCACGTCGCCCTTTTCGCCCAGCGTCACGACGGTGACGGATTTGTGCTGCCTTGCCTCGGAAAACGAGTATTTGAGCGGCGAGCCGGCATAGCGGATCGTCTCGCGCCCGATGTGCTGCGCGCCGTGCAGGTGGCCGAGCGCCACATAGTCAAACGGCGCAAAGACGCCGCTGTCGACATTGTCCGTCCCGCCGACGGACAGCTCCTCCGAGCCGCTGCGCGCGCCGCCGGTGACGAACTGGTGCGTCACGAGCACGTTGCGCGCGGCGGTGTCGATGTCCATGTGCGCGACGGCCTCGGCCACGGCGTCGGTGTAGCTCTCAATGTCCGCGTCCGGAAACCAGCGGCGCACGTGCGCGGGCTTCACAAACGGCAGCAGCCAGACGTGCACCGGCCCGAACGCATCCTGCAGCGTGACCGGCGCGAGCGCACCGTCATACACGGGCGAGATGTGGATGCCGCAGCTGTCCATGACGCGCCCGCCGAAGGCGAGCCGCTCCGGCGAGTCGTGGTTGCCGCTGATGAGCAGCACGGGCACGCCGCGTGCGCGCAGCTCGGTGAGAAAGCCGTCGAGCAGCCCGACCGCCTCGACCGACGGCACGGACTTGTCGTACACGTCGCCCGCGATGAGCACGCCGTCCGGCTGCTCATCGTCCAGAATGGCGAGAATCTGCCGCAGGATGTGCGCCTGATCCTCAAGCATGGAAAATCCGTTGACACGCTTGCCGAGATGCAGGTCGGCGAGGTGGAGAAATTTCATTGTATCGCTTCGCTCCTTGCGCGGCCGGGCCGCGGTGTGATTCTTCCATTATAATCCGAACCGCGCCGCGGCACAACGGCGATTTTTATCTGCATGGTCGACGGAAAATGAAAAATGGGCGCAAAAAAAGAACCGGCTGGGAGCTGATCCCCAGAGATTACGGGCAAGCCCGCTGCTCTAACCGACTCTGTTGATAGTATACAGTTTCATTCCGGCTGCGTCAGTTATCATGCGCCAAAAGGAGCCGGCTGCATTGCTGCCAGACGTCACCGGCACGGATACGCCGGCTTATTCTAACCGACTCCGTTGCCAGCATACCACGCGTCGCAGAATCTGTCAATTTATGATTTCGGGCCGGAGGACGCCGCGCCCTCCGGCCTTTGCTCACCAGCCGATCAGCCGCGTCAGCGCCGTGAACGCCGCGCACAGCGCCATGCCCAGCGCCGTCGGCAGCAGCGCCGCCAGCAGCGTCCATTTTGCGCTGCCGGTCTCGCGCCGGATCGTCCAGAGCGTCGTCGAGCACGGCCAGTGCAGCAGGAAAAACAGCACGGCGCTCACGGCGGTCGTCCACGTCCAGCCGTTGGCGGTCAGCAGCGCGTGCATCTGCGCCAGCCCCGGCACGTCACTCAGACTGCCCTGTGCCAGATACCCCATCACGGCGATCGGCAGCACGATCTCGTTGGCCGGAAAGCCGAGCACGAACGCCAGCAGCAGTACGCCGTCCATACCCATCACTCGACCGAGCGGGTCGAGCGCAGCCGCGCACCGCGTCAGCAGGCTCACACCGCCGGGGTGCACGTTTGCCAGCGCCCACAGCACTATGCCCGCCGGCGCTGCCACGGCGGCGGCGCGCCCGAGCACGAACAGTGTCCGGTCGAAAACGGAGCGCACGAGCACCTGACCGACCTGCGGCGCGCGGTACGGCGGCAGCTCCAGCACGAAGGCAGACGGCTTGCCGCGCAGCACGGTCGCGCTCAGCAGCCACGTTGCGCCGAACGTCAGCCCCACGCACAGCATGAGCGCAGCCGTGAGCAGCAGCGCGGCGGCGAGCGTGCTGTCGCTGAGCGAAAAGAACATGGTCATGAGCGCGATGAGCGCCGGAAAGCGGCCGTTGCACGGCATGAGGCTGTTGGTGAGCACGGCGAGCAGCCGTTCACGTTCGGAGTCGATGATCCGGCAGCCGACCACACCCGCCGCGTTGCAGCCGAGCCCCATGCACATTGTCAGCGCCTGCTTGCCGCAGGCGCGGCACGCCTGAAACGGCCGGTCGAGATTGTACGCCACGCGCGGCAGGTACCCCGCGTCCTCAAGCAGCGTGAACAGCGGGAAAAAGATCGCCATCGGCGGCAGCATCACGGCCACGACCCATGCCAGCGTCCGGAACATCCCGTCCACCAGCAGCCCCTGCAGCCATGGCGGTGCGTGCAGGAATATCAGCAGCGCGGAAAATCGACCCTGCGCCCAGCCAAAAAAATGCGCCAGCCATTCCGACGGCGCGTTTGCGCCCGCAATCGTCAGCCACAGCACGCCCGCCAGCCCCAGCAGCATGATGGGGTAGCCGGTCGCGCGGCTCGTGAGCAGGCGGTCGAGCCGCCGGTCACGCGCGGCATATTCCGGCGTCTCCCGCCGGACGGCTGCACGGCAGATGGCCTCTGCGCGGCGCACGTCGTCCGCCGGGTCTCCGGCCTCCGGCGCACCGTCCGGGCGCGGCTGCGGCACTGCCATAACGGCGTCGAGCGCATCGAGCAGGGCGCGGAGCGTTTTCTTTTTCCGCGCCGTTACGCCCACGACCGGCATACCGAGCTGCGTCTGCAGCGCGGGCAGGTCGATGTGGATGCGTTTGTGCCGCGCCTCGTCGAGCAGATTCACGCACACGATCGTGTTCGGCGTTACGCTGTGCATCTGCAGCGCGAGCACGAGCGTGCGCTCGAGACACGTCGCGTCGCACACGACGACCACGGCGTCCGCTTTACCGCCGCGCACAAAGTCGCACGCGACGGCTTCCTCCGCCGAGTGCGGCTGCAGCGAGTAGGTGCCCGGGAGGTCGACGAGCAGATACTGCTCCCGCGCCGAGCGGCAGCGTCCGCACGCGCAGCCGACGGTTTTCCCGGCCCAGTTTCCGGTGTGCTGGCGCATCCCGGTCAGGGCGTTGAAGACGGTGCTCTTGCCGACGTTCGGGTTGCCTGCCAGCGCCACGATGCGCTCGCCCGCGCGCCGTGTGCCGCCGAATGCGGCTGCGTGCGTGCCGACGGAGCGGTGTGTCAGTCCCATGTGCGCACCTCCTCTACAGCACGGCGACGCGGATGGTGCGGCAGTCGCACCGGCGCAGCGCGATCACACTGCCGCGGATGAGATAGGCGCTCGGATCGCCCATGGGGCTGCGGCCGAGACAGACCACGCGCGTCTGCTCGATCAGCCCGAGGTCGCGCAGCCGCCGCTGCATCCCGTCGGGCGCGCACACACTGCGCACGGTCGCGCTTTGACCGGGCTGCAGGTCGCTGAGCGTTTGGATTCGTGTCATTGCAGCTTCCCCCTCCTGCGGAGGCGAGCGCCTCCCATACCCATGGTATTCGACCGGGCGCTTTTGCGTGCCGGAGGATTGCGCGCGGGCGCCGGGTGTAGTATACTACAGGAAAATACCTGTATCAGGAGTGACCGATATGGCAGAGAAACCGAAAACGAATGTGGACAAATTCTTTGAGATCTATGATGCCGACCCCGCGCTGCAGGCGCGCGTGCAGCAGGCGATGGACAGCTATCCCGGCAGTCTGGAGATCCGCGATGTCATGACCGAGCACGTGCTGCTGCCGGTGGCGGAGGAGCTCGGCCTGCCGTTTACGCTCAAGGAGCTGCGCAATTATGAGCTGCTCAAGTGGGGACGCCAGCATCAGGATCGGGAGCTGACGGAGCAGGACATGGCGGTCGATTATGAGACGACCTATTGGCTGCTTGACCGCGGCTGGTCGAACGACGAGGCTGCCTTCTGCGGCGGCGAGCATTGAGGTGCTGCGCGCAAAAACCGTGAGATGCAAGGAATACGACTGCGTGCTGCTCAAGGATGGGCGAAATGGCACGGTCGTGGGTGTGTTTCCGGACGGCGTGTATCTTGTCGATATCGACTATCCACAGGAGCGGCTGCACGAGATCGAGGATACGACGGAGTTCATCCGTGAAGCGGACATTGAAAAGGTCACCTATGTGTTCGCGTAAACACCGGCGGCGCCTCTGAGAGGCCAAAAACCCGTCCCTGCCAGTGCAGGGACGGGTTTGCTTTTGCGCCATATGTCGTATACGATCTCGTTACAGCCGGCTGCGGATGCCCTCCACATCGCGCTTCACGCTCTGAATGAACAGTGCGGCGTCGAGGCTGTAGGCCATGGCATCGAAGCCCCTGCGGAAGCCGTCGATCACGCCGTCGGCCGTGCCGGTGAAGAACATGCAGTACTTTCCGGCTGCGCGGCAGGCGGCGACGATGCGCGTGACGGCCGCCTGAAACTCGGGCGCGTCGAACTGTCCCGGCATGCCCATCGAGATCGACAGATCGAACGGCCCGACGAAGATGCCGTCCACGCCGTCCACGGCGCAGATGTCCTCGATGATGGCGAGCGCTTCGGCGGTCTCGCACTGCGGGAAGAGCAGGGTCTCGCCGTTGAAGTGGCGCATGGTCTCCGGCACGGAGCCGAGCCCGTCAAAGCCCCAGCCGTCCTTGCGCGACGGGCAGAAGCCCCGCTGACCGATGGGGTAATATTTCGCGTAGTTTACGAGTTCCTGCACCTGCGCGAGCGTCTTGACGTTCGGCACGATCAGGCCCTGAACACCGACGTCGAGCAGCTTGAGCACGGCGGGGCGGCTGATCTCGCGCACACGCGCGAGCGGGCAGATGCCGCTCAGCTCGGAGGCACGCACGAGCGCGGCGGTGGTCTCGGCCTCGATGGGGGAGTGCTCGTTGTCGATGATGGCAAAGTCGAGCCCCGTGCGGCCGAGGCACTCCATAAGGCTCACGCTGGCGGTGTCAAAAAAGGTGCCGATAGGCCGCGCGCCGGCGGCGAGCTTCTGTTTGAGTGTGTTTTCCATGCGGATTCCTCCTTGTCTTGTCTCAATAGCCCGATTATACGTGCATTTTGGCGGGATGGCAAGCGCCGCGCCGCGCACATTTGCGCCCGCCGCATAGGGAATAGCGGGACAGGAGGTGAGGGCATGGAACTCGGCACTGCATCCGTGGCGGCGATCACGGCCATTGCGTACCTGGTTGGCATGGCGGTCAAGACGACCGGCGCACGATTGGCTCAACGCTGCCGCTGTCGGCATCGCGTCCGGCTGGGCCGCGTCTGGCGTGCACCAGAGCGTGAAGCAGCTGACAAAACAGGAGCAGCTGCGCCAATACGCCGGGGGTTGTGCGCGCATCGGCATGTTGCTGCATGTGCGGACGTGTGTTATGATAGGGCCATCGAATGGATTTGGAGAGGTGACAAATGCGCGAGGAAGAATACGATCTCTGCTTTTCGCCGCCGCTGCCGCCTACGGTCTGGGGCGAGCTCAGCCTCTGCTTTGATGTGGATTTCCCAATCGACGCGGTTTCTTCCATCCTTGGTGTGCAGCCGACAGAGGCCAAACGGCAGCGGGCGTGCCGGTGGAACGCATATGCGGGCACGCAGAACCCGGGATACTGGACGATCACGTTTGACAAGACCGACACGTTTGATGGTGACGTTGTCCAGCGGACGATGCATACTTTTATCGCAGAACACGAGCGGGCGCTGCATCAGATCCTGGAGCGGTTTCAGCCGTGCACGATGTTTTTGACGATTTATGCCGCAGTGCATCAGGACGGAGAATATCCGTCCATTCGGCTAAACCCGTATTTTCTGCAGGATGCCTGCCGGCTCAGCGCGAGCGTGGATATCATTGTAGATAATGATTATGTGCGCACAGAGCCGGACAATGGCGATAGCGCAGTATAGCAGCCAGAAAAAATCTCCCCGCTCACAGACGGGGAGATTTTTTGGCGCTCGCTGAATGACACGATCAAATGCAGCACGTTCGACGAAAATATTATGTGGACGGGCTCAGCTGCCGCAAGATCCCGCGACAATATTGACATAAGTTGTTTTGGAATGTTATAGTTTGTTTGGAAATAGATATGAGCATTTCATGGCTGGCAGTGCCTGAGAGGCACATTTGAACGAGGGAGAAAAGGAAGAAAATGGTGTGGCTTTGTTTCGGATATAAATACCGCCGCTCGCTGTACTAAAAATAGGGGGATATTATGAAAAAGAAGCCGATTATTACGGGAATGCTGATCGTACTGCTGCTGACTTCGGCGGCCTGCGAACGGGTAAAGGCGATGGATACCAGCTATGAGATCCAAACAGTCGGAACGCCGGATCGGAACGAAGCAGGCGAGATCATAGGAGACTGTCACTATCAAAAGCTTGTGTTTACGAATCCGAATAAGAACTTGTCCAAGATAAACGCATATATCGAACAAGCGTGCAATACGTTCTTTGCAAATGGGTCTGGCAAGGACTATCAAGACTACTTGGCCGAAGTCCCGGCGGAAAGACTTGGCGAATTGGTAGATTACCCGTATAAGTCAACTGAGGATATAGAAAATGTCTTTTTGACCGACAGCTATGTCAGTATCCAGATGAAATCGTTTTGGTATTGCGGCGGCGTTGCAAATACGAATTACTCCGGTGCAAGCTATGACCTGAAGACCGGAGAGCCTTTCAAAATCTCGGATTTGCTGAGCGGCAGCGAAGAAGACATTTTGTCGACGGTGAAGAGTGTCTATTGGAGTGCACTGGTCGATCACTATACATATGCGGGAATGTTTGACAGCGCCCGGGATGCTCTGGAGAAAAAGACTCTTTCCGATTATCATTTCTTTGTGGGGGAAGCAGGAGAGATCTTCTTCATTGCAGATACATATGAATTCGCGCCTGGCGCAGCGGGGCCGTATGTGTTTGGCAGCGGCCTAATGGTCGGCGACACATGTGATGGAAACAGCTAACCGTCCGTAACCACGGATTTGTTGACGAGCAGCAGCCGGAGAATGGATCATAATGTGCAAAACAACTACATCTAGCCTATTTGGATTCCTTTGACGACGGAACGGCGAGACCGTCATCTACCCCGTGCGCAAGCCGCCGAAGGGAGTCGCGCCCAATGAATAACACCCCCGCCGGATTCGGGCCTTGATCTCCGCACGCGGTTAGCATTTTGTTAGCAAAATGCGCTTGCATTATGCGGAAAACAGTCGTAAATCCGTGACGTTTTTCGCGCCGAAAAGCTTTCCAAAAGCGCCGCAAAGCATTGATAAATAAAGAAAAACCAGCAATCTCAATGGATTGCTGGTTTTCTCTATTTTGGTGCTCCAGCGGGGATTTCCCCTAACGGGGATAAACTTCGACTCCCCGGGAGCGACCGAAAAAAGAATCCCCCGCCGAAAGGCGAGAGATTCTTTTTGGTGCTCCAGCGGGGATTCGAACCCCAATAAAATCTAGTGTTTTCAGCGGTTATCTCCGTTTGACAACACTTTTGACAACTTTACGTTGCGTTTTACGTACCGGTTGACCTTGTTGTGTACCTGCTGTTTACGCTTGTCCTCAAGGTCGGTGTAGATATCCTGCGTCATTGCGATGGTAGAGTGCCCGAGCAGATACTGCGCATCCTTGACATCGATATTCGCGCTGTGCAGCATGGATGCATATGCGTGCCGGAGTTGATGCGCAGTCGATTGGATGCTATGGCTCTGCTGGTATTTTTTTAGGCCGGATTCCAGCTCCGTCTTTGTCGGCAAGCCGTCAGGGAAGAAGATGAATGTCTCCGGGTCGTCATAGTGCGGCAGGATCTCGATGACGTTATCCGGCAGGTCTAGGTAGCGCACGCCGGCTTCGGTCTTAGGGGATTTGAGAACCGGCTTTCGCGTGTCAGAATATGCAACGGCACGCGCGACGCACGCAGTCCGCGTAGTGAGGTCAATATCTTTTTGCTTCAGCGCGGCGGCTTCTCCGCGACGTGCGCCCGTGTACGCCATGAAATACGACATTCGTGCGAACAGGCTCTCTGTCTTGGATTCTTCGATTTTCTGCAGGTCGTCCGGCGGCGTCGGCTTTCTGGGTACGCGCGGGTTTCCTTTTGGGGTCGGAATCCCGATGCAGGGGTTTGCATCAATATCGCCGCAAAGGAAGGCGTAGTTGAGGATCTGCCGCATCACGGACTTTGTGTTGTTGATGACCTTCTGCGAGTAGCCACGCGCGGCGAAGCGCTGCAGGAAGACGACAATCTGGTGACCGGTGATGTCCGTGACATACTGGTCGCCGAAAGCGTCCACAGCGCGATTCTTTGCTGTTCTGTAACCGCATACGGTGTTTGGAGACAGGCGCGGTTCGCACTGCTCCCACCAGTCATCGGCGACGGCCTCGAATGTCCGGCCCTTGCCAGCAGCCTCGTTCGCGTGCTTTTCGCACTCACGGATATAGTCATCACGCTTTTGTTCGACTTCTTTGTCGGTTTTCCCATAGAAATACTTTCGCTCGCCATTGATGGTGTCAGACAGGACGATGCGGCCATCTTTGCGCAGCGTGTATTTTGTCCTTTTTCTTGCCATTGGTGTCTCCCTTCCTTGAAAAGCGGGGAGAGATATGCTACTATGAGAATGACATGATCCTCTGCACATCTCTGCTTTTCAGAATGTGTTCCCGGAGGAACAAATGGCCGTCTCGGTGTTGCGGTGCCGGGGCGGTTTTGTATAAGAATGAAATGTTCGGAAATTTGTAAAGAGAACAGTGCGATGAAATGTTGAATTACAAAAACGCTTGATTTTGAAATTTAACTGTTTCCCTAGAGCACTGCACCAGTGAAAGGAATGGATTCTTACAAGGAGTAAAGAGAGCGAGCAGTCAAGTGCAAAAATGCACATATTTGTTAAAGTTAGACAACCAAAGATAGTAAATTATGTGCAATTAGATGTTTACATTTCCGAGAAAAAAGCATAAAATATAACCGTAGGATGTTTATCATCCTATGCAAGATAAGAAACACATGTTTCGTCATCTCGCGTCCACCTGCAACTGCCGCCTGTCGCCAGCGGCCAATAAGAGTGCGACTTGCTTACGATTGCCGCCCGCCTGCGTGCGGCATACAAGTGCAGGCTTGCAACACACGAAGCCCTCTGCAGAAAGCGGGGGGCTTCTGCATTATAGACAGAGGAGAAGCCTATGCAGTTGGTTGCGCATGGCCTTTATACGGTTAAAGACCGATACTTCACCGAATTTGGGAACGGATACTGGGTTGACAATAAGCAGGAAGGAAGGCCGTACTATTATCTGTTTCAAGATACCGACGGTGTGGATTGGGTGATTCCAATCAGTTCACAAGTTGATAATTATAAAAGGAAAATTGCGAAAGAAGAGAAAAAGCGCGGCGTCGGCAAATGTATCTATTATCATATTGGATTGGTTGCTTCGAAGGAGCGAGTGTTTCTGATTGGAGACATGTTCCCGATTGATGAACGATACATAAAAGCACCATACAGAATCAGCGCTTACCATTATGTCAGCAAGAATAAAGCCCTTAATACTACGCTTCGCAGTAAAGCCATGAAATATCTTCGGCTGGTAGAACAAGGCGTAACATACAGCCGCAACGATATCATGGGAATTAAGCAAAAACTGATATCCGATAGAGTAGCAACAACAAAATAAATGGGCCCAGTGACTGCCCACACATTCACCGCCTCGGTGTTCCAGCACCGGGGCGGTTTTTCATTATTTCACAGTCAGGAAATGCTGCCTGTACAGCTCTTTCAGCTCATCGGCGGTGTAGTTCGTGCCGAACCGGCGATTGATGAGGCCACGCGTGAGGCTCCAATTCCAGCCGTATTTGTGGACCAGGCGGTACATGACGCTATAGATTTCAGGCTGCACATTCATAATTTAACGCCCTTTTCTGCTGCCAAGGCCTTGATCTTTTGATAGTTCTTTGTGTTTTGCGATTTCATCCGTCTATAGCCGCTTGGTGATTTTGGGCATAGTTCCGGCAAATTGGATTGAATCCAGTTGAATTCTCGTTTGCATTGCCACCGTTCGGCGTCTTTTTCAATAATGGTATCATAATATATTTGCCGCTTTTGAGCTTCGGCCTTTAACTCATCTTGAAATCGAGCGGCTTCTTCAATGACTTCTGGTGGACGGTCATCAACAAAAGGTCGATTACTGAATGTTACTATGTTCTTTGAATGCTTTTTGTTAGAAGTTTTCTGAATGGATAACGTGTATTTCAATGGGGCGGAACTGATGCCATCACAATATGGGGAGAATGAATGCCTGCATCCCTCGTGAATCGCTCCATAAGTAAAAAACACATCTGGTATCTTGGGGAATTTTGAGCTTTTCCCGGAAAGTGAAAAAACACGCCCTTGATATTTTGCGCACTCGGTGCAGCTGTTTTCGTGTGAAGACATGATTACAAGATCAGTGTGCAAGGCTCTTGCGGCTTGCAAAACGCTGTCTCGTAGCTCTTTATCTTTGTTTACAAAGGCGTCAGTTTCTTCTTTCCCCAAAAAGCGGTCAATTTTAGCTTTTTCGGCTTTTGCTTCTTCTACAAAGCCGTTTTGAGCTAGTAAACGAACGAGACGATAATAATCGCTTTTTCGATAGCCTGATCGGCATGCCATGCGGATAGCGTTTGATTTTTGGAGACAAAGAATCGCAAGTTCAATATTTCCGTGGTTTTCATATTCCGCACTTTTATTTCGAAGATAGTAGTCAATGCTTCCGGTGACACCGCCAAAAGGTGGGCGAGGTAGCCCGGAACGTTCAGGGATAGAGGCAATGCCTGCGGCGCTGCTCAGATCGTAATGTGTTTCTAACCATTCAATTTCGCGTTGACGTATTTGCGAATATTCTTCAGGAGAGATTGGTTTCCCAGCAGATTCGAATGATTCGGATATTTGCCTGACCATGTTTTTGGCAATTTGATCGGATTGCTTTTTCTCTTTGCGTGATTTGAAAAGCCAACTCATAATCAACACCCATCTTTCTTTTGCGTTGGTTTTATCGTGAGGAGATATAAAGCAATTTTATCATTTTATGGTCTGAATGTCTATTCTTTCTTCTCTGTACGATAAAAGGGACTGTGCTATGCCGCCGCCACTGCGCATAATAAGCGCGGAGGCGATGAAAGGTGAACTATCAAGACTACAAAAAATCGCGCGATGCGTCGTGGCGCATCCTGATCGACTGCAAGGTGACAGAGCTGCCGGTCAGGGTCGGTGGCGTGTGCCGTGCGCTGGGGGTGTCTGTGCGGCGGTATACACCGACCGAGCAGGATAACAACGACGGCATGTCCACCGTCATCGGCGGTGCGCCGATGATCATGGTGTCCAGCTTGGCGATCTCGGCGAGGCAGCGATTTACCTGCGCACACGAACTGGGGCACATCATCCTGGGCCACGTCGGCCGGTATGACCTCGTGTGCCGCGAGCCAGATCCGGGCGACAATCCCATCGAGCAGGCGGCCAACGTGTTTGCCTCGCGCCTGCTTGCCCCGGCCTGCGTGCTCTGGGGCTGCGGCGTTCAGTCGGCCAAGGACATCGAGCGGCTGTGCGACATCAGCCGAGCGGCTGCCGAATTCCGCTGGAGCAGGATGCAGGAGCTTTACCGGAGGCAGCGCTTCTTAACCTCGCCGCTCGAGCGGCTGGTATATGCGCAATTCGAGGACTACATCAAAGGTCATCGGCTTCCGGGAGCTGATCGATAATCATTTTCAGAGCGAGCGCTTGCTCGCTGCTTAGTGTTTTTTCGGTGATTGCTCCACCGTAAGTAAGTCGAACTATGTTCGGGCTTGTATTAGCCGGCTTTAGAGTGGTTGGAGCGCTCATCGAATCGTCGGCCAGGTATGAAACCGGGACGTGGAACAAATCTGCCATGGCTCTAATTTTGGATAAAGGAATATCGCTGACACGCCCACATTCCCACTTGCTTACTGCGTTCTTTTTTACGCCGAGTAGAGAGCCAAGCTGTGTTTGGGTCAGTTCGAGTTGCAGCCTGCAGCTTCGGATTCTATCTCCAATTCCATTGCCGCGAGCGGCTGCACTGTTGCTGGTGCTTGTTCCCCATCCGGCTAAATATGCTGGTGAGACGCCGATGGCATCCGCTATTGTTTCCAATCGGTCAAGCGGGATGTTGACCACTTTTCCAATTTCGTATTTGTAGATTGTCTGTTTGGTTGTCCCACACATAGAGGCGAGCTCTTCCTGCGTGAGACCAACAGATTCGCGTGAGGCCCTGATTTTTTCACCGATTGTCATTTGGAATCAGCTCGTTTCGTATGTGATGTCAAAGGTCATCGGCTTCCGGGAGCTGATCGATGAGCGTTTTCAGAGCGGCGACTTGTTCGTCGCTCAATTTCTTCTCAACATAGGAACCATCACGGCCGGCGATTTTCACGACGTTTTTGCAGTTGGATGACTTGGACGATGTCTCCGAATTATAGCAGTTACTATCTGGGTCGGCAAATTCGTTTAAGTCTATATTATAGTGCGCACAAAGTTGTTGCAGAGCCTTCATGCGAGGTTCTTTTTCTCCGCTCTCCCATGTTGACACTGCTTTTCCGGAAACACCGGCGATCTTTCCGAATTGCTCTTGCGTGAGATCGTTATCAGCGCGCAATCTACGTATCTTTTCGCTTATTTTCATTTTGCACCGCCTTGTTATGATTACGCCATGAATATACCACCGAAGTAGCAAAAAAGCAACATTCTTTTCTACTTTTAGAACTTTTCGCTTGACATTCCACCAAAGTAGAATTATAATCGCGATGAAAGGAGGCGGATAGCCGTGGAAGAACGCCGAATGTTTACCATTGAACAGGCCAGAAAATACGCCGGAATGACGCAAGAGGAGATGGCAAAAAATATTGGCATTTCAAGGTCTGCGTACATTAGAATAGAAAAGGACGCTGGTATTGCGCGCGTCAGTACTATTAAACGCATTTCGCAATGCACCGGCATCCCGATTTCAGATTTTGTTTTGCAATAAAATTCTACTTTAGTAGAATACATAATTCATTCAATTGGAGGTGAGGACATGGATTCTATGGAGTTTCACAGGGCGCTGCGGGCGCACTGCCAAAAAGAAAAGGCGGACTGCACAAAGTGCTGCCTGCGCCTTTTCTGCTACACGCCGCCATGTGAAATGACGGACGGCATGATGGAGGATGTTATTTCGTTTGCTGCCAGTCAGCATAGCCACACGGAAAGTCAAACTCATTTATGCCATTGCAGTGACGGTCGGTCGATGCCGTGCCCATGTGAACTGGACATGAGCACCGCACTAGGGTACGAACACCGTCGATGACCTCGTAATCTTCAAGGATCTGAACATTCCGCTTGATTTTGTGGCAGTGATAGAGACGCATTTCGTATTCCATCACACGCTTCGGATTCGGTTCCTGCATTTGCTTTGCCTCCCTTCGAGCCGATTCTATCATATCCGAGCGGGAAAACAAGGGCATTCATTATTCATTCGATTGGAGGTGAGGACATGAGGCCCACAAGAGCCGGATACATTCTATTATCCATAGCGACGCTACTGAATTCGATTACATTAGGAATCCTAATATGGTCGAAATTCCTTGAATGATGACGGGCAATGCGGCTATAAGCGCAAACAACATAGCCAAGAACGCAAGCCAGTTATCGCGCCACCATCTTTTCCGTGCGGAACGCTTTCGCTGCTTTTCTCTTGTCAAGGTCACGTCGATATATTTTTTGGCTTTTGGGTTTTCAGCGAATGCAGATCGTTCTGTACCGGACATTTTGCTGAATTCATCAACGGCCTTGTCCGACGGTCGTTGGACATAAGGCTGTGGCGGAGGAAGTTTATTGCCTTTCATTCAACCATCCCTTTCGGAATGATTCTATCACTCGCGCAAAGGGGAAACAAGGATTTATCGAGGAGGTGAGGATATGCACCGGGTGGCGAAAATGATGATCGCAAGCGATGGAAGGCGGAGTGCGGTACTGCTCGACGGCGTTATGATCGGCGTCGGCGTTGACGGCATCCGCCTCGACGTGAAGGAAGGTGTAGCGGAGCTGAGCATTACCGGCATTGATGTGGAGCGGTTCCGCGCCGGAAATGAAGCGGACTTCGAGCGCTTTTGCGCCGGATTGTCAGGGGATGAACTGGGTGGAGAATGACGCCGGTTCATCTGATTTCAAAAAGGAGAGAGGTACATATGCCGCGAGAAAAAGAAACCTTCCGGCTTGAGCTGGAGGAAATCCTGAAGTTCACCGGCGGGCGACGGGTGCTGACGGTGACAGACGTCAGCAATTATACAGGGCAGAGCCGACGGGTGTGCCGCGAGCGGTACAACGTCAGCGGGAAAGAGGGCATTAGCGCCGTAGCGCTCGCCCAGATGCTGGCCAGATAGGTCAAGAGAAAGGAGAAACCAATGAAAGCAACAGGAATCATCAGGAGGGTCGATGACCTCGGCCGCATCGTGCTGCCGAAGGAGCTGCGCCAGACGATGGGCATCCGGACGGGAGATCCCATGGAGATCTACACAGACGCGGACAACATCATCCTGCGCAAGTATGTGCCGGGCTGTGCGTTTTGCGGGAGTGTGGACGGAGTCCGACATATCCACGATGTGCCGATGTGCGCTATCTGCGCGAACAACATGCAGATGCTGTACCGCACGGCAGAGGGGAGGGACAGCAAATGAAGGTATTCGGAGATCCGCGCGCCAAGGCGAAGGTGCGCCGCTACATCGTCTGGGGCATCGAGGATGGCATCGTCTGCGCGTCCTTCATCGCCGGTATCGCGCTGGCGGGGTGGCTGTTTCACATCCTCTTCGCTGCGCTCGGCGTCGCATGAGACGTCCGGAGGTCGTATATATGTCACCGTCAGAGCTGGCCATGCGACGCCGGAATGACCGCTGGGCAGCGCATGGCCGCGCGCGGGTGGCGCTCCCGGGGCGCAAGGCCGTGGTCGTACCGTGCGCATCGCCGTTCGCGGCGATCCAGTGCGCGGCGGAGCTGTGGGGCGTCCCATGGCAGGAAGTCGTCCACGGGGCGCGCGTCATGTGGGCGCCGCCGGAGACATAAAAAGACACCGCCTGCGAAGACCGTCAAACCCGCAGGCGGTGAAAACCCAATAGCGCACAGGGCGCGCTACACTATACATATTATAGCATACAGTTGCCCGCCCTGCAAGCCGAAAAACGCTGACGCCGCAAGGCGTTTTCAGCTTCGGTAAGACCAATTACTAACTCGACCGGAGACAGACAGGGAGGCAATCATGCCGTATGTACATCGCACCGTCGTGTGCGGGGAAACGGTCGAGCACCGCAAGATGTATTCATCCCGTGTGCACAGCAAGGAAGTCAAGCCGCGCAAGCGATCATCCGAGAAGGAGACCTCCAAGTGTCAGGAGCGTATCAACGAGCGCGTGGCCGAGGAGCATCTGCGCTGGCTCATCAACTGTAACTACCATTACGGCGACTTCCACCTGGTGCTGCACTACTGGTGCAAGCATGTCACGCTGGAACAGGCCGAGCGGGACAGGGCGGCGTTCCTCCGCGAGCTGCGCAAGGCGTACGCCAAAGCGGGCAAGCGCCTGAAATACATCGCCGTGCTCGAAACCAAGCACATGACGAACGTGCATCATCACATCCTCCTGCCGCGCTTTGACGCGCAGATCATCGCCGCCGCCTGGACAAAGGTGACCAATGGCGCGGGATCTATCAGCTTCCAGATGCTCGATGACCGGAAGAACCACGCAAAGCTCGCGTCCTACCTCATCAAGGAATCGCGCTCCACCATGCGCCGCTACCGCGAGCAGGGCATCCGCCGCCGGCGGTATACCTGCAGCGCCGGCATGGCAAAGCCGGAGATCCGCTATCAGGTGACCAAGGCCGAGACGTGGAGAAAAGAGCCGAAGGCCAGACGGGGGATGCATCTCTATCGCTTTGACGATGGGTCGGAGTATAAGAGCGGCTGGCACGAACTGAGCGGCTGGCCGTGGCAGGAGTATTACGAGATCAAAGACACCACATAGGAAGGAGCGCACACAATGGGAATCCGTATGGACAGCCTGCCGCCGCGCTATCAGAAACAGGCGGCGCGCAAGCTGGATCCTGTGGCGTATGAAAAGGCGCTGCAGTTTTTCCACGCCGAGGAGTCGGCGAAAAACCCAGCGCGTCAGGCACAGGGGAGTATCAGCCGTGCGACCGGGGAAGGCTTTGAGGCGCAGATCCTCACGGCCTGCGCGTATTACCGGGCGCATGGCATCGCGGAGATCGACAAGACGCCGGAGCCAATCAAGGTCATTTCCGGCCGGCGTCAGAATCCGAGCGGCTGCTGGTCGTTCGAGGCGGTTTTCACCAAGCAGGCGCAGCCGGATTTTCAGGGTACGCTATGCGGCGGCAGCAGCGTAGTGTTCGAGGCCAAGGCCACGGACAAAGACCGCATCCTGCAAAGTGCGGTCACGGAAGAGCAGGCGCGTGCACTGGAATCGCACGCCAATATGGGCGCGCTGGCGTTTGTGCTGGTGTGCCTGCGCGGCCGCGCGGTCTATCGCGTGCCGTGGGAAGTCTGGTGGCGGATGAAGGAGCATTTCGGCCATAAGTACATGACGGCCGAGGCGCTGGAGCCGTACCGGGTGCAGATGCGTCAGGGCGTAATCCGGTTTCTCGGCGACGCAGGATAAGAGCAATAGCGAAAGAGAGGTATAGCTATGAACGAATTTTACGAGAAAGCCATCGAGCGGCTGCGCGATGACAAGGGACTGAGCGGAAACAAGGAGCGCGCCATGGCGCCGGCCGTGCGCGAGGCGCTGGAGAAGTTCTGCGAAGAGGACAGCGAGTTTGCGCAGGCCGTGGCGCAGGGCGGGAGCTTCCCGGAGTGCATGCAAGCCGTGGCCAAAGGCGTGGGCGGGAGCATATCGGACATCGAGGCGTACCGCAAGGCGGTGCAGTTCTACTTCCCGGGCGCGGAGATCGAAACGACGATGCGCGTGCGCCTGTGCGGCGATGACGCGAAGCCGGAGGGCTTGCTGCTGAAGCTGGACGACTTCTTCGGGGTGTGAGCCATGCGGTACTTAAAGTGCAACCTGCCGCCGGAGCGGCACGAGGAGATCCTGGGGAAGATCTGGCACTGCCCGACGCAAGAGGAAGAGGACGCAGTGCACGATCTGTTCACGCCGCACGTATTTTTCGAGACCTATGGCAGCAAGCGCGAGGCGTGGGCAACATGCTGCCGCCAGCATGGGATCGTCGGCAAGCACGGGCCGAAGCACGGCAGCGAGGGAAGCTGTCCATTTTGCGGGCAGGTGGCCAGATGGAACGCCATCGGCAAGTATGGAGAGCAGATGCGTTCCCTGCGGGAAGAAACGCACGTTGCGTTTTTGCGCCGCAGCGGCGAGGCACTGCTGATCGAGGCGATGCAGATCGAGATCAGCTACACGAAGGGCCTGATCTATGACGGCATCTACTACGACATGAACTGCTGGGGGCAGAAAGCCTACTATCTCGCGCCGGGGACGGTGCAGATGTGGGAACGGACGCGGGAATGGAGCTGCGGAGAGTGGACGCTGCCGTACTGGAAGGCGAAGGCCACAGTGTCAGAGCCTTTTCAGCCGAACATGATGGGCTGGGCGTGCTATCAGGGCGACTATACCGTGATCGGCACGGATGCGCTGAGCGAGACGAAGGCATGGCGCTACTGCCAGATCGAGGACTGGATGCGCTACGAGACCGCGCAAAGCTGGGAAGAAGAGCCGGCGAAGTGGGCTGTGACGTATCTCGCGGCCTACGCGATGTGGCCACAGATCGAAATGGCCGTGAAGCTCGGCCTCGGGGACGCGGTGACACAGCTTGTAGTGAGCGGCGTGAAAAACGCGCGGATCCTGAACTGGGGCGCGCGAAATCCGGCAGACTTTATGCGAATGAGCAAGCAGGAGGCGCGCGCATGGCTGCAGTCTGGCGGAGACTTTGAGACGCTGAGAAGCTGGAGAGAGACCGCGCCGGAGCTGACACCGGACGTGTACATCCATCTCTGCCGGCAACTCGGCGGGGGACGGATGGTGGAAGCGTGCAAGGAGTGCGCGGAGATGGCCGGCGTGAAGCTGGAGAAGGCGGCGCGATACGCCGGGAGCAAGACGGGCGTGCAGCTGTGGGCGGACTATCTGCGCATGGCGCGCGAGCTGGGCTATGACCTGACGGAGTCGACGGTGGCCATGCCGAAAGATCTGCGGGAGCGGCACGACGCGGCGGCTGAGCTGCTGGAGATCCGGAAGGACCAGGCCGCAACCGAGGCCTATGCGAAGCGGTACAAGAAGCTGTGCCGGAAATATGAGTTTACCATGAGCGGCTTGCGCATCGTGGTGCCGAAGAGCGGCAGCGAGATCGTGCGCGAGGGCAAGACGCTGCACCACTGTGTGGGCGGCTACGCTGCGCGGCACATGAACGGGAAGACGACGATCCTGTTCCTACGGCACGAGAAGCGGCCGGAGCGACCGTGGATGACCATCGAGCTGACGGGGAAGGACACGATCCGCCAGATCCACGGATACAAGAACGAGGGCTATAACCATGCGCAGGATCCGGAAGAGCGGTACGCATGGTTTCTGGATGCGTGGCTCGGCTGGGTGCACGCAGGCAGCCGCCGCGACAAGCAGAAGCAGCCAATACTGGAAGCAAAGGAGAAAACGGCATGAATGAACTGACAAGGACGCCGGAGACTGTGGGCGCGGAGATCCGCGGTCTGACGGCGCAGGCAAAGCAGATGACGCTGTGGTTCGGCATCGAGATCGGCCGGCGGCTGTGCGAGGTGAAGGAGATGATCGGCCACGGGGAGTGGCTGCCGTACCTGAAGGCGCAGACGGAATTCAGCCAGAGCACGGCATCGCGCTTTATGACGCTGTACCGAGAATACGGGGCGCAGCAGCAGACCCTTTTTGGGGCGGAATCAAATTACCCAACGTTGAATAATTTGAGTATTTCCAATGCTTTGCGGCTGCTCGCGCTGCCGGAAAACGAGCGGGAGAGCTTCGCCGAGGAGCACGATGTGGAGCACATGTCGGCGCGGGAGCTGGACGATCTGATCCAGGCGAAGAAGGCGGCCGAGGACGAGCGGGATCTGTACGAGCAGAAGTTGGCCGAGCAGATGGGCGCGGCGGAGCGGCTGAAAAAGGACGCCGAGACGGCGGCGCAGGAGGCAGAGGCACGCTGCAGGGAGCTGGAGGAGACACAGACGCAGATCAGGGCGCTGCAGGAGAACATCCGCACGCTGGAGAGCCGGCCGGTCGAGGTGGCCGTGCAGGTGGACGAGGGCGCTGTGGCCAAGGCGCGCGAGGAAGAAAAGGCGGCGGCGAAGAAAGAGCTTGAGCGGCTGGAAAAGAAGCTGCAGAAGGCGGAAAACGCGCGCGAGCAGGCGGAGGCAGCGGCCAAGGCCGCCGAGGACAAGCTGGAGAACGCCGCGGCAGACGTGGCCAAGGAGCGCGACGGCCTGAAGCTGGAGCTGCAGGAGGCGCGCCGGAAGCTGGAGATGAGCGATGTGACGGTGGCGCAGTTCAAGATCGTGTTTGACACCGTGCAGGGGAATCTGAACGACATGCTGGCGCTGATCGCAAAGGCCAGCGGCGAGAACCAGACAAAGCTGCGAGCAGCCGCGGAGAAGCTGATTGATGCTTTTAAGGGCCGGATCGAATCGTGAAAGGAGGAAACCATGAAAATCTACATATCAGGGAAAATCGCCGGGGATCCGAACTATAAGGGGAAATTTGCCCGAGCGGCTGCACAGCTTGAGCGGCTGGGCGCGACGGTCATCAATCCGGCCACAGCGCCGGAGGGGCTGGACAAGCTGGACTATATGCGCATCTGCTTCGCTGAGATGGAGGCGGTGGACTACGTTGTGTTCCTTCCGGACTGGGTGGAATCCGCCGGCGCGAAACTGGAACGCGCATGGTGCGACTATGTCGGCGTGCCAACAGCAAACTGGGACGATTTTCGGGTAGACATGCTTGTGCGGAAATCGCACGGCTGCACATTCCGCGAGTTGCTGGTGCTGGAGCATCCGGATGCGGTCGGAGAGGAATTCGTCGGCGGATGTTATGTATGCCCGCAGAACTACGGGTATGAGCCAGAGAACAAAGCGTGCCCACATGAACATGAATATGTGCGTCAGCAGGAGGCCAAAGAAGTACTGTGCGCGGCCTGTTGGGATCGTATCGTCCCGGGAAGCGAGGTGCGGAATGGCTGAATACATAAGCGAGGCGGAAGTGCTGCAGAGAGCGCTGGACACCTACGGCTCCGCCCTGCAGATCGTGGTGATGATGGAGGAAATGAGCGAGCTGCAGAAAGAGCTGTGCAAGTACCTGCGCGGCAAATACTCGCCAGCAAATATCGCCGAGGAGATTGCCGACGTGGAGATTATGCTCGAACAAATGAAGATGCTGTTTTGCTGCGCAGACGATGTGCATGATGTTCGCAGGAGAAAAGTGGAGCGGCTGAAAGAGAGGCTGGACAATGGAATCTGAATACATCGAGTGGAAAGCGCTGGATAAAGCACTGACGGCCGCCGCGGCACATGACAAGGACAAAAACCGCCGCACATGGGCAAAGGCGATCTGCATTCTGCACGATCTACCGGCTGCCGACGTTGTGCCGGTGGTGCACTGCCGTCATTGCCGATCCTACAATAAGCCGCAGCTGGGATGGTGCTCAGTCCACCTCGACCGCGAAGGTCCGGACGACTTTTGTGGCTATGGCAAACGAAACGAGGTGACTTAATTGGACTGGAAGCGGGAGGCGGCTGATGAGCTGCGAAACTACCAGAACCGGAAGCTTGCGATTGCGAACATCAGCGACCAGATTGCAGACCTGGCAACGGAGATCACAAGCATCCGCAGTGCCTCGGCGGACGGCAGTCCGGTCGCCGGCGGCTCGAACGGCCGGGACGATGCGCTCGTCAACAACATCCTGAAACGTGAGCGGCTGGAAGAGGCGCAGCGCTTGACCGAGAACCGGGTGCGCCGCGTGGATCGTGCCTTAAATCAGCTCTCTGAGCGGGACAGGTGTGTGCTGCAGCGCTTTTACATCGCACCGTGCATCGGCGGCGTCGAGCGGCTGTGCCGGGAATTGGCCATCGAGAAGCCAACAGCATACCGTTGGAAAGACAGCGCGCTGCGGAATTTCACGATTATCATGTATGGCCTCACGGAGAGCTGACGAAAAGATGAGAAAAAAGTGAGACGATTTTTTCGAAAATCTGTGTTAAAGTGATATCGCGGGATTGCGAGAGAGACCGGTCCCGCAAGTCACTTTGTGATATACCTCTCTTCCTTTGATCCTTTTGCAGAATGTACGCATGGCTTTTTCTCTTGTCTCTGTCAACTCCGGTTTTCTCATGTCTCTCAACAAAGCAAAGCACCGGCCCGGTTTCGGGTTCGGTGCTTTGTGCATTCTGGTGCGGTTATGAATCTGAAACAACTTACCTACAAACTGCAGGCGGCGCTGAACCAGCGCGGCGAGCATTACAAAGTCAATCAGTTACAGCACTACTCCGAGCGGCTTGGCCGGATGGTAACAAAATACGTGCTGGAAAAGGCAGAAACCGATGAAACTGGGAAGCATATCAGCACGCGCGTACTGGAGACTTACAGCATGGCGGATGTCGTAAAAACGCTGGCGAAAATCTATAGCGGGTGATCCCATGAATCTCACGCCAAAGCAGCGCGCTTTTGCGGATTTTTACATCGAGTTGGGCAATGCGACCGAGGCGGCGCGCCGGGCGGGATACTCGGCGAAAACCGCCAAATCCATCGGTGCGGAAAACCTGACAAAACCTGACATAAAAATCTATATAGCGCGGCGGCAGGAAAAAATCGAATCCGAGCGCACGGCATCCCTGAAAGAGATCCAGGAGCTGCGCACGGCGATCATGCGCGGGCAGGAAAAAGACCAGTTCGGCATTGAAACCTCCATCGCTGACCGCCTCCGTGCGGCGGGCGATTTGGAGAAGTCGCTGCGCATCAAGGAAGAGCAGGAAACAAAGGCAGCAGCACGCGCATCCGCACATTATGAGCTGCCGGCGCGCGTACTAGGCCGGGCGTTTGTCGACATCAACCGGCGCATTCAGCCGAACATGACGTATGTCTTTGAAGGCGGCCGCGGCGGCCTGAAATCATCGTATATATCCCTGAAAATCGTCGAGCTGCTGAAAAACAACCCGACGATGCATGCCTGTATCATCCGCAAGATGGGCAACACACTGAAAGACAGCGTGTATGCCCAGATGAAATGGGCGATCAACGAACTGGGGCTGTATGATGAATTCAGCTGCAAGCTGTCGCCGCTGGAAATCATCCTGAAAGAAACCGGCCAGACGATCTATTTTCGCGGCTGTGACGACCCGCTGAAACTGAAATCCATCAAGCCGCCGTTTGGGTATATCGGCATCCTGTGGAAGGAAGAAAAAGACCAGCTTTGCGGGCCGGAAGAAGAACGTTCTATCAACCAATCCGTGCTGCGCGGCGGCGCGGATTCCTACGACTTTTCGTCCTATAACCCGCCGAAATCCAAGTCCAGTTGGGTCAACAAGGAGCGGCTTGTCCCGGATCCGGGGCGCGTTTTTCATCATTCCAGTTACACGGAAGCGCCACCGGAATGGCTGGGCGCAAAGTTTATCGCCGACGCGGAACACCTGAAGGAAGTCAACCCGGCCGCGTACGAACATGAATACGAGGGCGTGGCCAACGGTGACGGCGGCAGCGTCTTTGACTATCTGGAACTGAGGGAAATCACGGACGAAGAAATTTCGCATTTTGACCGCATCTTTCAGGGAGAGGACTGGGGCTGGTATCCCGATCCGTACTGCTTCATTCGCTGCTACTACGACAGCGACCGCGAGGCGGTGTATATCTTCGCGGAACACTATGCAAACAAGGAATCGAACGAACAGACAGCGCGCTGGATCATCGAACACGGCTATGATGATTACGCCATCACGGCCGATTCGGCCGAACCGAAAAGCGTCAACGATCACCGCGAAATGGGCCTGCCAGTCACCGGCGCTGTCAAAGGTCCGGGGTCAATCGAACATGGCATGAAGTGGCTGCAGCGCCGGCGCATCATCATCGACCCGGTGCGCTGCCCGAATGCGGCAAAGGAATTTTCGGAGTATGAATACGAGCGGGACCGGGACGGCAACGTCGTCACCGGATACCCGGACGTGAATAACCACAGCATCGACGCCACGCGGTACGCACTGGAACCGCTGACGATGCGCAGGGGGGCAAGTGCATGACTGTAAATATTTTGGGGACGGAATATGAAATCATTGAAGCCACGGCGGCCGAAGATGCAATGCTTGAAAAATGCGATGGTTACTGCGACAAAACGGTAAAGACCATTGTTATTTCAAAAAAGGCCAAAGACTGCGACCTGAAAGACTTTAGCGTCTATCAGAAAAAAGTTATGCGTCATGAGATCATTCATGCATTTCTGTTTGAAAGCGGGCTGTCCGAAAACTTTACGCATCCGGAATACGGCCATGACGAAACATACGTGGACTGGATTGCTTCGCAGTTTCCGAAAATGTGCGAAGTATTCAAGGAGGTTGGCTGCCTGTGAAAATCAATATCCCGCTGGACAGCGTGAAAAAGCAGATCCGCGAAGAATTCCGCATCGCGCCGCTGGTAACGCCGGAAATGCGCGAAGCGGAAGACCTGTGGATGCAGATCTGGATGGGCACCCCGCCGTGGGCAAACGATCAGGATCGCACCATCAATTTTGCAAAGGCCGTGACCGGCGAAGCCGCGCGCCTTGCGACGATGGGCGTCAGCGTCGAACTGTCCGGCTCGGCCCGCGCGGATTGGCTGCAGGAACGTCTGAATGAAGAACTGATTCCGTTCCTGCGTGACATGGTGGACGTGGGCTGTGCTGCCGGCATGTTCTTGCTGAAACCGACGCCGGACAGCATCGGTCTGTACACGCCGCCGGAATTTACGATCACGGCTGTGGATAACCGCAAGCGCGTGACCGGCGTGGTGCTGTACGACACGAAGGCAACGCCGGATTATTACTATGTCAAGGCCGAATATCACCGCTACGACGGGATGCATTATGTGGTTTCCAACCGCGCGTTCCGGCTGGCGAAGGGCAAAGCATCGGCATCCCGTGCGAATCTGGACGAAGTGCCGGATTGGGTGGGCATCCTGCCGGACGCCGTGCTGGATGATACTGCGCCGCTGTTTGCTGTGTGCACCATGCCGGACGCCAACAATATTGACGGCGGCGCATGCGGTATGTCTATCTACGCAAACGCCCTGCCGGAACTGCGTGGACTGGATGTTGCATGGTCTGCCATGGTGGACGAAATTCAGGATTCCCGGTCGATCGCCCTTGTGGATGACCGTCTGCTGCGTGAGCCAGGGCGGAAGAATGTTTCCGTGCGGCTACCGCGCTATGTGCAAAACGTTGCTGGTTCAGCGGCGGAAAGTTTCTATCAGGAAATCGATCGCAAGCTGAAAACCGGCGAACGCCAGACCGGCATCAATATGTTGCTGCAAAGCCTGTCGACCAAGTGCGGCTTTTCCGAAGGCTATTTCAGCTACAACGAAAAACAGGGCCTTGCTACTGCAACGCAGGTGGAAGCCGATGACCGCCGCACCATCCAGCGCATCAAGGACATCCGCGACCGCATCCAGGCAGCTGTGGATGACCTGATTCAGGCATTGAACGACTATGCTGATATCTACGATCTGGCGCCCTATGGCACGTATACCGTGGCGTACAATTTTGGGGACATCACGTATAGCTACGAAGAGGACCGGCAGAACACGAAAAGCCTTTGCCAGCTCGGCGTTTTGCCGTGGTGGATGTATCTGGTGCGCTTTGAAGGATTCAGCGAAGACGATGCGAAAGCGGCCTATGCCGAAGCGAACACGGCGAAACCGGGGCTGTTCCCTGATACCGAATGATCACCCCGGAACAGTTTCAAGAAATTGGTGAAACCCTGCTGCCGCTGCTGGACGACCTGACGGAATGGATCGCCCGCGATATGATTGAACGCTTCATGATCCGCTTCGGCCGCGGCGAAGAAAAGCTACTGACCGGCACGGATGAATGGCAGGCGTGGGTGCTGAAACAGGCCGGCGGGAATCTGGATGAAATCCAGAAGGCATTGGCCAAAAGCACCGGCAAATCGCAGCAGGAAATCGCAAAGATCTTCAAGGATAGCGGCATTCAGGCAGCAAAGGCGGACGCTGAAGCCGCCGCCGTGACGTTTTCCAGTCTGTCGCCCCGCATGATGGCGATCATCACGGATGCCTATGAGCGCACGGTAGGCGAAATTTCAAACATCACGCGCACAACGGCCGGCGCGACCAATCAGGCGTTTATCGACATCTGTGACGCTGCATATTGGAAGGTACGTACCGGTGCGCAGTCCTACACCGCCGCTATGCTGGAGGGCATAAAAAAGCTGGGGCAGGTACAGCCAATCGTGCGCTATCCGTCCGGCCATAAGGACACGCTGGAAGTGGCGGTACTGCGCTGCATCCGCACGGGCGTGGCGCAGTCATCCGGTAACATGACGATCCAGCAGTGCAAAGACATGGGCTGGAATCATGTGCTGGTGTCGCAGCATCTGGGCGCGCGCGTATCCGATACCGATCCGATCGCCGATCATGCCGGCTGGCAGGGCAAGGTGTACTGCATCGATGGCAAGGGCGCGCAGTTTGATAACCTGCTGGATGCGACCGGCTACCCGGAGAACCCGCTGGGCCTGTGCGGCTATAACTGCCGCCATTCCTTCACGCCGTTCCTGCCGGGCGTTAGCCGGAATAATAACAAGCCGATCGATACCGAAGCCAACCGCCGCGCGTATGAGCTGTCGCAGACGCAGCGCGCGATGGAACGCCGCATCCGGGCGCAGAAGCGCAAGTGTGCGGCGCTGCACACAGCCGCGAAAAGTTGCGAAGATCCGGCAGCCAAGGCAAAATTGCGGGAGAAATACACGCAGTCCGCCAAGCGCCTGCAGGAGCAGAACGCGGCCTACACGAAGTTCTGCGCCGATAACGATTTGAAACCGTATCATGAGCGGCTGGCCGTTGCCGGCTGGGATCGCTCGGCGGCATCAACTGCGTCTGCGGCGGTGCGCTCTGGACGGGCGCCGGTGGAAACCGTTGATGCGAAACTGGCCCGGGCGCCGCAAGAGCCGCCGGTGATTGCAAAGCTGGATGCACAGCGTTATTCCTGCGTCGCGGAGCATATTCGTTCCAGCTATGTTATATTGACCGAGAAGCAAAAAGAACATATCATAGAACGGCGCGGGAAAGAGTTTTACAATAAATACAGCCCTTATTTCAAAGAAATAATCGAAAATCCAGACTACATTTTCAAAGACAAAAAGTTTGAAAATACCGCCATTGCGAGTAAAACCATATCGCTTAATTCAAAGAATATCAGCATTGTGGTACGCATTGCCGTAGAAGGAGACGAGCCGTGGCGGAAAAGTTCCGTTATTACTGTCATGTGCGAAAATGCAAAACGCTATAGGCAGCGCGTCCGGAACAATATTATTCTTTACAAAAGGGAATAATCTGGCTATAATATAATTATCATAAAGACAGGCGTTTGAGGTGGTAAATTTCGTAGCGACCACACGCCTTAATGGTAAAAAAAGAGATGCAGGAGGATGCTACGCCTGCCAAGCGCCTGTCTTTGTGTAAACGCTGAAGCAGAGAATTATTTTATATAATAATCACGAGAACCATCTTACCAATCGGCAAGGTGGTTTTCTTATACCCAAAATCGAATCAGGATACGCAGGGGCGGACGGGAAACCGGCTGCCCCTTTGCCATATCACGACCCTGCCGGTGGTTCATCCGGCTCAATCCGTACAGCTGACGAGCTGTTAAAAATCACGTTCAGGAGGATTACGCATGAAGAACATCGAGACCATTCTTTCCGACTTCGGTATTACGATTCCGGAAGGAAAAGCGGCGGATCTGCGCAAGGCCGTCGCCGAGAACTACAAGACCGTGGCGGAATTCACCAAATTGCAGGAACGCCACGACGCGCTGGACACATCGCTGAAAGACGTGCAGGGCAAGCTTGCCGCCTTTGACGGCGTGGATGTCGCAGCGCTGAAAGGTCAGATCACGACCTTGACCAATGACCTGCAGACCGAGCGGGACAACCGCAAGAAGGACGCCACCGCTGTGAAGCTGCGCAGCACGGTGGACACGTTCCTGTCGGGCAAGCATTTCGTCAACGACATTACGCGCGAAAGCATCACGGACAAGCTGGTGACGGCACTGGGGTCTGACGATGCGCGCGGCAAGTCGATCGACGACCTGTTTACCGGCCTTGTCACCGATCAGAACGGCAAGGAGATCCCCGGCATCCTTGTGGCCGATCCCGCCAGCAAGGCGCGCTTTTCGTCCGATCACAGCGGCATGGTGCCGCCGGCGGGGGGCGCAAAAGAATACGTAGCCCAGAAATACAAAAACAACCCGTTTTTCAGGGGCTAAGACTACGAAAGGAAATGATGATCTATGTCTATTCAGTATGGATCCATGTATGTCGATGAACAGTACAAGGCAACTGTTCTTCCCAACCTGTTTTATAAGACCTGGCTTGTGCCTGGCGTGACCTATCAGGACGTGATGGTCGACGGCGCCGGCGGCTGCTATTGGCACAAGCTGACCTCCACCGCCGCGTCTGTCGGCACGCCCGGCCGCGACTTCACGGACACCGCCGCCGCTGATACGCTGGTTCAGGCCGTTTTCAACAACAACCTGCAGGCGTCGAAGAAGATCTACGGCGTGCAGGCTGCCGCTGTGGCGTTCCCGATTGCCGAGGAGCATCTGGCACTTGCCACCCGTGAAGTCGCGGAGGCAAAGAACCAGTGCGCGCTGGCCTGCCTGATCTCCGAGGGCACGGCATCCACCAACACCACGAAGACCACCGCGGCCAACTTCAAGGCGCAGGTACTGGCCGAACGCAAAGCCATGGTCAAGGCGAAAGCCAACCCCACCATCGTGCTTTGCAGCCCGGACTTCTTCGCGACGATGCTGGAGTTCGCCGGTGAGAAGTACACCCCGACGTCCAACGAAATGCTGCTTGCTGCCGCTGCCGGCGGGCAGGTCGGCAGCTTCATGGGCTTCACCTGGATCGAAGTCAACGGCTTCGCGTCGTCTGCTGACCTTGCCTACTATCCGCACGGCGGTACGAAGGCCAGCGTCACGGCGGCGAACCTCGCGAAGGTGGAATTCATCATGTATGACCCGAGCGCTTTCGGCGTCGGCGATAACTTCAGCATCGTCCGCATGGTTGACTCCGAGCTTTTCGCCGGCAGCAAGGCGCAGGTCGAGGAAAACGCCGCCCTGCGTGTGCTGGACGCTGCGCAGGTGCACGTGAAGTCCTACGCAAGCGCGTGATCGGCAGGTGAATCACGGTGTACGCGGATTTTGACACATACGTAAAACGGTACGGGGACGATCTGTCCCCTTTCCGCGACGAAGTGACTGCTGCCCGCTACCTGCGTGCGGCGTCGCGGGAGATCGACCGCTTTACGTTTGACCGCTTCGGCGGCACGCTGCCGGAATCCACGATCGACGCCGAAAAGCTGCAGGACTGCGCGTGCGAACTGGCCGAATGCCTTTACCGCATTGACCAGGCGCGTGACAGCGCAGCGGAAACCGCAGACGTCGGCGGCGTAAAAACCGCCGGCCCTGTGGCGTCGGTGTCGTCCGGCAGCGAATCGATCACATATAAAGCGGCCGACAGCTGCTACACGACCGCCGCGAAGACCATAGCAGCGCGAGACGCGCTGGTGTTTGACTTGCTTCGGCGCTGGCTTTCGGGCGTGGCCGTGGATGGCGTCCTTGTGCTGTACGCGGGGGTGACGTGCTGATGCTTCTGCATAGCGATACGATCACGCTTTTTTCGCGCGTGCGCGGCGCGCGCGGTCAGGCCGATACGTGGGCGCGGCACGTGCTTGCCGGCGTCAAGGTGGAAGCAAAAACCGCTATGGCGCCAGGTACGACCGGCGACGTGCCTGGGCACTATGTGCTGCTGCTTGTCCCGAAAGTGGCCATTGGCGCGCTGACCTATGCGACGCCGGAAGTGTACCAGGCGGCGGATGACCGCAGCGGTCTGATTGCGTTTCAGCCGGGCGATTATTTCTGCCGCGGCGAGCACGACTGGGCGGAATACGATGTGCTGTGCAAAGTCACGGAGTGCCACCGCATCACATCCTGCGCATGGTTTCCGCTGATTGCGCACTTTGAGGTAACTGCGTCATGAGCGACATCAAGCACTATAAGAACGTCAGCTATGTCAAAGGGCACGTCCGGGTAAATCTCCGGTTCGCCAAATACGGCCCGCGATTCGCCAAAGCGCAGGAATGGCTCGGCCAGCAGGTGTTGGCGGACAGCAAGCTGTATATGCCGCTGAAAACCGGCAGCCTGCAGCAGCGTTCATACGTCGCAGAAGGCGGACGGCAGGTCGTGTTCCCCGGTCCGTATGCGCGGTATCTGTATATGGGTAAGGTCATGGTCGATCCGGAAACCGGTTCACCGTGGGCGCGCAAGGGCACCGTGAAAGTTGTAACTGACCGTGACCTGCGGTTTGCGGCCGGCGTGCCGCGCTGGGCGGAAGTCGCGCAAAACGAACACGGGAAAGAATGGGCGGATGGCTGCAAACGGATCATCCTGGGGGAATCAAATGGTTGACACAAAAGATTTTTCAACGATTCTGAGCGGCTTGCTGAATGGCTTCCCGGCCATCGGCGCGCGGGAAATCCGGTTCGGCGAGCTGGGCGACAAGTCCGGCGTCGGGATCTATCCGTCCGCTGCGGCGACGGTGATCAGCGAAACGACCGACATCATGGGCGGTGTGTACCAGAAATGCAACTATGCGTTTCAGGTGGTATATCGCGCCGTGCCGCAGTCGGAAACGGACCGCATCCACATCAAGGGCTGGCTGGACAAACTGGCGCGTTGGCTGGAAAAACAGCCGATCACGGCGGACGGCCAGCAGCACACGCTTGCCGCGTGGCCAGACCTCGGCGATGGCCGGACGATCACTGCATTTGTACAGGTGTCGGCGGCCTATCTGGCCGGGCGCTATGCCGACGGTGTGGAAGACTGGGCCGTGTCCCTGTCGATGCGGTACGACAACAATTTTGAAAGGTGATGCATTATGCCTGAAAGTACGACTTTTAACACAACCGCGGGCCAGACGATCGCCCGCAAGCTGCTGATGGCCTTCCTGAATACCGGCACGTCTTCCGCGCCGGTTTGGTCGATCGTCGGCAAGCGCGTGGAAGACAGCAGTCAGGAATATGACTGGAACAAGGAGACCACGCAGGACATCCTGGGCAACACGTTTACCACCATGTCCGCGCCGACCATCACGCAGACCTTTGACCCGTGCAATCTGGACGCCGGCGAAACCGCGCTGACGAAGCTGTGGCAGCTGGCAATCAAGGATCAGGACGTTGCGGCGCTGGCCGAGCAGGACATGATGATCGTGCACTGCTATGCCGGCACGAAGGACACGGCGATGTTCGCCGAACGATATAGCGGCTGTGCGATTGAAGTGAAGTCGCTGGGCGGCGACAAGACGGTGGACATGCCGTTTGATGTGACCTACGGCGGCACGCGCACGGTCGGCACTGCGGCCATTGCGGACGGCGTGGCCACGTTCACGAAGGCGACGGCATAAGGGGGGTGACGGCGTGAGCAATAACATTTCTTTCGAAACCGGCCTGAAAGCGTTCACCATCAATGGCGACGCAAACCGGAAGATCTATTTTGATCCGAACGACATCGGCATCATCGACCGGCTGGAAGCGGCAGCGATGGCGATCAAGGCAAAAGCCGACGAAATGGGCACGCAGGAAAGCGACACGGACGCCCGCACGACGATCCGCGAACTGGACGCCTACGCGCGCGAACAGGTGGATGCGGTGTTCCCGTCGCCCGTCTGCGATACAGTGTTCGGCAAAGCCTACTGCGTTTCGCTCACGCCGTCCGGTTCCCTGCAGATTATTTCGTTTCTGGAAGCCGTGTCGCGCCAGATCCGGCGCGAGATGGACGCTGCGACCGCTGCCGCACAGAAGCGTCAGGCAAAATACCTGGATAAATACAACGGCGGCGGTCAGCGCAGGAAGAAGCGCAGATCATGAATACCGGCCTGCCGAAGACTGCATGTATCGGCGGCCGGCGTTTTCGTATCCGCAGTGACTTTCGCGAAATTCTGGACATCTGCGCCGCGTTGAATGACCCGGATCTGACAGATCAGGATCGCGCCGAAGTGGCGGTCAAGATCTTTTACCCGGACTGGGATCAGATCACGGACATGGCCGCCGCGGTGAAATTCATGCTGTGGTTTTTAGACGGCGGCGTGGATCGCGGCGACCAGCGGCAGCAGCCGAAGCAGATGGACTGGGAGCAGGATTTCCCGATGATCATTGCGCCGATCAACCGCGTGGCCGGACAGGACGTGCGCGCGCTGCCGTATATGCACTGGTGGACGTTCATCGGATATTATATGGAGATCGGTGACTGCACGTTTTCCACAATCCTGGACATCCGTCGGAAGCTGCGCAAGCACAAGAAACTGGAAAAGTGGGAACGCGAATACTACGACGAAAACCGGGAATTGATCGATTTCAAGTCGGCGCATCTGACCGACGACGAAGATGAATTCATCCGGCAGCTGATGGGAGGTGGACGCGATGGCTGATGTTGTCGGCGATCTGGTATACGAAGCAGCGATTGATAGCGGCAAGTTTGACGCTGGCCTTGCGAAGCTCGAAAACAACGCGAAAAAGGCTGCGAACAACGTGGACAAGGCCGCGCAGAAGGTCGACGAATTGAGAAAACAGCTCGCGGAGCTGCGGGCCGTCGAAGAAAGCGAAAAGAAAACCAGAAAAACCGGGACGGTATCACAGGAAACCGGCGAAGCGATCCAGAAAACAACGCAGCAGCTGAAAGACGCACAGTTGCAGCTGGAAGGGTATCGAGCTGACCATGAAAAAGCCAATAGCGCCATTGATGCCTACGTGCAAAAGCAGCAGGCGGCAGCCGTGTCGACGTCGAAAGTGTCTGCGCAAATGGGTAAGTTCGCAAAGCGCATTGCCACCATCGCGAAGAAAGTGTTTATCTTCTCGATGATCACAAAGGCGCTGCGTGCCATGCGGTCTGGTTTGCTGAACACCATCAACGCAGACAGTCAAATGTCTGCGTCTCTTGCGCAGATCAGGGGCAATCTGCTGACGGCCTTCGCGCCGATTTACAGTTTTGTTTTGCCCGCCATTCGGGCGCTGCTGCAATGGCTGGCGAAGCTTACGGCCGTTATTTCTTCCGTGTTCGGCACGATTTTCGGCCAGACGGCATCGCAGGCACAGGCCAACGCCAAAGCGCTGTATCAGCAGGCAAGCGCCACATCCGCAGCCGGTGACGCGGCGGAAAAAGCGAAGCGGCAGCTTTCCGGGCTGGACGAAATGAACCGCTGGGAATCAAACGACAGTTCCGGCGGCGGAGGCAGTGGCGGCGGGCCTGCCGCGCCTGATTTCAGCGGCGTCAGCCAAGTGCAATTACCGAGCGGCTTGCAGGAAATGCTAACACAGGTGGGAGACGCATTAACAACAATTTTTGATGCATTGAAGCGTATCTGGGATTCCCCGGTCGTTCAGTTCATCGTGAAAAGCGTGCTGGAAATAGCGATTCGGGCGCTTGTTACTGTACTAAACGGCGTGGCACTGATTCTCGATGGTATTGCGGATGTTTTGAACGGTGACTTGAAGGACGGATTTAACAAAATAATTGATGGAATGTGGGAACTGTTTAAGGCTATTATAGTTGCTTTTGCGACCGCAGTTGCGCAAGCGGTTGAGCTTGGCAAACAGGTAATTTCAAAGGTGTTTGAAATAGGCAAGCAGATAGTTCTTGGCCTCATAAAAGGGATCGTTTCCATGATGCGATTTATAGGCGGACTGTTAAAAGAAAACCTTGTTGATCCGGTCATCAATGCCGTGAAAAATTTGTTTGGTATCCATTCGCCGTCGACTGTTTTTGCGGAAATAGGTATGCAGTTAATCAACGGCCTGCTTCAGGGGATTTCCGATACATGGGGAGTGATCGCGGACTTTTTCCACGAGACGGTGGATTCGGTCGGGTCGTTCTTTGATGGCCTGTGGGAAAAGGTCGCATCCGGCGCTGTGGCTGCGTGGGATGGCATCAAAAGCGCCTTCAAGTCTGTGCCGGAGTGGTTTCAGAGCAAATTCCGAGACGCATGGCAGAAGGTTAAGGACGTGTTTTCCACCGGAGGCCGCATCTGGTCAGGCATCAAAGAAGGCATCGAAAACACCTTCCGCACGGTCGTCAACGCCATCATTCGTGGCATGAACACGATCATCGCCGTGCCGTTCAACAAGATCAACTCCATGCTGAATGCGATCCGAAACGCCAGCTTCCTTGGCATTTCCCCGTTCCAGAATATGTGGGGCGTGAATCCGCTGCCGGTGCCGCAGATCCCGATGCTGGCGCGCGGAGCGGTCATTCCGGCGAACCGGCAGTTCTTGGCCGTGTTGGGCGACCAGCGCAACGGCAACAACCTGGAAGCGCCGGAATCCCTGCTGCGCCAGATTGTGCGCGAAGAAGCCGGCGGTGCCGGCAGCCGATACGAGTTTATCGCCCGGTTGGATCGCCGCACACTGTTTGATGAAGTAATCACCGAAGCAAAATTGCGGAAAGGGCAAACGGGCAAAAACCCGCTTGTAGCGGTGTAACACATGGCACAGGAATACATTAAAATTCGAAAAAGTCCGTCGGATGACTGGCTGGTACTTCCGCAGCCGGATTCCGGCGCGCTGACGTACGACTTTGAAACAACTTATACGGAGGACAGCGGCCGCACCCAGACCGGCGCGGCCGTTGTCAGTCCGCTGTTCACGGTCGAAGCGCTTGGATATAGCCGAGCGTCGATCAGCAAAACCATGCTGTCGCAGATCCTGAAGATCATTGCAAAAGGTCAGCAGTTCCAGTTGCACTACTTTTCCGCTTACTACGGCGCGTGGTGTCAGGCGTGGTTTTACGTCGGCAAAGGGCAGCTGAATATCGGGCGCCTGAACGAAGGCAAGGAGCTGTTTACGTCCCTGGATTTTAACATGGTCAGCGTCAATCCACTGACGTGATTGGGGGTGACATGAATGCGAACAGTCGAAAGTAAAATCACAAGCGTCTACCCATCGCAGACGAACTTTGTGGTCGAAGCGACTTTTACGTGGGATCACGATGTGACATTGGTGTATTATGGCAATACAACTGTGACGATCAAGGCGGGGGAACACCTACAAGTAGACGGGGCGTGTTTTCGTCCTGGTGGAACGAAAATCACAGCGCAGATATCATCAGGCAGTTACCCGGTCGGGCTTTCCGCGTGCAAATGCGCGACAATTGAAATGTACGATGGTGGGTGGCAAAACGTCGATAACCGGAATCTATACGAAGGAGCGACCGTGCACCTAAAGGCAGATATCAAAATCGACGGCAATGGATACTTGGTTCCAATGGGCAGCTTTAAGGTTTATGAAGTGGAAACCGTGCACGAAGTTACCACGCTTACTTGCTACGATGCCATGAGGGAAGCGGACGTGCTGTGCCCGACGGAGATGCAGGGAGAGCACAATTACATAGAGCTATGGAGGCTGGCAGCGACTCGTCTCGGCCTGACGCCCAGCGCGATTGATAGCGACTTGGGATATAACGCACTGGCGACCGTGGACACACAGCACACCATCCGGCAGGTGATCGAAGCTATCGCGCTGGCCTGCGGTGGCAATGCCGTGGTGTCTGGGAATGCACTGTATGTGCGACCAATTACATCTACAACAGATGTGACGTTAACACAGTGGATTAACCAACTGGAAGTGGCAAGTACGCCGGTTGAAGTCACTGGAGTGCGCGTGAAAAAGACGTTCGCCAGTGACGGGCAAGAGCACACGTATTTCTTCGGCGCCGGAGGCTACGTCATTGAACTGAATGACGATAATTTGTGGATGGGCATTGAAGGGCCGTCCGGGTCGATCACCGTCGCGGCTGAAGCAGTCGCAAAGACGGTGTACGAACAGCTGAAAAACAAGCCGATCTATAAGTTTTCTGGTGATCTTCCGGCTGACCCGCGGCTTGACATTTTCGACAAGGTTATCGTCAAGGACATCAACGGCCGGGAATACCCGTCGATCATCATGAACTACACGTTCGTGTTTTCCGGGAAAACGTCGATTGGCAACAGCGTGGAGTCCAGCAGCAGCTACAACACATCCGATAGCGGTCCTTCCGGATCGTCGCCTTCCGGTGGTGGCGGTGGGGGCACGATCGACGTGGACAGCGCACTATCAACGACCAGTACAAATCCCGTCCAAAACAAAGTTATCACTGCCGCGCTGGCCGGTAAGGCCGGCACAGCAGCGGCCACGCAGTCAGCGGCTGGCCTGATGTCTGCTGCGGACAAGACCAAGCTGGACGGCCTGACTGCCATGACGGCCGAAGAGATGCAGACTATCTGGAGCGAAAATTGAAAGGGATGATACCATGAACGACCAATCCACATACACGGGTCCGACCGCGGCCGCGAAACTTGTTGCGCTGGTAAAGGCGGCGCTGAGTAGGAAGCTGGACAAGTCCGGCGGAACGATCACCGGAAACCTGAAAGTGAACGGGGACTTTGAACCTGTCAAGGGGCTTACGACGAGCGGCGGGATTAACGCCCAGTCCGTGAGCACGCCGGTTCTTGCCTTGCACGACAACGGGGGCGCAGGAGCAAACGCTAGCATCAACGTATCTGGTGCGGGCACCGTGGAGGTGACTGCGCCGGACGGCGATAAGCGGGCTAAGGCGCGCGTGAAGGTGGGCACGCCGACCGAGGACGACGATGCGACTACAAAGGCGTATGTAGATGATCTCGCCGCGGAGCATGAGGTCATTACCGTAACATCGACCAAAGTGTCCGATTTGGGCTATGACGCATCGACTGGCGCAAGTAGGTACTCTGTGACTTTTGACGCAAGTTTTGATTCCATTCTTGCGAATCTTGCGGCGAACAAGCCGATGAAATTCAATATTACGTTGCCTGACAGCACTACTGGTTTGCCTGTGTCGTTCAGCACTGGCTATGTGTCTGTGCTTAATAGTAGCGACTATCTTTTTACAGGTACAATCCTTAACTACCCTGTCGTGCTAAGCATTGGCGCTCTTGGCTCCGCGACCGTGGAGCTGTTTGGGGCTTATCTGCCTGATCCGAATCCTGATGACTCCGATGACGGTAAGGTGCTTGCGGTAAATAAGCACAAGTGGGAAATTAAAACGATCCCTGTCGGCGGTGGCGTGATAGTGGACGCCGAGGTGTCGAGCACATCGACGAATCCCGTGCAAAATAAGGTAATCAAGCAGTACGTTGACAGCGCGATCGCCGTTGCGATCAACAGCGCGTACTAAGGGGGCATACCATGGCGACCACTGTATCTATGACTAATATCGTGGCGAACAGCGGCAAGGGCTGGTTTCCGGCCACGCGTGGCAACTGCGCGTGGCAGCTGTCGAGCATTACGCCGGGCGACGGGGCCGCGTCCAGCATCAAAATCATCCCATCCGGCGCGGGTGATGTAACACTGACGTCGGCGTCGCACGCCCTGGTCGCGTCGCACAAATACTATGTTACATTTAAGATCCGATTTGAGACTACGGTCACGGGAACCTGCGACTGGTATTGGCCAGTAGCCGAACCCGCGGCGGCCGCTGGCATGGCCGTCAACGCTGCTGCTGGTGCGTGGACGCGCTTGTCGGCGGTGTTTGATCGTACAAGTTTTAGTGATGGCAACTATCCTTGCCGCTTTGACTACAACAACAACGACGGCGGAAACAAAACGTTTTGGCTTACTTCCTGCATGCTGATTGACCTGAGCGCGGCGTTCGGCGCTGGTTTGGAGCCGAGCAAGGAGTGGCTGGATAAGCATATCACGGCATTTGCGGACACACCGACGGTGCAGTACGTTGACAACCTCGGCGAGCTTTTTAAGGGTATTGCCGATGCAATCCGCGCAAAAAGCGGTCAGGCAGGTGAAATATTCGCTTGTGACTTTGCAGACCGCATCCGCGCGCTGTGACGGGGGGGCATCATATGACTATCACAATCGCAGACGGGCGCGGGGCGCTGTGGCAGTGGGACACCGGGCGGCGGGTCAAGATCACCGACGGCGACGGCGTCAAACAGGTCCACTATCAAAATAAGTGCTTTGGCCGCAGCGTGGACGTTGATGTTGGGGATGACGGCACGGCCATCATCCCGGACGAGCTGCTGCAGGACTGGCACACGCTGACGGCCTACGCCTACGTAACCGACGACACCGGCGCGTACACGATGGTGCAGCGGGACTTCGCAGTGCACAAGCGCGCGAAGCCCGCCGGGTATGTATACACACCGACAGACCAGATGACGCTGCAGACGATCCAGCGCCAGATCGGCGACCTCGCCGATCTGCAAACCGACGCAAAAGATACTCTTGTGGCGGCTATCAATGAAGCGGCTGCATCTGGTGGTGCGGATTTGAATCAATTTGAAATCAATGCAGAAAGCGGCAGCCAGATCAATGACTATGAGTATCAAGTGACACTGGATAAGACATACGATGAGATAGATGCCGCTTTTAAAAGTGGAAGAACGCCAATTGTGATTTTAGACAATCGTTATAGACTCCAAGTAATTGATGCAGCAACTGGCTATCATTTTGGGGCTTTTTCACAAATGGGTCCGGGTATGTATGGCGTTTTCGATGTATACGTTTCGAACAGAGAAGAGTGGCTTTTAGAACTTCCAATGGTGGACTATGCAAATTTGGCACCGTTTGTAGAAAGTGTTGAAGCCACAATCGGCGACCTTGGCGACCTGCAAACCACCGCGAAAGATAACCTCGTGGCGGCGATCAATGAAGTGGCATTGGCTGGTGGTGCTGGCAGCATGAACTTGCGCGTGGCGGACGGCTACATCCAGTACAGCACGGATAGCGGCAGCACGTGGACAAACCTCATCGCCGTGGCAGACCTCAAGGGCGACACAGGAGCGGCTGGTACACCCGGCAAAGACGGTGCAAAGGGTGATCCCGGTGCGCCCGGAAAGGATGGCCACAGCCCGGTGGTAACGGCCACCAAGTCCGGCAAGACAACGACAATCAGCGTGGACGGGGCTGCCATTGTCACGATCGAGGATGGCGCAGACGGTGCGCCGGGAAAAGACGGCGCTGATGGGTTGAACGGTAAGGACGGTGCGGACGGCAAACCGGGGGCTGCTGGCGCGGACGGTGCTAAAGGCGCGGACGGCATCACGCCGACCATTGGCACTAATGGCAATTGGTACATCGGCAGCACGGACACCGGCAAGCCGTCACGCGGGGCAACCGGTGCGCAAGGTACACCCGGCAAGGACGGCAGTGACGCGACCGTGACTGCGGCAAGCATCACAGGCGCGCTTGGGTACAAGCCTGCCGCGCCGGGTGATATCCCGGTAGTCCCGACTGCGGAGATCAACGCCAACACCACCGCGCGGCACACGCACGCGAACAAGGCGGTAATCGACAGCATCACCGGGCTGGTGACAGCAGAGAATCTTGATAATCCGGGCCATACCACGGACTTGGTGCAGTACGGCGCATTCCAAGTTGCGGCACAGAGAATCCTTGTGCAAATCCCCACTGTGCCGGAAACCCTGCCGAACCCGAAGGCGCTGACGCTTAAAGTGGGCGGCGCTACCGCTACTTATGACGGCAGCAGCGCGCAGGAAGTAGACTTTCCGGAAATCGTGGTAGCAGAATCTGTTACTTCGCCAACCTACACTAATCAAGTGCCACTGTCGGTTGACGCTAGCGGCGCAATATACAACGGTGTTGGGTATAAATCCGGTGTTTCACTTAACTCATCAGGGGCGGAGATACCCAGTTCGGGCGTTGCCGTCTCGGGCTACATCCCCGTGAAAAAGGGCGATATCATCCGCATCAAGGACACCTCGCAGGCAAACTTCGACATGACCCTTATGATGACCCTGACAGCGGACAAAGCCGGTACGGCGAACTGCGGCAAGGATATTGTAGCCATCCGAACCAACGCAGTATACGGCACTATCACCACAAACGGCAATGTCGTCACATGGGACACCTCGGGCATCGGTTATTACTTTTGGGACAACTTTGCGTGGCTTCGTGTCACGACCCACTCGGCTGATGCCATAGTCACTGTGAACGAGGAGATAACCGACACCGTGACTACGCAGAATGTGCTCAAACCGAGCGTGAAGGTCAAAAAGGCGAATGTCGATTTTGACATAGCATCGCCCCTACTGTCGGGCAAGACGGTTGTGTGCTTTGGCGACAGCATATTTGGCATGACGCGGGACACGACATCCGTCCCCGCATGGGCGGCGGCATTCACGGGTGCAAAGGTTTACAATGTTGGTTTCGGAGGCTGCCGTATGGCCGTACACCCCACTAGTGGCTACGCTGCGTTTTCTATGTGGGCGCTGGCCGATGCTGTTGCCACGGGCACTTACACCACACAGGATGCGCAGGCATCCAGCGGCGCAGATTATTTTGCACAGCAGCTTGCGGTGCTGAAAGGAATTGACTTTGGCAGTGTTGACACGGTGGTCATCCACTACGGTACGAACGACTTCACCGGCAATGTCGCTATCGACAACGCTACCGATGACGATGATACATCAACGTTGTGCGGGGCGCTGCGATACGCGCTGCGCAAGATTCAGACTGCCTATCCAAAAATTCGCGTCTTTATTTCCTCGCCAATCTATCGTAAGTGGGATAGCACCGGCGCAGAAACATACACAAACGCGAACGGGAAGAAATTGCGGGAATTTTGCACGGCGCTGGCCGGTGTTGCAGATGAATTCAATTGCCCATGTATTGACGGCTATAAGGCGCTTGGCATAAACACCGCAAACGCTTCCGCATTTTTGGCAGACGGCACACATCTAAACGAACACGGGCGGCAGGCATTCGGCGAGTACATCGGTGGATGCCTAATATCGCCAAAGGCGTAATACAGGGGTGACTATATGACCAACATTATCGAATCATTTGCAACTAAAAATAAGTGCTATCAAGCAGCAACACCGTTGTACCCGCGCGGCATCATGCTGCACAGCATTGGCTGCCCGCAGCCCAATGCGTCGGTGATGGCGCAAAATTTTAATCAGTATCGGCCAAACGGGCAGAGCGTCTGCGTCCATGCTTTTGTCCAGCGCGACGGCACTGTGTATCAGACACTGCCTTGGACTGTACAGGCATGGCACTGTGGCGGGAGCGCAAACAGCACGCACATCGGGGTAGAGATGACCGAGCCGAGCGCGGGCATGACACGCAGCGAGGCAGCGGAGCAGATCGCGGGCACGTACCGCACGGTGGTGGAGCTGTTTGCTGAGCTGTGTAAACAGTACGAACTTGACCCGGCACAGGATGGCGTCATCATCGGGCACGCCGAGGGACATCGGCGAGGCGTGGCGAGCAACCACGCAGACCCGGAGCTGCTGTGGCGCACATATGATATGGGCTACACGATGGACGGCTTTCGGCGCGACGTCGCCGAGGCAATGGCAGCAAAAAATACAGATAAGGAGGACGATGACATGATTAGGTATACTACGATTGATGATGTGCCGGGCTGGGCACGCAGCACGATCAAAGAGATGATGGACGCAGGTCTGATCGCCGGTACGGGCAGCAGCAGACTCGATCTGAGCGATGATATGCTGCGGATGCTGTACATCATGTGGCATATGCGCGATACGCGCTATGGCCGCATCGTGGACGGCAAGGTGATGGACGTGCCTGCATGGGCACTTGATAGCCTGCAGGCGCTTGTGGATAAAGGCGTGCTTGCGGGCGTGGGAGATGGCAAGCTGGATTTAACTATGGACATGTTGCGCACGCTGGTGATTGCGGCGCACTTGGATAAATAAAATGGAGGAATACATATGAATGCACCGAGTAAAGCGATGGAGCTGAAGGCGGCAATCACGGCTATTTTTGCAGCGATGACAGCCTTTTGGGGATGGACAGGCTGGCTGGTGATCGTGTGGCTGGCAGCGATGATCCTGGACTATGCAACGGGGTCGTGGGCGGCGCTGTCGACCGGATCGTGGGACAGTGCCGTAGCGCGTGCCGGCCTGTGGCACAAGTTAGGCAGCATCGTGGCCATGCTGGTCGCGCTGCTGCTGGATGTAGCACTGTCGGCAATCATCAATTGGGGTGGCTTGGGATTCGAGCTGCCGTTTGAGTACAAGTCGGCATTTTTGCCGCTGGTGGCTATCTGGTATATTGTGACGGAGTTGGGCAGCATCATCGAAAACGCGGCGAGGCTGGGTGCTCCGGTGCCGAAGTTTTTGATCAGCAGCTTGAAAAAGCTGAAAGACAAGGCTGACGAGGATAAATAATCAAAAAGCAGCTCCGAGACGGAGACCGCGGAGCTGCTTTTTTGCACATTTATAATTGCAAAAATCAAGAATGCAAAGTTGAGATAAAAAGTTGTTGACACGGCCGAAGAACTTTGATACAATGATCAAGCGTACATATGCTGCTGTGTGTTTGATGTGTTGATAGCTGAAGGTGACGTGCATCGCGCCGTGAAATGGTTACCTCTGACGCCGGATGAGTTCTGCGATCTGGAACACAGCTAGAAGTGTGAGACAGATCTTCTGAGTGGCCTCAAGCGTGTAAGCTAACTGTTCAGAGAAAGTCAGCGCGACGAGCAGTAGTGATTTCAGTGTGGTGCACCCCTTTCTTTTTCATTTTTGTGTTTTGGAGAGATGCAAATGATGATGGGGGCGGCGCGATGCACATTTTAAAAAATCCAAATTAAACTGTACCGTGCATAGGCTTCGATGTCAAGTGTTTTTGCAACATTTTATGACATTTTTGTGACGTTTTAATTAGAAGGTACGTCCCGAGGGATAGAAGTCCCTCGGGCTTTTTGCATAATGTGAACATAGAGATATAGCATGAAGGTACAAGAAGGGGACGCGATGAAAACTGACAAAACCGTAGCTCCGCGGGTATTCTGTGGGGCTGTTTTTGGCTTTGAATTTTGACAACACTTTTGACAACAGTTTGCGTCTCAAAGCGTTCCGGAGCGCACCAAAAGAAAAACAAAGAAACCATTGAAAAATCAAGGTTTTCTTGAAATTTCAATGGTTTCCTTTTGGTGCTCCAGCGGGGATTCGAACCCCGGACACCCTGCTTAAAAGGCAGGTGCT